>Ga0209125_1000464_pt1 | contig 53397 bp, 50 predicted proteins | sample BarGraIncub1131A_FD_184503 | JGI IMG/M metagenome (GOLD analysis project Ga0209125, IMG submission 184503) | Arctic peat soil microbial communities from Barrow, Alaska - Barrow Graham LP Incubations 11-31A (SPAdes) (version 2) | ecosystem: Environmental > Terrestrial > Soil > Wetlands > Peat... | reverse complement strand
GCACGCCGACTGCGCCCCAATCACGTCAGGAACTGACGGCGGCAGGGTTTGTGCCCTGCGAAACGCCATCCAATCGCTCAGCGACTTGGTTGGAGTAGTTCATTGAACCTGGTGGGCCAGGTGGACAGCCCTGCCTTTTTCGCCCGTTTTGATATTGGTCAAGGTCGGGAGGGCGAGCTGCCCTCGACAATGCGGACCATTACCTCAAAGGAATGGTTTATGCCCAACATCAGAGAATTCATGGCCGACAATCACCGTTATTGCGACGATTGTTTCGTCGCTGTCGAGCAGGCCGTGGCCGACCGGGCGTGGCTTCTTGCCACGACGGCGTTTGCGCACTTCGGAGGCGCAATGCGACATCATTTTGCCGCTGAGGAATCGCTGCTTTTTCCCGCTTTTGAAGAACGTACTGGCATGTCCATCGGGCCGACGCAAGTTATGCGCGACGAACATGCGCAGATGCGCGAACTCATCGCCGCAGCCGAGGCTGCGCTTGGCGCGCGCGACGCGGACGACTATCTGGGCGAAGCCGAGACCCTACTGATCATGATGCAGCAGCACAACATGAAGGAAGAGAACGTGCTCTATCCGATGTGTGACCAGCATCTTGTCGATCAGCTCGAGACGCTGCTGCCACGCCTGCAGGGGGCAACCCTTCACGCGGAGCGCGCCTGATGCGGGCGGAGGCCGATAAAATCCTCGATGCGCGCTTGATGGAGCCGCCCGAGCCTTTTGTCCTCACCATGGAAGCGCTCGACACGATTGGCGCGGACGAAAAGCTGTTGCTGCTCCTGTCCCGCGAGCCGCATCCACTCTACCGGGCGCTGGAACTCAACGGTTTCGCCTGGCAGACCGAGCGTACGCCGGACGGTACCGTCGAAATCCTGATCTGGCATAAGCCCTAGCGATGCAGGCGCTGTTGACCTTCGACCAGGCGCCGCCCCTGGCTGCGCCTTTTCGTTTCTTCGTGACGGCACCGTTCTTCGCGATCCTGGTCGGCGTGCTCGTGTTGTGGGTCGGTCCGGCTGCCTTCGTCTCGCGCTGGACGCCGGCGGCGCTGGCGTTGACACATCTGGTCACCGCCGGTTTCATGCTGCAGGTGATGCTGGGCGCGATGGTGCAGGTGCTTCCCGTCGTCGCCGGCGCCAATATTGTTCGGCCGTTGCTGGTGGCCCGCGTGGTGCACGCGGCCATTACCCTCGGCGCACTGTTGCTGGCCGCCGCCTTTCTCAGCTACGAGCCGTTGTTGTTTCGGCTCGCTGTCGTTTGTCTTGCCTGTGGGCTCGAGGTGTTCGTCGCGGCCGCGGCGTATGCCCTGCTCGGTGTGCCGTCGACTAGTGCGACCATTCGCGGCCTGAAATTGTCGCTCATTGGGCTGGGCGTCACCGCCGCACTGGGCCTGTTGCTCGCCTCGGCGCTCGGCTGGTCCCTGGAACTGCCACTGCTGCAACTGGCCGATCTTCATCTTGGCTGGGGTTTTGTCGCTTGGAGCGTCGCCTTGCTGGCGGCCGTCGCGTACGTCGTGGTACCCATGTTCCAGCTCACCCCGGCCTATCCCGACTGGTTTACACGGGGCTTTTCCTCGGCCGCGCTGGGCACGGTGCTGCTGTGGACGATGGCTGATCTCGCCGGCTGGGCATCGGCATCGGCGCTGCTCGCCGGGGCGGTCGTCGCGCTGGCCGCCCTGTTTGCCGGGGTGACACTGAATGTGCAACGGCGCAGCAAACGCGCAAAGTTCGACGCGACGCAGCACTACTGGCGCGTGGCCATGGTCAGCGCGTTGGCCGCCTGTGCGCTCTGGCTTGCCGCGCACACGTTTTTCGCGTTGGGGCAGTGGCCGGTCTGGCCGTTACTGTGCGGAGTGCTACTGTTCGGCGGCTTTATGTCGGTGATGGTCGGCATGCTCTACAAGATCGTGCCGTTCTTGGTCTGGATGCATCTGCAGAATGTCGGCCGTGGTCGCCTAGCGGCGCCGAACATGAAAAAGGTGCTGGCTGAGCGCTCGATGAATGGGCAGATGGCCGCGCACTTTGGCTCCTTTGCCCTGCTCCTGCTGGCGGTGCTGTGGCCGGTGTGGTTTGTCTATCCGGCCGGCGTCGCCTTGATCGTCGCTAATCTCTGGTTGCTGCGCAATCTGCTTTCGGCCGTCGGGGTCTACCGACAGTATTGCCTCAAGGTCGAAGCCCTGATCGCCGCACAGGCCGGATGATCTACCCGCTGCTCAAGCTACTGCACATCAGTTGTGTGACGCTCAGCGGGGCGGGGTTCTTTCTGCGCGGGGTCTGGATGCTGCGCGATTCGCCGCTCTTGCAGCGGCGCTGGGTGCATACCGCTCCGCATCTCGTCGACAGCTTGCTGCTCGCCAGCGGAGTCGGCATGGCGGTCATCAGCGCCCAGTATCCCTTCGTGTTCGACTGGCTGACGGCCAAGCTGATTGGCCTGCTAATCTACATTCTGTGTGGCGTGATGGCCCTGAAGCGTGGGAAGACTAGGCGGCAGCGCGCGCTTTTCTTTTTGTTCGCGCTGGCCGCGTTTTTCTACATCGTTTCGGTGGCCTTGACACGCCATCCGTTGGGCGTGCTCGATTGGCTTGCCTGAAGGGTCAGAAGCGCTGGTGGGTCATCAGTTTCTTGAGACCCTGGGTGTCGAGAATCCGGATGCGCTTTTGTTGCACGGCAATCAGTCCGTCTTCCTGGAAGCGCGAAAAAGCACGGCTGACCGTTTCGAGCTTCAGTCCCAGGTAGCTGCCGATTTCGTCGCGTGTCATGCGCAGGTTAAATTCGGCTGGCGAGTAGCCGCGCGCCGTGAAGCGTTGCGAGAGATTGAGCAGGAAGGCGGCCAGTCGCTCTTCGGCGCGCATCGTGCCGAGCAGCATCATGACACCGTGGTCGCGCACGATTTCCCGACTCATCACTTTGTGAAAGTGGTGTTGCAGCGAGTGGATTTCACGCGACAGCACTTCGAGCAGGGAAAAGGGAATGACGCAGATTTCGCTGTCTTCGAGGGCGACCGCATTGCAGGTGTGCGTCTCGCTGCTGATGCCGTCTAGACCGAGCAATTCACCCGTCATCTGAAAGCCGGTCACCTGATCGCGTCCGTCCTCGATCAGAACGTCGGTCTTGAAGAAACCGCTACGGATTGCATAGATTGCGTCGAAGGCCTGGCCAGCGCGGTACAGATGCTCGCCACGCTTCACACGCTTGCGCGTCGAAACCAGTTCGTCCAGCTTGGCGATTTCGTTGTGGCTAAGGCCGAAGGGCAGGCAGAGTTCCTGAAGATTGCAGTTGGAACAGGCGGTCTTGATGACCTCGAGGGTGATTTTTTGGGTCGCGCGAAGCGGGGGCATGAAAATCCTTTGGCTATCCGACGCATCCACGGCGTTTGATCCACGTCAACGCGATTCGTTCCGGTGGGCTGGATAATCCGCGCATCTAATGGTGCAATGAAAATATGAACTCAGTCCCAGAGAACGTGGTGTTTGATCCTCAGATCATCCGTACCTTCGACGTCAACGGCCCTCGCTATACGTCTTATCCGACGGCGGATCGTTTCGTCGAAGCGTTCAACGACGAGGCTTACAAGCTCTGGCTCGGGAAACGGAATATCGGCGCCATCAGCCGACAGCTCTCATTATACTTCCACATCCCTTTTTGCAGCACCATCTGCTACTACTGCGCCTGCAACAAGATCATTACCAAGGACCACGGGCGTTCGGCCAAGTATCTGAAATATCTTGGCAAAGAGCTGGCGCTGCAGAGCAGCTACCTGGAGGGCGGCGACCACGAAGTGGTGCAGTTGCATTGGGGTGGCGGTACCCCAACCTTCCTCTCGCACGACGAAATGCGCCAGTTGATGGCGGAAACGCGGCGGCATTTCAATCTGATCGAGGATGGCGAATATTCGATCGAGGTTGATCCGCGCAAGGTCGATCGCGCCACCGTCGAGTTGCTCGGCGAGCTCGGTTTCAACCGCATGAGCGTCGGTGTACAGGATTTCGACGAGCGCGTGCAGCAGGCCGTCAATCGCATCCAGAGTGAGGAAGAAACCTTCGGCGTGATCGAAGCGGCGCGCGCCAACGGCTTCAAATCGATCAGCGTCGATCTCATCTACGGTTTGCCGAGGCAGACCGTGATGGGCTTCAACCGTACGCTAGACCGCATCATTGCGGTCAGTCCGGACCGCCTCTCGATCTACAACTACGCGCATCTGCCCAGCCTCTTTAAGCCGCAGCGCCGCATTCTCGAATCGGACATGCCGAGCGCCGACACACGCTTGCAGATCCTCGCCCTGGCCATTCGCAAACTGACCGAGGCCGGCTACGTCTATATCGGTATGGATCACTTCGCCAAACCGAACGACGAGCTCGCCGTGGCGCAGCGGCAGGGGCGTTTACACCGCAACTTCCAGGGTTATTCCACGCATTCGGACTGCGATCTGCTGGCCTTCGGCATCTCATCGATCGGCAAGGTCGGGCCGACCTACAGCCAGAACGTCAAGACCCTTGACGAATACTACGACCGTCTAGATAACAATATTTTGCCAGTCTATCGCGGCATCGAGCTCAATGCCGACGACGTTCTGCGGCGCTCGATCATCCAGGCGCTGATGTGCCATTTCGAACTCTCGCTCGAGTCGATTGAAATTGCCCATCTGGTCGATTTTAAGAGCTACTTTGCGGCCGAACTTGACGACTTGCGCGAGCTGGAGCGCTCCGGCCTGGTGCACATCGACGACAAGTGGATTTCCGTGCTGCCCGCCGGTCGCATGCTCGTGCGCGCCATCTCGATGGTCTTCGACAAGTATCTGCGCGCCGACCGGCAACGTACGCGTTACTCGAAAGTCATTTGAGCGGGCAAGAATGCGGCGCAGAAAGTGAAGGTCGGGGCGCCGTGCCGTAGAATCCCGCTCTCCCATCCTGCTGCCGATGTTCCACATGCCTGAATCCGCTTACCTTGCCTTGTTTCTGATCGGCCTGCTCGGCGGCACCCACTGCATCGGTATGTGTGGCGGCATCGTCAGCGCGCTTTCGCTGGGCGCCCCTTCACGCTTCTCGCTGCATTTGGCCTACAACAGCGGCCGTCTGGTCAGCTACGCCGCCGCCGGCGCGCTCGCCGGCATGCTGGGTGGCATGAGCCTGACGCTTTCCGGCCAGTTGCCGGTGCGTATCATCCTCTACGTGTTGGCCAACCTGATGCTTGTCGCCCTTGGCCTGTACCTGCTCGGTCTGACGCGGTCGTTGGCCTTCACCGAACGTTTCGGCCAGCATCTGTGGCGCCATCTGCAACCGCTGACTCGGCGCTACCTGCCGGCGCGCACGATCACCCAGGCTTTCCCGCTCGGCCTGCTGTGGGGCTGGCTACCCTGTGGTCTAGTCTATAGTGCACTGGCTACCGCCTTGACCAGCGGCTCGGCGCTCCGTGGCGCCGGGGTGATGCTGGCGTTCGGGGCGGGCACCCTGCCCAACCTGCTACTCGCCGGCCTGCTCGCCGTACGCCTGAAGCACTATGCCACCAAGCCGGCGGTCCGTCGGGTGGCCGGCCTGCTCGTATTGGGGTTCGGCCTCTGGGGGCTATTCGGCGCTGCGCGGTTGGCGCTTCAAGGATAGGAGAGACGATGTTCAAGGTTCTGATTCCGGTCGATGGTTCGGCCTGCTCGGAGCGCGCGGTCAGCCAGTTCATCACGCACACCGCCTGGTTCCGCGAGACGCCGGAGATTCATCTGCTGCACGTCCATGCGTCGCTTCCGATCGGCCGTGGGCAAAAGCATATCGACCACGAAACGCTCGAGCGCCATTACCGCGAGGAGGGAGAGGCGCAACAGGCAAGCGCGCAAGCGCTGCTCAACACGGCCGCTCTGCCCTTCTTGCCGCATATGCATGTCGGCCAGGCGGCCGAGGCGATCGTCAAGTTAGCGCGTGAACTGGCCTGCGACATTATCTTCATGGGCACGCACGGGCGCGGCGCGCTGCCTGCGGCAGTCCTCGGTTCGGCGGCGAGCAAGGTGCCGCACTTGGCCGACCGTCCGGTCATGCTGGCCCAATGAGTGAACCCGTTGCGCCCAGGCGCCTTGATCTGCCGGTCAGCGGCATGAGCTGTGCCGCCTGTGCCGCGCGTATCGAGAAAGTGCTCAACCGCCTGCCCGGCGTCGTCGCCAGCGTCAATCTGGCAGGCGAACGGGCGCGCGTCGATCTCGCCGCGGGCGAGACGACGCCGCAGCAGATCGTCGCGGCGATCGAGAAGGCCGGCTTTGGTGTGCCGTCGCAGACAGTCGAACTGAGCATCGAGGGAATGACCTGCACCACTTGCGCAACGCGCATCGAGAAGGTGCTAAACCGTTTGCCCGGCGTCGAAGCCAATGTCAATCTCGCCGCCGAGCGCGCGCGCATCCGTTTTGTGCCGGGCCTGGCCGACCACGCGGGGCTGCTCGCGACGGTGAACAAGGCCGGCTTCGGTGCGCGCATCGCCAGCGACCAGTCGCGCGCCGAGGAGAAGGCCCGCAAACTCGCCATCTATCGCACCGAGTTGCGTCGCTTCTGGATTTCCGCCGCGCTGACACTGCCGCTGGTAATCCAGATGCTGACCATGTTCAGCGGTGCCGGCTGGAGCGGGCATCAGCACGACGACCTGTTGCCGCGCTGGCTGCAGTTGACGCTGGCGACGCCAGTGCAATTCTGGATTGGCTGGCGCTTTTACGACGGCGGCTGGAAGTCCTTGCGCGGCGGCGGTGCCAACATGGACGTGCTGGTCGCGCTCGGCACCAGCATGGCCTATGTCTTCAGCCTGATCGTCACCGTGTTCGGGTTCGCCGAACTGCACGTCTATTTTGAAGCGTCGGCGGCAGTCATTACGCTCGTCCTGCTCGGTAAACTGCTTGAAGCGCGTGCCAAGGCCGCGACGACAGCGGCGATCGAGACGCTGGTACGCCTGCAGCCGAAGACCGCGCGCGTCGAACGCGACGGCCAGTTGATCGAGCTCGACGCCGCGCTGCTCGTGGTCGGCGATATCTTCATCGTGCGCCCCGGCGAGGACGTGCCGGTCGACGGCGAGGTCCTCGAAGGTGCCTCGAACGTCAATGAAGCGATGCTCACCGGCGAGAGCAAGCCCGTCGCCAAGCGGGTGGGCGATCGGGTCTTCGCCGCGACGGCGAACGGCGAGGGCATGCTGCGCTGCCGGGCCAGCGGCGTTGGCGAGCACACCCTGCTCGCCGGCATTATCCGCCTGGTGGCCGAGGCACAAGGCTCGAAAGCGGCGGTGCAAAGGCTGGCCGATCGCATCTCGGCGATCTTCGTGCCGGTGGTCTGCCTGATCGCGCTGGTGACCTTTGTCGGCTGGTGGGCCTGGGGCGGCGATTTCACCGAGGCCTTGATCAATGCCGTCGCCGTGCTGGTCATCGCCTGTCCCTGCGCGCTCGGGCTGGCGACGCCGACGGCGATCATGGTCGGAACCGGGCAGGGCGCACGCGCCGGCATCCTGGTCAAGAACGTCGAGGCGCTCGAGCGCGCCGAGAAAATCGGCGTGCTGGCCGTCGACAAGACCGGCACGCTGACATGCGGCGAGCCGGTGCTCACCGACCTGATTCCGCTGGGTATCGATGAGGGCGAGGCCTTGACGCTGGCCGCCGCACTCGAGCAGGGCTCGGAACATCCACTGGCACGCGCCATCCTGCAGCAGGCGCAAGTAGCCGGCCTGGCCCTGCCGGCGCTGAGCGATTTTCGTGCCCTGCCCGGGCAGGGCGTCGAAGGCCGCGTCGGCGGGCGCTCGCTGCGCCTCGGTGCGCCGGACTGGTTTGTCGGTCTGGTCTTGCCGGCGGCACAGATTGCCGGCTTGCAGGGCGCCGCCAAGACGGTGGTCGTGCTCGTCGAAGGCGAGCGCGCGCTGGCCTTGCTAGCCATCGCCGACCCGTTGCGTGAAACCTCGCGCGCGGCGGTGGCTCGGCTCAAGGCGATGGGCCTGCGTGTTGTGATGCTGACCGGCGACAACGCAGCGACGGCCGCTGCGATTGCGCGGGAAGCCGGGATCGACGACGTGCGCGCCGGCATCCTGCCCGGCGACAAAGCGGCGGCTGTCAATGCCCTCAAGGCGGGGGGCATGGTGGTGGCGATGGTCGGCGATGGGATCAACGACGCACCGGCGCTAACCGCCGCCGACGTGAGTTTCGCCATGGGTGCCGGCTCGGATGCGGCGATCGAGGCGGCCGACATGACGCTGGTGCGCAGCGATCTCGACGGCGTGGCGGACGCCGTGCTCCTGTCGCGCGCGACGCTCGGCAAGATCCGCCAGAACCTTTTCTTTGCCTTCATCTACAATATTCTTGGCATTCCGCTGGCGGCGCTGGGCATGCTCAATCCGGTGATCGCCGGCGCGGCAATGGCCATGAGTTCGGTATCGGTCGTCTCGAATTCGCTGTTACTTAAACGTTGGCGCGCGGGACGCAGATGACGGGGCGCGCGATAACGGGCGGCCAGTTCACCGGGGACACCCCCGAGCAGCGTTTGCTGGCCGGCTATTTCAACGACCTGCTCGAGGCCACCGAGCATCTGGTCTATCGCCTCGATCTGCTGCGCGGCGGCTATGACTTCATCAGTCCAGTGGCGGCGACGGTGCTCGGTGTCGCCCTCGACGAGTTGCTGCAACGAGGTGCAGGGGTGCTGCGCGAGCGTCTACATTCCGAAGACCGCGCGCGCTCCCGCGCTCTGCTTGGCGAACTTTGCCGCGCCGCGCCTGGGCAGCGCCTTCGCACGCGCGTCGAGTACCGGCTGCGTGATGCGTCGGGTGGCTGGGCGTGGTATGGCGACTCGATGCAACTGGAATCGAGCCGCGCCGGGCGGCTGGTTGCCGTGTACGGGATCGCCGTCGATATTACCGCGCAGCGCGACGCCGAGCAGGCACTGAAGGACACCACCAATCGCTACGCCTCGCTGTTTGAAGGCGCGCAGGATGCGATTCTGGTCGCTGATGCCGATACTGGAATCATCGTCGAGGCCAACGTCGAAGCGGAATTGCTGTTCCTGCGTCCGCGCGAGGAGTTGGTGGGGCAGCATTACGCAGTGGTGTTGCCGGCGGAGGTGGTGCAGCACTATCGCGAAGTCCTGCAACGCCGGGCCAGCGTCGGCGGCCGGGTGCCGAAAGAGATGCACGTCATCAACGCGGATGGCGGCCTCGTTGCCGTCGAGGTGAGCACCAACGTGATCGAAACGGCCAGGGGCCATCGGCTGATCCAGGGCGGGTTTCGCGACATACGCCAGCGCCAGCGGACGGAGTCCGAACTGAAGCTGGCGGCGCGCGTTTTCGAAAGCAGTCAGGAAGCGATCGTGATCACTGACGCAGCGAACCATATCGTTTCGGTCAACGCTGCGTTCACGCAAATGACTGGTTATGCCGTCGCCGAAGTGCTCGGGCGAGGCCCCAACCTGCTCGGCTCGGGGCGCCAGTCGCCGGAGTTCTACGCCGCGATGTGGCAAGCCATCAACGTTGAAGGCCGCTGGCAGGGCGAACTGTGGAACCGCCACAAGAACGGCGATAGCTATCCCGTGTGGCTAACGATCAGTGCCTATCGGAATACCGACGGTCAGGTTCTCAACTATGTCGGCATCGAAGTCGACATCTCCGAGCGGCACGCCGCGCAGGAGCGCATCCGTCAGCTTGCCTACTACGATCCGCTGACCGGCCTGCCCAATCGGACGCTCCTCGAGGACCGGGTCGGGCAGGCCTTGGTTGCGGCGGAGCGCGACGGCAAGCAGGCGGCGATCCTGTTCATCGACCTCGATCATTTCAAGAAGATCAACGACTCGCTCGGACATTTTTCCGGCGACCAAATGCTGGTTCAAGTAGCGCAGCGCCTACTCGCCTGCCTGCGGCGCATGGATACAGTTGCGCGTCTGGGTGGCGACGAATTCGTTGTTTTGCTCAGTGAGGTGACGCTGGCCGGCGCTACCGACGTGGCGCGCAAGATTCTCGCCTCGGTGGCCCGTCCCTATGCCATTGAAGGGCATGAACTGAGCGTCACGCCGTCGCTCGGCATCAGCCTATTTCCGCAGGACGGGAGCGATTTCGAAGCGCTGCTCAAGCATGCCGATACGGCGATGTACCAGGCCAAGGAGTCGGGGCGCAACGCCTACCAGTTCTTTGCCAGCGAGATGAACGTCGTCGCCCTCGAGCGCCTGGTGCTCGAGAACAGTCTGCGCCAAGGCCTCGAGCGCGGCGAGTTCGTGCTTTACTACCAGCCGCAAGTCGATGCGAACAGCGGCCGCATCATCGGTGCCGAGGCGCTAATTCGCTGGCGCCATCCACAGATCGGCATGATTTCGCCGGGCAAATTCATCAGTGTGGCTGAAAGCACTGGGCTGATCGTGCCGATCGGCGAATGGGTGCTGCGTGAAGCCTGTTGCCAGAATCGTGCGTGGCAACTCGCCGGCCTGGCGCCAATCTGCGTCGCGGTGAATATCTCCGCGCCCCAGTTTCGCGATGGCCGACTCGAGGACAGCGTGCGCGAGGTACTCGCCGAAACTGGGTTGGCCCCCGCCTGTCTGGAACTGGAACTGACCGAGGGCACCGTAATGAGCGACGCCGATGCCACGGTCGGGACATTGCGCCGGTTGTCGATGCTGGGGGTCAAGCTGGCCATCGACGATTTCGGCACCGGCTATTCGAGTCTGTCGTATCTAAAGCGTTTTCCGATCGACAAGCTGAAGATCGACCAGTCGTTCGTGCGCGATATCGTCACCGATCCGGACGACTGGGCGATCGCCACGGCGGTCATCAGCATGGGGCACAGCTTGCGTCTGCGCGTCATCGCCGAAGGCGTCGAGCGCGTCGAGCAGCTGGCAATGCTCCGCCGTCAGGGCTGCGACGAGGTTCAGGGGTATTATTTCAGCGTTCCCTTGCCGGCGCGTGAATTCGCCGTACTGTTGCAACAACAGAAATTCGAGATTGGAGTCTGAAGATGGAAAACGTCATCATCGGCGTTAGCGGGATGAGTTGTCAGGGGTGCGTCAAGAACATCAGAGGGGTGTTGCTGGCGCTGCCGGGGGTCGAGCAGGTGGAAGTTTCGCTGGAAGCCGGGCAGGCCCGAATTGCCTACAACCCGAAAGAAGTCGGCGCGGCACAGCTCAAGGATGCCATCGAGGGTGCCGGGTTCGACGTGGTTTAAGCTGCCCGTCGGGGTCGCGCTGTTTCAAGTTTCCGAAAAATCTCCAGGCCATGAATTCGAATATTTCTCCCCTTTCCGCCGCTGCGCCGGCCGAGCCGTTCCGACTGACGGCGCTCTCCCACGGCGGCGGTTGCGGCTGCAAGATCGCCCCCGGCGTGCTTGAAAAAATTCTCGCCAAGAGCGCGCCGGCGCTGGTGCCGCCGCAACTTCTGGTCGGCCTTGAGACGAGCGACGACGCCGCCGTCTATCAGATCAATGCCGATCAGGCGATCGTCGCGACGACCGATTTTTTCATGCCGATCGTCGACGATCCGCACGATTTCGGCCGCATCGCAGCGACCAATGCCATCTCCGACATCTACGCCATGGGCGGCGTGCCGCTCTTTGCGCTGGCCATCGTCGGCATGCCGGTCAATACCCTGCCGCTGGAGACAATCCGCCTCATCCTCGAAGGCGGCGAGTCGGTCTGCGCCAAGGCGCGCATTCCAATCGCCGGCGGTCACACGATCGATTCGGTCGAGCCGATCTACGGCCTGGTTGTCATCGGCCTGGTGCATCCCGGTAATGTCCGGCGCAACGGCGGTGCGCGGCCTGGCGACAAGCTGATTCTCGGCAAGGGATTGGGCGTCGGCCTCTACAGCGCAGCCTTCAAGAAGGGCTTACTCGCCGCACACGACTACGCGTCGATGATCGCCTCGACCACTCAGCTCAACACGCCGGGACCGGCGCTGGCTTGCCTGGCTGGCGTACACGCGATGACCGACGTGACCGGTTTTGGCCTGCTCGGTCATCTGTTCGAAGTGTGCAAGGCCTCCAGCGTGGCGGCACAGATCAACTACGCCGCGCTGCCTCTGCTGCCGAATGTGCTCGCCTATGCGGCGCAAGGCTGCGTGACCGGCGCATCGGCGCGCAATTGGGCAGGGTACGGCGACCATGTTGTTGTCGACCCACGCTTTGGCGAAACCGAGCGCGCGCTGCTCACCGATCCGCAAACGAGCGGCGGTCTACTGGTTTCCTGCGCGCCGGAAGTGCTCACCGAAGTGCTGTCGATCTTTCTGCAGCAGGGCTTCGAGTACACCGCCGTAATCGGCGAGATTAGCGAAGGCAGCCCGCGGATCAACGTTGGCTAATACCGCGGGAAGCCTCGTTCGCCGCAGCTTCGCCTGCGGTGCGCGTGCGCTCGTCGCGGCCGGGCGTACCTTGCCCTGCCGGTCCGCAACCCACCGGATGGCCTAGCGGCCAGATCGATTGCTCATGTCCAAAACGCCCATCGCAAAGCCCTCCACCAAGCACGCTCCGGCCGAGAAGACAAAAGGCCTGCATCCGCGCAATAAACACGCGGGCCGCTACGATTTCAAACAGCTTGTCGAATGCAGCCCGGAATTGGCGCGCTTCGTCTTGCTTAACACCTACCGCGACGAATCGATCGACTTCGCCGACCCGGACGCCGTCCGGGCGCTCAACCGCGCTCTGCTCAAGCAGATGTACGGCATCACCGACTGGAATCTGCCGCCGCAGTATCTCTGCCCGCCAATTCCTGGCCGCGCCGACTATCTGCACCAGCTCGCCGATCTGCTGGCCGCCGACAATCGTGGTGTCGTGCCTTGCGGTGCAGCGATTCGCGTGCTCGACATCGGCGTCGGCGCCAACTGCATCTATCCGCTGATCGGCCATGGCGAATACGCCTGGTCCTTTGTCGGCAGTGATATCGACCGTGCCGCGCTGGTTTGCGCCCAGACGACGGTCGACGCCAACTGCGGCTTTCGCGACGCCGTCGAACTGCGCTTTCAGGCGTCGTCCTCGGCGGTTTTTGAGGGAGTGCTGCGTGCGGACGAACTGTTTGACCTCACCTTGTGCAATCCGCCGTTTCATCGCTCGCTCGACGAAGCCCGCGCCGGGAGCGAACGCAAATGGCAAAACCTCGGCAAGAAGGCGCCAGGCGCCAAGGCGCCTGTGCTTAACTTCGGCGGGCAGGGTGCCGAACTCTGCTGCGCGGGTGGCGAGGAAGGTTTTATTGGGCGCATGGTCGCCGAGAGCGCGCTGATGCCTACCAGTTGCCTATGGTTCACGACGCTGGTCGCGAAGGCGTTGAGCCTGCCGGTGGTCTATCGCGCACTGAAGAAGGCCGGCGTGCAGGACAGCCGGACGATCGACATGGCGCACGGGCAGAAGCAAAGCCGCTTCGTCGCCTGGACCTTCTTTAACGCTCGGCAGCGGCAGGCGTGGCGGATGCAGCGCTGGGGCGCGTCCGATCCAGGCCCCGCAGTCGGCTCAGGAGTAGCGTCCGATTATGGCGCGCGTTAGCGATGAACAGTCCTTTTCTCCTCCACGCCGAGCAGCAACTGCTGCGCGGCGAGCTCGCTGAGGCTTGGCGGGCCGCCCGTATGGGCCTGACCCTGTGCCCCGACGATCGCGCGCTGTGGGAAATCGCCGCCAGTTGCGCCGCGCAGCTGGGCGACGACGAAGAGGCCGCGCGCGGTTGGCAAATGATCGTTGCGCTCGATCCGTCGGCGGCGCACGCCGGCAATCAATTGGGCCTCGTGCTTGAACGCCTGCGGCGTCCCGACGAAGCCGAAACCGCGTATCGGCAGGCGCTCGACGTCTTGCCGGACGATGCCAGCTTGCACACCAACCTCGGGTTGCTGCTGGAAAATCTCGGCCGGCTCGATGAAGCGGAGCGCCATCAGCGGCAGGCGCTGGCCCTGTCGCCCGGGTCGGCGGAGATTCACTCGAATCTCGCAGCACTGGCGGCCAAGCAGGGGAACGTGGCCGAGGCAGAGGCCTTATATCAAGGAGCGATCCGGCTAAAGCCCGAATTCACTACAGCGCAGGGCAACCTCGGCGTCCTATTGTTTGATCTGGGGCGGGCGGCGGAAGCCGAACGCTGCTTTCGCGGAGCGTTAAGCATGGCGCCAACGTCCCACCAAGCGCAGATGAATCTGGCGCAGTTGCTGCTGACGCAAGGGCGCTTCGCCGAGGGCTGGCCACTTTACGAGGGACGATTGTTCGTTCATGCTCGGCTCGGGGCGGCGCCGGCACAGCCTCCGGCCTGTCCGCGTTGGCAAGGTGAGCCCTTGGAAGGCAAGTCGGTGCTGGTCATGCCGGAGCAAGGGCTGGGCGACGAGCTCCAATTCTGTCGCTACCTGCCGTGGCTGAAAGCACAGGGTGTATCGCGCCTGACGCTGCTCTGCCGGCCGAGTCAGAAAGCCTTGCTGGAGACGCTGGCCGGACCCGATATGGTGGTCAGTCTGAGCGACGCCAAACCGCATCTAGGTAGCCACGATTATTGGACTTTCCTGCTCAGCCTGCCGCTGCACGCGGGCACGCGACTGGCGAGTGTGCCGGCGCAGATACCCTATCTTCATCCCGATCCGGCGCGCATCGCACGTCACGCCGGCCGGCTGGCCGGCGCGGGCCTGCGCGTCGGCCTCGTCTGGCGCGGCAATCCCCGCCACAGCAACGATGCTGAGCGCTCCCTGCCAGGTCTGGAGGTTCTGGCGCCCTTATGGGCGATTGACGGCGTGCGCGTCTTCAGCCTGCAAAAAAGCGACGAGCCCTTGGCCGCCCAGCCGTCCGGACAGCCACTGGTCGATCTCGGGCCGTTGATCGGCGACTTTGCCGACACCGCCGCGCTGCTCAGTCAGCTCGATCTGCTGGTCAGCGTCGATACCTCCGTTGCCCATCTGGCGGGTGCGCTGGGCGTGCCATGCTGGATTCTGCTGCCGTGTTTCAAGACCGATTGGCGCTGGCTGCAGGGACGCGACGACAGCCCCTGGTACCCAAGAATGCGGCTCTTTCGGCAATCAACGCGGGGTGACTGGGCGCGGCCGGTGGCGGACATGGTGCTGGCCTTGCGGGCGCTCAGTGCGGCGGAGGCACGGCGCGTTGGAGAGTTGCCTTAAAAGGGAGTGCCTTCCTCCCCCTTGAGGGCCAGAAATTCATCGATCAGGCGGACCAGGACTTCTTCCTCGTCGCCGTCGGGCAGACCAAGAATCCGTGCCACCATTTTCATCTTGCCAGGATTAACCCGGCGCTTCAGTGCGGCGGTTGCGGGAATTGCCTCGGCCGCATTGTTCGGCGGCGTGGCGGCGATTGCCGCGGTAGCCGGGGCAGGCGAGGCCGCTGCCGGTGTCGCTTCGTCCTTTCTCTTACGCCGGCCGCCTTCTTCCGAAAGGGCGCTATCCACGATCTTCTTGGCCAGTTTTTCCCCTTCCGGCAGTTGCTCGATACGGTCGATCAGCGAGTCGGCCTTCGCTTCGTTTTTCTGGGTCAGTTTTTCCAGCTGGACGGCGGCGCCAGTGCTCGACAGCTTGCCCGCATCAAGCAGGGCACTGACCTTCGGCGAAAGGTTGGCGGCGGCGGTCGCCTGGCTGAGCCAGGTCGCGCTGCGGCCAAAGTGTTCGGCCGCCGCGTCCGGGTTGTCGAAGCGTTCGGCAATGCGCTGGATGGCGTTGGCCATGTCGCGTGGTTCGAGGGCCGCGCGCAGGCCCAGTCCGAGGTTCTCGAAGACCTGCACTTCCAGCGCCTCGGCGGGTTCGCAGGCGCGGATCAGGGCGGGCAGCGCCTGTTCGCCGGCCAGCACGGCGGCGCGCCAGCGGCGCTCGCCGACAATCAGGGTATACCGTCCGGCGGCGTCGGCCGGGTGCACCAGCAGCGGCTGGATCAGTCCCTTCATCCGGATCGAATTGGCGAGGCCCTTGAGCGCCGCTTCGTCGATGTGCTGGCGCGGCTGGGTTGGGTCCGGCTTGATCAGCGAGACGTCGATCATCTGATATTGGGCTGGGGTTTCTTTGAAGGACATGGCCGCTCCGCGGTGAAGTTTGGTGCTGGCGCGATCCACATAACGGGCCGGAGCAGGGCCGGGCCATGAATCGGCGAAAAGGCCGGCATCATCCATTGTTTCCGTCGTTTTTTCAACTTGAGGATGCTCGGTGTGCGCCGCAGTCGCTGTGGCGGCGTGGTCGTGACGGCCGCCGCGAACTGTGCAGGTGCTTTTTGATCAAACGGGCTGCATCTGAGCGCGTGCCAGCCTGATCTTCCATTTTTCGACTAGGAGAGCACCATGAAAGGCGACAAGAAAATCATCGATATTCTGAACGGTTTGCTGACCGGCGAGTTGACGGCCGTCGACCAATACCTGATTCACGGTGAGATGTATGCCGACTTTGGCTTTCAGCGTCTGGCGGAAAAGGCTCTGCACGAATCCGAGCACGAGCGTCAGCATGCCAGGGCGCTGATCCAGCGTATTCTATTCCTCGAAGGGACGCCCAATTTGGCCGAGCGCGAGGCCCTGAAGGTTGGCAAGACCGTGCCGGATATGCTCAAGTTCGACCTCGCTGTTGAATACAAGGTCGTCGGCGAACTAAAGAAGGCGATCGCCGCCTGCGAAAAAGCGCAGGACTATGTCAGCCGCGACATGTTGGGTTCTCAACTCGAAGACACTGAGATGGATCACGCCTATTACCTCGAAAAACAGATCGGCCTGATTGAACTGGTCGGCCTTCATAACTATCAACAGAGCCAGATGGGCTCGGGCACTGCGGACTGAGGTGCGACCATGAAAGGCGAGAAAAAAATCATCGAAGCCCTGAACAGGGTGCTAAGAAACGAGCTGACCTCGATCAACCAGTATTTTCTGCATGCCCGGATGTTCCGCAACTGGGGCCTCGAAAAGCTCAACGACTACCAGTACAAGCAGTCCATCCGTGTCATGAAGGAAGCCGATGAAATCATTGAACGGGTCCTCTTCCTCGAGGGGCTGCCCAACCTGCAACATCTCGGCAAACTGCTGATTGGCGAAAACGTCGTCGAGTGCTTGGAAGGCGATCTCAAGTACGAACGCGAAATCCAGCGCCCGCTACTGCTTGAGGCCATCGCCCTGTCCGAGGATCTGCAGGACTATGTCAGCCGCGATCTGCTGGAAGAACTGCTCGAGCACTGCGAAGGGGCCATCGACTGGCTGGAAACGCAGCACAGCCTGATCAAGGATGTCACCCTGCCCAACTACCTGCAAGTGTACATGGCACCTTGTGGCGACTGATGCGCCGTCTGCCGTCGGGCCAGTCACAGGAAGAACTGCACCTTGTTCATGGCCTTCGGCGGCGCCGCACATTGCTGTCGCCGGTATCGGCGCTCTAGCCTTGCCGCAACGTGCCCACCCGTAGCGTGCGGCAAGGAATATTTTCCGGCTAATTGACAGCGGTTCTCATTTGCGTAGAATAGGAATTGTTCGCATTTGTAGCCATCTCTCAAAGCATCGGAGTTCGTTCATGTACGTTTGCGTCTGCTACGCCGTCACTGACGGCCAGATTCGTGAAGCCGCGCTAGGCGGTGCACGTACGCTCCAAGACCTGCGCCGTGAACTTGGCGTAACGAGAGACTGCGGTCGTTGCGCTTCCTGTGCCCGTGAATGCCTGCGCGAAGCGTGCAACGGCACCAAACCAGCGAAGGTCGCGCGGCAAACCGCCGACCATGTTTGATGGGCGTCGTGGTGCCCGTTGGCTCCTAGTACGGGCGGTGGGGTGCCGCTTCCCGCCGGAGAGGCTCTTCCTTGGCCGCGCTCCGTGGTCGTCCGGCTGTCTGCCTGTTCCTGCGCTATTGGCGTGTGTTTGTCAGTTCGCGGCCGTCTTTCGTGATTACCCGCTGGTGGCTGTACTCCGCCGCCGGTGGACGAGAAATCGTGCGCTCTTTTTGCAGGTAGTCGATGAAGGTCTGCGTGTAGTTGAGGTAGGTGTTGACGCTCGACGCGTTCCGCAGAGCGACGTAGCCATCACCGCCTTCGGCCAGGTAGTCGCTGGTGACCACGGTGTAAATCCGCTCCGGGTCGAGCGCGCGCCATTCGCCGTTCGTCCGCTCGCGCGTTTCCAGCCGCGAAAAGCGTTTGCCGCGCACTTGTGACATGTCCAGATCCCAGCGCAGACCGGCAGCGTAGGGATGCGAGCCGTTGGAGTTCTTGCCGTCCAGATAATTGGCCACGGCATCTTCGAGCGCCGCTTCGATTTGCCGGCCGCTCAGTTGCAGCTCGATCAGTACGTTCGAAAATGGCAGCACCGTATAGGCCGTATTGATCGTTACTTCCCCCTCGGGCAGCGCGGTGCGGATGCCGCCGCCATTCTGCAGGGCGATATCGGCCCGCCGGCTGGCCTGGCGGTAGGCTTCGGCCACGGCCTGCGCAATGTCGCTGCCGCGCGCCAGGGTGTTGGCGGCCTCACAGCCGCTGATGCCTCCGCTGCGGTTGGTCGCCTCGCCTGGGACGCGGACGAGACACAGCGCTTCGCTGGCGCGACCGACCTGCTGCTGCTTCATCTGCGCCAGGCGGCCGCTGTAACGTGCAAGTTCAGCTTGCGCCGCCGGATCGGGGGCGACTATCTGGAGGGCAGGCAAGGATGCCAGGCGCTTGATGAGCCCTTGGCGCGCCGCGTCGTCCAGGCGAACGAAGTGGCCGGCGGCGTCCTTCTGCCGGAAATCGTCGCCGATTGCTAGCATCGCCTGGCCGCCGCAGGACTCGACGGCGCCTTGCGTGTTGAAGCGAACTTGCATGAGCCCGAAAGCCTTACTGTACTCCCAGGCCTGTCCAATACACACCGGGTCGCCGTCGCGGTTACGGGCGAGCGTCGGGTAAGGGCCGGCGGCGTGCAGTCCGACGGCGGAGAAGTCGCCAAGCAGCGTGTGCGAGTCGCCTCCGATGATGACATCAACATCACTCAGCCGCGCCGCCATGGCGACGTCATTCGCGTAGCCCTGGTGCGTAACGACAACGATGTGGCGGATACCGCGCGCTTTGAGTTCATCGATCTGGCGCTGCGCGGTGGCGGTTTCGTCGGCAAAGCGGGTACTTGGCAGTGGGCGCGAGGAGACGACCGTCTTGCCGCGTGCTTCGATGCCAATGATGGCGACCGTGATGTCGCCGAATTTCTGCAATACGTAGGGCTGCAGATAATTCCGATCGCCGAGCGGTGCCAGCGGCGTACCGGGCGCCGGCTCGACATTGGCGGCCAGCACCGCCGTTTGGCAAGGGCCAGTGCGCAGATGGTCGAGAAACTTGCGCAAGCCGGCATCGCCTTCATCGAATTCGTGGTTGCCAAGTTCGAAGACGTCGAAGCAGACGCTATTCATCAGCGCCGCGTCGGCCTCGCCCTTGTAGATTGCGTGGTAGAGGGTGCCGGTCATGGCGTCGCCGGCGTGAATCTTGATCAGGTTGGGCAGGCCGGCATTGGCCTTGAACAGTGCCGCAAGACGCGGGAAACCGCCGGCCTCGACGCGCGTGGGTACGCCATCGACCGTCAACTCGAAATCAGCAATGGCGTCGAGATTCGAGTGATGGTCGTTGATGTGCGCGATGTTGATGGCGAGCGGTGTAAAGCTTGGCGCCGCGGTGGGGCCCATGCTTTGGCACGCACTGAGCAGAAACAGGGCGGCGGCGCACACGGCTGAATTTGTGGGGACTACGCAGGGCTGAATCAATCTCATCGCAAGAGTCTCATGGTGGGTGTACGTTCCTTCAGTTCGGAAGACTAGTCGAAGATTGCCCTGTGAAGGTCCGGATTTGGGAATTGATGGCGCGGATCATTACATGTTCAACCATGGGTCAGACGCCTTGTGTCGCTGCGTGCTCACTATAGATACGTGGGCGGCCGCTAGCGCCGATCTGATACGAAGGCATAGGCGGATCGGCACAAACAGGCGGCCGGGTTTCGACACATTCTGCCTCGTGAAAAATCGCTATCGAGTAGGCTTCGAAGTGGTTTCGGCAGGCTTCCCGCGTCGACTAGAGGCCGAAGATCGCCGGCCACCAGCAGATCCCAACCGCCAGGCTGCCGGTCAGTCCGGGCAGTAGTGGCAGCCAGCGCCGCGTCGCTCGCACCCCCTGACGGGCGAGAATACGGTCACCGAGCCAGATGCTCCACAGCCCACCGAGCAGGAACAGGCTTCCCTTGACTGCCTGCACGCCGGGCATGCCGAGCGGTGTCTCCTTGATCGGATCGAAGAGCATGCCGCCAAGGCCGATCACCAGCGAGACTAGCGCCACCGGGGCGTATTGATAGCCGAGTTCGGTGAAACGCTGCTTGAAGCTGCCGTCGCCGCCGACTAGGCTGGAAAGGCGCGCGGCCGCACTGGTCAGTGCCGCCAGCGTCGCGGTCAGGGCCAGCATGCAGGTGAGCATGAAGCCGATGATGGAAAAAAAATCGAGCCAAGTAAACACTTCGGCACGCTCGGGATGGACGCTCATTAGCCAGGCCGGCCCCGTCTGCAGCAGCCACTCCCCGCCGTGTTCAAGGGACCAGATACCGACGAGCTGACGCATGTTTTGGTACTGCGGCAGCACAAGCCACAGGAAGCCGCCGAGGGCAACGCCCGTGTCGAGGAAGAGGAACCATGCTTCCGCCGGGCTGGCGCGGAAATCGCGAATCTGCTCGATTTCCGCGCCGGGACGGCGCAGTTCCATGCGCACGCTGCCCTTGGCCTGCGGATTGACGCAGCGGAAACACTCGATGCAATGGCGCGATTCGCTTTTTTGCGTCAGATCGATCAGCGTCGGGCAGGCGCCTTTCTCGGCGTAGGCGTCGTGGCCGGGGACTTTCACGCGTGGCGCGAACTGCACCGCGCCTAGGCGCGAGTAAAGACCCAGGACGCGGCCGATGGGACAGATATGTCGACACCAGGCGCGCTTCTTTCGCCCATAGAGGAAACCGACCAGGATGGCCGCCACCATCGTGGCGCCGAAGATCTCGGCTGCCCCCTCGGGGTGGTCGCGCACGCCGAGCGTCTGGCCAAAGATGGTAGTCAGGATGAAACTGACCAGCGGTGTTCCTTCCCAGCGCATCCAGGTCGGGATCGGGCGGCGCAGGCCGACCTGATTGGCCCACTCGGACGCGGCGCCCATCGGGCAAATCAGTCCGCACCAAGAACGTCCGGTGAAGATCACCGACAGGAAGACCAGCGGGAACCACAAGCCCCACAGCACGTAGTTGGCCAGGGTGCTGAAGTGGGTAAGTGGGGTCGAGTCCGGGGGCGGCTCGGGCAGCAGCAGTGGCCCGACCATGAGCGCGAGGAAGACGACGACGGCGACGGCATGCACCCAGATCAGTCGGGAGCGATTACGGACGAAGAAGGTCTCGATGGCGCAGGTGAGTCTGGGGGCCAGGGTGGTATTTCCGGCGGGCGTCATTTGTTGTTCCTTGTCAGGCTTGCGGTGGTCAAGCAAAGATGTCGATTGAAGATGGGTGTGCCAGTTGCGCGGTGTCTCTCGCAAGCCGCGCCCCTACCAGACGAAAAACACCGTGTGCCAGACCATGACCATGAGTGCCGTCGGGAGGGCCAGACAGGCCAGCCCCAGCGCGCGGCGCAGCCCGCCGACGTTGGCCTGCAGCACGAGGCGCAGGGAGAGCCAGAGCGCGCCGCCGGCGCCGAGCGTAAGCAGGCCCAGGCGGGCCTCGCCGACCCAGCCAAGCGATAGGTGTTCCGCCTTCAGATGCGTCAAGGTCAGCATCGACAGGCCAAGAAAAACGCTGATTCCGGCCAGCGGGGCGAGTGCCATGGTCAGCCGCTGCCATGGCAAACGCGCATCGCGCAGGATGGCGGCGGCCAGCAGTGGGCCAATCGCGAGGCTGGCACCAAGCAGGAAGCCGCCGCCGAGGATGTAGACGAGCACCAGCGTCCCGTCGAGCCAGGTGAACACGTCATTGACTTCGGGGTAGTGGGTGAGTAGCCACCACGGCGCGTCGTCCTGCAGCAGCGCGAATGAACCATGGTCGATCAGTCGTTCGGCAATCCATGTTTTTGCTTGGACGAACCAGGGGCTGATCGTCCATTGGAAGGCGGTGCTGGCGACGCCGAGGATGCCGAAGAGCAGGGTGAGCGCTTCGGCCTTGGTGGCGCGCGTGTGCACGTCAACGATTTCGGCGCCGGGCGTGCGCGGCGCCAGTTGCACGGCATCGCGATGGCCGGCGCAGCGGCCGCAGCCGTGACATTCGGCAGCACTGGTCATGCGCCGGACGTCGAGGAGCGGAGCACAGTTCACCGGCTTGATAGCGATCGTTGGACGTGCTTCGGTATCGTCCCAGGTGGCGCGGTCGACGCGGTAATGGAAAGGCGCGACCTTGGCGAGGATGGCAAAGACGCCCGAGGCCGGGCACAGGTAACGGCACCAGACGCGCTTGCCACGGCCATAGACGAACCCGACACCGATGGCGGCGATACTGGAGCCGCCGAGGATGAGCAGGGCGGCTTGTGGATATTCGTAAACGCTGACCAGTTGACCATAGACGGTGGTGCACACGAACGCGAGCAAAGGCCAGCCATTCCATTTTAGCCAGCGCGGCACCGCTTTGCCGAGTCCCCGTTGGCTCACCCATTCGGTCATGGTGCCTTCCGGACAGAACAGGCCACACCAGACGCGGCCCAGTGTCAGCGTAGCGATCATCACACCGGGCCACCAGACGCCCCAGAAGGCGAACTGGGCGAAAAGGCGCAGATTGTTCCAGAGGTGCGCCTCCTCGGGCGGCAGCGGTAGAAAAGCCGGAATGATGACCAGGGCGAGATAGAACACGATGACGCACCACTGGATGCAGACGATGATGCGGCGATGGCGCGCCAGCGCTCGGCCAAAGGCGGCGACCGCCTTGGAGAAGGGCAGGCCGCGCCGTACGGGGGGCGTCGCGATGACGGCGGTACAGGGCGTCTGGTTAAGCACGGCGCAGCAACCTCGATTTGGCGAAGCTGACGCCGACCCAGTAGGTGACGTAGATGAGCAGCAGCATCAGCGAAGGCTGTGCCCGATAGCCGGTGAGGGCGGCGATCAGGCGCCCGGTGGTGGTGCTGTCGTCGAGCAACCGCGAACTGTCCCACAGCGGTTCGATCAAGGCCGGCAACCAGCCCATGCCGATCAGGCGTTCGATGCCGCCGACCAGCAGGGCGGCGGCGAAGATCAGCAGCAGGAGACCGCTGACGCGGAAGAAGATTCGGTAATCGACGAAACGCAGGCCGCGCGCCGCCGCCCAGGCGGTCAACGCGGCCAGCACGAAGCCGGCCAGCGCGCCGACCGCCAGGCCGGTGCCGCCGTCCCGTTCGAGCCCGAGGCCGTAGAGGAAAATTACCGTTTCGGCGCCCTCGCGGGCGATTGCCAGCGCGGCGATGGCGGCGACGCCGAACCAGTTTGAGCGCTCGGTGGCACGCGCCAGATCATGTTCGAGGTTCTTTTTGATCTCGCGGCCGCGCGACTGCATCCACAGGACCATCTGCGTGATCAGCCCGGCGGCGGCGAACACGAGTGCTGTCTGGAACCATTCAAGCGCCTGTCCGGAAAGTTCGCTCTGCGCGGCGAGCATCGCCCAGCCGAGCGCCAGCGCCAGGCCGATGCCGGCGCCGACGCCGAGCCACAAGGCGCGAATGCCCCGGCCACCTGGGTCGTTGCGTTTGAGCCAAGCGTAGAGAATGCCAACCACCAGCATGGCTTCGACGCTCTCGCGCCAGACGACGAACAGTGCGTTGCCCATGTTCAGCTCCTATTTTGCGACGATGCGGCCCTGGGCCGTGTCCGGGTGAAATTCGCCGAAGAACTTGTAGCTGCCGGGTTTCAGCGGCTGAAAGATGAGGAAGCTCGAAGCCCCCGGCGCCAGGACTTTTTCCTTCTTCAATTCGACGCTCTCGAATTCCTCGGCGCCCGGCCCTTCGTTCTTGATCAGCAGCCTGAACTTGGTGTTGGCCGGTACCGTGATTGTCTCCGGCAGGTAGTGCCCGGCTTTGATGAGCAGGTTGAAGGTCGGCATCTCTTCGGCGTGCACTGGCGCCAGCACCGCCAGCAGCAGGCCGGCAATCAGTACCGGGTGGGTGAGGAAGCGGAGGGCGGGGTGCCGGATCATGGCTTTTCCTTGTTGGGGTCAGAAAGCGAGTTGCGCGCGCAGGCCAACAATCTTCACGCTCGCCGCATCCGGGTTGCCGCCTAGCTTGGCGAGGTACTGAAAGTTGGGCGAGAGTTCGAACTGCTTGCTGATGCGGTAGCGGTAGTAGAGTTCGGCGAGCTTTTCGGAACCACTGGGCGCATAGACGAAATCGGCAATACCGTCGCCGTCCAGATCGGCCGCGCCGCCGGCCGTGCGAAAGGCATGACTGGCATGCAGCCAAGCTGTTGCGATGCCGAGCGAATCGCCGCCGCGCGACCAGTAGGCGCCATTGATTTCACCTCCCAGCGTCAGCGCGCGATCGAAGCGCACCTGGCCGGTGACTTGCTGGCCGTAGCGTCCGAACAGCGTCAGACCGTCGCCGATTTTCTGATCGGCCGACAAGCCCCAGCCGGCATGCTGCGCCGTGCTCGTGCCGTTGAGCTCCAGGGCCTTGCTGCGCTGCCACGCGTAAGCACGGTAGTTGCCGGTCAGACCGCCGAAGAATTTCAGCGAGGTTTCGGCCTGCGCCATGATCAACGGCGAAGTCAGGCTGCGCTGATAGTTCGACCCCTTCGGGCCGCTTCCGAAGACGCCGAGCGACAGGCGCCAGGTTTCCGGTTTCGCGGTCTCGTTGAGATACGCGGCGACAAAGCCTGGCTGGAAGCCGTTGGCATCGACGCCGATCTGGCCGCCGGCGTCGAGCAGCGGATTGTGCACGAAGGCTGAATTGAGGAACTGTCGGCTTTCATCGCCGGCCGCGACGTTCTGGTCAAAGAAACCGAACAGGTCCATCTTGCCGAAGGTCAACTCCAGCTTCTCGCGCGAACGCAGCTTGAAGCCGCCGAAGGGCAGTGGGATGGAAGCCTGATACCAGGCCTGGCCGAGAATGGCGACCGAGTCGTCGGGACTCGCGCCGCTGGCGCGGAACGCCACTGCGTTGGGCGCCGAAGCGAAGGCGCCGAGCGCCGACATGGGTGCATTCAAGCCCTGGCCTTGACCGATGCGGACGTGGGCGAAGATCTTGTGCTCAGTGTCGCCGATCGGGGCGAGCGGCAGCTCGACGGTGACGTCGGCGCGGTAGTTGAGTTGGCTGTTGCCGTTGGTAGTTCCGGCTGGAAGCCCGTAGGGGCGCTGGGCCACGGTGGTCAGGCTCATGCCGGCCTTTAATCCATCGAGCGCGTCAATCTTCTTCGCCGCTTTCTTGACGGCCAAGGCTTCTTTTTCGATCGCCTTGAGGCGGTAGGTGAGTTCCGGCTCGTTCTCGCTGATATTGTCGCTGTCGAGACCATTGGTCACCCTGGTCTGGGCTTCCTCTAGCGTCTTCAGGCGCTCTTCAAGCGCCGCGGTCGCTGGTGACGCTTTGGCACTGACCTGCTTTTCCAGTTCCGCGTTGCGCATCTCCAGTTGCTCAAGGCGGGCGTTCATTTTTTCCAGCAGGCGCAGAGTTTCGTCGTTGACCGCCACCGCGTGGGCGGGCGCCGCGAGTAGCGCGGCACAGACCAGGACCAGCGGTCGCCGGTGTAGAGGGAGGATGGACATACTCAGTACCCGCCCTTTTTTCCGATACCGACGTAGGTGAATTCGTATTCGACATCAAAGGGCTTGAACCACGGACGAACGCCGGTCAGGCGGTCGGTATGACGGCCGAAGTGCGCGTGCGCGTTGGCCGACGGCGGCAGGATTGTGTATTTGACCTGGTACTTGCCAGGGCCGAAGAGTTTGATGTTGTCGCCGTAGTGCGGGCCGTCGTTGGCGACCATCGGCATGAACTCGCCGCTGACCTTCTGGGTCGAGCCAATCTTCGTTACTTCAAACTTGACCAGCAGATACGGAATCCACGCACCTTCTTCAAAACCGTTCGGATTGTTGGCCAGCGCCTTGATGTCGGCCTCGATGTGAATGTCCGATTCCTCCGGCTTCTTCATCATGCCGTCCGGTTCCATGGTCACCGGTTGCAGATACACGGCGGCAATTTCCAATCCATTGCGTTGTTGCGGTGTACCGATCGGATATTCGACCGCCACAGCGGGATCAGCGAGCAGGACCGTCAGGAAGAAGGTGCCGACGGTAGCCAGCTTGTTGGCGTGAATCATGCTGTATCTCCAAAGATATTGGGCCAGTTTGCCCTGGTTAAAGGTACGAATGAGAATGATTCGCATCATATAAATATGGCGTGGGCGCGTCAATAGATATTTCCGCGCCGTGGCACCTGTCGAAGGGGTGAGTAGAAATCCAGCAGGACGGTATAATCAACGCTTTAGCAACCCAACCTGTAGAGAGACAAAAATGGGCCTTAATCGCGTCCCCTCCGGTAAATCACTCCCCAATGATTTCAACGTCGTCATCGAAATCCCGATGCATGCCGATCCAGTCAAATACGAAGTGGACAAGGAGAGCGGCGCAATTTTCGTTGACCGCTTCATGTCTACCTGCATGCACTATCCATGCAATTACGGCTACATTCCGCACACCATTGCCGGCGATGGTGACCCGGTAGACGTTCTGGTGATTACCCAGTTTGCTTTGCCTCCCGGGGTCGTTGTCCGCTGCCGCCCGATCGGGATGTTGGCCATGGAAGACGAAGCCGGCCAGGATGCAAAACTGCTGGCCGTACCGGTCGACAAGTTGACGCCGATGTACCGTAGTGTCGAATCACCGCGTGACCTACCGCAACTAGTGCTTGACCAGATTTCGCACTTCTTCGCGCACTACAAGGATCTTGAACCAGGCAAGTTCGTCAAGATTCATGGTTGGTTCGGCAACGACGAGGCCAAGAAAGAGATCATGGAAGGCGTCGACCGTTACGTCGCTGCGACAGAAAAGCCGAACTACTGATCGATTCGGATAACCGTTTCTAGGGGGCGCGCAAGCGCCCCTTTTCCCGCAGGAATTTGTTCCAAGAGGACAGTATTTCGCTGCATTTTGCAGTACCTTTTATTGTTGCGCTTATGCCTTTCAAGATCGCAATTGCCCAAATTAATGTCGTTGTTGGCGACCTCGCCGGCAATGCTGCCCGCATCCTCGATTTTGCGCGGCGTGCCGAGGCGCAAGGTGCAGATCTGCTGTTGACCCCGGAACTGGCACTATGCGGTTATCCGCCGGAAGACCTGCTGTTGCGTCCCGATTTTTACGCCGCCTGCGACCGCGAACTTGACGTGCTGGTGGCGCAGTTGCCCGATATCGCTATACTCGTTGGGCACCCGCAGGAGCGCGACGGCCAGCGTTACAACGCCGCGACGCTGATCAACAAGGGCTGTCGCGTCGCCACCTACTACAAGTATCGGCTGCCCAACTACGAGGTGTTCGACGAGGAGCGCTATTTTGACTCCGGCGAAATCCCTTGCGTGCTGACGCTCAAGGGCGTGCGTTGCGGCGTAAATATCTGCGCCGACGTGTGGGAGTCGGGAGCGGCCGAACTGGCACGGCAAGCGGGGGCCGAACTGCTGCTTGTCCTTAATGCCTCGCCCTATCATGTTGGCAAACAGGCGTTACGCGCCGAAGTGCTGCGCCAGCGCATCACGGCTACCGGCTTGCCAGTGGTTTATGCGAACATGGTCGGTGGGCAGGACGAACTCGTCTTTGACGGCGCATCCTTTGCGCTTGATGCGCGCGGCACGATCTGCTGCCAATTGCCTCAGTTCGAGGAAGCGCTGGCCGTGGTCGAGTTCGCCGCAGGCGAACTGCGGCCCGCCATGATCGCGCCGGAACAATTGATGGAAGCCGAGGTATATCAGGCGCTGGTGCTCGGTACCCGTGACTATCTCGGGAAAAACGGATTTCCTGGCGCCATCATTGGGTTATCTGGTGGCATCGATTCGGCTTTGACCTTGTGTGTCGCTGTCGACGCGCTAGGTGCCGACAAGGTGCGTGCAGTGATGATGCCTTCACCCTTCACCGCCGACATCAGCCTAGAGGATTCCCGTGCCATGGTGCGCACGCTCGGTGTGCGTTATGACGAGATTGCCATTGCCCCTGCGATGAATACCTTCACGGCCATGCTTGCACCGGAGTTCGCCGGCTTACCCGTCGATACCACCGAAGAAAACCTGCAGGCACGGATTCGCGGCATGATCCTCATGGCTCTGTCCAACAAGCGAGGTTCCCTGGTACTGACCACCGGCAACAAGTCCGAAATGGCCGTCGGCTACTGCACTCTTTACGGCGATATGGCCGGCGGCTTTGCGGTGATCAAGGATATTGCCAAGACGCTGGTTTATCGCCTGGCGCGTTGGCGCAACACCATTTCGCCGGTGATTCCCGAGCGCATCATCACGCGGCCCCCTTCGGCCGAACTTAAGCCCGATCAGACTGACCAGGATAGCTTGCCGCCGTACGAGGTGCTCGATGCCATCATCGAGGCTTACATGGAAAGGGATTTGAGCCCGCGCGCGATCATTGCCTCGGGTTTTGCCGAGGCCGACGTGCGCAAGGTGGTGCGTCTGTTGAAGAATAGTGAATACAAGCGACGCCAGGCGCCAGTCGGTATTCGTGTCACGCAGCGCGGATTTGGCAAGGACTGGCGCTACCCGATTACCAATCGCTACCAGGATGAGTTTTAATAGCGGCCTTCGACGTGGCTTTAAGCCATGATTCTGTAGTATTGGAAGGCTGTTTCGATAGATTTCTGGTACGATTTGCAAAGAATTTTCCGGAGTATATGCGATGAAAAAAATTGAAGCCGTAATCAAGCCTTTCAAGCTCGACGAAGTGCGCGAAGCCTTGTCTGAACTGGGTGTCAGCGGTCTGACAGTGACCGAGGTCAAGGGTTTCGGACGACAGAAGGGCCACACCGAGCTGTATCGCGGCGCCGAGTACGTGGTCGATTTTTTGCCCAAGATCAAGGTCGAGATCGTCGTCGCCGACAGTGCCGTCGATGGCGCGATTGAGGCGATAATCAAGGCTGCACGTACCGGTAAGATCGGCGACGGCAAGATATTCATTACTTCCGTTGAACAGGTCGTGCGCATTCGTACCGGAGAAACTGACGAAGCGGCCATCTGAGTTTTGTAAAACCGCCAAGCAAAACGGCGCGCAACGCTTGCAGTTGCGCGCCGTTTCCTGTTTTTAGCGGGTCTTGTCTGCTCTGAGCAGCACCCATAACGCGCCGTCACCACCGTCGCATGGTGGTGCGTGGCAGAAGGCCAGTACGTCCTTGCGCCGTCCGAGCCAGCCTTTCACCAACTGCCGCAGGATGCCTTCGCGCCCAGGCGAGCCATGGCCGCGGCCGTGCACGATGCGCAGGCAGCGTTGGCCGGCGCTTTGCGATTCGGCAAGGAAGAGCGCGACCTGTTCGTGCGCTTCGTGACGGTTCAATCCGTGCAGGTCGATGTGGTTTTGGATGCTCCAGCGCCCGCGGCGCAGATCGCGCAGTAGGTGACGTGGCAGGCCCGTACGCAGGAAAGAATCGGCATCGCCCAAGTCGAGCCAGTCGTCGACTTCAAGTGGTGCACTCAGTGACTCTACCATGGCCGCCGCTTCGTCCCGTTCGCGTTGGCGTGGTCGCGGCAGGGGTTTTGGCGTTTCAAAAGCAATTCGATCCGTACTGCGCAACGGCGTGGCGCCATCGACCGCGGCATGGAAGGCCGCTAGGTCATCCAGATCGGGCTGCGGCCGACTCATGTCGAACAAATCCGGTGGCCAAGGCCGGAAAGGCCCGCCAACAGGCACTCTTCCGGCATCGTCATGGCTTAGGCGCCGAGATTATCGAGATAACGTTCGGCGTCGAGGGCCGCCATGCAGCCGGTTCCAGCCGAGGTGCAGGCTTGGCGATAGATGTGATCCTGAACGTCGCCCGCCGCAAAAACGCCGGGAATCGAGGTGGCCGTCGCGTTGCCTGTGCGGCCACACTGTGTAACAAGGTAGCCGCCTTCCATCTCGAGTTGGCCGACGAACAGATCGGTATTGGGTTTGTGACCGATGGCAATGAAGACGCCGGTCAGCGGGATCTCTTCGCTGGTGCCGCTGTTGACGTTCTTGACGCGGATGCCGGTGACGCCAGTCTGATCGCCGAGGATTTCGTCGAGTGTCGAATTCCACTTGACCGTTACCTTGCCGGCCTTTTCCTTCTCGAATAGCTTGTCCTGCAGAATCTTTTCGCTGCGGAACTTCTCTCGGCGATGAACGACGGTAACGTGGCTAGCGATGTTGGCCAGATAAAGCGCTTCTTCGACTGCGGTATTGCCGCCACCGATCACCGCAACGGCCTGATTGCGGTAGAAAAAACCGTCACAGGTGGCACAGGCCGAAACGCCACGACCCGAGAAGGCTTCCTCGGACGGCAGGCCGAGATACTGGGCCGAGGCGCCCGTGGCGATGATCAGTGCGTCGCAAGTGTAGGTGCCCGCGTCGCCAATTAGGGTGAAGGGTCTTTCGGTCAGTTTTGCCGTATGAATGTGGTCGAAAATTATCTCGGTTTCGAAGCGGCGCGCATGCTCTTCGAAACGTTGCATCAACTCCGGACCCTGAACTCCTTTGGCGTCAGCCGGCCAGTTGTCGACATCAGTCGTCGTCATCAATTGGCCACCTTGGGCGATCCCGGTAATCAGGACCGGCTTGAGGTTGGCTCGGGCGGCATAGACGGCAGCCGTGTAGCCGGCGGGGCCGGAACCGAGGATCAGCAGGCGGCAGTGGCGGGGCGCTGGGGTCATTTTTGTTCGCTCTGTTGTTGGGTAGAGAAAAATTATAACCGTCCCGGCGTCCATTTTTGGCGTTGAGTTGCATTGGCAAGCTAGGGAAGTGTCTTATAATCGGTTCGCAACTCGTTGAAATAGATCATATCCATCGAACGAAAGAACACGCTATGCATGCTGAACAGGATCAGGGCAGGCGGGGGCCAAGCCTCGCCTTGCTGCACAGCATTCCGATGTTCGCCGGGGTGCCAGATGAACAACTTGAGCCAATTGTACGGATGGCCGTGCATCGCAAGGTGCCGCGCCATACAGTGATCGTACGCGCCGGTGATAGTACCGAGTCGCTCTACGTTCTCGTCAACGGCAGTGCCAAGGTGCTTAACAGCGATGCCGAGGGACGTGAAGTTATTTTGACTCTGCTCGGGCCGGGAGAGTTTTTTGGCGAAATGGGCTTGATCGACGGCAGCCCGCGCTCTGCGGATGTGGTCGCCAACGAGATTTGCGAATTGCTGGTGATTGCCAAGGCTGAATTCAAGCAGGGGTTGGCCGACAACTTCGATCTGTGCCTGAACATCATGAAGAGTCTGGTACGGCGTTTGCGCGAGGCGGATCGCAAGATCGAGAGCCTAGCGCTGATGGATGTCTATGGCCGTGTCGCCAAGCTGTTGCTCGAGTTCTCGGTGCTGGAGGGGGGGGTGCGTGTCATCCGGCGCAAGCTGACCAAGCAGGATATCGCCAAGATGATCGGGGCTTCGCGCGAGATGGTCAGTCGCGTGATGAAGGACCTCGAGGGCAGCGGCTATATTCGGGCGGCTGATGGCCGCATTATCCTCAATGTGGATTGAGTGCTTCGCCGGCAGCGGTCGACGGCCGGCTATAATTAACTTTTGTTTCGACCTCCCTGATGGCTTTGCTGCAAAAATCCTCTGCCCGTAAGTCCAGCGCATCCCCTACGTCCAGCCCCCTCCCCGAGAAGATTGCGGGGGTGTTGCAGGAGTCGCGCTGGCTAGCGCTGGTCGTTCTCGCGGTCTTCCTCGGCTTGGCACTGTCGGGTTACAACCGCGCTGATCCTGGCTGGTCACATGCCGTGTACAGCACGACGCTGCACAACCCGGCCGGGCGCGCTGGCGCTTGGCTGGCAGACTTGATGCTCTACCTGTTCGGCATTTCGGCATGGTGGTGGATCGCACTGCTGATTGCCGTCGTCTGGTGGGGCTACCGCCGACTGGATGGATTGCGCACCGGCGATCGTCGTCCACTCTACATCGCCTTCGCGGGCTTCATCGTGCTGCTCATTGCCAGCAGCAGTCTTGAAGCGCTGCGTTTCTACACGCTCAGAATGCAACTGCCGCTGGTGCCGGGCGGGATGCTCGGGAGCGAGATAGGCGCTGCGGCGGTGCGCTACCTCGGCTATACCGGCGCGACGCTCACTTTGCTGGCTTCGCTGGTGCTCGGCTGGAGCATTTTTTCCGGGATGTCGTGGATTACCGCCGCGGAACGTTTTGGCGGGCTGCTTGAAATGGCTTATTCCCGCCTTCGCGAACAGTTCGACCGCTGGCAGGATCGCCGTATCGGTCGCGAGGTGGCGCGCGAACGGGAAGCCGTAGTCAAGGTGGAGAAGAAGCGCGTCGAGACGCACGAGCCAATTTTCATCGAAGCCCCGGAGCCGATTGCGCCGATCCCGGCGAAGGTCGAGAAACGCATCGAGCGCGAACGCCAGACGCCGCTTTTCCCCGAGGCAGTCGAGGGCGGCCTGCTGCCGCCGCTGCATCTCCTTGAACCGGCGCCCTTGCAGACGGACCGGGTAAGCGCGGAAACCCTCGAATACACCTCGCGCCTGATCGAGCGCAAACTCGCCGATTTTGGCGTCCAGGTGCACGTCCTAGCCGCCTATCCTGGCCCCGTCATCACACGTTACGAAATCGAGCCGGCAGTTGGCGTGAAGGGCGCGCAGATCGTCAATCTCGCCAAGGATCTGGCGCGCGCCCTGTCGCTGGTGTCGATCCGCGTCGTCGAGACGGTGCCGGGAAAATCGTGCATGGCGCTGGAACTCCCGAATCCGAAGCGCCAGATGGTGGGTCTCTCGGAGATCATCTCCAGCCGCGTTTACCATGACATGGCTTCGCCGCTGACGATAACGCTTGGCAAGGACATCGGTGGTCAGCCGGTGGTCGTTGATCTGGCCAAGATGCCCCACCTGCTGGTGGCCGGGACAACCGGTTCGGGCAAGTCGGTCGGCATTAATGCGATGATTCTTTCGCTGCTCTACAAATCGGAGCCGGACAGGGTGCGCCTGATCCTGGTCGATCCGAAAATGCTCGAACTATCGATCTATGAAGGCATTCCGCATTTGCTGGCGCCGGTCGTCGTCGATATGAAGCAGGCGGCCAACGCGCTCAACTGGTGCGTCGCCGAGATGGAAAAGCGCTACAAGCTGATGTCGGCGATGGGGGTGCGCAATATCGCAGGCCTCAATCACCGCATCAAGGACGCGGAGAAAACCGGTGAAAAATTGCCAAACCCGCTATCGATTACGCCCGAGACGCCCGAACCGCTGACAGCGTTGCCCTACATCGTTGTCGTCATCGACGAACTGGCCGACCTGATGATGGTGGCCGGCAAGAAGGTCGAGCAGTTGATCGCCCGTCTTGCCCAGAAGGCGCGTGCTTCGGGTATTCACCTAGTACTGGCCACGCAGCGCCCGTCGGTGGATGTGATCACCGGTCTGATCAAGGCCAACATCCCGACGCGCATTTCTTTCCAGGTTTCATCGAAGATCGACTCGCGCACCATCCTCGACCAGATGGGGGCAGAGGCGCTGCTCGGCCAGGGCGATATGCTCTATCTCGCGCCCGGCACCGGCTACCCAACGCGCGTGCATGGCGCGTTCGTGGCCGACGAAGAGGTGCACCACGTGGTCGACTACCTGAAGAAGGCCGGTGCGCCGAACTACGTTGAAGGTGTGCTGACAGGCGCCGGGCTCGACGACGAAAGCGAGGCCAGCAGTGGAGAAAGTGGCGAGGGCAGCGACGCCGAGTCCGATCAACTCTACGACCAAGCTGTCGAGATCGTACTCAAGAACCGGCGAGCCTCGATTTCCCTCGTTCAGCGCCACTTGCGTATCGGCTACAACCGCTCGGCGCGCTTGATCGAGGCGATGGAAAAGGCCGGTCTGGTTTCGGCCATGGATGGACGCGGCGGTCGCGAAGTTTTAGCCCGAAAGGCAGAAGAATAATGTGGCGTTTTCTCTTCAGTGTGGTTTGTCTCGTCTCCGCCCAATTTGCCAGTGCAGGGGCCGTCGACAAATTGCATCATTTCCTCGACTCGACTAAGACCATGCGGGCCGATTTCGCGCAGATCGTCGTTGCCAAGAATGGCAAGAAGCCACAACAGTCGACCGGCGTCATGATGTTTTCGCGCCCGGGGAAATTCCGCTGGCAGATCGAGAAGCCGTACAGCCAGTTACTGGTTGGCGATGGCGACAAGGTCTGGATCTATGACCCGGAGTTGCGCCAGGTCACCACGAAGAAGGTTGGCACCGCGCTGGGTGGCACGCCGGCGGCGCTGCTGGCCGGCGACAACACGCTGGAAAAGAACTTCACTCTGCGCGAAGCCGGAGAGCGCGAAGGCCTCGAATGGCTTGAAGCGATCCCGAAGGTGCAGGACAGCGGTTTTGAAAAAGTGCGCTTGGGCTTTGCCGGCAACGATCTGAAAGCGATGGAACTGTTCGATAGCTTTGGGCAAACGACGACCTTGCTTTTCTCGCGTCTCGAACGCAATCCGCAGCTTGCTCCCGCCGTGTTCCGCTTTACGCCGCCGGCCGGAGCGGATGTCATCGGTGACTGACCTCTTTTCGACCCCGCTTGATGTTCCTCTCGCCGAAGCCCTTCGTCCAGCCACGCTCGACGAGGTAATCGGCCAGCAGCACTTGCTCGGGCCGGGCAAGCCATTGCGTCTGGCGTTTGCCGCGCGCAAGTTGCATTCGCTGATCCTCTGGGGGCCGCCGGGCGTCGGCAAGACGACACTGGCACGGCTGATGGCCGCTGCCTTCGATGCCGAGTTCATGGCGCTCTCAGCCGTTTTCTCCGGGGTTAAGGACATCCGCGAGGCGGTGGCGCGCGCCGAAGTCACGCGGGCGCAGAACGGTCGCAGCACCATTCTCTTCGTCGATGAAGTGCATCGTTTCAACAAGGCGCAGCAGGATGCTTTCCTGCCCTACGTCGAAGGCGGCTTGCTGACCTTCGTCGGCGCTACCACGGAAAACCCCTCGTTTGAGGTCAACTCGGCCTTGCTGTCGCGCGCCTCGGTCTATGTGCTGAATCCGCTGTCGGTGGAAGAAATGGGCCTGCTGTTCACGCGCGCCTGCGAGAAGGCGCTACAGGGACTGGTTTTTGACGACGATGCCCGCGCACGCTTGATCGGTCTGGCTGACGGCGACGCGCGGCGGTTGATCAACTTGCTCGAGCAGACGCGTACAGCGGCGGCGACGGCCGGGGTCAACAGCATCGATGGCGCGTTCATCGACAATACCCTGGCGCAGAACCTGCGCCGCTTTGACAAGGGCGGCGACGCTTTTTACGACCAGATCTCGGCGTTGCACAAATCGGTGCGCGGCTCCTGTCCCGATGCCGCGCTCTACTGGTTCTGCCGCATGCTCGACGGGGGCGCCGATCCGCGCTATCTGGCGCGGCGCATCGTGCGCATGGCCTGGGAAGACATCGGGCTGGCCGATCCGCGCGCCGCGCAGATATGTATCGATGCGGCGGGAACGTACGAGCGTCTCGGTTCGCCGGAAGGCGAGCTGGCGTTGGCCGAAGCGGTGCTCTACCTGGCCATGGCAGCCAAGTCGAACGCCGCCTACGTCGCGTATAATGCGGCGCGCGCTTTTATCGCCAAGGACAGCTCGCGGCCAGTACCGGTGCAGTTGCGCAATGCGCCGACGCGCCTTATGAAGGATCTCGGTTACGGCAAGGATTACCGCTACGCGCACGACGAGGCCGAAGGCTATGCCGCCGGCGAGAGCTATTTCCCGGATGGCATGCCGCCGGTCGACTGGTACCAGCCGGTCGAGCGGGGCCTCGAAATCAAAATCGGCGAAAAGCTCGCGCACCTGCGCGAACTCGACCGTCGCGCAAAGAAAACCACGGATGCAAAGGACTGACCATGCTCGATATACAACTGCTGCGCAACGATCCTGACCTCGTTGCCCAACGCCTCGCCACCCGCGGCTTCACGCTCGACAGTGCGACTTTCCAGGCGCTCGACGCCGACCGCAAAACTCTCCAGACGCGTACGCAGGAGTTGCAGGCTTCGCGCAATAGTCTGTCGAAACAGATCGGCATGCTCAAAGGCAAGGGCGAGGATGCGTCGGCCGTCATGGCACAGGTTGCTGCCTTGAAGGATGAACTCGATGCCAACGAGCTGCGCCTCGCGGCCCTGCTCGGCAAACTCGATGCCTTTGTGGCGGCCATCCCCAACTTGCCGCAGGGGAGCGTGCCGGCGGGCAAATCGGAGGCCGACAACGTCGAGAGTAAGCGCTGGGGAGCGCCGGGCCGTTACGACTTCGCGGTCAAGGATCACGTCGATCTGGGCGAAGCGCTCGGTTTGCTCGACTTTGCCACCGCCGCCAAGATCGCCGGTGCGCGGTTTTCACTAATGAAGGGGCCACTCGCCCGCCTGCACCGTGCGCTTACCCAGTTCATGCTCGATACGCATACTGAGCAGCATGGCTATACCGAGGTTTATGCGCCGTATCTGGTGAATGCCGCCAGCTTGTTCGGTACCGGCCAGTTGCCGAAATTCGAGGAAGATCTGTTCAAAATTCTGCGTGTCGATGCGGAGCCGCTCTATCTGATTCCGACCGCCGAAGTGCCGGTGACCAATATCGTGCGCGGCGAAATCCTGGCTGCCGAGGCCTTGCCGCTTAAGTTCGTTTGCCATACGCCGTGCTTCCGCTCGGAGGCGGGGTCCTACGGACGCGACACGCGCGGCATGATCCGGCAGCATCAATTCGACAAGGTCGAACTCGTTCAAATCGTGATGCCGGAAAAATCGGTCGATGCGCATGAAGAACTCACCCGTCATGCCGAGATTATCCTCGAAAGGCTTGAGCTGCCGTACCGCCGCGTCACCCTTTGCACCGGCGACATGGGCTTCTCGTCGGCCAAGACCTACGATCTGGAGGTCTGGCTGCCGGCGCAGAATACCTACCGGGAAATCTCCTCGTGCTCGAATTTCGAAGCCTTTCAGGCGCGGCGCATGCAGACACGCTACCGTAACGAGAAGAACAAGCCGGAACTTGTGCATACTATCAATGGCTCGGGTCTGGCGGTCGGACGCACGCTGGTCGCAATTATGGAAAACTTCCAGAATGCCGACGGCAGCATTACCGTGCCGGCAGCGCTACGTCCCTATCTCGGTGGGCTGGAGAAAATCGCCGTCATCTGAAGCAAGCGGCCGCCGTGTTTCAGCGCTTCACTGCGGGGCGCTTCAGCTCCGTTCCCCGGTCGTTGCGATCGAGGCTCGCCACCTGTTTGAGCGGCCGGTGCGGGAGTTCGTAGCGGTTGAGAATGTCGGCATAGATGCGAATGTTTTCGACCATGATCACCGCTTCGCCACCGCGCGCCTTTCCCGACTTGAGGCGGTTGTAATACTGCGGTCTGATCAGTAGCGGCAATACCTTCTTCATCTCATACCACGAATCCGGGTTGGCCTTGAGCCCTTTGGCGATAACGCGCGCGCCGTTGAGGTGGCCCATTCCGAGGTTGTAGGCGGCAAGTGCCAGCCACAGGCGATCGGGTTCCTTGATACCGGTCGGCAGCGTATCGCGCAGATCGCCGAGATATTGCGACCCGGCGCGAATACTCACTTGTGCGTCGAGCCGGTTGCCTACGCCAAGATGATCGGCGGTCTCTTCGGTCAGCATCATCATGCCGCGTACGCCGGTCGGGCTGGTGGCGAGAGGGTCCCACTGCGACTCCTGATAGGCGAGGGCGGCCAGCAGGCGCCAGTCGATGCCGGAACTCGCCTGAGCTGACTGAAACATCGAGCGATATTGCGGCAGCACCGTACGTATCTGTTCGAGGAAACGTACAACGTCGGCCTGCTCGAGTCGTTCCACGTGTCCAAAGTAGCGATCCCTCAGCCGCTCTATCGTGCCGTCCTGCGTTGCGCGGGCAATGAAGGACTCAGCTCTCTCGAGCAATTGCCGATCGCTGTTGGCCGGAAATAGCCACGAAATCGGGCGTATCGGGCCGATTTCAAGCGATCCTTGCAATTCGGGATAGTAGTTGGCGCCCAGATCGAATACGGCGTTGTTTACCAGCGTGGCCTCGAAGTGCCGTGTAGCAACTTCCTGGAGCAGATCGAGTTCGCCACGTTGCGTCTCTTCGGCGACCATCAGCGTCGGAACCTTTTCCTGAATTTCGTGTAGCGCTGTTGCCTGTCGTGAGCCGGCGACCACATGGACGGTCTTTCCGGCCAAGCCACTGATATCGGCGATCGGCAGCGAGGCTTCGTGCGTGACGAGAATGTTCTGGCTCTGAAGGTAGGGACTGCCACTGCGGATCGCCGGATCTTTGATCGGAATTTGCCACGCCGCTGCCAGATGCGCTTCTCCTTTTTTTAGTCGTTGATAGATGTCGGTATCGCTGGCCGCCACCACAAAGCGGGCTTTGACGCCCAATTCCTGAGCGAAGAGTTGGGCCAGGTCATGGTCAAAGCCAACAGCCCCCAGCGTCTCGTCAACCGAGTAGGTCGTTGGACCCTTGCGGGTTAGTACCACGAGTTCCTTCAGGTCGTGGGCAGGCGGCACCTTGCTCTCCTGGCAGGCAGCGAGCATGGCAACGAGGAAAAAGGGGAAAATCCAGCGCACTAATTTATCGGCTTATGCTAGAATCCGGCCCCTGACGGAGAGGTGGCAGAGTGGTCGAATGTACCTGACTCGAAATCAGGCGTACTGCAAGGTACCGTGGGTTCGAATCCCACCCTCTCCGCCAGCATATACAAACAACGCCATGATTTTATGGCGTTTTTTGTTTTTTGGCGTGTAGTAACTATCAATTCAACTATCAATGTGCGATCGGTAGCTCTCACGCGCGCGCGAGCAGTCACATTGATGCAACGTGTTTAGTACTACGTTCATGCCGATCCCCCCTGTATATAGTGCATTTCTAGATATCAGCGGATTTTGCACAACTTTCCTGAAGCTGTGTGAAAAAACGTTGCTGTCGAGCATCGATCCGCTGCCTGGATCGGAGTAGAACATCCTTGTTTTTGGCGGGTCAGTGTCCCTGTCGGCAATTGCCCGGCGGGGGGCTGCGCCAACGGCGATCCGATGGCCTCGGCCAGTACCAATCCCGCAGACCAGAAGTTGCTCGGGACCTACAAGGATGCTTTGGGCAAAGACGCCACCAAGACGGTCGTCAATACCGCTATTGGCGTGAGCGCGGCGACCTTTGCTCCGGTAACCTTCGGAGGAATAGTCGTTGCCGGGGGAATCGTCGGCGGCAGCACGAGTGCGGCGGACCAGTACATCGATACCGGCAGCGTCGATGCGGTGCAGACTGGGAAAGCTACGGCGGTGGGCGCCGCCCTGGGCGGTGCCACGTTTGGTGCGGTTAAGGGCGCGGGTGCCGTCGATGCCGCACTGGATAGCGTCTTGCCTTCCAGTAGCAAGAGCGTGACGCCTTCGGTGGTGGAGGCAGCGACAAATGCGAGCACGGCGACGCGTGGAAGTATTGCGGGTAATGGTGAAGGGTTATTTACCAACGTCACGCGAGCCCCATATACGCCGACAAACCCGGTGCTAGGACAGGCATATGACTTTTCATGTGTCGCAGCGAGTTGCTCAATGGCAGCAAATCTTGCAAATACACCGGAAGCGTATGTCAGACAGGCAATCTTGACTGACACAACAGGAACATCGCTGTCAAATATTCCAGGCGGGCTTCAACAACTCGGATTTACGGGAACAGCCAAGTACTCTACGGCTGTCACGACGCAGTCAATTTTCGCCGCAACCGGTAACGGTGCTTCGGTAGTTGTCAACGTTACTGCGGAAACTGGTGGCATTCACGCTATTGTTGTTGACTCGGTAACAAATGGCATGGCAAACATTCGTGATCCGTGGCCTCTAGGTGTTGGATCGAGTTATTCCGTTCCAGTGAATTCCCTTGGTGCAGTCCTCACTGGTAATGGCGTAGTCATCCATCCTTGATTGAGGCGTAACGACTAGGACAGTTATGCAAAAAAAATGCGATCTTTATTTGTGTGATTCAGTAGTAACTGACCGCCTTAAATTTGTCGCCCTCTTTGACAAGAGTTTTGTCTTTGAGCATGGAAAGGCGTACACGGGGTATTTAAATATCAGCGTGGATAGGGTGAAGTTGATTTCAGTTGTGTCCGATTTAAGAAAAAATGGATTCAACAGCTTTAGTGTTCCGATTGAGTACAAGGATCATGGCAATGTGCCAATAAGCCATGCTCTTTGCTTGGCAAATGAGCATGCAAGAAATCTAAGGGCATCTGCCGTACTTCAAGTAGGCCGAAAGTCAAAATGTCCACCTGTAATTTGGTGCTTCGATCTACGATATGAGCATTCGTCCGATGAGAAGTCCGGTGGCGTCGTGATGGTCGATAGGGTTGATGGGCATGTGTGGACTAGCTTAGAATATGAAGAATACATGTATGACTACAACAACTTATTTTGAGCATTCGCCTCAAGTGCGAGTGGCGCGGGAAGTACAGCGTCGACAGCGGATGCTGGGCGCGCTTACTACTTCGCCACTTCCTACGGCTGGTTGTAGCCAGGTTTCTGACGTGTGCCCGATGCAAGCCCGGTGCCGATGTTCGTTTGCGTCGAGCGATAGTTAGACATCTTGCAATCAGCGCCGAAGGTAAAAGGGAACGTGCGTTCGCGCGCATCTGCCCCGCCGGCAAACAGGTCCACCACCTGGCTAGAGCTTGCCGGTCGTGCTTGTGCGTGGGAGAAACCGTCGACGAGGACGCCAATGCCGCCATAGCCGGTGCTGGTTTCTGAAGTGTCGGAGTCCGGCTTCGTATAGGCACAAGACCGCGAAATTCCGCGCACGCTCGCCGTAACGGCTGTGACAATTTGCCGCACGGGGCGCCACGCTTCGCCAAGGTAGAATCGTCTCATTAGCCTGATATTCCGATACCCCAATGACCAAAGACTTTCTCCGCCGTATTTCAACGATAGTCCTTTCGTTGGCCGCCGCTTCTGCATCAACGTCGGTATTCGCTTGTGCGAGTTGCGGGTGCACCCTGAGTTCGGATTGGGAGAGTCAGGGACTTAGCACACAGCCCGGATGGAAACTGGATCTGCGTTACGATTACTTAAATCAAGACCAATTGCGTAGCGGCACAAAAACCATTTCTCCCGGTGCCGCGAGCCAGATTGTCACGAATAACGGCAATCAGGAAGTCGAGAAATACACCAAGAACCAGTATTACACTGCGACCATCGATTACAGTGGTTCGGCAGACTGGGGCGTTAGCCTGCAATTGCCTTATATCGTACGGAGTCACAGCACACTCGGCACGAATTCGGATGGATCAACGCCGGGAGGGCTGTTGGGTAATGGCGGCGGCGGTGAATACGACTCGAAGACATCCAGCCTGGGCGATGTGAAAATCATCGGCCGCTATCAGGGGTTCTTGCCGCAACGTAATTTCGGCATCCTGCTCGGGGTGAAGCTGCCAACGGGTAGCTACACCAAGACAGGGACCTCGACCGATGTCACAGCGCCGGGTAGTGCGCCCATTGATCCGGGCTTGCAACCCGGTACCGGCTCAACCGATGTCATTCTCGGCGCCTACTATTTCGATGCGTTGAACAAGAACTGGGATTACTTCACCCAAGCGACGGTTCAAACAGTGGTGAAGTCGCGCGACGGGTACGCGCCAGGAACCGGGTACAACCTCAACTTGGGCGTACGCTACATGGGCTTTGATGGCGTGATTCCACAAATCCAATTGAACGCTCGCTACGTGCAGCATGACACCGGGGCGCTTGCAGATCAGATCAGTACTGGCGGCACCTTGACGTATCTCAGCCCTGGCGTGGTCGTGCCGGTGACGAAGCAAGCCTCGATTTATGGGTTTGTACAGGTGCCGATCTATCAGGATGTGCGCGGGGTGCAACTCGCTCCGCGCTACACGGCTTCGATTGGCGCGCGATTCTCCTTCTGACCGTCAGGGCCGACGTGGCGCTTCGCCGGCCTTCAAGAGCGGGGTCACTTCTTTTTCCAGTGTGGCGAGATCAATTTTCGGGTCTCCTTCGCTACCATCCCTGCGCAAGACGCCTTTGCGGTCGATAACGAAAGTCATCGGCAAACGCCAAATGCGCCCAAACCCCTTCAACTTGCTCAGACGGCTTACGCCTCCCGCATAACTGTAAGTCTGCATAATTTCCCGCACTTTGGCGTCTTCGTTCGCTTCGTCCATACTGACGGCGATCATGCGCAGGCCTTCCGTCTTATGCCGCTGATAGTAAGTTTCCAGTGCAGGCATTTCCTCCCGGCAGAATGTGCACCACGTGGCCCACAAGTTGACCACGATCACGTCCCCCCCCGCTTCAGAGGATTTGAATACCTTGCCGTCAAGCGTCGTGATCTCAAACTGTGGGGCTGGCTTGCCTTCTTCAAGTGCGCTGGCGCTTGGCACATTGAATGCGATAAAGCAGGCGAAGAGGCTGGTGGCCCAAGAAATATGCCGAGAAACCATGATGACGAGTATTTCCTAACAATAGAATTGAAAGAATGCACCGCCATTTGCTGATTTGAAAGGCTTATTTCTTGACCGTCAGGAACAAAATTTAAGCAGAATATCAACGTCGCACTACTGGCCTTGATCCCAATCATCAGAATCGGAAATTTGAACACTTGCCCGCGCCCAGGTCTCAGGAGCAATATACTGTATATATACACAGTATATTGCTATGGCCGATCCGCTCCCTTCCTACGCCGAACTGCACTGCTGCTCTAACTTCTCCTTCTTGCGCGGTGCTTCGCATCCGGAGGAATTGGTCGAGCGGGCGCAGGCACTCGGCTACGCAGCGCTGGCGATCACCGATGAAGCGTCGCTGGCTGGCGTCGTGCGGGCGCACCGGGCGGCCAAGGCAGCGGGCTTGCCGCTCATTGTTGGCGCTGAATTCCGTCTGGCCGGCGAGGATTTCAAGCTCGTCCTGCTGGCGCAGAACCGCGCCGGCTACGGCAATCTTTCAGCGTTGATCACACTGGCCCGACGGCGGGCGGCAAAGGGTGACTATCACCTGACGCGCGGTGACCTCGAAGCGGTCGGTGACTTTGCGTTTACCAGCGGTGCTGTGCCCGATTGTCTCGCCCTGTGGATGCCCGGTGAGAAGGCCTCGCCGGAAGATGGGCGTTGGCTGGCGAGGCGTTTTTCCGGCCGCGCCTGGCTAGCCGTCGAACTCCACACCGGCCCGAATGACGCGGCGCGCCTCTCCAGCCTGCTGGCGCTGGCCGGTGCCAGCGGCCTGCCGGCCCTCGCTACTAGCGACGTGCATATGCACTTGCGCAGCCGCCGCCCGCTGCAGGATACATTGACCGCAATCCGCCTCAATATCCCCCTGTTCGCCGCTGGTCATGCGCTGTTCCCGAACGGCGAACGCCATCTCCGTACGCGTCTGCGCCTGTCTCGCCTCTATCCGCCCGACCTGCTGGCCGAGACGCTGAATGTTGCCGCGCGCTGCACTTTTTCTCTCGACGAACTGCGCTACGAATATCCGGAGGAGGTCGTGCCGCACGGCCAGACGCCGGCCGCCTTCCTGCGCGCAGAGGTCGAAAAGGGATTGGCCCGGCGCTACGGCGCGCGTGTGCCGTCAGGCGTACTCAGCCGCGTCGAGCACGAGCTCGTGCTGATTAGCGAGCTTGCTTACGAGCCGTATTTCCTGACCGTCTACGACCTCGTGAACTTCGCGCGCGGCCAGGGCATCCTTTGTCAAGGCCGCGGCTCGGCGGCCAATTCAGCCGTCTGCTACGCGCTTGGCATCACCGAGGTCGATCCGGCGCGTTCCAATCTGCTCTTCGAGCGTTTTATCTCGAAGGAGCGCGGCGAGCCGCCGGACATCGATGTCGATTTCGAGCACGAACGGCGCGAGGAGGTGATCCAGTACCTTTACGCCAAATACGGCCGCGAGCGGGCGGCGCTCGCCGCCGCGTTGATTACTTACCATACGCGCGGCGCGCTGCGCGACGTTGGGCGCGTCCTCGATTTTGGCAGCGCGCAGATTGACGCGCTGGCCGGCTCGCTGGCTTGGTGGGATCAGCGCGAGCAACTGCCCGAGCGTTTGCGCTCGGTCGGCCTCGACCCGCAATCGCCGCGCGTTGCCAAGTGGCTGGCCCTGGCCGAGGCACTGCGCGGCTTTCCGCGCCACCTTTCGCAACACGTCGGTGGCTTCGTCATCTCGCGCGGGCCGCTGTCGCGGCTTGTGCCGGTGGAGAACGCCGCGATGGCTCATCGCACGGTGATCCAGTGGGACAAGGATGACCTTGACGCCGTCGGCCTGCTCAAGGTCGACGTGCTGGCGCTCGGCATGCTCTCGGCGATCCGTCGCGCGCTCACTCTCGTCGGCATGACGATGCAGGACATTCCGCCCGAGGACCCGGCGGTGTACGACATGATCTGCCGGGCCGACACGGTGGGTGTCTTCCAGATTGAATCGCGCGCACAGATGGCCATGCTGCCGCGTCTGAAACCGCACAACTTCTACGATCTGGTGATCGAGGTCGCGCTGGTACGCCCAGGGCCGATCCAGGGCGACATGGTGCATCCCTATCTGCGCCGCCGACATGGCAATGAGCGCATCGAGACTATGCGTCCGGAAATTGCCGCAGTGCTCGGCCGCACCTGCGGGGTGCCGATCTTCCAGGAGCAGGTGATGCAGCTCGCCGTGGTCGCCGCCGGCTTCACGCCCGGCGAGGCCGATAGTCTGCGCCGGGCGATGGCCGCCTGGCGGCGCAAGGGAGGGCTGGAACCCTTCGAGCGCAAGCTGATCGACGGCATGCGTGAGCGCGGTCACGACGAGGACTTCGCGCGCCGCATTTTTGCGCAGATTAAGGGCTTCGGCGAATATGGCTTTCCCGAGTCTCACGCCGCCTCGTTCGCACTGCTCGTCTATGTCTCCGCCTGGCTCAAACACTATCACCCGGCGGCCTTCCTTTGTGCGCTGCTCAACAGTCAGCCGATGGGCTTTTACTTGCCCTCGCAATTGGTGCAGGACGCGCAGCGGCATGGTGTTGAGGTGTTGCCTGTCGATGTCCAGGCGAGCGCGGCCCAGGCCGGTCTGGAACAAGGGAAGGGCGGTGTTGCTGTACGCCTCGGTTGCAACAGCATCGTTGCTTTCTCGAAGGCGGCCGCAGCGCGCATGGTCGTCGCCCGTCGCGAGCGGCCCTTCGCCCACGTCGCCGATCTTGCCGCACGGGCGCGCCTGAGCCGCAGCGAACTCGACGCGCTGGCTGCCGCCGGAGGGCTCGCCACACTGGCTGGACATCGTCGGCAGGCCGCCTGGGCGGCAGCTGGCGCGGCAGTACAACTCGATTTACTCGCCGGGGTGGCGTCGCAGGAAGCCTCGCTTGAGCTTGCCGCGCCCAGTGAGGGCGAGAACCTCGTTGCCGACTACGCTAGTATCGGTCTTACGCTTGGCCGCCACCCGCTCGCCCTGCTGCGCGCCAGGCTGGCCACGCGGCGCTTCGTTTCTTCTGCCGGACTGCACAATGCGGCACATTGCCAACTGGTGCGCGTCGCCGGCATCGTCACCGGCCGCCAGCGGCCGGGTACCGCGACCGGCATTGTCTTTGTCACGCTCGAAGACGAAACGGGCCTGGCCAACATCGTCGTGCACGCCAAGCTGGTGGACAAACAGCGCCGTGAGCTTTTGGGTGCCCGGTTGCTCGGCGTGTTCGGTCAGGTGCAGCGCGAAGGGGATGTGGTGCATCTGGTCGCGAAACGTTTGGTCGACCTCAGTGCGTGGCTCGGCCAGTTGTCGACGGCAAGCCGGGATTTCCATTGATACCCCCAGTGTCGCCTGTGTTTACCGTCCGGCAGCCGCCTCGAACCGGGCACCTGGCTGCGCCGGCGTCTTATTCTTTTGTGGCGTACTGCCGAAAAAACGCAATCGTTCTTGGATGTTGATTCCTAGTGGCATAGAACAGCGGGGTTCTTCCTTCCTTGTCCTTGCTTTGCGGATCGGCGCCGCGCTCGATGAGGAGTTTTGACAGTTGCGGTTGTCCGGTGGCGGCTGCGAGGTGGAGGGGACTCATCCCAGTATCGGTGACCGCCTTGATATCCGCCTTGTTGTCGAGAAGCAACTCCACTTCATCCATCCCGCCAACCAGTACCGCGGCGTGCAGTGGGGTCATACCGATCCGGTCCTTGGCGTCTACCTCCGCGCCCCGTTCAATCAGCAGCGCAACCGTTTTTGGATGCTCATAGAACGCAGCCATGTGCAATGGTGTTCTGCCCAACGCATCGGTCACGCCAATGCTTGCTCCGCCGTCAAGTAGATCCTTGATTCCAACCAGATCGCCGCGCGTCGCTGCTTTCGCCAGAGGCGACTCCGCTACGGGAGGCTCGGCCGCTTTCGTGGCAGGCGGTACGGCAGCACTGTCCGGCGTCTTGTTGCAGGCACAGAGACTCAGCGAAAGTGCGCCGATTACAATCAATGCCGCACGATACACGGCCCGCTCCCCTTGGGAGACCTTGCCGCCGATGCGAAGCCGCTTTTCATCTGAGCTCAACTTGTACCTCAGTATCGTTAGTTGGATGTATGCCCGACGGGGCTAGAGTGTCTATGGTAAACGAAACGCCAAATGCAGATAACCCGAATACTCGAAGCGGGCAGCAGACTTCAAGGCGTGTTCTTCCGCTGCGTCTCGACATAGCAGGGGCTCGCGGGATGCTTTTGCGTTCGGGCGCGGCCCATACCGTTTGATTTTTGTCAAAAACCTTGTCATTTCTGTTGTGCTGCTTTGAGGGGGGCCGCCTTTTCGGCTACAATTTGGCTTTCCCGCTGCAAGAAAATCATGACTAAATACGTCTTCGTCACTGGCGGCGTGGTGTCCTCCCTCGGCAAAGGCATCGCTGCCGCGTCGCTGGGAGCGATCCTCGAATCCCGCGGAATCAACGTCACCCATCTCAAGCTGGACCCCTACATCAACGTCGATCCAGGAACGATGAGCCCGTTCCAGCACGGCGAGGTGTTCGTTACCGAGGACGGGGCCGAAACCGACCTCGATCTTGGGCACTACGAGCGCTTTACCAGCGCTCGTATGGAAAAACGCAACAACTTCACCACCGGCCAGATCTACGAGACGGTGATCAAGAAGGAGCGGCGCGGCGAGTATCTTGGCAAGACAGTGCAGGTCATCCCACACATCACCGACGAGATCAAGGCGCACATCAAGCGTGGTGCCGAGGGGGCCGAAGTGGCCATCATCGAAGTCGGCGGCACGGTCGGCGACATAGAGTCGCTGCCTTTCCTTGAAGCCATTCGACAGATGGGGCTGCAGGAAGGGCGTAGCAACGCCTGCTACATTCACCTGACACTGCTGCCGTACATTCCGACCGCCGGCGAGTTGAAAACCAAGCCGACCCAACATTCGGTGAAGGAATTGCGCGAGATTGGTATTCAGCCGGACGTGCTGCTGTGCCGCGCCGATCGCCATATTCCGGAAGAGGAAAGAGCGAAGATTGCGCTCTTCTGCAATTTGCAGCGCGAGGCAGTAATCGAGGTGCTCGACGCCGATTCGATCTACAAGATTCCGGCCATGTTGCATGATCAGATGCTCGACGAAATCGTTTGCCACAAGCTAGATATCCTGGCCAAGGCAGCCGATCTTTCCGTGTGGAAGAAGCTCGTTTATGGGCTTGAGCACCCGGAACACGCAGTCAATGTGGCCTTTGTCGGCAAATACGTCGATCTGACCGAGTCGTACAAGTCGCTGACCGAAGCGTTGGTGCACGCCGGCATTCATACGAAGTCCAGGGTCAAGATCAACTACGTCGACTCCGAAGAGATCGAGAGGAAGGGCTGCGGCGCGATCAAGGGCATGGATGCCATTCTCGTTCCCGGCGGTTTCGGTCGGCGTGGTACCGAGGGCAAGATTGCGGCGATCCGCTATGCTCGCGAGAACAAGGTGCCTTATCTCGGCATCTGCCTGGGCATGCAACTGGCCGTCGTCGAGTTCGCGCGCGATGTTGTCGGTATGAGTGGCGCGCACAGCACCGAGTTCGAGAAGGCGTCGCCGTATCCGGTGATCGGCCTGATCACCGAGTGGCAGGACGCCTCCGGCAAATTGGAAAAGCGCGACGAGAATTCCGATCTCGGCGGCACCATGCGTCTCGGCGGGCAACTGTGCAAACTCGGCGAAGGCACGCTGGCGCGTGAGATCTACGGCAAGGCCGAGATCGTCGAGCGGCATCGCCATCGCTACGAAGTGAACAACACGCTTCTTGGACAGCTCGAAGCGCAAGGCTTGATTGTCGCCGGTCGCGCACCGGTCACTGAGCTGTGCGAAATGGTCGAGCTGCCGAAAGAGGGGCTGAATGCACATCCGTGGTTCGTCGGCTGCCAGTTCCATCCCGAATTCACTTCGTCGCCGCGCACCGGACATCCTTTGTTTAACTCCTTTGTGCGGGCCGCGCTGGCGTACAAGGGCGAAGCATGAATTTTCGCAGTGAAACCGGGAGCGCTGCTTGAACCTTTGCGGCCATAACGTCGGGCTCGATCAGCCACTATTCCTGATCGCCGGGCCGTGCACGGCGGAGTCGCTGGCCCTTTGCCTCGACGTCGCCGGGCGGATGAAGGAAATCTGCGCCCGTCTCGGTATCCCGTACATCTTTAAGTCCTCGTACGACAAGGCGAACCGCAGTTCGGGCAAGTCGGCGCGCGGTCCCGGTCTTGATGGCGGCCTGCATATCCTCGCCGAAGTGCGCCGCCAGATCGGCGTGCCGGTCCTCACCGACGTACATGGTGAGCACGACATTGCGGCCGTCGCATCGGTGGTCGATGTGCTGCAGACGCCGGCCTTCCTCTGCCGGCAGACCGACTTCATCCACGCCGTAGCAGCCTGCGGCAAGCCGGTGAATATTAAGAAGGGGCAGTTCCTCGCGCCGGGCGATATGAAGAACGTGGTGGACAAGGCGCGCGAGGCCAACGGCGGCGCCGACAACCTCATGGTTTGCGAGCGTGGCGCTTCCTTCGGCTACAACAATCTGGTGTCCGACATGCGCAGTCTGGCCATCTTGCGCGAGACGGCCTGTCCGGTTGTCTTCGACGCGACGCACTCGGTGCAGTTGCCGGGCGGCCAGGGTACGGTTTCCGGCGGCCAGCGCGAATTCGTGCCGGTACTGGCGCGTGCGGCGGTGGCGGTAGGCATCGCCGGCTTGTTCATGGAAACCCATCCTTGTCCAGAAAAGGCACTCTCTGACGGCCCCAACAGTTGGCCTCTGGCTCGCATGGAAAGCCTGCTGACGACGCTCGTGACGCTGGACCAAGCCGTCAAGGCGGCCGGCTTCGAGGAGTTGAAGTCATGAGCAAGGGCTATCTCCTCAGCGAAGCAGAGGTCTCCGACGCCTTGGCCTACGAAGCTTACAAGCAACTGTCCGCCTCGGCGGTCGCGCAGTATGGCGGCCGTTACCTGGCGTGCGGCGGTAGTATCGAGGTGTTGGAAGGTGCCTGGAGCCGGCCCGAGCGGCTGGTTATCGTCCAGTTCGATTCGGTCGAGCAGGCCAGGAAGTTTTACGATTCACCCGAATATCGGGCCGCACGCGAAGTGCGCAAGAACGCGGCAAGCACGAATATGCTGGTCGTCGAAGGTTTGCAAGTTTAATTTCGGAAAAAGGGAACAAGCATGAGTTCAGTCGTCGATGTCGTTGCCCGCGAGATTCTCGATTCCCGCGGCAATCCCACTGTTGAATGCGATGTGCTGCTCGAGTCAGGCGTTATGGGTCGTGCGGCGGTGCCGTCCGGCGCCTCCACCGGCTCACGCGAAGCCATCGAACTGCGCGACGGCGACGCCGCGCGCTACCTCGGCAAGGGCGTCCTGCAGGCCGTCGAGAACGTCAACACGGAAATCTCCGAAGCGATCATCGGCCTCGATGCGCAGGAGCAGGCGTTCATCGATCAGACGCTAATCGAACTCGACGGAACCGAGAACAAATCCCGCCTCGGCGCCAACGCCATGCTGGCCGTTTCGGTAGCCGTCGCCAAGGCTGCCGCGGAGGAATCCGGCCTGCCGCTCTACCGCTACTTTGGCGGTTCCGGCCCGATGCAGATGCCGGTGCCGATGATGAATATCATCAACGGTGGCGAGCACGCCAACAATAGCCTAGATATCCAGGAATTCATGATCATGCCGGTCAGCCAGACTTCCTTCCGCGAAGCCTTGCGCTGTGGCGCCGAGGTGTTTCACGCGCTGAAGAAGTTGCTCGACAAGAAGGGGTTCTCCACTGCGGTCGGCGATGAAGGGGGTTTTGCGCCTAACCTCGGCAGTCATGCCGAAGCCTTGCAACTGGTGATCCAGGCGATCGAAAACGCGGGTTACTTCCCCGGCGAAGACGTGCTGATCGCCCTCGACTGCGCTGCCTCCGAGTTCTATAAGGATGGCAAGTACCATCTGGCCGGCGAGGGGCTGCAACTGACTTCTGCCCAGTTCACCGACTACCTGGCCAATCTGGCCGAAACCTTCCCGATTGTCTCGATTGAGGATGGCATGGCGGAAGGCGACTGGGATGGCTGGAAGATGCTGACTGAGCGCTTGGGCAAGACGGTACAGATCGTCGGCGACGATGTTTTTGTAACCAACACCAAGATTTTCAAGGAAGGCATCAAGCAGGGCATCGCCAACTCGATCCTGATCAAGATCAACCAGATCGGCACGCTCTCCGAAACCTTCGCCGCCATCGAGATGGCCAAGCGCGCCGGTTACACGGCGGTCATTTCGCATCGCTCCGGCGAAACCGAGGACAGTACGATTGCCGACATCGCGGTTGGCATGAATACGCTACAGATCAAGACCGGCTCGCTCTCCCGTTCGGATCGTATGGCCAAGTACAACCAGCTATTGCGCATCGAGGAAGACCTCGGCGACACGGCCGGTTATCCGGGTCGCGAAGCCTTCTACAACCTGCGCTGATTTTCTCTGGTCGCCGGGCGCCATGCGCTGGCTCTCCGTCGCGCTGGTCGCCCTGCTCATGCTGCTGCAGTATCCGCTGTGGCTCGGCAAGGGTGGCTGGTTGCGCGTATGGGATGCCGACCGGCAGCTGCAGCAGCAGAAAGACGGCAACAAGCAGCTGGAAACGCGCAACGCCGGACTCGATGCCGAGGTCCGCGACCTGAAGCAGGGGTACGACGCGATCGAGGAGCGTGCGCGCTTCGAACTTGGCATGGTCAAGCAGGACGAAGTCTTTGTCCAGATTCCTGAACGGGCGGCGGCCGACAAGCCCGCCGAGAAAACGCCACGCAAACCCGCGACCAAGTAGCGGGTTTCTGTCCCCCAGATACCGTTTAGTCCACTAGCTCGATCTGTCCCGAAACGCTGGCGCTGACCTGCGACTCTCCAGCTTCCATCGGCATCGGTGCCGCTTCGGCGGCGAACATCCCGGCCGAGCGAAGCATCGGAATGCCCTGCGCTGGATGGCCGCTGTTGCTGACCGAGAGTTGCTTGATCCTGTAGGGTTTGCCCAGGGCGTCGGCGAGCAGTTTGGCCCGTGCCTTGAAGGCGGCAATTGCGTCGAGCATGGCTGCGTTTTCGGCCCTATTACGTGTCTCCGGCGCCGGCAACATGACCATATTGCCAACACCCAGCGACGTCTGCAGTTTGCCGAGAAGTTCGGAGAGCACGGCGGTGTCACCCGTCTCGAGCGTTAGATCGGAACGCATGCGCCACGATTCGATCCTGCCGCCTTTGGCATACATCGGGTAGGTGTGCGTGCCGCTGCTTTGCGTCTTTACGCTGGCATACCCACGGGTGGTCTTGAGACCCTCGGCGATCAGGCTATTGACGCGCTTCGCCAATTCGGCCGGCGTGTTTCCTGCTGCCTCGGCAAACACGGTTGCGCGCGCCAGGTCATTGGCCGCCGGGCGGCTGACTTCGGTGGACAGGTCGATGGTAGTCGGTGCCGCCAATGCCGACGCGGTCATCAGGGTCGCCATTAAGGGCAGGATGTGGCGTAGTTGTGGGGTTTTCATCTTTCTTCCTTGCTGGTTATCGACTGGCGAGGCCTTGCCCCAGGTTTGCGCTAAGTCTCTGAGTGGGAAAGGTTCCTTTGTTCCATGTCCATTGTAGTCCGCTGATCGATGCGTTTTTTCTAGTCAGCCGCGAGAAGCTTGGTTAGAATCGGGCCAGCCCGTTTTCTCCGATGTGACGGGCGGGTCTTTGAGGAGGCAACATGCTGAAAGCAGGACAGGCTGCACCCACGTTTGTCCTCCCGGATGCGGATATGGAACCGATTGATATCGCGCAGTTTTACGGCAAGAATCATGTCATTCTTTTTTTCTACCCCAAAGACGACACACCGAACTGCACGCTCGAAGCGACTGATTTTTCCGATCATGAGGACGAATTTACGCGTCACAATTGCACGATTCTCGGTATTAGCCGGGACGACTGCATCAAGCACGCCGAATTTCGCGACAAGCATGGTATCTCCGTGCGCCTCCTGTCGGATGCAGAGGGCGCGGCGTGCAAGCAGTACGGTGTGTGGCAGGCGAAAGAGGTCGACGGTGTGAAGAAACACGGCATCGTTCGTTCGACTTTTGTCATCGACAAACACGGCGTTGTGCGCCTCGCACTCTACGGGGTCACCGCCAAAGGCCACGCGCTCGACATGCTGCGTGCGGTGAAGGAACTCGATTCATGAACATGCAAGTTGCCAAGAATACCGTCGTTACGCTCGACTACAGCGTGACGGATCCCGATGGCGAACTCGTCGATGCTGGCAAGGAACCGCTCGTCTATCTGCACGGTGGCTACGACGATATCTTCCCGATGATCGAAGAAGCGATGCAGGACAAGAAGATCGGCGAGTCGGTCACGGTCAAGATGCAGCCCGACGACGCTTTCGGTGAATACGACGCTGAGCTCATCCAGATTGAACCGCGCAGCGGCTTTCCGAAGGAGTTGGAGGTCGGCATGCAGTTCGAAGGCGTCCCTGAAGGAGCCGATGACGACGATATCCTGATCTATCGCGTCACCGAAATTGCCGACGACAAGGTGGTCCTCGACGGTAACCACCCGCTGGCTGGCATGGCGCTGGTGTTTACCTGCACGGTGACCTCCGTGCGCCCGGCCAGTGCCGTCGAGATTGAGCATGGACACATCCATGGTGACGATTTCGAAGATGATCACGACTGATCGCTTATTCTCCTGGCGACCAGCAAGGCGGCCACGCGGCCGCTTTTTTTTCTGCACGGAACCTCGTTTGCGCGATGGAAAGAGCAAGTCCGGGGTTGTCGTTAGCCCGTGTCGCGTAACCCTCGCTCCAATTCGGACTGGGCACGAAGCGCCCTTTAGCCGAAGGCGACCGAATTGGGCGGGGAGATAAGCGACGGTTTTCTAGGGCGTTTGTTGCTGCTGGACAGACTGCTTGATAATTTCTAATGAACTACTCCAACCAAGTCGCTGAGCGATTGGATGGCGTTTCGCAGGGCGTAAACCCTGCCGCCGTCAGTTCCTGACGTGATCGGGGTGCTGTCG
>Ga0209125_1000463_pt1 | contig 53403 bp, 53 predicted proteins | sample BarGraIncub1131A_FD_184503 | JGI IMG/M metagenome (GOLD analysis project Ga0209125, IMG submission 184503) | Arctic peat soil microbial communities from Barrow, Alaska - Barrow Graham LP Incubations 11-31A (SPAdes) (version 2) | ecosystem: Environmental > Terrestrial > Soil > Wetlands > Peat... | reverse complement strand
GAGAATCTTGTGGCCGATGGCGATGATGGCGCGCTTGTAGCCACGCCGAACGACGAGCGACTGGAACTTTGACTTGAACACGGACGTCGTTCGACTGGCAGCATGGACGAACTCGCAAAGCAGGCGACGGACGTAGCGGTTGCCCTTAGGCGAAGCCGACCGGAGGGCATGAAGGGGGTCGCGCCCGGCGCGTCAAGCCGGTTTGCTGTCGGGTCTGTTTCGCTGCGGGACGTACTGCTTGATGATTTGCAGCGCAGCGCCGCCGCAACGTTAGATGCAGTAGCTGCGGCGCCAACGCATGAATTTCTTATCGACGCTGCCAAAGGCTCTGTGAATGCGTGACGGCGTCCGCGGCTGGTGCCGGTTTTGAACACATTGACACGCGGGTTGATCCACGCTGGTATCAGGCAAGTTAGGATGCAATAACGGCCTTGCAACAGGCGGTAAGTCGTCAGAAGCGTGGATCGCAACGCCGCAACCGGGCGCTCCGACGCTTGGCAAGAGCGCGAGCCCATCAGGCCAGGAAGCGGCTCGACTTTTTGCACAAAGCAACTGGCCACCTGGCGCGCGAAAACGTGCGACTGGCGAGGGAAGAACTCACGATTAGAAACGTGACCCGCAGGGCCCAAGGTGCGACCGAGGAACCCCGCCAAGACGTCGCGCAGCAAGCGGGACTGGACCGGGCGCTTCTTGATACCGCGCCAGCGCCTGCGGCAACTGCGCCGCCGCAAAGTGCTGGAAACGGCGGCCTATGGGCAGAAGCACCGACAAGAGAACTCAGTCCGAGTCATACAGGACCCAAATGCGGGCATGTTCGGAAGAAAGCTTTGTCGGAACAAACGCATCGATGCGAATCTTGCGGTCATACCGCGCCGCGAGACGTGGCATCGGCATGGGTGCTCTTGAATTGGACGCGGCACGACCCGCTGACTGCGCCTCGATCAAGTCAGGAACTGACGGCGGCAGGCTTTGTGCCCTGCGAAACGCCAGCCACTCGCTCAGCAACTTGGTTGGTGTAGTTCATTGCTCACTAGCGCGGAACCAGCTCTTTCAAGCAAATCGGCCTGGCAACATTGTTATCGTGGGACAATGCGGCCTCGGCTGCGACTGGATAGGTACTTTGCGTCGCGTCGCAGACAGTCCTTTGGCGCCGTTTTTTTTTGGTTTTTTACCCGTGAATGAAATCACCACCGCCGCTTCGCGTTCGTTGACCGCCCGCGCGCCGTCCAAGAGCGCTCGCCGATGAATCCTGCGCTCGCCCCCGAACCACTGGTCTTCGTTGACCTTGAAACAACTGGTGCCAATTTCGCCAACGATCGAATTATCGAGATCGGGATTGTCGAAGTGGATGAGAACGGCGCACGCGAATGGAGCGTTCTGGTCAATCCTGAAACCACAATTTCCCCCTTTATTACCGGGCTGACCGGGATCGACACGGCGATGGTGGCATCGGCGGCGACCTTTGACCAGCTGGCGCCACTGGTCATGGAAAAGCTGCGCGGTCGTTTGTTTATCGCTCATAACGCCCGTTTCGACTATGGTTTTCTGAAGCGCGAGTTCAAGCGTCTGGGCATCGACTTTCGCACGCCAACCCTGTGCACCGTCAAGCTGTCGCGCAAGCTTTTCCCCCAGCATCACCGTCACAATCTGGATACGCTCGTCGAGCGCCACGCCCTGAACGTCGGTGACCGTCACCGAGCACTGGCCGACGCACGCGTGCTCTGGGATCTTTGGCAACACTGGCATGAGACCTTGCCGATAGAAACGATCCGCAGTGCAGTGGAAGTCATTGTGGGCCGCCCCGAGTTGCCACCGCAGATCGATCCAACGGTGATTGACGATCTGCCCGAGGCGCCGGGAGCGTTCGCCCTGTACGGTGAAGACGGCGGATTGCTGCAGGTCAAACGCAGCGCCAATATCCGCCAACAGGTGCTCGCCCATTTCGCACCAACGCAACGCGATACAGCGTTGGCCCGCAATATCTGGCGGATCGAGTGGCGCGAGGCCGCCGGCGAACTGGGGGCGCGCCTGCACGAAATCGAGTTGTCGCAGTCGACGCGAAAGGTGCCCGTCGAACTCTGCAGTTGGCAACTGACGCAACACACCGAAGGCGATTTTCGGCCTCATTTGGTCCTTGCGCGCGATCTGGATTTTGGCACCACGGACGATCTTTTCGGTCTCTACATGAACCGGCGCGAAGCCGTTCATGCACTACGCAAGCTCGCCGAGGCGCATCGCCTGTGTCACACGCAACTCGGACTGGGCGAAGCGGCCCAAGGCGAACCTTGCGTCGCTTACAAGCAAAAGACCTGTCGCGGCGTCTGTATCGGCAAGGAAGCGGTTTCGCTGCACAGTGCCCGACTGATGACGGCTCTGGCAAAGTTCAAACTCAAACCGTGGCCTTACAAGGGGCCGGTCGCGGTGCTAGAGAGCGACGAGTTTGGGATGCGCACGGATTTTCATCTGGTCAACCGCTGGCGGTATCTGGGGACGGTGCACGGTGAACAAGCGCTCGCCGCGCGCCTGGACGGCGCTGAAGTAACCGCTTTTGATCCGGATATCTACCGGATACTGAACAAGTTCCTGCAGGCCGGAAAAGTTCAGGTGCGGCCCCTTGCCACCTTAGTTTGACAGATCAATAACCACGGACTTGCCGCTACGTCCGCCAGCGCGACGCAAGCGCTCGGCGATGTCCGTGTTGTTGGTCGACTCTGCCAGATCGAAGGCCGTTTCGCCGTGTTCGTTGGCGATGTTCGGGTCAGCCTGGTGCTTCAGTAGCACTTCTACCGTAGCGAGATGCCCGTTGCGCGCCGCCAGCAGCAACGCAGTCGAACCGTTTTCGGTCGTCGCGTTGATTTCAGCGCCGCGCTTGAGCAGATATTCGACGATCGCCGCGTGACCGTTGAAAGCCGCGTAACTCAAGGGCGACCAACCGTACATATTGACCTCGGCGCCCGCCTCAACGAGGCGCTGCACAAACGGCAACTTGCCCGAAAACGCGGCCATCCGCAGGGCGGTGTCACCGTCGCGATTACGAGTATTGAGCCGGGCACGACGCAGAATCAATTGCTCCAGCAACGCCGGGTTGTTTTCGCGTACGGCCAGCATGAGCAGGGTATTGCCGTTGATATCGACTGTATTGACGTCCACCCCGCGATCAAGCAAAACGATGGCCGCGCCGGTATCGCCAGAGCGCAAGGCGGTCAACATATCTTCGTACACCCCGGCAGAGGCGAAGACGGGAAAGAGAAGAAACAGTAAGGCTGCGAAGGTCTTCATCAGGCAATTCTCGTTCTGGCTTCGGGAAAAAGGCGGAAAAAATTATCGGTCGTGGCCGCCACAACTTCTTCATAGGATACGCCACGCAAGCGTGCCACTTCTTCGGCCACGTGCCGAACATAGCCGGGCTGGTTGATTTTGCCGCGAAAGGGCATTGGCGCCAGATAAGGCGAGTCGGTCTCGACCAGCAGGCGATCGAGCGGGACACGCCTCGCGACGTCCTTGACCGTCTGTGCGTTCTTGAAGGTCACAATACCCGACAGAGAAATGTGGAAGCCCTGCGCCAGTGCCGCCTCGGCGATCTCCCACGCTTCGGTAAAGCAGTGCATGATGCCGCCGACTTCCCCTGCCCGCTCCTCGTCCATCACGCGGAGCGTATCGGCGGCCGCTTCGCGGGTGTGGATCACCAGCGGCTTGCCGCACTCACGCGCGGCGCGGATGTGGGTGCGAAAACGCTCGCGCTGCCACTCCGGCGCGTCCTTATGCCAGTAATAGTCGAGTCCAGTCTCGCCAATCGCGATCACCCGAGGGTGAGCAGCCAGTCTGACCAGTTCAGCGACGTCGGGCTCGCGCACTCCGGTCGATTCGGGATGAACGCCCACCGAGGCCAGCAGATGCGGATAGGTCTCAGTCAGGACTAGCACCCGCGGCAAGTTCTCAAGATCAACACCGATGCAAAGCGCGCCGCCGACGCCATTCTTCTGCATCAGTTCGAGAATTTGCGGGAGGTTTGCAGCAAGATCCGGAAGATCCAGGTGGCAGTGCGAATCAATGAGCATGCGGAAAGATCACAGGCATTACATGGTGTGGGTCGGACGGGTCGAGTGCATCACGCCGCCAAGCAACCCTTCGATCTTGCGCCGCGCCTCGATGCCGCTCTCGTCATTCTTGAAGTGAACACCGATGCCTTGGGCCTTGCTGTTCTGCGCGCCGGCCGGCGTGATCCAGACCACGGTGCCGGCAATCGGCAGCTTGGCTGGATCGTCCATCAGCGAGAGCAGCATGAATACTTCGTCGCCCATCCCATAGCTGCGCGAGGTGGGGATGAAGATCCCACCATTCTTCAACAGGGGCATATACGCCGCGTAGAGCGCCGATTTTGAATTAATGTTCAGCGACAGAACGCTTGGACGGGGCGCTGCGGCAACAGAGGGCTTAGCAATGGCTGCGTCTGACATATCTGTCTCAGGAAGTTCGGAAAAGTGCCACGTAACTTAGGAAAAACTCCTCAAGAAACAGGCGACTATTCAAAGGCTGCTCACACTGCACTTTGTATTGTATAGCTTTCCTGTTGAATACCATCAGTTTTCTGGCATCGACCGATTGCGTCAGCGCCTGCAGCAGCGGTGCTTCAAGCACGAAATAACGTAGGGGAAGATGCTCGTGCATGAGCGTCAAATCATAGAGCCATTTTTGCGACCATTCGATCAGCCGCTTCAAAGGGGCTGGGCGCTTCTCGGCCTTTAGCACCTTGTCTACGGCAGCGGCGGCGGCGAGCGGATTCAGGGCACCACCATGTTTCATCTGATTGAGCAAGGCATCAAGCAGGGCGCGCTCTTCGCAGCCCAGTTTGACGGCCAGCAGTGGCGAACCGCCGGCCAGCGCAAGCCAGCGCTCGGCTTCGTCGACGCCCGCTTGCCGCAACCAGGCTGCGGCAAGCGCGGCAGCCGGCTGCGGAATCGGCATCGCTTGGCAGCGGCTTCGAATCGTCGGCAACAGACGATCAGATTCATCAGAAACCAATAAAAACAAAGTGCCTGAAATTGGTTCTTCAAGTGCTTTAAGAAGTGAATTGGCGGTTGCCCGGTTCATCGCTTCAGCTGGATTGATGAGCACGACGCGCGCGCCGTGGCGATGTGTGCCAATGTGCAGGAACTCGTCGAGGGCGCGAACCTGATCGATGGTGATCTGTGAGCTGGCCTTTTTGCGCCCCGCCTCTTCGCCTTCTCCTTCTTCTTCGCCCAGCGCATCCGGTTGCAGCAGGCGAAAATCCGGGTGATTGCCCTGCGCTAGCCAGCCACAAGCGGCGCATTTACCGCAGGCCTCGCCGGATGACGCGATGTTTTCGCACAACAGCGATTCGGCAAAACACCGAGCCAAGTCAAACTTGCCGATACCGCGCTGGCCAGAGATCAGAAGCGCGTGCGGCAGTTGAGCGCGTCGCGCGGCAAGGCGATCCCAAGCCTCTCTGTGCAAATCGATTACGCTCATCACCTCATGACTATATTCGTTCATAAACAATGCTCTGCAACTGTTTCCTCAATCATTTTCTTGATTGAGGAAAGTGGCTGATTGGCGTCGATTACCTGAATCCGCTGCGGCGCAGCAGCCGCGCGCTCAAGATAGGCGTGGCGCACCCGGTCGTGGAAATCGGCACGCTCCCGTTCAAAGCGATCGAGCTCGCGCGTCTGCGCCGCGATGCGCTTGCGCGCCACGTCAAACGGCAGATCGAAAAGCAGCGTCAGGTCGGGTTGCAGATGGCCGTGCACCCACTGTTCCAACTGACCGAGCTTGTGCCTGTCCAGTCCGCGTCCGCCGCCCTGATAGGCGTAGGTTGCATCGCTGAAGCGGTCGCAAATCACCCAATCGCCACGCGCCAGCGCCGGCTCGATGACCTGCGCCAAATGCTCGCGCCGCGCGGCAAACATCAGCATAGCCTCCGTTTCAAGATGCATGGGCTCGTGCAGCAGCAAGTCGCGGAGTTTCTCGCCCAGCGACGTACCCCCCGGTTCGCGGGTAGACACCACGGTCAGCGCCTGGGCCCGGAGAAACTCGGCAACCCCGAAGATGTGGCTGCTTTTACCCGCGCCGTCGATACCTTCAAAGGTGATGAACTTGCCTCGTTTCAACGTTTACCGCCTTTCTGATAGCGCGTTACCGCTTGATTATGCTCGTCCAGTGTGCGCGAAAACTGGCTGCTGCCATCGCCCCGGGCGACAAAATAGACGACCTGTGTTTGCGCCGGGTGCAACGCCGCTTGCAGCGAGGCGAGACCGGGCATGGCAATCGGCGTCGGCGGCAGGCCACTACGCGTATAGGTATTGTAAGGCGTGTCGGCAAGCAGGTCGCGCTTGCGCAAATTGCCATCAAAATTCTCGCCGACGCCGTAAATGACCGTCGGATCGGTTTGCAGCAGCATCCCTTGCTGCAGTCGATTGCTGAACACCGCAGCAACTAAGGGCCGGTCCTGATCACGGCCAGTTTCCTTTTCGACAATCGAAGCCATGGTCAGCGCCTGATAAGGGTCGCGATAAGGTAGTCCGGGCGCCCGGCCGGCCCATTCCTGCCGAAGATGGTTCTGCATGGCGCGGTAAGCGCGGCCAAGTACCTCAAGGTCGCTCGATCGCTTGGAAAACAGATACGTGTCGGGAAAAAACAAGCCCTCGGCGCGTACCTCACTCGCGTTCAGACGGCGCAGGATCTCGGCTTCGGAAAGGTCCTTGGTGTCGTGGATCACGTCGGGATGCGCATCGAGCCGGTCGCGCATCTGGCGAAATGTCCAGCCTTCGATGAAGGCAATTTCGGTCTGCGTAACGTCGCCGCGCGTCAGCTTTCGCATCAACAGGAACGGCGTGACCCCGCGGTCGATTTCGTAGCTACCAGCCTTGATTGACGCTTCGGCACGTGTCAGTTTGCCAAGAACGATGAAGACCCAGGGATCGAGGCTCACACCGGCTTCGGCAATCTGTCGCGCCACGACACGCAGTCCGCTACCCGGAACAATCTGAAAATCGATCGACGAATCCTTCAGCTGGATCGGCGAGAAGACCACCCAAGCGAAAGCGCCACCCAGCGCAGTGACAACAAAAACGCAAAGCACAATAAGATTTTTGGTAAATTTCAGCATCGATCCGGCACGGCCGGCGGGCCATGGCTTGGGGGCAGAAAGTGGAGTGGCGATATAATAGCCGAAACGCCTCTTGCAATAACCGCAGCGACAGCATCGATTGCGCCGCTACCGATCAAAACGGCGACCTCGATCGCGCAAAGCATTGGCACATTCGCCACGCACTAGTCCCACGGACAAACCGACGGAAATCGCGACCATGAACTTGAACTGGCAGGAATTTCTCGGCACCTCGGGTGCCCGCATCGACGAAAAAGGATTGGTCGTTGACTTCGGCAATGCCGAGGACGAACTCGCCGCCGCGCATGACACAACCGTCATCGCTCCGCTGACGCACCTTGGCATGATCGAGTGTACGGGAGAGGAAGCAAAAACCTTCCTCCACAACCAGTTGTCCAGCGACATCAACCACCTGGGCGTCGATGCCGCGCAACACTCGGCTTGGTGCTCGGCCAAGGGACGCATGCTGGCCAGTTTCCTCGTCTTCCACAACGGGGCAGACTACCAGTTGCAGTTATCGGCCGATCTGGTGATGGCGATCCTCAAGCGCTTGCAAATGTTCGTGCTGCGCTCCAAGGTGAAGCTCAACGATCTTTCCGCCTGTCGAGAATTCATCGGACTAAGTGGACCGCAGGCTGAAATACTTCTGCGCCAAGCCAGTTTGCCGGTTCCAGCACTGAGCCTTGAAACGTCCGCCTTCGCCGACGGCAAAGTGATCCGCATCGACGCGACCCGCTTCGAAATTATCGTTAGCAGCGAAGCCGCAGTGGCGCTGTGGCGCAAGCTGGCGGAAGGCGCCCGACCGGTCGGCACAGTGGTTTGGCAGTGGCTCGATATCCAGGCGGGCATTCCCCTGATTTCCGAAGCGACCAGAGAGGAATTCGTGCCGCAGATGGTCAATTTCGATCTGCTCGGCGGAGTCAGCTTCCACAAGGGGTGCTATCCGGGCCAGGAAGTCATCGCGCGAACACAGTATCTTGGCAAGGTGAAGCGCCACCTCTACCACGTTCGCGCCACGACACCGATCGCCGCAGGCAATGCACTTTACGCGCCGGAAAACCCAGAACATCCCTGCGGCATGGTGACCAACGCGGCACCGGCGCCGGGCGGCGGCTACGCGGCGCTGGCCGTAGTTCAGGAAGGCTGCGTCGTCACCGGTGACGTGGCGCTTGGCGTACCGGACGGCCCGCGCATCGAGATTGAACGAGAAGTCACATTCTAAGTACCACGTGCCAGCGGGGCCGGCCATGTGCCTGATCCTGCTCGCTTGGCACGTGCATCCCGATTACCCGCTGGTCGTCGCGGCCAACCGTGACGAATACTTCGCCCGACCGTCGGCACCCGCCGCGTTCTGGCCACAAGCGCCGGACGTGCTGGCCGGTCGCGACCAGGAAGCAGGCGGTACGTGGCTGGGAATCACCCGACAGCAACGTTTTTCGGCTCTGACCAATTTTCGCGAAGGCGGCAAACAACGCCCCGACGCGCCATCGCGTGGCGCCTTGGTGGCCGACTTTCTCGTCGGCGACGCCGATCCGCAAGACTACCTGGCCGCGCTCGCGGCGCGCAGCGCCGATTACAACGGCTTCAATCTTTTCGTCGCCGACGAACGACGGCTCGGTTATTGCTCGAACCGCGGTGACGGCCCACGCTGGCTGACACCAGGCATCTACGGCTTGTCCAACCACCTGCTCGACACACCGTGGCCCAAACTCGCGGCGGCGAAAGTGGCGTTCGCCAAGGCGCTCGACGACCTACCCGCGCAGGATCGGTTCTTCGCACTGCTCGCCGACCGCGAAATCGTCCCCGATACACGTCTGCCTGAGACCGGCGTGCCGCTCGGATGGGAGCGGATTCTCTCGGCGGTGTTCGTCAACTCGCCCAACTACGGAACGCGCGCCTCGACCTTGCTGACCACACACAGAACGGGATGGGTGACACTGATCGAGCGCAGCTTCGGCGCCCAAGCGACCCCGCTTGGCGAAGTGCGCAAGAGTTTTCAGTCTTCGCCGATGTCAACCGGTGTGTAGGGCGGCACCAGGTCGAACAGCTCCAGCAGGTCGGCGCTACGCATGCGGATGCAGCCATGCGAGGCGGGCGTCCCCAGCGCTGCTTCGTGCGGACTGCCATGGATGTAGATGCAGCGACGCATGGTATCGACAGCGCCGAGCCGGTTGCGACCCGGCTCGCAGCCCGAGAGCCAGAGAATGCGGCCGACAATCCAGTCGCGTGCGGGGAAGCGTTCGCCCAAGGCCGGCGTATAGACTTCGCCCGTCGGTCGGCGGCGCACGAACACGGCGTTCTCGACTTGGCCGGTGCCGATCTTGGCACGAATCAGATGCCGCCCGCGCGGCGTGCGGAAGCTGCCGGACTGCTCGCCTGCCCCATTGGCTGCGGTGGAAACGGCATAGCGGCGCAGCAGTTCGCCGGACTCGCCGAACAAGCTCAGGGTTTGCCCGCCGATCGAGATGTGAATCCGCACGCTACGGCTCCCGCCGGGCGCGGCGCGCGGCAAAGAAACCGGAGAGCAATTGGCCACACTCCTCGGCCAGCACCCCGCCGTAGACCGTCGTCTGGTGATTGAGCCGCTCGACGGCGAAGAGATCGACGACGCTGCCATGCACGCCGGTTTTCAGGTCGCGCGCACCATAGACGACGCGCGCGATGCGCGAATGCAAAATGGCGCCAGCGCACATGGCGCAGGGTTCCAGCGTCACGAAAAGTTCGCAGCCCGGCAGGCGGTAGTTGTCGAGATTGCGCGCCGCGTCGCGTAGCGCGGCAATTTCGGCGTGCGCCGTTGGGTCGCTGGCACCGATCGGCGAGTTGAAGCCGCGCCCGACGATCTGGCCGTCACATACGACCAGCGCGCCGACCGGCACTTCGCCCAGACATTCGGCGGCGCGCGCCAGAGAGAGCGCTTCGCGCATGAAGTATTCGTCATCCATGCGCCCGATTTTACCCCAGGAGCCTGTAAGCTTCTGGCTCTGCATGCGACTAAGTTGCACGAGCTCATGACTGATACGCCCCTTCCACAAACCCTGGCCGCCTTCCATAAGGATCTGCTGCGCTTTGCCATGCTGCAGCTGCGCGATCAGGCGGCGGCCGAAGACGCCGTCCAGGAGACGATGCTCGCTGCCCTGCAAGGCGTCGAGCGCTTCGCCAGCCGGGCGCAGCTGAAGACCTGGGTGTTTTCGATCCTGAAGAACAAGATTATCGACGCCATCCGGCGCCGCGTGCGCGAGCCGAACATGACGCCACCGGACGAGGAAATCGCCGACAGCGATTTTGATCCGCTGTTCGACGAACGCGGCCACTGGCGCCGCGAGAGCCAGCCATCGACCTGGGGCGATCCGGTCAAGGCCTTGGAAAACACCCGTTTCTGGGCGGTGTTCGACGTTTGTATGAACCGGCTGCCGGCCAACACGGCGCGCGTTTTCATGATGCGCGAAGTGCTCGGCTTGGAGACCGAAGAGATTTGCCGCGAACTGGCGCTCAGTAGCGGCAACTGCTGGGTCGTTCTGCACCGCGCCCGGATGGGCCTGCGCCTGTGCCTGGAAGAAACCTGGTTTGGAAAAAAAGGGGAAACGGCATGATGAATTGCAAGGAGGCGGTCAGACTCATGTCCCTTGAGCGGGATAGCACCCTGTCGGCGACCCAGCGTTTCGCCCTGCGTTTTCACACGCTGCTTTGCACCGGGTGCCGGAACTACCGCCAGCAGATGGCCTTCCTGCATACCGCCTCCGTTGAACGCGCCAGCGGCGCGATCAGCGATGGCCAGAAGGACGACGCTTAGGCGGGCGCGCCGGCTATTCGGGCCACTGTTTCCAATGGTCGATGGAGAATTTCCCCGGCCCGTGCAACACGGTCGTCGCCAGCAAGACGGCCCACAGCCAGTGATCCTGCAAGCCAAGCTCGGAGATCTCGGGAAACGAGGTAGCAGCCACCAGGTTCATGACAAACAGGCCGACGGCGCCGAATCGCCCGGCCAGCCCGAAGGCGAGCAGTACCGGCAACAGCAACTCGCCGCCAGTGCCCATCACGGCGGCAAGCGTCGGCGACAAGAAGGGCACGTGATAGTCGTTCTGGAACAGCAGCAAGGTGGTCTCCCAATTGGAGATCTTGAGCCAGCCGGCGCGGAAAAATACGCTCGCCACATAGAGACGGATGGCCAGGTCGAAGAGCGGCGTCGGCCAGCGATCGACCAGTTCGATGGCGTTTCGTGCGCTGGCACGGAATCGCCTGCCGCGAACGGCGAGGCTCGGGGTATTCATAGTTTTTTCTCGAGGGCCAGGTGGGCGTCCAGCAATAGCCCTTCCGCCGCGAACGTTCGCAGCGCGACGGCTGGATCGTGGCCGGCCTCGGTCTGTGTGGCCTGGTCGACGGCGGTCGCCAGGCATTTGCCGGCGCTCAGCGCATCGAACAGGGCGGCGTCGCCAGGTGCCAGCGCTTGTACGTGCACCAATCCACGGCGGCGCCAGACAAGGACCTGCGCGTTGCGCGAAAAATCCACCCGCATGGCGCCGGTAAAGCCTTCCTGATTGACCCGCCAGATGTCGGCTAGCGGCCAGCGCGAATCGAAACGGGCACACGCCCCAGAAAAGGCGAAGGCGAGTTCGCCGTGGCGCTCAGGCGCTGTTGTGGCCAACGCCGAGAGGTTGATCGGCGCCGGATCGGCGGCATAGAAGACGGTTTGCACCAACCACTCGATGCGACCAACGTCGGGCAGGTAGGGCAAGTCTGCGGCGTGCGGATAAGTGCCGAGAAAATCGGCGAAATCGGCGCCGTACTCGTTCAGATCGCCGCTGATGGAAGGATGTGCCCGGACGTAGCGACCGGCCGCTTCGCGAAAGAATGGCATACCGACGATGGCAGCAACGACTGGATAGGTGGCGAGCAAGGCGCCGATCAGATTGCCCAGAATGCTGCGTCGATAGGCGGCCAGACGACGCCGGGCGACGGGTGGCGTCTCCTCGAACTGCGCGAGAAGGACTGTCTCGCGTTCCGCGCCGCCCATTACTGCGCCAAGAAAATCGCTCTGCAGATCAAGCAACGTGGGCATTTTTCGCCTCCTCTACAGCAGCCAGCAACCGGTCGGCCTTCCCTGCTTCGGCCAGCAGAATATCAAGCGCCGGGATGTCGTTGTCCCACTCGATCAGCGTCGGACGAGGGCCGAGCCGACGCAAGGCTTCCGCGTAGAGCGCCCAGACCTGGTCGTGGACTGGCCGCGAATGGGTATCGACGAGAAAGTCTTCTTGCATCTCAAAGCCGGCCAGATGAATTTCGCCGACCGCGTCGGCCGGCATCGCACGCAGGTAATCGAGCGGATCAAAGCCGTGGTTGCAGGCACTAACGTGAATGTTGTTCACGTCGAGCAAAACGCCGCAACCGGTGCGCCTGACCACTTCGGCGACGAAGTCCCATTCGTTCATTTCGGCATCGCGAAAGCGCAGGTAGCTGGAAATATTTTCGACCATCAATCGGCGGCCGAGGAATGCCTGCGCATAATCGATGCGCTCGCACACCGCGATCAGGGCCGCCGTGCTGTAAGGAAGCGGCAAGAGATCGTTAAGATAGTGGCCGCCGACCGAAGACCAGCAAAGATGTTCGGAAACCGCCGCCGGCTCGATACGCAAGGTCAATGCCTTGAGTTTTTCCAGATGGCGGAAGAAAGGATCTCCGACCGATGCCTGTTGCAACTCGTCGCCCGAACCAAGCGACAGGCCGACACCATGCAGACTGACCGGATAACGCTCACGCACCGCTTCCAGAACACGCAGAGGCTCGCCGCCGGCGCCGAAGAAGTTCTCGCTATGGACTTCGAACCAGGCAATCGCCGGAAGTCTCTCGAGCACCTCTCGAAAATGCTGGGAACGCAGGCCAATGCCGCCGGCCATCGGCAAAGAAGACGGTGCGACGGAAGGTGAATGCATGAGCGTCATCCTCGCCGCTCTACTTCTTCATTTCCATTGGCATCGACGTGCCACCCATCTTTTCGCAGCTGCCCTTGGCAACATATTTGAAGTCGCTTGGATCGTTGTCGGCCTTCGACAGGCCAGCGCAGGAATGCTTGCTCTTGTTGCTGCCGCAATCATTCTGGCCGGCCTTGGCAACGCCGAAGCATTTTTCCTTGCCCTCGTCGGCGGCAAACGCGGAGCCGGCCGTTGCAGCGAATCCGGCGATCAGCAGGCCGGCGACCGCGGATTGAATCAGGGTGGTCTGGTTTTTCATGTGAGTCTCCATCAGGGTAAATGTTGAGGAAGCACCTGCTCCCGATGAAGTAGTCGCGCCGAAGCGTCAATCCTTACATGATGGTGAGAATATTTTGATTGTCAGAGGCAAATCGAATATCTTCCGTTATGCCTGAATGAGGCAAGAAAACACAGAAGCCCGCACTGGGCGGGCTTCTGTCTCCATCACGAACGGCGCTGAAGTTTAGCGGTCGCCGAAAGTCCGGCGGTTACCGTTGGCAGCACCCGCATAAGCAGGCTTGGCACCATCACGATGTGGTGCGCCTGGTTTGCTGTAGTGGCTATCGGTGCGTCCGGCCGGTTTGCCGTAGTTGCGACTCTCGCCGCCCTTCCAGGCGGGGCGCCCGGTTGGCTTACCCGCCGGGCGACCATTGCCGGTCGGCGCACGCTTGGTCGGCTCATAACCAACCACAACTTCAACCGGAATGATCTGTTTGGTGAAGCGTTCGATCTTCTTGACGTTGAAGTGTTCGGCGTGATTGACCAGCGAGATGGCCAAACCGTTGCGTCCGGCACGGCCAGTACGGCCAATGCGGTGCACGTAATCCTCGGCGAACTTCGGTAGATCGTAGTTAAAGACGTGGGTGATGGTCGGCACGTCGATACCACGGGCGGCGACGTCGGTCGCCACGAGGATGCGCACCTCGCCACGACGCATCGCGGTCAGCGTGCGGTTGCGGGCGCCCTGGTGCATGTCACCATGCAGCGCGGCCGCATTGAAACCGGCGATGTTCAGGCGATCGGTGATGGTATCGGCGTCACGCTTGGTGGCGGTGAACACGACAGCCTGATCAATCGTCGTGTCGCGGAGCAGGTGGTCGAGCAGACGATTCTTGTGCGACAGATCGTCGACGAAGTGCATGCGCTGCTCGATGTTGTCGTGCTTGGCTGACGATGCGTCGACCTGGATCAGCAGTGGATCGCGCGTCATCCGGCGGGCCAGTTGGCCGACCGTACCATCGAGCGTCGCCGAAAAGAGCATGGTCTGGCGCGAGGCCGGCGTGGCGCTGACAATCTTCTCGATGTCGTCGATGAAACCCATATCAAGCATGCGATCGGCTTCGTCAAGGACGAGTATCTGCAACTGCGAGAAATCGATCTTGCCCGATTCCATGTGGTCGATCAGACGACCCGGCGTGGCGACGATGATTTCCGGATTGCGCGACAGAAGTTCCATCTGCTTCGGGTAAGGCATGCCACCGAGGATAGCGACGGCCCTCAGGCGACGGACCTGGGCACCGTATTTTTCGGTGGCGGCGGTCACCTGCATGGCCAGTTCGCGGGTCGGAGCGAGAACCAGCATTTTCGGTTGTGCCGGCGTAAAGCGAGGACGGTCGTTGCCACGCGAGCGGGCTGACTGACGTTCCTGGTTCGACGTGCGCGCCGCGCCCGGGACGGAAGCCGGACGTTCTTGTGACGCAAATTTGTGTAGTGCCGGCAGCATGAAGGCAGCGGTCTTGCCGGAACCGGTTTGCGATGAAACCATCAGGTCGCGCCCCTCAAGGGCAGCGGGAATAGCTTGTGCCTGTACCGCGGTAGGTTCGGTGTAGCCCGAATCGGTCAGTGCTTTAAGGAGGTCGGGATGAAGGCCAATTTCTGCAAAAGTCATGTATCTCTTTCCAATAGATCAGCGTCGCGCTGCCAAAAATCGGCGCACGGGCGCAAGAAAATGCAACGCCAACCAACGAAATAGCTGAGAGTGACTCTGAGGGGAGTTCAGCACTATTCGGCACAAAAGCTTTGTGCCAGTGCGGTGTTCAATGAATCGACACCAGAAGGCAGGGGGCTTTAGATATTGCGGCCAGGTTCGCGAAGCTCGTTGTACGCCGCAAATAAAACCGAATGCTGCAACGCACAAAACACATTATACCGACCACCCAGACTTCCGTCGAATCTTTTTTAAAAAACTTCTTTGATCTCGCGCATCGCTGCCGAGAAAATGCGACTACTGTCCTACTGCGGACGCGGCGCCTTTTCAAGACCGACGACGCGGGTACCCGGCTTCAAGCCTTTGGTCGCAAACCAGCCGGCGTTCATTTCCAGCGCAAAGCGCGCCGGAGCGGCTGCGCAGTGATTGTCCTCGGTCTGCGGCTTCATGTCCTCGACATTGAGGATATGGCCTTCCTCATCGAGAAAGGCCACGGACAGCGGCAAGAGCGTATTGCGCATCCACATGCAATGGCGTGCGGCCTGCGGGAAAACAAAGAGCATCCCCTGGTTGGCCGCCATCGCTCGGCGCTGCATCAGTCCCTGCATGCGGTTGTCTTGGTCGGCTGCAACTTCGGCCTCAATGCGATAAAAACCCACAGTGAGTTCCATGCGTGGCATCTGCGCGGCGACCTGCCCGGCCAATAACAGCAAGACCACCGGACTGATGAGGCGAAACAGTTTGTGCATCAAACACTCCAAATACGTTGAATTTCCCAAGCGCCCAACTTCGGGCAGCAATCCGCGCTCACTTGCGTCCGAATGACTTCTTGCCGTGCGTGCTGTGCTTGCTGTGCTTGCCGTGCTTGCCGTGCTTGCCGTGCTTGCCGTGCTTGCCGGATCTAGCCGTCTTTGCTTTCTGGGCATGCTTCTTCGATGACGCCTTGGCGGGCTTCGCCGTCGCCTTTGACGGCCTCGGCGCATCGGCACCGAGCACGACCGGCGCAGCTTCATCCTCCGCGGCCTTGGGCATCGCTGCGGTCGCGCTACCGGCAACGGCCAACGTAAACACAACGGCGGTCAATAGCGACAAAAACCTGTTCATCGTAAATTCCCGTTCTTTCGCTGAATAAGGAGGGGAGGCTCGGCCCGCACGGGCACCAAGTCGGCATAAGCGCCGGACATCATGCGCCACTCGCCGGGGGCGAGAGCGTCGAGTGTCACAGCGCCGACAGCATAGCGAATCAGACGCAAGGTTGGAAAGCCCACATGCGCGGTCATGCGCCGGACCTGCCGGTTCTTCCCTTCGCTAAGCTGAAGTTCTATCCAGGAAGTCGGCACCGACTTGCGAAAGCGCACCGGCGGATCGCGTGGCCACAACCCCGGATCGGCAATGCGCCGGGCACCACACGGTTTGGTCAGAAAGTCGGCATAGCGCACGCCGCGTCGCAACGCCTCCAAAGCCGCGTCGGTCGGCTCGCCTTCGACCTGAACCCAATAGGTTTTTGGTAGCTTGTAGCGCGGATCGGCGATACGCGCCTGCAGTCCACCGTCGTCGGTCAGCAGCAGCAGGCCTTCACTATCGGCGTCGAGGCGGCCGGCGACATAGACCTCCTTAACCGGAATGAAATCGACCAGACCGCGCCAACGTCCTTCCGAGGTGAACTGGCTGAGGACGCCATAGGGTTTGTTGAAAATGACAATTTTGGCCAAATCGCTGACAACTACCTTCCGAGTAGATGATTTTGTGTCGCGCATTGTACTAGGCGCGGACGGCCGCCGCGACGCCCAATGCCCGTTTGCAAGCCCCCGCCGCCGCCTTGCAGCGGGCACGAACGCAGTGGCCGGGCGAAGACAGGTATACTTAACAAATATTGAAGCCCCTGCCGCCTTGTCCAACAAGCGCTCCACAATGACAAAAACCGACCTTCTACCGTTAACTTCCCCCCCATCAGGAACATCGCCCGCTGCCCTGCCCTCGGCCTGGGCGATGCAGATCCAAACCCACTTGGCCGCTGAAGAAGATATTCTGGCTTGGCTGGAAATCGATCTGGACACCACACTGCATTTTGCTTCTGGCCTGGTCGTCGTCACCAATCAGCGCCTGCTGGCCAAGACCGAGGAGCATCCGGCGTGGCAGCAGTGGGCCTATCGCGAAGGCCTGACGCTGCAGCGTCGCGATCACGCCGGCATCGGCTGCCTCGAACTCATCGACGCCACGGCGCAACTGGCGCATTGGCGCTACACCCTCAGTGGCGACATCGCCGCCGGCCGCCTGATCGACCACTTCACGCAGCAACTCACCTTCCAACTGACCGGTGTACTGCCTCTCCCACCGGCGCAAGCGCTGTGCCCGAACTGCGAAACGCCACTGCTGGCTGGCCAGGAAGAATGCCCTGTGTGCAGCAAGGAAATCCATGCACCCCCCTCGACATGGACGCTGTTTCGCCTGTGGCGCTTCGCTCATCCCTACCGTTGGCGCCTGCTCGCCGGCTTCGTGCTCTCGCTGATATCTACGGCGGCAACGCTGGTGCCACCCTATCTGACCATGCCGCTGATGGACAAGGTGCTGATTCCCTACCAGAACGGCAAGCCGATCGACACCAGCCTTGTCATGCTCTACCTCTCCGGCCTGCTCGCAGCTGCAGTCGTGGCCTGGGTGCTCGGCTGGGCACGCACTTACATCCTGGCGCTGGTCTCCGAGCGCATCGGCGCCGACCTGCGCACGACCACCTACGAACACCTGCTCAAGCTCTCGCAGGAATACTTCGGTGGAAAGCGCACCGGCGACCTGATGGCGCGCATCGGTTCGGAAACCGACCGCATCAATATTTTCATCTCGCTGCACCTGCTTGATTTCGCCACTGATGTGCTGATGATCGCCATGACCACGGCCATCTTGGTGTCGATCAATCCCTGGCTGGCGCTGGTCACTCTTTTGCCGCTACCGATCATCGCCTGGCTGATTCACGTCGTGCGCGAAAAACTGCGCACCGGCTTCGAACGCGTAGACCGCATCTGGGCCGAAGTGACCAATGTGTTGGCCGATACGATCCCCGGCATCCGCGTTGTCAAGGCCTTCGCGCAGGAAAAGCGCGAGGCGGCCCGCTTCCGCGCGGCGAACCAGCGCAACCTCGAAGTCAATGACCGGGTCAACAAGATCTGGTCGCTCTTTACGCCGAGCGTCACGCTGCTCACCGAAGTCGGGCTGCTCATCGTCTGGGCCTTCGGTATCTGGCAGGTGTCGAAGGATCAGATCACGGTCGGTGTGCTCTCAGCCTTCCTGGCTTATATCAGCCGCTTCTATATGCGCCTCGACTCGATGAGCCGCATCGTCTCGGTCACGCAGAAAGCGGCAGCCGGCGCCAAGCGCATTTTCGACATTCTTGACCACGTCTCCAGCGTCCCCGAACCGACCACGCCGGTACATCTGACCGATGTCAAAGGCCACATCGAGCTGCGCGGCGTCGGTTTCCGTTACGGCACACGCGGTGTCACGCGGGACATCAGCATCGACATTGCACCAGGTGAAATGATCGGTCTCGTCGGCCACAGCGGTTCGGGCAAGAGCACCATGGTCAACCTGATCTGCCGCTTCTACGATGTCACTGAAGGCGCTATCCTGCTAGATGGCGTGGACATCCGGGCGCTACCGGTGGCCGAATACCGCAAAAATATTGGTCTTGTGCTGCAAGAGCCCTTCCTGTTCTTCGGCACGATTGCCGAAAATATCGCCTACGGCAAACCCGAAGCGAAGCGTGAAGAAATTGTCGCCGCCGCCCGCGCGGCCCACGCGCACGAGTTCATCCTGCGCCTGCCGCACGGCTACGACTCTCTGGTCGGCGAACGCGGACAGGCCCTTTCCGGTGGCGAGCGGCAACGCATATCGATCGCGCGCGCCTTGCTGATCGACCCGAAGATCCTGATTCTCGACGAAGCCACATCGTCAGTCGACACCACTACCGAGAAGGAAATCCAGAAGGCGCTCGACAACCTGGTGCGCGGCCGCACGACGATTGCCATCGCGCACCGCCTGTCCACCCTGCGCGACGCCAGCCGGTTGGTCGTTCTCGACCGTGGCAGCGTGGTCGAGGTCGGCAATCACGATGAACTGATGGCCCGCGAGGGGCACTATTACCGCCTCTATCAGGCGCAGGCGCGTAACGTCGATACCGAGGCCGAGTTGCTGCGACGGGGTCCAGACCGCAAAGCCGAGGGAGAACGCGCATGAGTAACAAGCCTGATTATCGACTAAGCCGCAACAGCTTCGGACAAATGGTTTTCAGCGGCGCGGACGGCATCACGCAAGAAAGCGTCGTGCCGGTACGCGCCTTTCCGATTACCGCGCCGGACGAGACCATCGCCCTGGTTAACGCGCATGGCCACGAACTGGCCTGGATCGACCGCCTGGGCGACCTGCCCGACGAACTGCGTACGCTGGTCGAAGCCGAACTCGCCAGCCGCGAGTTCATGCCCAAGATCAGCAGCATCCAGAGCGTTTCCAGCTTCGCCACACCGAGCACCTGGCAGGTGACGACCGATCGTGGCGAAGCCCGTTTGATCCTCAAGGGGGAGGAAGATATCCGCCGCCTGGCTTCGGACGGGCTATTGATCGCCGACATTCACGGCATTCATTTCCTGATCCCCGACCGCTTTGCGCTGGACCCGGTGAGCCGCAAGATTCTGGATCGATTTCTGTAGCCACGAAGCCGAATTATTTCATTGTGCGGTAGTCGGAATGACGCAAACGGCGTTAACCTGACAGCCGCCTGACTTCATCCGATTTTTTTCGCAGCCCTGCCTCTTTTTGTCTGCACTGATTAAATGAAAAAGAAAGACCTCACGTTTCTCGAAATCCGCTACCTGCGCGGACCAAATATCTGGACCTATCGTCCGGTCATTGAAGCTGTTGTCGATATTGGAGCGCTGGAAGACTACCCCTCCAACACCATCCCCGGTTTCGTCGATCGCCTCAAAGCCTTCCTCCCCTCGCTGATCGAGCACCGCTGTAGCTACGGCGAACGCGGCGGCTTCGTGCGCCGCCTGGAAGAAGGCACGTGGCCGGGCCATATCCTCGAACACGTCACCCTCGAGTTGCAGAACCTCGCCGGTCTGCCCGGCGGTTTCGGCAAAACCCGCGAAACCTCGGAACGCGGGGTCTACAAGGTCGCCGTCCGCGCCTGGCACGAGGAAGTCACCCGTACCGCGCTGACCAAGGCCCGCGAGCTGATCATGGCGGCCATCGAGGATACCCCCTTCGATGTTGCCGCCACCGTCGAGGATCTCGGCGACATGGTCGATTCCAAGTGCCTCGGCCCGTCGACCGCGAGCATCGTCGACGCTGCCGACGACCGCGACATTCCGACCATTCGCCTGCTCGACGACGGCAACTTGGTGCAGATCGGCTACGGTGCCGCGATGCGCCGCATCTGGACGGCCGAAACCGACCGCACCAGCGCCATCGCCGAAACCATCTCACGCGACAAGGACCTGACCAAGGAACTGCTCTCCTCCTGTGGGGTGCCGATCCCCGAAGGCCGCGAAGTCAAGAGCGCCGAAGATGCCTGGGAGGCTGCCGAAGACATCGGTCTGCCCATTTGTATCAAGCCGGTCGACGGCAATCACGGGCGCGGTGTCTTCATCGACGTTAAGACCCGGACGGAAGCTGAAAAGGCTTACGCCATCGCCGTTCAGGAAGGCAGCGGGGTACTCGTCGAGCGCTCCATTCCCGGCACGGAACACCGCCTGTTGGTCGTCGGCGGCAAGCTGGTCGCGGCAAACCGCGGCGATATGGTGATGGTCACCGGCGATGGTAAATCCACCATCCTCGAACTGATCGACTACCAGATCAATTCCGACCCGCGCCGCGGGCCGACCGAACTGCACCCACTGTCCAACATCCGCATCGACTCGGCGGCCCGCATGGAGCTGGCGCGCCAACACCTTGATCCCGACTCGATTCCAGCCGATGAACGCGAAGTGTTGATCCAGCGCAACGCCAACCATGCTTTCGACGTCACCGACGAAGTGCACCCTGAAACGGCCGCCCTGGCTGCGCTGGCCGCCCGCATTATCGGCCTCGACATTGCCGGCATCGACCTGGTCTGCGAAGACATTTCCAAGCCGCTCGGCATCCAGGGCGGCGCCATCGTCGAAGTCAACGCTGGCCCGAGCCTGCTGATGCACCTTAAACCCGGCATCGGCAAGCCGCGCCCGGTGGGCAAGGCGATCGTCGACAACCTGTTCGGCGAGAACGAAAGCGGCCGCGTGCCCTTGGTCGGCGTCACCGGCACGCACGGCAAGACCGCCGTCGCCAAGCTGGTCGCCCACCTGATTTACATGTCCGGCAAGCACGTTGGGCTGGCCTGCAGCGATGGTGTCCATCTCGACCGCCGCCATGTGCAGAAGAGCGATGCCGCCAACTGGACAGCCGGCCACCGCCTGCTGCTTAACCGCGCCGTCGAAGCGGCCGTCATCGAGAACGGTGCCTGCGTCATTCTCGGCGAGGGCTTGCCCTACGACCGTTGCCAAGTCGGCATCATCACCAATATCGATCCGGCGGCGGAAGACTTGGTGCGCTGGGATGTGCAAGCGGATGGGAGCGAGTTTTTCACCACTTTCCGCAACACCTACCGGACCCAGATCGACGTCGTATTGAAGAACGGCTGCGCGGTGCTTAATGCCGCCGACGAAACCGTGTCCGATCTGGCCAGGTACTCCGACGGCGAAGTCATTTTCTTCACTGCCGACCCGACCTGCGCCGCCATGGCTGAGCATCTGGCAGCCGGCAAGCGCGGCGTTTTTGTCCGCGATAGCCGCCTCACGATGGCGACCGGCGGTAACGAAATTCGCCTCTGTCGCCTTGGTGATGTACCTCTGATCGGCAAGATCAAGGATCCTGCCACCATCGCCAACGTGCTGGCGGCCGTTGCCGCCGGCTGGGCGCTCGGTCTGAGCCAGGAAGTGATCAGCACATCCATCAAGACCTTCGGCCTTGCCCTGCCCGACCCGGCGGCCCTGTTACCGCAATCAGCCAAGAAGCTGCAAGCCGCAGCCCGAAAATAACAAGGATTCAGCGTCATGGACGTTTCCCGCATTCGTGCCCTGCGCGGCCCCAATCTCTGGAGCCGCCACACGGCGATTCAAGCTATCGTCACCTGCGAAGGTGACGAGTGCGCTATCGCCGACCTGCTCAATTTCGAACCCCGGCTGCGGGAGCGCTTTCCCGCGCTCGGCGACCTGATCCCGGCCGACCGCCTCGATACCGTCTCGATGGCCCACGCCCTCGAATTCGCGGCGCTCGGTCTCCAGGCTCAGGCCGGCTGCCCGGTAACCTTCAGCCGGACGGCGCAGACCGTCGATCACGGCGTCTACCAGGTGGTTGTCGAATACACCGAGGAAGAAGTCGGCCGCCTGGCTTTCGAACGGGCCGAACAACTATGCCAGTCGGCGCTGAATGACACGGCCTTCGACCTCGATGCAGTCCTCAAGGAACTGCGCGATCTTGACGAGGACATCCGCCTCGGCCCATCGACCGGCGCCATCGTCGCCGCCGCCACCGCGCGCGGCATTCCCTATCGTCGCCTGACCCAGGGCAGCCTCGTCCAATTCGGCTGGGGCAGCAAGCAGAAGCGCATCCAGGCCGCCGAGACCAGCTTCACCAGCGCCATTGCCGAATCGATCGCGCAGGACAAGGAACTGACCAAGAACCTGCTGCATGCCGCCGGCGTCGCCGTGCCACTCGGCCGCCCGGTCGACGACGCAGACGACGCGTGGGCCGCCGCCCAGGAAATTGGCCTGCCGGTCGTCGTCAAGCCGCGCGACGGCAATCAGGGCAAGGGCATTTCGGTCAATTTGACCAGTGAAGAGCAAGTCCGCCGCGCCTTCAAAGTCGCCGAGGAATTCCGCGATGACATCATGGTCGAGAAATACCTGTCCGGCCACGATTACCGCCTGCTAGTCATCGGCAACAAGCTGATCGCCGCTGCCCGGCGCGATCCCCCGCTGGTCATTGGTGACGGCACACATACACTCCGCGAACTAGTCGATATCGTCAATCGTGACCCGCGACGCTCTGACGGTCACGCCACGTCGCTGACCAAGATCCGCTTTGACGAAATCGCGCTTGCCCGTCTCGCTGAACAAGGCTACACCGGCGAATCCATCCCCTTGCGCGGCACCCGCGTCTTGCTCCGCAACAACGCCAATCTGTCCACCGGCGGCAGCGCCACCGACGTCACCGACGATGTTCACCCCGAACTCGCCGCCTGCGCCGTAGCCGCGGCACAGACGGTTGGCCTCGACATTTGCGGCATTGATGTCGTCTGCGACACGATGCTAAAGCCGCTCGAAGAACAAGGTGGCGGCATTGTCGAATGCAATGCTGCGCCCGGCCTGCGTATGCACCTCGCGCCGTCGTTCGGCAAAGGTCGCGCCGTCGGCGAGGCGATCGTCGCCAATTTGTTTGCCGACGGTGACAATGCTCGCATTCCGGTCGTCGCGGTGGCCGGTACCAACGGCAAGACCACGACGGCCCGCCTGGTCGCCAGCATCCTCGCACAGAACAGCCTACGCGTCGGCATGACGAGCACGGACGGCGTTTACATCGAAGGTCAGCGCATCGACACCGGCGACTGCAGCGGCCCGAAAAGCGCCCGTAACGTCCTGCTGCACCCCGACGTCGATGCCGCCGTTTTTGAAACGGCGCGCGGCGGCGTCTTGCGCGAGGGCTTGGGCTTCGACCGCTGCAATGTGGCTGTGGTCACCAACATCGGCCTCGGCGATCACCTCGGCCTTTCATACATCAGCACCGTCGAGGATCTCTCGGTCGTCAAACGCGTCATTGTCCAGAACGTCATGCCAGGCACCGGCGTCGCTGTGCTCAACGCCGCCGACCCGCTGGTTGCCAACATGGCTGACGCCTGCCCAGGCTCGGTTACCTTCTTTGCCAGCAACCGCAATCACCCGGTAATGGCCATGCACCGGGCCCAGGGGAAGCGGATTGTCTACCTGGCCGGTGACTCGATTGTCGCTTCTGAAGGAAGACTCGAGCATCGCATCCCGCTCGCCGAAATTCCCGTCACGCAAAATGGTGCGATCGGTTTCCAGATCGAGAACGCGATGGCCGCCACAGCGGCAGGCTGGGCGCTGGGCATTGACTGGGCAATCATCCACGCTGGTTTGGCAGCTTTTGTGAACGACGCACAAAGTGCCCCCGGCCGTTTCAATCTATTCAACTATCGCGGGGCAACACTGATCGCCGACTACGGCCACAATCCGGACGCCATCCAGGCGCTAGTCAAGGCCATCGACAACATGCCGGCTACCCCGAGCACGCGCCGCGCTGTGGTCATTAGTGGCGCCGGCGATCGGCGTGATGTAGACATCCGCCAGCAGACCGAAATCCTTGGCGATGCTTTCGACGACGTTGTGCTATATCAAGATCAATGCCAACGCGGACGGGCCGATGGTGAAGTCCTCGCTCTGCTGCGGCAAGGCCTAGCGCACGCCAAACGCACCCGTGAAGTCAAGGAAATCCACGGCGAGTTTCTGGCCATCGACACGGCACTGGCCGGTCTGAAAGCCGGCGATCTGTGCCTGATTCTCATTGATCAGGTCGAAGAGGCCCTCGCGCACATCGCTAGGCGGGTGGCGGAAGTTTGATCGCCCGGCCCTCCCGCTAAGCACCAAGGGAAACAGGAGTAAGAAATACTGATGGCAAGTGAAGAGACGCAGACAGATTCCCAGAACGGGCAGCGGCCCAAGCGGGCGCTAAATTTGCCGGGAAGGATACTGACGCTGGCGCTGAGCGCCATCCTTTTACTTGCCGCGCTAACGTTTTCACTAGTGATATTTGCCGTCCTTGCCGTCGGCGGCGTCTTGGTATGGATCTATTTCTGGTGGAAGACGCGCGAACTGCGGAGGCAACTACGCGATCGTCGGCCCCTCGACGTTCCCGACGATGGTCAGATTATTGAGGGCGAAGTGATCCGCGACAGCGCGGACGAAAAAAGGACTCCGCGATGATCGCGAGCATCAGAAATTTCTTTCGCCAGTTGAGCGAGCCGGGCGTCTGGCAGGCAGGCAGGCTTCCGGAGCAGCCATTGCAAGTCGCCACAGCCGCCCTGCTGCTCGAAACGATGCGGATGGACGATAGCATCGCGCCAGAAGAAACAACCGCGCTTACTGCGGCGCTGCGGAAACAGTTTGGCCTAACGCCAGAGGAAATAAACACGCTGGTCGCCCTGGCAGGAAAGGAAGTCCGGCAAGCCAGCGGCTATTATCAGTTTACTTCGCTGATCAACAAAGGCTTCGACAGCGAACAGAAGATTCAGGTTATTGAACAGATGTGGGCCATTGCGTTTGCCGACGGTTATCTGCATGCGCAGGAACAGCATCTGATCCGAAAAATTGCCGACCTGCTCTACGTCCCCCATGCCCAATACATCGAGGCAAAGCACCGCGCACGCGCAGCAACTGTCCAGTCGGCCGTGCTGACCTGAAGCGGAAGCACGCCCACGCCGAGGCCGCTGATCGGTCAGACCGACGGCACTGACCTAGGCAGCAGGCTAAAAAAGGATGTCGCAGGCGTAATCCGTCAGTGTCAAGCGCGCGCGGATGGTGGCAATTTTCGCGGCAACTTCCTCGCGCCCGACACCAAGGATCAGGCAAAAGAGGTTGTACGGCCAGTCCGGTGGCACGCGGGGACGCTGGTAGCAAAGCGTCACGTCCGGCTCGCCGGCCAGCAGTTCGCCAATGCGGCAAACCACCTCGTCAGGAATGTCGTGCACAAGCACGGCATTAGCCGGATATCCAACTTTCGGGTGACGCACGACGACGCCGAAACGCTTGATGACGCCCTCCGCGCACCAGCGCCGGATGCGCTCCAAGACCTCATTCTCATCGCAGCCGACCCGGCTGGCGAGTACCGAGAAGGGGCGAATGAAGAATGGCAAGCCTTCCTGCAATGCTATCAGCAAGCGGCGCTCGAGCTCGCCAAGCGGTGTCGGCGGGGAAAAAGTATGGACATCGATCGGCTGCTCGCCAGCCTTGCCATCGATCGGACTCCCCGGTTCGGGGTGATACTCCTTGACCAGCGGCAGCTTGAGCAGCGGATAACCAGTCGCTTGCTCAATGGCACCAAGCGCCGCCTGCAAACGTCCTTCCGATCCGGCGGTGACAACGAACCACAGGTTGTAGCGATGCTCGCGCTCGTGGCTGTGGTTGACCTCGGGAAAACGGTTAACCGCCTCGGCGACGATGCCGAGTTTTTCCGGCGGCACGGCCAGCGCCGCGAGCGTGCTGGCGCCGATCCGCTTCGGCGCAAAGACGGCGCCGACGCGCGAAATCTTCCCCTCGCGACGCAGTTCTTCGAGCACGCCGAGCACGGCTTTTTCCGCGACGCCCAGCTTCGCCGCCAGTTCGGCAAACGGCGCCGGGCACAACGGAAAATCGTACCCAAAATTGTTGAGCAGTTGAAAGTCGAGAGTTTTTTCCATGGGTGTCATCAAGTGGTGAATATTCTTAGCTTACTCGACCAAGGCCAAAAATAAAGCCGCGCCGATGGCCGCTAGCTGTTAAGTTAAGGCGCGATGGCTTGATGGTTAAAGCTTAGAAGACGCGCAAAGCCGCTGGGATGACGCGTTTTCTTGTCCAAGGAAGAATCGTCGTCAATGAAATAGCCGCCCTGGGTCCCGCCAGCAATTGGCAGAAATTCGGGTTAACCATAACCATGGCAAGATCCGCAGTGCGCCAACTTTGCGGCGCCGGCCAAAACGGCCCCGCGCTATCCCAGAGGCAGACGTCACAGGGGCGTACTTGCCACTCCCTAGCCAGGAGATTAGATCCCTGCCCAAGGGACAGGGGAAATGATCCGTCGCCGCCGTGTCTCTGCTGCGTCTTGTGCGGCCAATCCATCCCGAGGCGGAGCAACCTCCCTGTCGCCGAGGAACTGCGAGGAATCCAGATGCTTCAGAGGACGTTCTGTGCTTCGCGCGTAGCGCTTAGCAATACGCGTTGAATGCCTGGAGGGTTAGTTATTTGCCGCTGCGCCTAGACGCCTCAGAACGGCGCTTGGCCCAAGTTCCTGACGACAAAGGTGCTGTTCGACTCGCAACCGCGCCGGACGACGGGTTTCAGCATGCCGCTGTGGCGCAAGCGGCTGACCATGCGCGAGACGGTTTCCAGCGTTAACGCGGTGATGTCTGCCATATCCTGACGGGGCGGCAGGACCACCTGCAGGTCCGCTGAGTCTTCGTTCGACACGACATCCGACCTTTGCGCAAGCAGCATGACCAGGTGACGCACGCGGTCGGCGGCCTGGCCACAGCGCAGAGCAATAACCTCGGCGGCGCGCCGTTCGGCTTTCGCCATACTGTGCAGCAGCGATTCGCTGGCTGGCGCGCGGCAGCCCACGGGCCACGGAACGAGCAAGCACGGGGTGAGCGCGGTGGCGGTGAAACTGTAGTAGCCGAGGAGCAGAGTTTCGGCGCCGATAACGTCGCCCATGATGGCGAGGTTGGCGAAGTTCTGCTCGCCGTTCGGTTCGCGCCGGTCAAGGCGGACCGACCCGCTGACTACGCGCCAGGCAGCGCCCGGGGTGCTGTGCGCGTAGATGGCATAGCCGGCGGCAAAGCGTTGTGGCCCTAGCTGCGCCTCGCCATACATGGACGCTTGAGATGGCGAGGCACACGGTATAACGCCCTCGTCTGAGCGACGTGGGCATTCGCCGGTGGAGGAGGAAAGCTCAGGCAAGGGCCATCCTTGGGGGCTGCGCTTAGAACTTGATGTTCAGCGCCGTGTAGAGCGAGCGCCCCATGCCAGGAACAGGCGTTCCGTAAGTCATTGGCTTCTGCCCAACATAGGCGCCACTCTGCGGCGACGCATAGAACTTGTTCAATGCGTTTTCCAGGCCAATATCGAAGCGGAGGTTTTTCCACTCATAGCTGCTGCGCAGATTAAACAAACTATAGCCGCCGGTTTTGAGTTCATTGCGAACCTGCGATACCTTTGTTTTTGCATCGACAAATTGCCCTTCAACGGTGTTGGTCCAACTGCCCAGCCGTTGCACTACTGCCAGTTTGGCATTCAGCGGCATGATGTCGAAGAGCGGGTCGCCGGTTGTGTCATTTTTTCCGTTGACGTAGTTCAAGAGGCCTGTGGCCGTAAATGCGCCGAAATCGCCACTTCTGACCAAGGGGATAGAGCCGGAAATATCCGCGCCATATATGCGGGCTGTCTGGTTGGTAAACTGGAGGTAGACGAATCCCGTTCTTGCATCCCTGTTGGCAATCGTGCAGGGGGTGCCCGCGCCAACCGGGCAGCGACGAGCGTCAATGTAGTTCTCGACGTAGGTGTAATAGGGCGTGAGGTTCAGCGCCCACTTGTCTTGCGTTGCATCGTGCCAACTGGCTGTTGCACTGACGGTGTTTGCCACTTCTGGCTTCAGATCGAGGTTTCCGACGTAACCATTGGCATCGCCCGTCCAGTTGATCATGTTCATGACCATGGTATTACTTGTCGACCAGGCAAAGCGTTCATAGAGGTTCGGTGAGCGTGTCTTTCGCGCATAGCCGGCTTCGAACGATTCTTCAGCATCCGGTGTATAACGGGCCAGCGCGGTCAGGTCGATGTTGTTGTCAGTTCTCGCGTGGTCGCGGGCGTTGAACGCCCCGGGGATAGTGCTCGGCAGGGCGGGGTTACCGTAACTTGTCGGGTTGTATCCCTGTACATTGCCTGTCTCCATGCGTACGGTACTGCTGCGCACCCCTAACTGCGACAGCCATTGTGGATTCCAACGTGCTTCCCATTCCCCGAAAACATCGAAGCGGTCACGCTGTCCGTTGTTGATGTTCCAGAAGGTACCGCCGCCCATCATCCCGGTGGTCGCAACCGGGTCCCACCAGTCGTTGAGGCGATAACGCTGATACTCGCTGCCTATCCTGAGAACATCTCGCTCGGAAAGAACAATGTCTGCCTTGAGCAGCGCACCGGTATTTTTTCCTTCCGTGTCCATCGGCATCCCTTTCGAGCCAACGGCTAATTTGTCGTCAAGGAAGTTCATCTTGTGCCGCGTGTTCTCGTTATATACGCGCGCTTCCAGGGCGCCCCATTGGTACTGGCCGGCATAGCGAAGATTGATATGTTGGCTGTCGTTGCCGGTCATATCCATGCGCTGATTCGGGAAACCCTGGTAGGGAACGTGCTGAAACCCGAGATTTAATTCGAATAGATGATTTTCGTTGCGTAACGCGACTGCGACCGCCTGGTTTTCTGATTTGTAGCTCGAGGACCCCACTTCGTCGCCTGCCAGGAAAGCACTCGTGCCCGTCGACTGCGCGGCGGCCTTGAAGGCTCTTGCGGCCGAGTAATTTCCCGCTTCTGCCGTCGATCCGGAATAGCGCACGCTCAGATTTTCGTTGGCCAGTGTCGCCGAAAGATTGGCGCCTTTGGCATTGCCATTGCTGCGATAGAAAGCGCCTGCTTGCCCTTTGAGCAGCGTGCCTTCACCGGCTTTGGCGAATTCCGGGGCGATCGAGTCGACCTGGATCGTGCCGGCAATGCTGTCGCCGCCGGCACTGACCGGGGTGATGCCGGCAAACACCTTGACCTTGCCGACGTTGGTCGGGTCGATGTAGGAAAGGGGTGAATTCATGTGGTTGGCACAGGCTGAAATCAGGTCCATGCCGTCGACCTTGATGCGCACGCGGTCGTCCGCCAGACCATGGATGGCCGGCAGGCTGGATACTCCGCCGGCGCCGTACAAGCTGACGCCGGGAACGTCTTTCAGGAGCGTCGCCGTATCGCTGCTCGATGCGCGCAGGGGAGCCAAGCCGGCCTCGCCGATACTGGAGGCGTTTGGCTCGATATTCGTGATTTTTGTCGCACTGACTTGGATTTCGTCGAGGAACTGCGTCTTCGAAAGGACTGAATTATCTTGTGCGACGGCGCCTTGCCACATGGCGGGCAAGGCCAAGGCGACCGCGAGCGCGATCGGTTGTTTGGCGAACTGCATTGAACTCTCCCTAAGTTTGTTTTTATCTAACCTTCGCAGTCTAGGGAGCGTCGCCATACCGCGGAATGTGACATATCGTCGCACCCCCATGGCTTTTGGCGATACGCCCTGTTTTTTGGCAAAAAAAAGGCGGAATATCTCCACCCTTTTCTGTTCAGAGGAAGCGCTTCTTCAGTGTTTCATCTTGCCGTGGTCGCCATCCATTTGCATCATCGCCTGCGGCATCTTTACGGGCACGTCGATCTTTCGGGTGCTGCCGTCGTCGAAAGTCAGCGTCATCGGTACGCTATCCCCTTCCTTCAGTGTCTGTCTCAGATCAATCAACATCACGTGGTAGCTACCGGGTTTGAGCGCGGTTTCGCCCTTGGCCTTGATGTCGACTTCCGCGACCTGGCGCATCTTCATTACGCCGTTGTCGTTGATGTGATTGTGCAGTTCGACGGACCTGGCAACTGGGCTGTCGGCCTTGACCAGCTTGCGGTCGGCATTACTCCCGTTCTTGAGGACCATGAAGGCGCCGGTGGTTGGCGTGCCGGGCGGCACCATACGCACGTAGGGATCGGCAATGGTGATGTCGGTATCACCAGCAAAGGCCGGCAGACTTGCCGCTGCGGCAAGCAGGATCGCGAGATGGCGGAATAGAATTTTCATAAGGCTTCCTTCGATAAGTGCATTGAAAAAAGGGAAATGCGGGAGGGCGGGCGGAATACGTTCATCCTCCGGTCTTGGCCGCCAGCAGGGGACGAACGGCTTCAACGATTTGCCGTACTGGTGAGGCATGCGGCAGTCGGGCATTGACTTTGCCCTCCGTGTCGATGACGTAAGTCACGGAGGAGTGGTCGACCGTGTAAAGCCCCTCGGCGTTGGGCGGCTGTTTCGCGTAGCTAGCGCCGTATAGTCTCGCGACGGTAGCTACCTGTTCCGGGGTGCCGGTGATCCCGACAATGCGGGGGTGGAAGAAAGGCGCGTACGCCTTGAGTATCTTGACCGTGTCGCGCTCGGGATCAACTGAGACGAAAATGCCCTGAACGCGTTCCACCTCGGCCGGCGTCAGGGCCGAGAGGGCTCGCGCCATCAGTGAGAGCGAGGTTGGGCAAACGTCCGGGCAGAACGTATAGCCGAAATAAAGAAGCACTACCTTGCCGCGAAAGTCCTTAAGCGATACCGGCCCGTTCGGCCCTTGCAAGGTAAAGTCGCCGCCCTGCGCCTGTCCACTAGCCGCCAACCGATTGTGCGTCGGTACCTCGGTCACCCGTTTGGGCGTGATCGGTTCCCAGAAGGCGGAGAGCCAGACGAGAAGCGCACTCAGCCCGATAATTGTAGCGGTCAGCAGGGCTTTGGTCTTCATTCCTCCGTTTCCCTAAACTATTCGCTGGCGACTTCGAAACGAAACGGGATGGCCACCAACTGCTTGCCGGTCTCGACCAGTACCGTTGCCTGCCATGCCATCTTGCCTGTAACGCACACCGGCAAACTCGCCAAGCCGCTGTAGCGTCCGTTGCGCTCTTCGAGCACCGGTCGGTTGAATCCCATTTTCATGTCGGCACCAACCAGGTCAACCTCGATCCGACGGACTTTGCTGCCACGGATCGTCGCTTGCAGTTGTAGCGGCTTGAGCGACGGGATCGGGCGCGGCTCGATCGAGAATTCGAGCTGACCGCCATCCGGCAGTGTCGCCACGCAGGCCTGCTTACCGACGTTGCAACTGGACATCGGCAGCATCACATCAGTCTTCGGATCGAGCAAGGGGGCCAGTTTGTAGCCAATGACGCCGATCACCGCGAGCGCGAGCAGAATGACCGTGTCAAGCAGTAATTTCTTGGTCATGCGTTGAGGTTTGCCATAGGGAATGATGTACTGTCTGGAAAGCTTGCGCGCTGCGGATTATCGCCGAGATTCGGCGCAGCCGGGGTGCGACATATTGACGCAGCGATCAAGCTAATCCTTTAACCCAAGCCAAATATACCGATTATAGATGGCGCATCGTGCCATCCCTGGTCGTCACCCTGTTGCGCCGAAAATCCCCGTCCAAGCGATCTGGTTCGCGTAGCGAACCTTTAGTGTGAGTACTCAAGGTCGCTTCGCCATAGATCGCTTGGACGAGAGTTTACAGCGCACTTGCCAATGCAGCGCAATGCGGTCATGGCAACCGATAAACCCGCAGGCCCTCGCCCTCGGTGCGCCAGAAGGCATAGAGTGCGCTACCGCGTTGCAGCGCCCGAGGCTGATCGCTGGCCCCGGCCGAATTCGCCAGTTCGCTACGCTGAAAGCTCACGCCACCATCCTCCGAAACGTCTGCCAACAGTCGTGTTCGTTCGCCGTCGAACTCTTTCCAGAGCAGTGCGACGCGCCGCCCGGCCACGGCGAGATCGGCGTGCTCGGCAAGCGGACCGCCGACAGTGCGCTGCCCGACAACAGCTAGACCATCCACGCCGGTCGCCAGGCGTCCATAGAAAACGTGCCCCTCGCCATCCTTGTGGCTGAACCACACGGCGTGACGGACGCCGCCGCCATCGACCGCCAGTGCGGGCCCGTGATGCGGGCAGCCGTCGATCCGCCAGTGGTCGAACGTGGCACGCTGAACCGCTTCCGGTGTTCCATCCGGCTTGATGCGGACGATCGCGTGATCGCGCTCGTTGGGCGCAAAAACGTGCCGCCACATGAAGAGCGGCGCGCCATCAGCATCGATTGACGAGCTTATCCGACAGCACTCACAGGAGTGATCGGCCAGCTTGCGTTCGGGCTGAAAGCTGCGCCCGCCATCGTTTGAGGTGGCCGCATAGATCGCTGCGCCGCGATACGTGCCCTTGCCCGCCTTGGCGCTTTCCAGGTCGCGCTTGTCGATCCAGGCCAGCATGACTCGCCCGTCGCCGGTCACAAGCATCGATTCGAAACGATGCGTGATCTCCTGACGATCCCGATGCACCGTGATCGGTGCGGAGAAATGCTCGCCGTCGTCAGCGCGCGCGAAGCGTATTTCTCCGGTGTTGGGCTTGCCGAGCGGCCTCGTCCACGACACCAGCACCCCACCATCGTGTGCAAAAGCGACTTTCGGCCGGTTCTCGCCGTCGGCCGAAATCGCTTCCGGCTGCGCATTGACGACCACCGGCGCGGACCAACTGGCGCCTTCGTCGGCACTGCGATAGAGCATCAGATGATCGCCCTGCTTGGTCACCGCGAGCAGCCGCCCGCCCGGGTCGAAAGCTGCCGAGCTGCCCAGTTCGACCCGAGACGTTTTGCCCATGCCCGGCATAGTCGCCATGTCGGCGGCAACGGCCCATCCGGAAATTATGATCGCCGCAGCGACGACTGCGCCAAATTTGGAGTGGTGATTCATCGCGCCATCTCAGTAGTCGAACTTCACGCTGGCAAAGAAAGTCCGTTGGGCGTAAGGGTATAGAGTGAAATATTTGGCGTTGCCAATGTTGTCGATCCCGACGGATGCGGACCACTGCCGAGCGATCCGATAAAGCATCTTGGCATCGAAAACGCTGAACGTACTGCGTCCGCCGTAGACGTTCGGATTGGGATCAGGATATTGCCGGGTTGCCGTGTTGAAGAGGCCGCTATGCTGTCGGCCGCTGAAACGGTAGCCCAGACTGTACGAGAGGGCGTCGGACGCATGGTAGGTCCCGAGAGCTGCCGCACGCCAGACCGGGAGCAGTGGCTGCTCGGTATTTTCCAGACCCGGCGCCGCACGATCTTGCACGATCCTCGAATGAACGTAGGTCACACTGCCCGAAAAATCGAAACCGCGCACCCACAGGTCGCTCGTCTGCAGGGACGTTTCGAGGCCGTAGGTGCGCACTTTGTCGACGTTCTGAACGCTACTGATACTGAATCCAGGCAAGCTCGTGATATCACTTTGCGAGATCAGCGCGTCCTTCTTTTCTTCCCCGAATAGTGAAGTTCGCCAGACGCCATTCTCCAAGAAGCGCTCCGCCGTCAATTCCCAGGCGTCGGCCGTCTCCGGTTTGAGGTTTGGATTGTTGGTCAGCGTGGTGTTATACGGTGCCGGGAATGCTGCAATCTCGACAGCCGTCGCGGCGGCGCCGCCGACACGCGTGATACCGATGTTCTTGAACAATTCACCGACCGTTGGAAAGCGGGTACCACGTCCATAAGAACTGCGTAGCGCCCAGGCGTCAGAGGCCTGATAGGAAAACGAGGCCTTAGGCGAAAACGCGCGAACGGTTTTGTCCTCATAGCTGACGTTCGTGCCATTGGCAAAATTGCTCCCGTCCGAAGCCGTCCAGCTTTCTTCGCGGCCACCGAGTACCAGCTGCAAGCGAGGCGAAAATTGCCATGCATCCTGCACGTAGATGGCCTGGGTCGAGGTTTCCCCACGGGAATTGTTACTGAGCGCAGCGGCCGCGCTGGTCAGCCAGTTCCCGGTCGCGAGTGCGTATTGGTCCGACTTGGTCGTGTACGTGTCGGTATGAAAGCCGAAACTGACTTGATGCTCGCTCCGTGCATTACCCTCGGGTCGCCAAATACCGCGCAGGTCAAGATTCCGCCAACCGGTGCCGTCTGCGAAAGTGACGGTTCCCGCCGTAGCAGCGGTGCTCGGCGTTGTTCCAGAGTTACCGGACGAGGCGCGGGTGACATCCTTGTTCTGGTTCAAATAGCTCGCGTTAACCTCCCAATCCCAGGTCCCGCCGCTCTCCGACTTCAGTGCAAGCCCATGCATGTAGTACTCGCTGTCGGTATGGCTGACGCTCGGCGCGGTCACCGCGTAGTCCTTGCCGTTGATCCGAACATAGCGAAAAGGACCGGCCGCCGTGCTGGTACCCCAGATCGTATTGTCGGCCGCATCCCGCAGATAGCTGTCAACCTCCTTGTCGGAAGTGTTTTGCCAGATATCGAAAATATAAGTGGCGCGCAGCGTCGGCGAAAAATCATAGGCCAGCTTGATCTTACCGTCGTCCTTCACAGTGTGATCAGCGCTGATGGCGGCGGTGGTAACCCGCGGGTTATTGGCGATATCGTTGTCGAACTGGGCACCGCTGACGGTTGTCGTATTGCGGCCAGGCCCCGAGCTGACGACAGCAGGATCGCTCGATTTTCTAAGGGTTGCCGCAGTGAAATCCGTCGGATGGCTATGGTTGTCCAGATGATCACCGCTGAGCCAGAACGACCAGTCGCCCACCTTGTTACCCACCGTCACCGCGCCGTGTACCCCGGCAAAGTTCTTGTCCGTGCCATACAACTGGAAGTTCTCATTGAAAGCATCGGCCGTCGCATGCGTCTCAAACTTGTTCGGCATATGCGTCGACATGAGCACCACGCCCCCCACGGAATTTCCGGGATAAAGCGCGGAGAATGGACCGTACATAACATCGACCCGGTCAATTTCCGCCTGCGACACCATCCCCCAGCGCGGGCCGGGACAGCAACTGTTGTTCAGAAAATTCGAGAGCAGGAGCCCGTCCGCATAGACGATAGTGTCGGCGCTGGAATTGACGCCGTACATGCGCATCGCCAAACCGCCGTTCACGTCGCCGATGAAGCGTTCGCGAACATGGACGCTCGGCAGGTAGAGTAGTGCCCCGGCCGACGACACCGAATTGACGCTTTCTGCGATTCGTTTGGCCGTAACGCTTTCGACCGTCGACGGGACGTTGGCCGGCACCGCCGGTTTGTCGGCCTTGACGAGCATTTCACCGAGTTGCTTTTCGCCATCGTTATCCGTCGCCAGGGCCAACGGCGCACAGGCCACTGTGGCGACCAGCGTTAGAACCAGGCGCAGAGTATTGTGAACGTGATTCAGCACAGATGAACTCCCCAAGTATTTCCCCCCGTATCGGAGGCTCCCAAACCGTGACGGATCAATGCGCCGGCTCGGTGACAAATGCAATCTTCACGATCCCTGCGCGCTGCGCTTCGGCGAGCACTTCGGCCACGCGCTCGTAGCGCGTACCGCGGTCGGCGCGCAGGTGCAGTTCCGGCTGGCGACCGTCGCTCGTCGCCGTGGCAAAACGCGTTGCCAGCCCGGCACCTGCGACCTCGCGGCCATCGACATAGACCTTGCCTGCAGCGTCGAGCGCCACGGTCATGACCAGCGGCTTGTCGTCGAGCTTGGTCGATTCAACACGCGGCAGATCGACCGGCACGGCCTGGTGAAAGAGTGGTGCGGTAATGATGAAGATGACGAGCAGCACGAGCATCACGTCGACCAGCGGCGTCGTGTTGATCTCGGCCATTGGCTGCGCCGAGTCGTTTCCGCTAAATGATCCGAATGACATGACCGGTCCCTAAGCGCTGCGCGCTGCGCGTGCCGAATCGAGTTCGATCAGCTTATCGCCAGGACGGCCGCGCAGGCCGGTGACGAGGAAAGCGTGCAGGTCGTGCGCGAAGCCGTCGAGGCGCGCCAGGATCAGGCGGTTGGTGCGCGTAAAGGCGTTGTAGGCGAGCACCGCCGGAATGGCCACGAAGAGGCCGGCAGCGGTCATGATCAGCGCTTCGCCGACCGGCCCGGCAACTTTATCAAGCACTACTTGGGTGGCACCGGAGAGGCCGACCAGCGCGTGGTAGATGCCCCACACAGTGCCAAACAACCCGATAAAAGGGGCCGTGGAACCGACCGAGGCGAGAAAAGTGAGACCAGACTCGATGCTGGCCTGCGATTCGACGATCTGGTTGCGCAACGCACGCGTGACGAACTCGCTGGACGAGACGCCTGCGCCGATGCCGCGAGCGGCGTGCTGGCGATGCAGTGCGGCGGCATTGGCGCCGGCGATGGCTAGGCGAGAAAGAATGCTGGTCTTGTCAGCCAGTTGCAGAGCCTGCATCGCCGCCGGCAGCGAGTCGGCGCCCCAGAAGGCGTTCAGCGCGCGCGTGTGGCAACGCCGGGCTTGCGCCAGAGCAAAGAACTTGCCGGCCATCAAATACCAGCTGCCAACCGAGAGGGCGAAAAGAACAAGCGCCACTGAGTGGCTGACGACGTCGCCTTGCGTCCAAAAATGGGAGAGTCCGAGTTCCATGGGCATCGCGTTTTCCTTAGTTATCCAGGGTGAAGTTCAGCGGCACCAGGACCGTTGATTCGACGGCGTCGCTGCCCTGCCGGGCTGCGACGAAACGCCATTTCTCGACGGCCGCACGGGCCGCAGCGTCGAGCCGCGGATAGCCGCTCGACAGCTTGACGTCGACCGCCAGCGATGTTCCCTGCGCGCTTACCCGCACACGCAGCACGACCTTGCCCTCCTCGCCCTGGCGGCGCGACATCGGCGGATAGAAGGGTTTGGGGTTCTGCAGGTAGTCGGCATCGAAGCGTGCCGCGACAATCGGCGGCGAAGCCGGCGGCGCGAGGAGCGCTTCGACCGGGCTCGGCGCAGGCTGAGTGGCAACGGCAAAACTCGCGGCCGCCGCCGTGGGCGCCGCGGTAATGATCGGTGGCGGGGTGACGAAGGCATTACGCGCAGGCGTTGCGACCGGCGGTTTGGCTTGGGGCGGCTCGACCCTGGGAGGTGTCGGCGCCAGTTCGAGCAGGCGCACGGTCAGCGCTTGCGGCGCAGTGACCAGTTCTGGGCGAATCGCCAGCCCGGCAATCGCCAGCAGGACCAGCGCCTGCAGTGCGGCCACGCCGATCAGTGCGGCGCGGCGCCGCCAACGGGGGCGCGGAGGGACCGCCGGCGGTGCGTAGTAGGTCAGGGCCAAGCAGGCGGCTGGCTGCTTCATCGCACGTTGGCCCTTACCCAGGCAAGCAGGCGCTGCCGCGGGACGAGACCGGAAACGGACGCGAGCTGGTGCGAGCGGTCGTAGAAATCGGTACGCGGCAGCTCACCGTGCCAGCGCTGGTCTATCTCGAAGCGCAGCCGCTCCTCCCTCTCGTCGGCAAAGACCCATTGTTCGACTTTGCCAAGGCCGTAGCCGGCGGCCAGTTGCGCGCCCAGCGGCGCCTCTTCCGGCGTATCGGCCGCAACCAGAACCACGTCCAGCTTCGGATAGGCCTTCCTAACCCGGCCCAGCGTCTCAAGTTCCTTCGGGCAATGCACGCACGTGACTGACCAGAACACCAGCACGAAAGGCCGGCCCTGGCGCTCGGCAACGATCTTCGCCAGGCTGCCGAGAACAAATGGCCGCACGCTTTCGCCGGCTGTTACCATGCCGGCAAACGACAAGAGGAGAGCAAGAAGAAAGCCACGAAGCCACATAGGAAGCCGACCACCAGACAGTGTGTTCAACCGGGAAAATACACAGCGAGCGCGAATTCTACGTTGGCCGCAACCCCGACCCCTGTGGCATATCGTCGCAGACGGGCGCCCGAAAGGGCCTTTCTCTTGATGCACGTCAATTCGGCGAAAGATTGGCGAGCGGATCGCCTTCCTGTATCCGGTAAACGATGGAATCCGCTTGCCGAGGCCGGAATTTTTAACGCAGTGCGGAGGTTGCTAAACTGGCCCCGTGCAACGACTATGCTTGCACCTCGCACAAGAGCCCGAAGAAATGAATAACCAGACTCAGCAATCATCCCCAACGGGCAGCGTCTACCTGGTCGGCAGCGGCCCCGGCGCGCTTGATCTCCTGACCCTGCGTGCCGCGCGGCTGATCGGCGAAGCCGATGTGATCGTCTATGACCATCTGGTCGCCGACGGCGCACTCGGTCTAGCACGCGCTGGCGCCGAGTTGATCTGCGCCGGGAAGAAAGCGTCGAAGCACACCGTTCCCCAGTCGGAACTTAATTTGCTGTTGGTACGCTTGGCGCGCGAGGGGAAAAAAGTGGTGCGTCTCAAAGGCGGCGACCCGTTCATTTTCGGACGTGGCGGTGAAGAAATCGAGACTTTGTTCGATTTCGGCATTCCCTTCGAGATCGTCCCCGGCGTCACAGCCGCCGCCGGCTGCGCCGCCTATGCCGGCATTCCTCTGACGCATCGCGACCATGCTCAGGCGGTCGTCTTCGTCACGGGGCATTTGAAGGACCACACGGTCAATCTCGACTGGCCGGCGCTGGCACGGCCGAACCAGACAGTGGTCTTCTATATGGGCGTTGGCGGCATCACCGAAATTTGCCGCCAGATGATTGCGCATGGATTGCCATCGACCCAGCCCGCCGCGGTAGTGCAGAACGGTACCACTGCCCGCCAGCGCACCCTGACGGGTAACTTGGCGACCCTGCCGGAGCAAGTCAAAGAGGCCGGCATCGTGTCACCGGCGTTGATCATCGTCGGAACGGTGGTTGGCCTGCAGGAGAAACTGGCGTGGTTTTCCCCTGACGCGGCGTCAAACGGCTAAGGAAATCACCAGTAAGACACCGAAGAGGAGCTGCAATCGCGCGGTTTGCGCCAGCACTTCGTTGAAGGCCGGCCCAGGCAACTCGCGCCAGAAGCGACGGACCTGCGCTAGTGCCATCGGCAGCAGCAGCATGGGCAGCAACAGCCAGGTTCCCTTCCCTGTCGTGACGGCCAACACTGGTAATAAAGCAAAGGGCAAGAGCACCTCCAACGCATAGATGACTCTTGCCCGACGACGCCCAAGAAATACCGCCAGAGTGTGCTTGCCAACGCGGGCATCGCTCTCCAGGTCGCGGTAGTTATTGACGGTAATCACCCCGGCCGCCAGCAGGCCGACGACGGCCGCAGCTAGCAATGCCGCCGCGTCGATCGACAGGGTTTGCAGATAGTAGCTGCCTCCGACTGCTGCTAAGCCGAAAAATAACCAGACGAAGAGCTCGCCAAATGGCGTGTAGGCTATCGGACGCGGCCCCCCGGTATAGGCCCATCCGGCAAGCAGCGAACTCAGCCCGATGACGACAATCGGCCAACCGCCGTACCACGCCAGATAGACGCCGAAGTTGAAAGCCAGCCCGAAGGCGATCCACGCGCCGCGCCGCACAGCCTCGGCCGAGAGCCAACCCATCGCAGTGGCACGCGGCGGTCCCAGGCGCTCCGGCGTATCGGCACCACGCTCGAAATCGGAGACGTCGTTGTGCAGATTGGTGCCGATCTGAATCAGCATCGCCGCCAGCAAAGCGATCAGTGCCGGCAAATAGTGGAAGATATGGGTTTGGGACCAAGCGAGCGCCGTGCCGACGACCACCGGAACCAGCGAGACCGTCAGCGTTTTTGGCCGCAGCGCCAACCACCACGCAACGACCTGGCTTGGCGCCGGGACGGACGCTGGGGCGGCTTGCGCCAGCGCGCTTTGGGTCGGCTGCCCGGGGGGAGGCGTGATATAATCCAACGCTTTATTGCCGTCCGGTTTGCTGAGCTGATTTGGTGCCGAGAGAGGGACTCGAACCCTCACGTTGTTACCAACGGCGGATTTTGAGTCCGCTGCGTCTACCGATTCCGCCATCTCGGCCTAGGCTCGCGAGTGACGAGCCAGAGGAGCGCGGATTATCTCCGATTCCTGGCCGACCGACAAGCTGCCCCTGTAAATATTCCTTCGCATGCTCACTCTAGACGATTTCGATTTCGACCTTCCGCCCGAACTGATTGCCCAGCACCCGGCCCTTCAACGCACCGCCAGTCGCCTGTTGCACGTCGATGGTCAAGAGCTGCATGACCTGCATTTTCCAGGCCTACTCGACCTCGTCGCGCCAGGCGACTTGCTGGTTTTCAACGATACCCGGGTGATCAGGGCTCGCCTCCTTGGTCGCAAGCAAAGCGGCGGCCAGATCGAGGTCATGATCGAACGGGTGGCTGACGGCCGTCATGCGGTAGCGCAGATTCGCGCCAGCAAGTCGCCCAAACCGGGCAGCCGGATCATCCTTGAAGAAGCCATTCCCCTCACGGTCACCGGGCGAACCGGCGAACAAGGTGAATTTTTCGCGCTGGAACTGCTCGGCGACGGTGATTTGTGGGCGCTGATCGAACGGCACGGCCGGTTGCCGCTACCACCCTACATTACGCACGCTGCCGAAGGCGCCGACGAGAACCGCTACCAGACTGTTTTCGCGCGCCATCCCGGCGCCGTAGCTGCACCCACCGCCGGGCTGCATTTCGACGACGCGCTGCTCGGGCAACTCACTGAGCGCGGCGCCGAACTCGCCTGGCTGACGCTGCACGTCGGTGCTGGCACTTTCCAGCCGGTGCGGGTGCACAATCTGGCCGAACACCGCATGCACGCCGAGCGTTTCGACATACCGCTCGCTACCGTCGGCGCCATCGCCCGCACCCGCGCGCGTGGCGGCCGGGTCATCGCTGTCGGCACGACCAGCCTGCGCGCCCTCGAAGCTGCTGCGCAAGGCGGCGAATTGCGGGCTGGCCCGGCCGAAACCGAAATTTTCATCACGCCCGGCTACGCTTTTCGCATCGTCGACTGCCTCGTCACCAACTTTCACCTGCCGAAGTCGACCTTGCTCATGCTCGTCTCTGCCTTCGCCGGCGCGGACAACATCCGCGCGGCCTACCGTCACGCGGTCGCCTCGCACTACCGATTCTTCAGCTACGGCGACGCCATGTTTCTCGAAAGAATCGGACAACAAATTGGACAGGACCCACATGCAGTTTGAACTTCTCGCCACCGATGGTGCGGCGCGCCAAGGCCGCCTCAGCCTCGCCCACGGCGTCGTAGACACCCCGGTTTTCATGCCGGTCGGCACCTACGGCACGGTCAAAGCGATGACGCCGCGCGACCTGACCGAGATCGGCGCGCAAATCTGCCTCGGCAACACCTTCCACCTGTGGCTACGCCCGGGGCTGGATGTCATTGCCGCGCACGGTGGCCTGCATAAGTTCATGGCGTGGAACGGCCCGATCCTGACGGATTCAGGGGGCTTCCAAGTTTTTTCGCTCGGCGCCCTGCGCAAGATCAGCGAAGAAGGCGTGAAGTTTTCCTCGCCAATCAACGGCGACAAGCTATTCCTGACACCGGAAGAATCGATGCGCATCCAGCACGTGCTCAATTCCGACGTCGTCATGATCTTCGATGAATGCACTCCTTTCCCGGCCACCTGCGAAGAGGCAGCCGAATCGATGCGCCTGTCGCTACGCTGGGCACGGCGCTCGCGCGACGAACACGACCGCCTAGGCAACACCAACGCCCTGTTCGGCATCGTACAAGGCGGCATGTATGAAGAACTGCGCGACGAATCACTGGCTGGCCTAGCCGGGATCAATTTCGACGGTTTCGCGATCGGCGGCCTGTCGGTTGGCGAACCGAAGGACGACATGGCGCGCATCCTCGCCCACACCGCGCCGCGCTTGCCGCGCGACAAGCCGCGCTATCTGATGGGCGTTGGCACGCCGGAAGACCTGGTCAATGCCGTGCAAACCGGCATCGATATGTTCGACTGTGTGATGCCGACACGCAACGCGCGCAACGGCCACCTGTTTACCCGTTACGGCGACATTAAGATCAAAAACGCCCAGCACAAGAACGATCCGCGCCCGCTCGACGAGAGCTGCGCTTGCTACACCTGCCGCAACTTCTCGCGCGCCTATCTGCACCACCTGCATCGCATCGGCGAAATCCTCGGCGCCCAGCTCAACACCATCCACAACCTGCACTACTACCAGGTTCTGATGCGCGAACTGCGCACGGCGATCACCGAGGGCAAACTAGCCGAAGCCGTCAGCGCTTTCCATGCCGGCCGCAGTCAGCAGGCAAGGGCATAGTGCTACAATGCCCGGTCAATTTTTTACGTTTTCCCCTAGGAGATTAATGTGCTGATCAGCACCGCCCACGCACAAACAGCCGCCGCCACGGCCACTTCCGGCCCGATGGACAGCCTGACGCAAATGCTGCCGATCGTCCTGATGTTCGTCGTCCTCTACTTCCTGATGGTTCGTCCGCAAATGAAACGCGCCAAGGAACACAAGGTGCTGCTCGAGGCACTGACCAAGGGTGACGAAGTGGTTACCCAGGGCGGCATCGCTGGCCGCGTCACCAAGATCAATGATAATTTCATCGGCGTCGAAATCGCCGACAACGTCGAAATCCAGGTTCAGAAACAGGCTATTTCGCTGGTTCTGCCCAAGGGTACGCTGAAGTCGCTCTAACCCGTGTCGGGCTGGTTTGGCAAGAAAGGCCGGCCCGCGCCTTTGATCGTTAGCCCCTATGAATCGCTATCCGCTTTGGAAATACATCATCGTCGCCGTAGCGTTGGTGATTGGTTTCGTCTATACCCTGCCGAACTTCTTCGGCGAATCGCCCGCTGTTCAGGTTTCTAGCGCCAAGGCGACGCTGAAGGTCGACGTCAAGACGCTTGAACGCGTCGAAAGCACCCTTAAGTCGGCCAGTGTCGAAGCCAATGGGCTGTTCCTCGATCCCAACGGCGTCAAGGTTCGCCTGAAAGACACCGACACCCAACTGAAGGCCAAAGACCTGCTCGAGAAGCAGTTCAACCCCGACGCTACCGACCCGCAATACGTGGTCGCGCTGAACCTGCTCTCCAGCTCACCCCAATGGCTGACCAGCCTGCACGCGCTGCCGATGTATCTCGGCCTCGACCTGCGCGGCGGCGTGCATTTTCTGCTGCAAGTTGACATGAAGGGTGCGCTGACCAAGCGCCTCGACTCGATCGGCGCCGACCTGCGCAGCCTACTGCGCGATAAGAATGTCCGCCATGCCGGCATCGGCCGCGAAGGCGACCGCGTCGTAATTCGCTTCCGCGACAGCGAAACGCGCAGCAAGGGGCGTCTTGCCCTGGAAGACAACCAGCCCGACCTGCTGCTCGCCGAACAGGGTGAAAGCAGTGACCTTAAGCTGGTCGCCACCCTAAAGCCCGAAGCGATCAAGCGCATCCAGGAATTCGCCATCAAGCAAAACATCACCACCCTGCACAACCGGATCAACGAGCTCGGCGTGGCCGAACCGGTAATCCAGCAGCAGGGTGCTGATCGAATCGTGGTGCAACTGCCGGGCGTACAGGACACCGCTAAGGCCAAGGACATCCTCGGTCGCACGGCGACCCTGGAAATCCGCATGGTCGACGAAACGCCGGGTGGGCTGGAAGCGGCACAAGCGGGCCAGGTACCTTTTGGCACCGAGCTTTACGTCGAACGCGGTGGCGCGCCACTGCTCGTCAAGAAGCAGGTGGTGCTAACCGGCGATCGCCTGACCGATGCGCAGCCAGGCTTCGACACGCAAACCCAGGAAGCCGCCGTCCATCTCACGCTCGACTCGGCCGGCGCGCGCATCTTCAAGGACATCACGCGCGAAAACGTCGGCAAGCGCATGGCCATCCTGCTCATCGAAAAAGGCAAGGGTGAGGTAGTCACCGCGCCGGTCATCCGCACCGAAATCGGCGGCGGCCGCGTCCAGATCTCCGGCCGCATGAGTACGCAGGAAGCCAACGACACGGCACTCCTGCTGCGTGCCGGTTCGCTCGCGGCGCCGATGGACATCATCGAGGAACGCACGATCGGCCCAAGCCTCGGCGCGGACAACATCAAGAAGGGGTTCCACTCAACGCTGTGGGGCTTTGCCGCGATCGCCGTCTTCATGATGGCCTACTACATGCTGTTTGGCCTCATCTCGGTGATTGCGCTGGCTTCCAACCTGCTTTTCCTGGTCGCCCTCCTCTCAATGCTGCAGGCGACGCTGACCCTGCCAGGCATTGCTGCCATCGCACTGGCGCTGGGCATGGCCATTGACGCCAACGTGCTGATCAACGAACGCATCCGCGAGGAACTGCGTAACGGATCGACGCCGCAGGCAGCTATCCAGGTCGGTTACGAGCGTGCCTTCGGCACCATTCTTGACTCGAACATCACCACACTGATCGCCGGCATCGCGCTGCTGATCTTCGGCTCCGGTCCGGTACGCGGGTTTGCCGTGGTGCACTGTCTGGGCATTCTGACCTCGCTTTTCTCGGCCGTCGTCGTCTCGCGCGCAATGGTCAACCTGATCTACGGCCGCCGCCGCAAGCTTGAATCACTGGCCATCGGCCAAGTGTGGAAGCCAGGCAATCGCGCTAGCACGGCCACGGCCAAATAAGGAAGCACGAACATGGAATTCTTCCGCATCAGAAAAGACATCCCGTTCATGCGCCATGCGCTGGTCTTCAACGTTATTTCGTTGATCACCTTCCTGCTGGCCGTGTTCTTCCTCGCCAACCGCGGCCTGCATCTGTCGGTCGAGTTCACCGGCGGCACGCTGATCGAGGTCAACTACGCTCAGGCGGCCGATCTCGAACAGATCCGCAATGGCCTAGCCAGATCCGGCTACACCGACATCGCCGTGCAGAATTTTGGCTCCAGCCAGGACGTACTGATTCGCCTCCCGATCAAGGCGGAGCAGAACACCACCCGGATTGGCGAATCGGTGATGGCGGCGCTGCATGCCGAAGCACCGGGCGCCACCCTGCGCCGCGTCGAGTTCGTCGGTCCGCAGGTCGGCAAAGAACTGGCCGAGAACGGCGCGCTGGCACTGTTGCTCGTCGTTGTCGGCATCGTCATCTACCTCGCTTTCCGCTTCGAGTGGCGCTTCTCGGTCTCAGCGATCATCGCCAACCTGCACGACGTGGTGATCATTCTCGGCTTCTTCGCCTTCTTCCAGTGGGAGTTCTCGCTCTCGGTACTGGCGGCGGTGCTGGCCGTGCTCGGCTACTCGGTGAACGAATCAGTCGTTATCTTCGACCGCGTGCGCGAAACCTTCAAGAAGGCGCGCGGCTTGACCACACCGCAGGTCCTCGACCACGCCATCACCAGCACCATCTCGCGCACCATCATCACGCACGGTTGTACGCAGCTGATGGTTCTCTCGATGTTCGTCTTCGGCGGCGAGACGCTGCACTACTTCGCCCTGGCGCTGACCATCGGCATCCTATTTGGCATCTACTCTTCGGTACTTGTCGCTAGCCCGCTGGTCATGTGGCTGGGCGTTTCCCGCCAGCAGTTCATCACGCCAAAAAAGGCGGTTGAGGGCGCCCATGACGACGGCGCGGTCGTCTGAATCGAGAAATTGACGCGCTCTACTCTGTCACGCACGGGCGCCCAAATGGGTGCCCGTGGCGTTTTCTAGCAAGTCTCCAGGACTGAAGCAACGACATGAACAAACATCGCATCCGCCTTTGGGACCTACCAACTCGTCTCTTCCATTGGTTCCTGGCTGTGCTGGTTGGCGCGGCGATCGTTAGCGGCGAAATCGGTGGCAACCTGATCGACTGGCACAGCAGGTTCGGCATCGCAATCGCCGGACTGGTCGCGTTCCGTTTGGTGTGGGGCCTCGTCGGCTCGTACACCGCGCGTTTTTCCTCGTTCGTACGCGGTCCGGCCGCCATCAGGGCCTACTTGCGCGGCGAATGGCACGGCATCGGTCACAACCCGCTCGGTGCCCTGTCCGTTCTCGGCCTGCTCGCGCTGCTCGCGTTGCAGGTCGGCACCGGCCTCTTCGCCAACGACGACATTTCCTTCCAGGGACCGCTCGCCGCGCTGATCAGCAAGGATCTATCCGATACCCTCCACAAAGCACACGAAATATCGCTCAACATCCTGCTGCTCGTACTCGGCCTGCACATCGCGGCCATTGTTTTCTACGCCCGCGTCAAGGGCGAAAATCTGCTTCTGCCCATGCTGACAGGCAAAAAGACCGTCGAAAAGACAAGCGCCAATGTTCCGCAAAACAGTGGCGGCCACTGGCCCGCACTGCTGCTCGCCTTGGCCATTGCGGCCGCGGTCAGTTTTGTCGCCTCCGGCGCCTGGATTGCCCAATCACCGCTTCCGTCTCCGGAAAAAGCGGCCGTACCTACCTGGTAAGTTCGCCCAAGGCGAAAACGAAGCCACCACCAGCGGAATACCGTTCACTTAAGGGTCTTCATGTTCAGGGAACGGACGGAATAGACATAATAGTTTAACGGGGGGAAGCCCGACTCCGTAGTTGCATGGCGTGGGTTGGGTGCGAAAATCCGCATACAGAGCCACAAGGATGGGTGGCTCAACCTTTGAGAACAGGAGGCGGACCATGACAAAGTCTAGCAATCTTTACGTCGGAATGGACGTGCACAAGGACTCGATCGACATCGCTTTGGCCGATGGAGAGGGGCAGGAGGAGCGCCATTTCGGCAGTATTGGCGGGGATTTGACGACGCTGGATCAGGCGCTCAGAAGACTTCAGGCGACGGGGATGCGGCTGCATTTTGTCTATGAAGCCAGCCCCTGCGGATACCCGCCGAAACTCGCCGTATCAGCGCTGGTGAACAGCCGGAAAGGGGTGCCCAGTCGGCTACTGCGCAAGAAGCTGCCGGATATCGCTAGTCGGTACTGGAAAGGCGTGCTTTGGTCGCCATCCTATTTCGCTTCATCGTGCGGCGGTGCGCCGATCAGCCTCATTCGCCAGCACATCGAACACCAGCAAACACCGCATTAAGGGCAACGGCAAGGACGCCTATCGCGTGGCCCGAGGCCATGCTGCGCGATCCAGGCTATCCTTCCCAGACCAAGCTCGGCGGCTAGCCCCAAGGGCTGGCTTCGCACTCGCCTAGAGCTTGCTACGCAACCCAATCGCTTGGACGAGGCTTGTCGCGCAACTGGTCAAAGCGGATGGCTTGGCGACGGGAACCGTCGTACAGCGAGCTTCTCATCACCTATTCTCGGCAGCAGGCGATCAAACTCTTTCTTGAGCACCGCGTAGCATTCGCATGCCCTCGCCTCCAGGCCCGGCCGGTCGAGCAAGACAATCCGGCCGCGGTGGTATTCGATCAAGCCGGCATCCTGCATTTTTTTTGCCACCTCCGAGATCGCCCCACGGCGCACCCCGAGGATGATGGCGATCAACTCCTGCGTCATGATCAACTTGTTAGTCGGCAAACGGTCAAAGCACTGCAGTAGCCAACGGCAGAACTGCTGCTCCATGGGATGCAGGCGATTGCAAACCATCGTCTGACCCATTTGCATCAGCAGTTCCTGCGTGTAGCGCAGCAACACACGCTGCATCGAGCCGGCAAGGCGAAATTCGACTTTCAGTACATCACTTGCCAGTTGATAGACGTGGCCGGCGCTTTCTACTAATGCGCGGTTGGGCGTCGTTTCGCCACCCATGAACAGCGAAACTCCGACAACCCCTTCATTCCCAACTAGGGCGACCTCGGCCGAGGTGCCATCGTCCATGGTGTAGAGCAGCGACACGATCGAGTTGATCGGAAAATAGACGTGGCTTAATGGCGCGCTGGACTCATAGAGCACATGACCGACCGGCATCGGGGTCAGTTCGAGATACGGTAACAGGCGAGCCAAGTCATCCGCCGGCAAGGCGGCGAGAAGGTGATTACAGCGAGGGTCAATGACTCGGGGCATGGCTAACGAATATGACAGGGACGCCTATTTGATGCCGGCCAACCGGGCACGTTCCATCGTCGAGCAAATCGGAGGCGCTATGTCGGTTTCCGAGCAGACTGTCCATTTCTTGGTTGCTAGGCTGCAGGTCCAACCATTTGAAGCAGTGGGGGGCACGTCCCCGCGTATAGCCAGATTTGTCACCAGACAACCGGACCGGCCAATGGGTCGAGATGAATCTCTCGCGTTGTTATGTCGGTACTGCATGAAGGCGATGGCAAGCTGACGACGCGGCCGCAGCGAATAGTTTGTCAATAGGAGGCGGAAATCGAGATGTTTTTTACAAGGCCTTTTTCGATCTGCAGCGCTACTCCCCCGGCGCTTTGTTCTTCTTTGCCTAAGTTCAAGGCAACATCGTGATGGCGCGGGTCAAGAAAATCATTCCGTTAGCCGCTGCCCAGTTTGGCGGCAAGACATCTGCCGTGGCCAGCCGCGAAGTTGAGGAGCCGCGCAAAAAGGCGCCCACCCTGGCCAAGCGGCAGGCAGCTGAAGGCGTTGCCGCTACCACAGGACAGTTGTCCTCAGGTATTAGCGAAACGGCCTCGGCCGCAGAGGAACGGACACGCTCCTCCAACCAGATCGCCACCGATGCCGAGGAAGCTTGCGGCCCCACCCAGATCGAAATCGGGCTGAAACTCGCCCTTGGCCGCGCCACTGTCGGTGCCGAGAAGGTTGACCCAATCAGTGCCTTGCTCGGCATCAACAAGACATCCAGCGATGCCCTGATCAACGGCGTTTCCGGGCAGCCGCGTCGTCCCGGGCCAGTATCAAGCAGATCGAGCGCTCGAACTGCTGTTGCGGCCTGTTGAAAAGATCGTCGATGCGATGACAACCATGTTCATTCAGACCAACATGCTAGCGGTCAAGGGCTCGATCGAAGCAGCCCGCGCCGGAGAATTCGACGAGAGTTTCGTCGTGCTGGCAACTCGCATTCGCAACCCCGCGCACGACTCCGCGGAAAAGACAGACCGCATCAAGGGCGTGGTGAAGGCGGCGCAGGACATCGCGTATTGCCGGGCATGCGCAACGACAGACGGCTCGCCGCAAAATTCGCTGCTGGCCAGCCGATTCGCCTCTACGCCCCGAAAACCCGTGGCACGACAGACTTTGCGTAGCTTGCGACGCACCTCGTCAAAAACCTTGTTGAACCAACCATCGGGAGGCGTCGTGTCGCCATGACCCCCAAGCAGATAGATGTCCGCCACTTGCCAAGCGCGCTGCCCTCCGCACCAACGCGTGCCACAATGCTCAGGACAACGGAAGACCTGCCCATGGCGCATTTTGCCGACAATGCCGGACGATCGAACGGCCGGGGCGGACGTGCCAAGGAACTCACTTTCCGGCACCACGCCGGAGCGGCAAACTGCCAATGAAATACAAGACTTCCCACCCTCTGTCACTGCAACAGAGGAGCGATCTTGTTTCTGGCCGCAAAGAGGCCGGGACAGATCGCCGGATCGCTGCCGTCGCGTTCGAGATTCGGGAAGCGATGATCGTCACTGATGCCAAAGGGGTGATCCTGCGGGTCAACAAAGCATTCACCGAGAGTACCGGCTACACGGCAGAAGAAGCCGTGGGACAGACGCCATCCTTGCTTCGGTCAGGCCTGCAGAATACGGACTTCTATCGCGCCATGCGGAAAACCCTCCTCAGCACAGGCGGCTGGCAGGGAGAGGTCTGGGACCGGCGCAAGACTGGCGAGGTCTTTCCAATATGGCTCACCATCTCGGCGGTGAGCGGTGCTGATGGTGCCGTGACCCATTATATCGGGACGCATTCCGACATGAGCGAACGCAAGAACGCGGAAAAACGGATTGAGGCACTGGCCTTTTTCGACCAGCTTACCGGCCTGCCCAACCGCGCGCGCCTGTCCGATCGTTTGAAGGAAGCGATGACGGCCACCGCCCTTCGCGGCAGCCATGGTGCGCTGTTGTTCATTGATCTGGACCATTTCAAGACGCTCAACGACACGCTCGGACATGGGGTCGGTGATTTGCTGCTCAAACAAGTCGCCACGCGACTGGCAATGTGCGTGCGTGGGGATGACACAGTGGCACGACTGGGTGGCGACGAATTCGTGGTGCTGCTGGCCAGTCTGGCGACGAGCGAGTGCGATGCCGCCCTCGATACCGAGGCGGTCGCTGCAAAGATCCTCGCCACACTCGACCATATCTACCGCTTCGCCGATGTTGCGCACCACTGCACAGCCAGTATTGGCGCCACCCTGTTCAAAGGTTCTCTGATTTCGATCGACGAGCTGATGAAGCAGGCCGACCTTGCGATGTATAAGGCCAAGTCGGCGGGCCGCAATACGCTGCGTTTCTTTGATCCGGCCATGGAGGTCGACCTGAAGGCACGCGCGGCGCTGGAAGGTGATTTGCGGCAAGCCCTGGCGCAGCAACAGTTCCTGCTGCACTACCAGGCCCAGGTGGCGGGTGAACGTCTGACGGGCGCCGAAGTACTGGTACGCTGGCAGCATCCGCGACGCGGCATGGTGTCGCCTGCAGAATTTATTCCCCTGGCCGAGGAAACCGGGTTGATTCTGCCCCTCGGCCATTGGGTTCTGGAAACTGCCTGCACTCAATTGGCCGTGTGGGCTACCCGACCCGAGTTGGCTCATCTCACGCTGGCGGTGAATGTCAGCGCCCACCAGTTCCGCCAGGCCAACTTTGTGGATCAGGTGCTGGCGATTGTTAGGAAGACCGGAGCCAATGCGCAGCGACTGAAGCTCGAACTGACCGAAAGCCTGTTGCTGGACAACGTGGAGGCAATCATCCAGAAAATGTTCACGCTGGGGGCCACAGGCATCGGCTTCTCGCTGGATGACTTCGGCACCGGCTATTCCTCGCTTTCTTACCTGAAGAGCCTGCCGCTTGATCAGTTGAAAATCGACCAGTCGTTCGTACGCGGCGTACTGATTGACCCGAACGACGCGGCGATCGCCCGAACCGTCGTGGCTTTGGCGCAGAGCCTAGGGCTGGGCGTTATCGCGGAAGGCGTTGAAACGGCGGCGCAACGGGACTTTCTGGCCAGCGCAGGCTGCCACGCCTACCAAGGCTATTTCTTCAGCCGGCCACTGCCTGTCGATGGCTTCGAGGCCTTTGCCCGCAGCTGGCTTGAGACACGGCCGAACTTATCCGTTGCTGCTCCCGCGACCGATGTGCTCCTGCTGCAGGAAGCTGTTCAGCACTGGCAGCAGTTCGCCGCCTCCACCATCGATGCGATCTCCGCTCACCTGTGCGTGCTCGACAGAACCGGGTCGATCGTTGCCGTCAACGCCGCCTGGCGAAAGTTTTATGACGACAACTTGCAGCCCGGGACGGAGACCAGCAACTATGGCATAGGAACAAACTATCTGAGCGTCTGCGCTAGCGCCAAGGACGCGTGCTCCGAAGAAGCCGGACCAGTGGCCGCCGGTGTGCGCGCCGTCATCAACCGGCAGGCTAAACGCTTCGATCTGGAATATCCGTGCCACTCTCCCGCCGAGCAACGCTGGTTCAATCTCGTCGTCACGCCATTCCATGGCTCGAGCGGACACGTTGTCTTGACCCATGAGAACATTAGCGAGCGCAAACGTTACGAGGCAGCGCTGGTGCGCGCCAAGGAGGTCGCCGAAGCGGCCAGTTGCGCCAAGAGTGACTTCCTGTCCACCATGAGCCACGAAATCAGCACGCCGTTGAATGGCATCGTCGGCATGACTCAATTGCTGCTGAACGCGACTCTGACGCCGGAAGCGCGCAGGGATTGCGTGCGAACGATCTTATCCTCCAGCCAAACGCTGCTTGATCTGATCGACGATGCCGGCATCGGCGCTCCGAACAACATTCATGATCGACGGGCTAGCGCCGACTCGCCGGTCGACAACTCGACTGATCAGAATGCTCATTATGCGGGCATCGCCGGCCAGGAGAAGCTCGATCGATGCGCCGAGGCGTCGACGCCGAATATCAGGAAATCGTCTCACGTCCTTGATCACGACGGACCACCACTGCTGTTGGTGTCGGCGAAGAATCGCCAGAACGAACGCCGAATCGAGGGCGAGCCCGAACCGACACGGTCGCCACGGCGGACGGCGCTGGAAACGACTGACCTGCAAACGGCGAATGCGACGCTGCTGGCCCAGATGGCGCTTCAGCAAGCGTTGATCGAGAAACTCGAGGCGGAGCAGAGCCAGCTGCTGCAATCGGAGAAAATGGCCTCCATTCGCCAGTTGGCAGCCGGGGTAGCGCACGAGATTAACAATCCGGTTGGCTTTGTTAACTCGAATCTCGGGACCTTGCAGCGCTATGCGGAGAAGATGCTGACGCTTCTTACGGCTTACGAGCGCGTTGAAGGATCGTTGGCGGAGGATGCGCTGCAGGACATCACTCGGCTGAAGAAGGAAATCGATGCGGCATTCCTGCGCGAAGACATCGGCAAACTGCTGACCGAATGCCTGGATGCCTTACAGCGCGTCAAACGCATCGTGCAGGATCTGAAAGACTTTTCTCACGTAGACAAGTCAGCGAGGGAGTGGGCCAATGTGGAGACGGGGCTGGAGAGTACCCTCAACGTCGTCTGGAACGAGCTCAACTCCAAGGCCAAGGTAGTCAAGGAATACGGAAATACCCCGCAGATCGAGTGCTTCCCCTCCCAACTCAACCAGGTCTTCATGAACTTGCTGATCAATGCGGCGCATGCAATCGAGGATCGGGGCCGGATCACTATGCGCACCGGCCATGATGGAGAAAACGTCTGGGTCGAAGTGGAAGATACCGGCAAGGGCATCGAACCCGAACATCTCGGGCGAATCTTTGAACCCTTCTTTACCACCAAGCCAGTCGGCAAAGGCGCCGGACTTGGTCTGTCGCTGGCTTACGGGATCGTCAATAAGCACGGCGGACGCATCGAAGTCACCAGCGAACTGGGGAAAGGTTCCATTTTCAGGGTCGTGCTGCCGCGCGACGCGAGCGCCGACGTTCAATCCCCCACCCTTGGCGTCCGGAGTTCAACAGGGATGACCCAATGACGACAAAACCCAGCGCCACCCTCCTGATCATCGACGACTCAGCGGAAAGTCTTTGCGTCCTGAGCGAACTGCTGCGACCGCAATATCGCGTCTTGGCGGCAACTTCCGGCGCGCGTGGTTTGCGTGTCGCAAACAGTCTGCCCAAGCCT
>Ga0209125_1000462_pt1 | contig 53442 bp, 35 predicted proteins | sample BarGraIncub1131A_FD_184503 | JGI IMG/M metagenome (GOLD analysis project Ga0209125, IMG submission 184503) | Arctic peat soil microbial communities from Barrow, Alaska - Barrow Graham LP Incubations 11-31A (SPAdes) (version 2) | ecosystem: Environmental > Terrestrial > Soil > Wetlands > Peat... | reverse complement strand
ACGAGAGGACCGAGTCGGACGAACCTCTGGTGTACCTGTTGTTGTGCCAACGGCATCGCAGGGTAGCTACGTTCGGATGAGATAAGTGCTGAAAGCATCTAAGTACGAAACTCGCCTCAAGATGAGACTTCTTTTAAGGGTCGTTAAAGACGATGACGTTGATAGGCTGCAGATGTAAAACCGGAGACGGTTGTAGTCGAGCAGTACTAATTACCCGTAGACTTTTCACGTGCATCATAAAATTGTAACCTGTGTGTTTTCTTCACTGATATGTCATAAGAACTTTTAAAATACTGAAAGTCTTAAGGTGACTATAGCGGCGGTGTCCACCTCTTCCCATTCCGAACAGAGAAGTTAAGCCCGCCTGCGCCGATGGTACTGCGAGTTTGTGGGAGAGTAGGTCGTTGCCCTTTTTATTGAAGCCTGGCTATGAAAATGGCCGGGCTTTTTTTTGTGTCTATACCTGAAACAAAAAAAGCAGCCATGGCTGCCTTTTTTGTTTAATTAAAGAAGTAAGATTAATTCAATATAATCTCCAGATTCTGGGGGGGAATGGTGATGATGAGCGATTGTCCAATGGCTTCAATTTCGACCCTTACCTTGTTCTTGCCTTCGATATCCAATAATATACCGGTCATTCCTATCATTGGTCCACGAGTAATCAAAACGCTTTTCCCTGCTTCCATTTTCAACTGATCGTCTAAAGGGATGGGTTCGGTCTCATCCAGATATGCACGGATGGCGTTGATTTGTGGTTCGGGAATAGGGACTGCTTGTCCTTCAAAGCAGATAAAACGAGTTACACCAAAGGTCTGAAGTACCTTCATGTACTCCTTTTCCGATACTTTCACAAACACGTAACTGTTAAAAAGAGGCACTTCCACCATCTTTTTTCGGTCGCTCCACTTCCGGATAGTTTTTTTCAAGGGAAGATAAGATTCGATTCCAGTCAATGAGAGTTCAAGGTTTACCGACTTTTCTGATCTTGAACGAGTATAAATGGCATACCACTGATAAATGTTTTTTCTTATTGGTTGCATAATGGAAATAAGTTAGCAGTGAAACAGATTAATGCTTAAGAGATTCATTTTGCGTTACTATAAGGATAACCCCCTATATGAACTTTTTGATTAATGGGTGGTAATCACCAATAGCACCTACGGGTGATTGTTTTCTTATGTTATAGACTGTTTCGATGCTTGCTTTTGTGGCATCTATACCAAATCCTCCACCACTCAAAATGTCCTCATAAACACGGGTGTGAAGATCGGTAAATCCATCGCTAAATTCGATGCTTTCTCCGTTCATTGTGAGGGAACGGTAAGTGCGTTTGCCCTGTGCTTTTATCTCTTCAGGAATAGAGTTGCTGTCGATACTCAGGAACCAACGCACCCTGGCTTTCTTTAATTCGAGATAGCCAGCAGCTTTGTCGGCTTCATATAAATGGACAATGTTTGATTGTACATCCCCAAAGATCCAGGTGAGCATATCGTAAAAGTGAACGCCAATATTGGTTGCAATACCTCCTGATTTCTGGGCATCACCCTTCCACGACATAAAGTACCAGTGGCCCCGGCTTGTAATATAAGTTAGGTCGATATCGAATTTATGGTCGGCGGGAGCTGCATCGATGCGTTTTTTTAAAGCTACAATGGCAGGATGCAATCGGAGTTGAAGAATATTATAAATTCTCTTTCCGGTTTCCTGTTCTATCACTTTCAATGCATCAATATTCCATGGATTTAAAACAAGTGGTTTTTCACAGATAGCATGAGCACCATTGCGCAAAGCCAGACGGATATGTGCATCGTGTAAATAATTAGGAGTACAGATGCTCACAAAATCTATTTTTTTATCTGGGCCCAGACGTCGTTGTTTATCAAGATGCCTGTCAAAGCGTTCCGGCTCGAGAAAATAATCAGCGTTTGGAAAGTAACTGTCGATGATTCCAACGCTGTCATTTCGGTCAAGTGCTGCAACAAGGTTATTGCCTGTGTCTTTGATGGCTTTCATGTGCCGAGGAGCAATATATCCTGCAGCACCAACCAATGCAAAATTGTAAGCTTTCTTTTCGATATTCATTGTGCTTTAAATTTGACTGATAATCATTGTGATATTAAACTGATTTCTTTGTCTGATACATCGGACTCAGATTGAAGTTTTCCGGATACTTAGCGGTCTTATCAAGATAGAGAGCTTGGATTCTTTTAAAATCTTTGTCATAATCACCTGAAGGTTCCAGAAGAAATGAAATGCCGGCCTGTTTTTTTTTATAATCGATAAAAGAAACAGCAATTGGTACTTTTGCAAGTTCTGCTATATAATAGTATCCTTTCTTCCAGTTTTTTGATAGTTTACGGGTGCCTTCCGGGGTAATCGTTATGATCAGTTCATCGTATTTTGAAAAAAGTTGCGCAACCTCTTTGATGATATTATTATTGCGTGAACGGTCAACAGGAATGCCACCCATTTTCCTGAGTAGGTATCCTAAAGGCCAGAAAAATACCTCTTTTTTTATTAGAAATTTTGTGGGTAAACCGATTACATTGAAGCACAAACGGCCTATTACAAAATCCCAGTTACTTGTATGTGGTGCTACAATCAGAACACATTTCTTTGTTCCATCGGGTACTCCCATTACAAGTGACCAACCGAATTTCTTTAATATCAGCTCGGAAAGTGATTTTGACATGCCATTGTTGTTTTTACAAAGATAAAGATTTCTTTGGGTGAATTGAAGAGGAGATAGCCTTTATGATAATGAGGGTGACCCCAGCATTTACCGTCTGGCAATATAATTTTCAGTGCGCAGACATACTTCTACTGCCAGTTTAATACCTTCCTCGGCCATTACTGATAGAGAATCAAGCGCATAAGGTTTTGAAAGTTGTTTCGAAATCAGTGCATGAATGATTCCAACATTGAAATTGTCACCTGCGCCAATGGTGCTGATAGGAACAATATTCGGTATTTCATGATGAGTGACAATTCCCTGATAAACTACTTCAACACCATTTTTTCCAGAGGTTAGGAAAAACAGAGTGCCTTGTTTTTCGAGTTGTCTGAGGATATCCAATTGATTGGTGTTTTGGTAGATATAGTTAAAATCCTCGTCTGACCCTTTTACTATGTCCGATTTAGCGATAAGATCAAAAATCTGTTCGCCTGAATCGGGAGTATCCTTAATTTTTGAAGGACGGATATTGGGATCATAGATTATTGTGGCCCCTGCTTTATGGGCACTATTTAATAATTTTTCTATGTTCTTCCTGTTGCGTTGTCGGATTGAGTAAAAAGATCCAAATAACAGGATATCACCTTGCTTGAAGTCAGGAATCATGATTTCAGGAGCCTCATCAGGTAAATCCTGATAGAAACTATAGGATGCATTCCCTGATTTATCTAGCCATGCTAGTGCCAGGGTTGTTTTTCGTCCTGCGTGGTGTATACTGTATTCACTGTTTACATGATTGTCGTTGAGGAATGTAGCTATCTTGTCACCAGCTTTATCATTTCCGAATTCGGTAAGGAAGTGAACGTGGTGTCCCAGTCTGCCTAATGAAATACAGGCATTTAACATAGAGCCTCCCGGCTTGGCAGACACAGTTTCATCATCACTTAAAATAATATCGATTAGCGATTCTCCGATTGCATAAATGTTAGGAGATGCGTTTTGTATGGGTTGAATATTTTGTGTTTTCAATGATTCGGCAGTTGCAGTGGTTGTTGGAATTGACATCGTACTATTTGATGCCTGTTAATAAAGTAATTCAAGATCAAATTTCTCACGAAACTTTTGTAATAAAGGATTCCTGGATACCAAACGTTCATATTTATCTTTATCTGTAAAAGCTTTTCGTTCCTGAGGTGCTTCTTCTGTGAGAAGTGTGTCAAGTTCGATCTGATGATTTCCCAGTTCCTGTTTCAGAAACAGCAGGATTTCATACCTGTTTTGGATGACTTCAGTTTCCTCCAGTTTACTCACGATAGGATAAATGATTTTATAACCTTCATTTAAGACAGGTTTACGAAATGTGAGGGTTATCAAGTCCGGGAATCGTTTTTGAAGTGTTTCCCAAGCTAGTTCAAGATTTATTTGTGTTACTGGTTTGTTAACTGTGGTGTAAGCAGTTGAAGATTCATTTAGTTCACTTTCGAGCTCTTCATCGGATTCAGCGTCATCATTATCTGAGATAGCGGAGTCAGATAACCTGACTTTAACAGAAGCTGCTGACCCTGGTGCTGATGTAGTGGGAGATATCTTTGTAGTTGTGGGCAAGGTCTGATTTCCATTGGATCTTATTGACGTAGTCTGGGGTAAGCTGACTGATCGGTTTGAAGGTTCATTAGGTTTAGTAGAAACAGGGTTAACATTCTGCTGAACAGGTTGGTTGCAATATTCATTAGCCTTATTATCATTAACAACAGCTTGTAGTGCATCATTGGGCGAATAGGATCCAACCGGTGGGGTTTGTCGGATAGTGTCCTGTGTCTTGACTTGTTGAGGTGTGACAACAGGAGTTGGCATTTGTTGAGGTTGGGGTGGTGGTAAACTTTGAGTGGATGATTGTGGATTCATCCTGGTCATCTGAAGTAAGGCTATTTCAATATGCAGACGCTTATTGCTACTTGTACGATAGCTCAGGTCACATTTATTGGCGATATCCAGTGATCGGATGATAAAGTCGAGTGGACATACTCTAGATTGTTCCAGGAATCTAGTTCTCAAGACTTGGCTTACTTCGAGTAGTTTCACGGTTGCGGCATCTTTACAAACAAGAATATTGCGCAGATGTGAAGCAAGACCTGTAAGGAAATGCTGTCCGTCAAATCCATTCTCAATCACTTCATTCAATGTGAGCAATGCTGCTGATATGTTTCCGGTGAGCAGGGCTTCGGTGATCCTGAAGTAAAATTCAAAGTCGAGGACATTCAGATTTTCGATGACACTTTTGTAAGTCAGATCATGTCCCGTTGAGTTCACAAGTTGGTCAAACATGGAGAGTGCATCGCGCAAACCTCCATCTGCCTTCTGTGCAATGATATGTAATGCTTCTTCATCATAACTGATGCTTTCACTTTTGGCCACATAAGCAAGATGATCTGCAATGTCTTCAAGGTTGATACGCCGGAAGTCGTATATCTGGCATCGTGAAAGGATAGTCGGAAGAATTTTATGTTTCTCAGTCGTTGCCAGAATGAATTTTGCATAGGGTGGGGGTTCCTCCAATGTTTTCAGAAAGGCATTGAAGGCTGCTGCTGACAGCATATGAACCTCATCGATGATATAGACTTTATAACGGGCAGATTGTGGTGGTATGCGAACCTGATCGACTAAATTTCGGATATCATCCACAGAGTTATTTGAGGCTGCATCAAGTTCATGTACATTGAACGAAGTGGACTCATTGAACGATTTACAAGATACACATTCATTGCATGCTTCAAAATCTTCGGTCAGATTTTCACAATTTATCGTTTTTGCAAGTATACGTGCGCAGGTCGTTTTACCTACACCACGTGGGCCACAAAATAGAAAAGCCTGAGCTAACTGATTGGTTTTAATGGCATTCTTGAGTGTTGTGGTTATTGATGTCTGACCTACTACCGAATTGAAAGTTGAGGGTCTGTATTTGCGTGCAGATACAATGAAATTATCCATCAGTGAGTTATAAAGAAAGCGTTTCTTTTCCAAAAATACAAAAAAAAGCTCGGATTTATTCTTTATTGGTAAAACTCTGCCGACTATTCTGTACTTTAGAGCAATAGAATTGAACAACATGTTGCTTATCTACACTCCGGTCATCAATAACAGGATCAACTATATTTTCAGGTTGGTTCTTGGTCGCATTCTTGGCGTTGAGTTTTCGGTTACTGATCAGTATGATGAATGGCTAAATTATAAAGGACCAAGGTTTTGTTATTGTCCACATTATGATGGTGACCAACTTTTTTTTGAACAATCATCATTGTTATTGAACACGGGGACAAAGAAAATACACATTGAACCGGTGATATTTGAGGGAATCAAGGCTTTCTTCCCTATTGTATCCCAACGATCTGTTTTCCCCTTCGATCCTTTTGCAGCCAGCTTTTATCTTGTGAGCCGTTATGAGGAATACCTTCCCCTTATACGTGATATGCATGGCCGGTTTCCCGCTTCAGAGAGCCTGGCACTGAGATATGGCTTTTTGCAGAAACCGGTAGTCAATATATGGGCAGAACGGATCAAAGAAGTTTTGATAGGACGATACCCATTGTTGAAATTCAGGAAACGACACTTTAAAATAATCCCAACTATTGATATCGATTCGGCCTTTTCAATCCGGAGCAAAGGAATCGTGAGGATGATCGGTGGTCTCATTAGGAGTTTGTATTACAAAGAAAATGAGAATGTAAGAAAACGTATCAGAGTATTGACAGGGAAAGAAAAAGATCCTTTTGATTCGTTTGATTTTCAATTGGAAGTTCAACAACACTATAACTTCAGACCAATCTATTTCGTATTGATGGCTGATTACGGGTCGTATGACAAGAATATTCCTTTCCAAAACAAGGCATTCCGGGATATTGTAAAATTTTTAGCCGACTATGCAGATGTAGGCATTCATACTTCATATGCTTCGAATGATGAACCAGAATTGTTAAAGATCGAAGTTCAACGTCTTTCTGAATTACTGAACAGGGAGATTCACCTTTCGCGACAGCACTTCCTGCGGTTGGAGATTCCAGCTACATACCACAACCTGTTGAGTCTTGATATCTTCAATGACTACACGATGGGATATGCTTCACAACCAGGATTCAGAGCGGGCATATGTAATCCTTTTCCGTTTTATGACCTGGATCTTGAGGCTGAAACTCCTCTTATTATTCACCCTTTCCAGATCATGGATGGCACTCTTGCCGATTATCTCAGGCTTACACCTGATGAAGCATTTAAATATATCTGTCGGCTCATCGATGAGGTGAAGGCTGTTGAAGGTACTTTTATAAGCCTGTGGCATAACGAGTCATTGGGTGGGCAGGGACGATGGATAGGTTGGCCAGAGGTGTATGAAAAAATGATTAAGTATGCTTTGAATGAATAAAATTATAGCAACCGCAAACAAGGTCAAATACATAAAAGGGGACCAGATAGACCGCGAGAAATGGGATCGTTGTATAGTGAATGCGGTTAATGGAAATATTTGTGCCTATTCATGGTTTCTGGATATTATATGCAATGGATGGGACGGTCTTGTGGCTGGAGATTACGCTTATGTTATGCCGTTATCTGTCTCCAGACGATTTGGAATCGACTATCTTTTACAACCGAGGTTTATTCAACAGTCAGGCGTCTTTGGTATGCCGTCGCCGGATATTCAGATAGTTGGAGATTTTATAGATGGAGTACCCAAAAATATCAAGGTTATTGATTACCACTTTAATGATCAAAATACTTTGTCAAGTGGATGGGATGTGGAAATGCGACCCAATTTTTTATTGAAAACCAATAAATCTTATGAAGAGCTGAAGCTGGCTTATTCGAAAAATCTGAAAAGAAATCTCAAGAAATCAATACATTCAGGATTTCATATTATTAAAAACAGGAACCCAGAGCCATTGATAGAATTGTTTCGGGAAGAGAGTGGTTCGCGTTTTTCTTTTATAAAGGATGAAAATTATTCCCGTTTAACCCGAGTAATCCATGCGTGTCTTAGCCGTGGAATGGCAGAAGTTTGGAGTGTTTATAACAGGGAGAATAAAATGTGTGCGGGAATTGTCTGGTTATTCAGTCATGGTAAGGTTGTTTTATATTATTCAGCACAGAGTAAGTTGGGGAGATCAGATCAGGCACTGGCTTGGTTGATTGATGCTTTTATTTGTGAGCATGCCTCATCCGGCATTATCCTTGATTTTGAAGGTTCAGTCCAACCAGGACTAGGACGATTTTATTCAAGTTTTGGAGCTGTTTTGCAATCTTATCCACGTTTTACAATAAACAATCTTTCTCCATTGTTTAAATTATTCTATCTGTTTTACAGAAAAATGAAGAAAGATTGAAATTGAATCATTTTTGTTTGGTTCCAATTTTGCTTTAATTGTATCTTTGCTGATACTGTTTTATTTGCACTACCTTTTTAAAAACATGCGTCATGGTTAATATTCTGGGGACTCATAACTCTATAATGAATGTCTTTATCGCCGAATTGCGCGATGTAGAGATACAAAAAGACAGTATGCGCTTCCGGCGTAATATGGAACGTCTGGGTGAAATCTTTGCTTATGAGATCAGCAAGACGCTTCAGTATGATGAACAGGAGGTATTGACGACATTGGGATCTGCTGTGATGCAGCTTCCAAAAGCCGATCCTGTTATTGCGACTATCCTCAGGGCAGGGTTACCACTTCATCAAGGTTTATTAAGTTTTTTTGATCATGCTGAGAATGCTTTCGTAACGGCATATCGCAAACCCGGAAAAGATGGCTCTTTCAAAATTCAGCTCGAATACGTATCATGTCCCAATCTTACCGGAAAAGTTTTGATTCTTTGCGATCCCATGCTAGCTACGGGAGCGTCGATATTATTGTCTTATAAGGCATTGCTGGTTAAGGGCAAGCCCAAACATACACATATCGTGTCAGTGTTAGGTAGCCAGGAAGGTGTTGAATACATGAGACGCAATGTATCGCAGGATGACGTCACATTGTGGCTTGGAGCCGTAGATGATGAGTTAACAGCACAGGCTTATATTGTACCAGGACTGGGCGATGCCGGCGATCTGGCCTTCGGTAGTAAATACGATGGGGCTTAATTTTATTTATTGTCTTTCCTTAATATTGCAGCAGTCAGAGGGGCGAGCGATAGGGTCTTGGCTTTTATTGATGTGTTAGTTAATAAATTAATGTAGGAGCTGTTTTCTGAAAGTGCAAAATCCATCTTTGTTGATTCAAGATTAAAAAGGACAATTATTTCATGATTGTTATCATATCTTTTATAGGCTAATGTCTTTCCGTTGGCTATGATAAAATCAAGTTTTCCAAAACTCAAGACAGGATTTTCTTTACGGATACGGATGAGCTTTTTGTAATAATCGAAATGTTGCTGATTAAATTCCACCTTATCATAGGTTTTCGGTAACGGTTGGAAATTGGTTCGTGTCTCCGAATCAAATTTAAACTCCTTCCACCACAATGGTTTTCTACAATCAGGATCATCGGAACCCCACATCCCCATTTCATCCCCATTCCATATGTTTGGTGATCCTATGCTTGTAAACTGATGTACAAGGTATAATCTCACACGTTGATATGTTTCAGGTCTTGGTTTTCCCGTAATGTATTTCGGATCGTCACCGGGTTTAGCCTGGTATTTATATTTTCCAGGATTTTCGAAGCATGATAGTAGACGGGGCGAATCGTGTGTTGCGTTTACATTCATCTCAGCATAACGATATGCAGGCATTAATCTGTTCCATTGTAATTCAAGGCTGTCCTTTAATTGTTTAGCATCAATCTGGTAATTGTTTTTAGCAAAGAAACTACGGGCTGGTCTGTAAGCCTGGTAAAACATGACTGCATCGAAAACATCTCCGCGTTCGTAGGGAACCGGGTTCATCAATTTATCGGGCCACTTCTCCCACCAGATTTCTCCCACCAGATATGCTTCTGGATTGACCGACTTTACAAATTTCCGGTAGTCTCTCCAAAATCCCATTGGTATTTGATCTGCTACATCGAGCCGATAACCATCTACGCCGTCACTAATTCTCCCGTCGGGAGCCAGCCATCGTTTGGAAACAGCGAAAATATGTTCTTTGGCTCCTTCATTGATGTTCCCTTCATAGGGTAGACCTGCAACACGTTTTGTGGTAATATTGACTTTCTTAATCTCAGGCAGACTTTGAATATTTAGCCATCCATTATAGGAAAATTCATTTTCAGGAGTAGTGGGATTGTCGAATGATTTAATGTCATACCAATCTTTATATTTTGATTTAGCCTGGTTTTTCACGACATCCTGAAACGCCCAAAACTCCACACCGGTGTGATTCCAGGAATAGTCAACGATTATCTTTATTCCTCTTTTGTGAACTTCTTTTATGAGTTTCAGAAAGAGTCTGTCCGCTGAAGTCCATTTCCAGGTAGTTGGGTCTCCCGGATTTTCCTGAGATATTATTTTATTGTCTCCCACAGGATCAGGTCCGAAATTTACATCGACATGATGATAGTTTCGGGCATCGTATTTATGCAAGGATGGAGCATCATTGATGGGATTGATATATATCGCTGTTATACCGAGTGATGTAAGGTAATCTAATTTGTCGAGAACGCCTTGAATGTCACCACCATAACGCCGATGTTGTAACATGTTTTCAAACGACTTTCCGGTTTTCTTTGCCCAGTCTTCCTGTTTGTACCAATCCCAGGTCCAGGGGGTAATGTTCCATCCATTAGGAGTGGGTTCTGAACTGGCAGACTTCATGTTGAAGGGCGTCGGATCGTTGGTTTTATCTCCGTTGTAAAATCGTTCAACAAAGATCTGATACCAGATAACATTTTTAGACCATGACGGGGGCTCGTTGAATGGTGTAGGCTTTTGGGCTTCAGTGGTATTATCAAAAATCAAAAATAAATAAAACAGAATTATAAATCTTAGTTTCATGATATGATCAATTTTTGACTTACTGTTTTTGACCCCTGTATTACTTTTAAAAGATAGATTCCGGGATGGGAAGCGTAAAAGCCGGGTTGGTTTAAATAAAGCGTAAATTTTGTATTTGGTTGAAGCTGTATGATGGTTGAGGATATTTTCTGTCCAGTCATTGTATAGATATCAATCGCTGTTCCACCGGCTGTGGTGCTGGTGATTTCCAGAGTACCGTCATTTGATGATGGATTAGGATAAATCTTTACATCCAAAGCATTAGTAGGAGAGGTTGGATTATTTCCAAGACCTGAAATTAATGCATTAGTGTATATGTGATACTCACCTGGATTCAAATTAAATGTCTGGTTTATAGTAGATACATTGATGCTACTTGTTGAAAAATAATCATAATAAGTTCCGGTAGAAGGAAATATCACCGAGGCTATTGTTCCGGTGACACCAAAATTGCCAACCACTACCGCGTTAAGTCCTTGGCTGCGGAGAACAATACTTTTTGTTACTCCTGTTAAATCGGTAGTAAAATCAGTTGTAGAAAATACAGGGTAATATTGTTTGAGCCGGATGAGTTGACTATAGATATTGAAAAGTTTTAATCGTTGTGGGTCCGTATAATAGTCCCACCTCAACGGTTTAGGATCTGTACGGCATAAACCGGTCGCATCTACAAGTCCGGTTGAGGTACAATAATTGATTGAATAATCATAACCCAGTTCTTCAAATTGCCAAATCATTTTAGGCCCGGGGATTGTAAAGAAGAATGAAGCACAGAGTGCGCCCCGTTTAAATGCAATTGAATCAGCTTTTATATTGTAACTCCCGAATGCATTGCCATAAGTTTCTGCCTTATACATCTGTCGTTCTTCGTCATGACTTCCCATATAACTTATCAGATGGGGGCTGCTCCATCCACGTGCCAGGTAACTCCCCCAAGTTAGATCAGAATTATTTGAATCAGTATAACCCATTGCTCCTTCTGCATAGTTGTAATTTATATTGCCCCACAACATAAAACCAAAAGCTGAAAGTTCAGTCTCCTCCGTATTTGCAGCAAAATGTTCCAGAATGGCATATGCTTTTGGATTTCTCTTCCATATTTGGGTGCCCATTCTTTCGAGAATTGCTATACGAGAAGCATCATATGCAGAACCATCACCTGGAGTGTTGGTGAAGCCCTTTGTAAAATCAAACCGGTAACCATCTACATGATAGTATTGCATCCAGAAAGCGTTTACACTATCGACAAGTGCTTTGGTATCGGGACTTTCGTGATTGAAATCATTTCCATAACTGTATGCCGTATTGGGAGAGGTAACATTATACCAGGGATTATTTGCAGCCGGGCGGTTGTTGACGGCATCCCAATATAGTTGTGCGAAGGGAGAATGGTTGTAGGAATGGTTGAGAACCATGTCCATTACAACAGCCAGACCTCTTCTATGACACTCGTCAATCAATGCCTTCATGTCGTTTTTGGGACCATAATATTTGTCGGGGGCAAAGTAAAGCGCAGGGTTATAGCCCCAACTGATATTATCATCAAATTCTGTGACGGGCATTAATTCAATCGTGTTAACTCCAAGATGTTGGAGATAATCCAGTTTTGATTGCACACCTTGAAAATTATGGGTATCAGTGAAATCACGTACAAGTAATTCATAGACTACCATTTTAGCCTGTGCGGGAGGAGTAAAATTGGTAACCTGCCAGGTATAAGGCGTCTGTCCTGTTTGAATAATTGATACCAACCCGGTGGTTTTGTTAAAAGGGTAAGGTTTCAGGTTCGGATAGGTTGCAGAAGGAATATATTGGTCGTTCCAGGGGTCCAGTACCTTTTCGGTGTATGGATCAGGGATCAGAATCGTTCCATCGACCAGATATTGAAATCCATATTCTACTTCTTTAGTAAGGTTTGCAACATTAATCCAAAATGATTTTCCATCGGGTGTTATATTCATCTGATAATTGGCATCGGGAACCCAATTGGTGAAATCGCCAATGACGTAAGTGTTGAGTTTGCCGGGAGCATAGAGTACCAGGCAAACTGAATTATCGCTAGTATAATTAATTCCGGGACGCATTCCTGAAGGTAAAGCTGCAACAGCAGGTGGTTGTGAAATCAGAAATTTTGAAGTGTCTGAGACGGAAGCCCCTGTTGATGAAAGAGCAACTGCAATTAAAGTATGATTACCAGCTGACAGTCCGGCTAAAGAATTGGTATAAGTTGTTCCGGCAGTACTATCTATTTTTTTGTTGTCTAAAAATATTCTCAGTTTGGTGGCATTAGAAACATTCACACTAACTGGGACTGAAGTGCCACTTGTAAAAATAGTCCCTTTCTGAGGTTGAGCTATTGAAATGGATAACCCAGCTTCATAAATAGTGTAAAAAATATCACCATTTCCTGTGGATGCACGTCCTGTTTTTGTACTTCCAGTATTTCTAAAAACAAAAGCCAGTTTAAGAATTTTTTCTCCTGCCGGTACACCATAGAATGCACGGACGTTAGGGGAGAGTTTGATTTGCCATTTATCGCCTCCCAGAGAAGTCAGTTTAGCTTTTGGAATGTCAACATTCCAGGGAGAGATGACATATGCCCATTGACCTGCGCTCTTATCTGTAATAACTCCGGTATGTGCATAGACATCATTTCCGGTGTAACCCATTAACCCTTTATCACCTTGTGTAGCATCAAAAGTCACCGTAACCTCATCACTTTCCGTAGGGAGTGCGGGGGTTGTTGTTACTTGTGAATAAGCTGTAAGAGAAAGAATAATAGAATAGACAATGAACAGATATTTTTTCATCTGTAAGCAATTAAATAAAACCAACGTTTAATTGGTACGTTAACTTGAAAGAAAGTTAAAAAAAGAGATAGTGGAAAGTTGTCCTTCCACTATCTCTAAAAAACGGTTAATTAATTTTTAACAATAGTATACCTGTAGATAGGTGGATTACTGAGGTTTAACGTAATCGTGTAGTTACCTGCAACAGCAAGTGGAATGTTAGGTCCTGCTGGATCCAGTTTCCCGGCGACAGCACCCATTCCATAGTTTACGCCCCAATCGTTGTTTGCTCTGAATTTATACTGACCCGCATGAAGATCTGCAGTACCAACCCATAAATTTGTTGCTGCATTATAGGTTAGATTCATGTCGTTGCTCCAATTATATCCAGGACCCGTAACATCACCAATAACACTCCATGAGGTGATCTTTAAAGTTGTAATGGTTAATTCAGAGGTATTTGCATTGACCTTGTAATATCCAACTCCCCCTGCAAGTGTCATATTACCTCCTGTAGTGCTTATAGAACCGGCAGTAGAACCGGCACCGTAGGATGTACTCCAATCCGGAAGAGGTGTAAGCTTAAATCCACCGTTTGTCGTGAAGTTAATGTATCCTTCATATTTTGGACCTCCGTCAAGTGAAGCCAAAAATGGAGCTGTCGCAGGAGACCATCCCTGATAATCACCAGGTGCATATAACTTATTGTAAATTATAGGGATAAAGTATGGAGTGAAAGTTACGCTTACAACAGGTGAGTACAAAACAGGAACACTGTCATTGATGTAAGCTTTAACTCTGAATTCAACGCCTGCAGCTATAGGATTTTCAGGATCAAGCTGAAGTAATAACAGTTTATTGTTCAAATCGTTGGTGAGCAAAGAACAAGTGTCTGCACTGGTGAGTTTTGTAGTTGTCGGACTACCTACTGTGATTGCACCAGCAAAGTTGTTATTCTTTTTATCCATCTGAAGTGTGTAGGTAACAGATGCTTTGAAACCATATGATGCAGGACTCCAGATAATATTTAGAGGCACATTTTTGTTGGCCTGGGAGAGCACAACTGTGGAACCAGTTGTTACCCCTGCGGTTATTGCAGGAGCCGTTCTATTGGTGCTCAAAACCGCTCTGACCTCATCTTTTTTACAAGAAGAAATAAATGCTACACCAATTATCGTGATTAATAAAATAATTTTTCTCATATCAGTAAATATTAATAACCAGTATTTTGAACCAGATTTGGATTAGCCCCCATATCCGCAGAAGGAATAGGGAAGATGTTACGGAAGTCTTGTGTTGCGGCACCTATTGCTACATTTCCCTTCCATGGCCATAGGTAAGTATCAGTAGTAAATTGACCGAATCTGATCAGGTCAGTTCTTCTGTAACCTTCCCAATACAGTTCACGTCCACGTTCATCCAAAATAAATTGGAGATTAAGTTGTGCACTGGTAATATTACCTGTTGCATTGCCATATGCTCTTGTTCTGAGTGCATTGACATAGCCAAGTGCAGTTGTGGCATCGCCACCGGTACCGCCTCTTAAGACTGCTTCTGCATACATCAGGTAAACATCGGCTAGACGGAACAAAGGATAATCGGTGTCAACAAATGCAGGATTAGATCCGGCTGCACCGGTTGAAGTAACATTTCTGAACTTGGTAATACCCCATCCATCTGTAAATTGTCCGATATCATTAATAGCCAATGATTGTCCGTCGGTCCAGAACAGAACTCTGGAATCCTTAGACGCACCGGTTTTAAGTTGATCAGTCGTTTGTACATCAGCATTTCTTGTAAAAGTCTGCACAAATGCACTGGTTGTTCTGATTCCGGCCCAACCACTACCCATTCCAAACATGGATAAAGGCGGCATCGTTCCGCCAATAGCAGCTTCAACCAAATAGGTCATTCCACCATAACTTTGGGTATGTAAACCGTCGCTTTCTATCGGAAATATCATTTCAGGACTGGTATTGTTGTCAGCCAGGAAGTTATTCAGGTATTTTGGATTCAACGTGTAGTTACTTGCAATAACTTTTTTACAATAAGTAATACAATCAGTAGATCTGTCTGTACCGGTATAAACCTTAGCATTTAAATACAATTTAGCCAGCAAAGTCCAGTCTGCACCCTGATCTGCTCTGCCATATTCAAATTTTGGTGTACCCAGTAATGTTTCAATCGCTTTTAATTCGCTTTCGACATAAGTAAATAAAGCAGTTCTTGTGGTCTGTTTTGGGAAGAATGCACCCGGTAAGTCCGCTTCTGTGACAAAGGGAGGATTACCAAACATATCAATTGCATGATAATAAGCTAATGCTCTTAGAAAACGTGCTTCTGAATTGTATTTCACGATATCCGAATTAGTGTTACCTGCTGTAGCTCTGATATATTCATTGCACAACGAAACGGTGTACATGATACGTGAGTAAACTGCGCCAATGAATACATCAGAAGCTGCCCATGTTTGCCAATGGAAACTCTTGATCGTTGCATCATTCCAGCACATAACAGCCTCGTCAGTAGTTAATTCCTGGCAGTTCCAGTATTGGCGAAGATAATTTCCAAATCCTTCGTCTATCCCTGAGATATCAGCTTGTCCGGCAGGTCCTTGTTGTCCGCTGATAGCTAGCGTGGCATAAAGTTTAGCCAGTCCTTCTTTGTAGGCAGCAGATGAGCTATATACGTTGGCCGAAGTTGTGACTTTGGTGTCAAGGGGGGTCACATTCAGATCTTTCAAACATGAAGTCATCATGATAGCCACTACAATGAGTGCTGATGACAATATTTTATATTTTTTCATTTTTCTTCCTCGTTAAAGTTAAAAAGTAAGATTTACGCCAAGTAAAAAGACTCTTGGGCGAGGATAAACATTGTTGTCGATTCCGTTGGCAACTTCAGGATCTAGTCCTTTGTAATTGGTGATCACAAATGCATTCTGACAAGTAAAGCTGATACGTGCTTTCAGGCTTTGTCCCAAAATCTCACCAAAATTATATCCGGCGCTTATATTATCCATGCGGAAAAACGAAGCGTTTTCAATATAATAATCAGAGAAGTATTGGACAGTCTTGAAGTTTGTATTTGTTACCTGTTTGGGAAGATTTGAGAAGAAACCTGACTGACTGTATAGACCTCCATAATTAGCTTGTGAAGAAGCATAATTGTTATAGACATAGTTCCCTATGTTTGCTCTACCCGAGAAAGAGAAGTCAAATTTCTTGATTGCCAATCTTGATGATATTCCAATGGTTTGATCAGGAGCAGGTTTTTTGTAATGATATTTGTTGGCTTCATTACTGCTCACTACACCACCCAAGCCGGTTCTGTCAACGTAAAGACCTTCAATAGGCATTCCATTTGCACCATAAACCTGTTGGAAGACATAAAATGAATTATTAGTATAACCGGGAGCTACATTCTCAATGTAATTTCCTACACCGCCATTGATAACACTGGAAGTTGGAGCATAACTGGCATTAGGATCGTTGGTTTTGGACAGTTTTGTTATTTTGTTTTCATTGTACGAGAAGTTAAACCCAAGATTCCAGGTCAGATCTTTCGTAGCTATGAGTTCACCATTCAATGATACCTCAACTCCATTATTTTCAAGATTTCCAACATTGGTTGTCAGGAAGTTTGAAAAGTTACTACCTGCTGCAATTGGAATATAAGCGATCAGGTCATTTGTTTTTCTTTTGTATGCATCGATAGAACCAGTGATGCGGTTTTTAAGAAAACCAAAGTCCAAACCAATGTTTTGCGTAATGGTTGATTCCCATTTTATTTTGGCATCATATGGATTTGGGCGTAAGGTACTGATGAACCCAGTTCCAAATTGATATTGTGCTGTAGTGGTACTTAAAATGTAAGCTGGGATGTAGGGGTAGTCATTTCCAATGTTTTCCTGTCCGGTTACACCGTAGCCTAAACGGAGTTTCAATTCAGACAACGCATTTACATTTTTCAGGAAAGACTCTTGTTTTAATTTCCATGCTATTGCTGCAGATGGGAACAGTCCTTCTCGATTACCCGGAGCAAAGCGAGATGAATTATCATCGCGTAATGTTACTGTTAAAAGATATTTATCCAATAACGTGTAGTTTAATCTGCCCAGGAACGAAACAAGGAAATGTTCTGTTGGAGAAGTGATAGGGTCAGTAGTCGTTGTTGATGTTCTGGACCAGCTGTAGTTTGATGTCCAAAAATGTGACCACTCATAACCAGCCAAAATATCTATTTTGCTTTTATATTCTGGTAGATCCTTTATATACTGAAGGTTGAAATTTAACAGTTGAGTTTTACCTTTTCCTGTATAATCATTTTTAAATCCTGTACCCCCTTGAACGGTGAATGCAGCATTGTTTGGTTGGTAATTGTGACCTTTACTGTCATAATAGTCATAACCCAGATTTAATTTTGCACTCAGATCCGGAAAGAAAGGAAGTTTGTAATCCAGACTCAGGCTACCAATACTTCTGTATACGCTTGAAGTGTTATCTGTTTGATTAAGTAGTGCAACAGGGTTGGCAGGTCCGATACCATTTGGGTGTCCGTTTGGATCCATTGATCCATCAGGAAGGTTAGCTGTAAGATCAACCCATGTAAAATAACCACCCCATGCGGTGTTTCCATTCTTTACGGGTTGTGTCGGATCAAAGGAAGTTGCTCCACCAATAGCTCCGGTATTACCAAAGTTCTCTTTTGCATATACACCTTTTAAATTTAAGCTGACTTTAAGGTGATTATCAAAAAAAGTTGGATCTAAAGCAATAGCCATTGTGTTTCTTTTCATATTGGTAGTCTTTAAAATACCATTATTGTCGGTATAACCCAACGAAACACGATAAGGAGTATTCATACAAGTTCCTGATGCACTTAAGTTATGATCCTGACTGATGGCAGTTCTGTAAACTTGTTTCTGCCAGTCGGTATTTTGTGTGCCCAGACGCTTCAATGCAGCAGCTGACAATCCGGAAAGACCTTGTGCCAGTAATTTGGCGGCTAAAGTACGGTATTGATCACCAGTATAGACATCCATGAATTTTGGAGCATAACCGTATGATGTATTTCCACTATAGGTAAGTTCCATCTTGCCTTCTTTTCCCTTTTTAGTGGTAATGATGATAACTCCATTCGAAGCTCTTGAACCATAAATTGCAGTTGAAGATGCATCTTTTAAAACTGTAAACGATTCGATATCGTTAGGGTTAATGGAAGATAAGGGGTTTTCCAATCCTGAGATTCCCTTATTGTCGATTGCAACTCCATCAATAACAATCAATGGATCATTACTGGCATTCAATGATGAACCTCCACGGATTCTGATTGTTGCATTTGCACCTGGAGCACCTCCAGAGTTTGTAATAACAACTCCGGTACTCTTACCTGCCAAAAGATCCTGGGGAGAGGTAATAGCACCTTTGTTAAAATCTTTCGAGCCTACTGCTGAAATAGAACCGGTAGCATCTGTTTTACGGACAGTACCATAACCTACAACAACAACTTCGCCCAAAACGCTAGCTGTTGGCTCCATAGCAATATTTAGTTTAGCTATTCCATTAACAGCAACTTCTTGTTTAGTGTACCCAACGTAACTAAACTCCAGGGTAGCAGTACGTGAAGCTTGCAAAGTGAAAGTTCCATCATAATTCGTGATGGTTGCCTGTTGTGTTCCTTTAATCATGACAGTCACCCCAACAAGTGGTGTGCCATCTTTAGCATCGGTAACCTTTCCCGATACTTTTAAACTCTCCTGTGCCATAAGGCTCCCTGTTAAATACAGAAAGAAAAATGCCAGGAGCGATAGCCTTTTGATTAATTGGTATTGCTTCTTCATTTTTTTAAATTTGTTTAATTAAACTTAGCTGGTGTTCTAAGGCTGATTTCTTTGCCAAATATATAATAAAAAATATCACTTTATTCATTTAAACCACTGAAAATCACCGTAAACGACATCGCAAACGTTTGCGCTCAACGGAAACGTGATTATTATTCATCGGTTTTATGAATAAAAGGGATATTTTTATTAATAAAGATGGTTATTGGGTTCTTTTGGGTAGTTTTTTTTCACTTTTTACTCCTTTTTTTAAAATGTTGTTAATATTTGAAAAAAACTTGTAATTATCAGAACTATAGATTAGTGTGTTTGTTTTACAGTAACTCAAATTTTTTATCATTTTCATGTTATTCATTTTGTATGCTGTAATTCCAAAATATAATCCCTTATTGTTTGGTTATTTAAGAAAATAAATTTTAAAGGATTCTGTGTTATCTGTATATATTTTCGGTGAAGTGAAAAAAATATCAGTACATTTAACCTCAAACACGACCTTAATCTCGATTACCTCAAGGATATTATTATGAAGTCACATCCAGCTACGATAAAAGACATCGCGCGTGAATTAGGCGTCTCTGCATCAACGGTTTCAAGAGCATTAAAAGATCATCCCGATATCAGTCCCGATACAAAACATCAGGTAAATGAGCTGGCAGCGAAACTTCATTACAAACCCAATGCAATAGCGTTGAGTTTGAAGAACCGTCGAAGTAATATTGTTGGGGTGGTAATACCTGAAATTGCGCATTTTTTCTTTTCAACAGTCATAAGTGGCATACAAGATCTTGCGAATCAAAATGGCTATAACGTCATGGTGTGTCAGACCAATGAAAGCTATGATAAAGAGGTCGCAGCTGTCAATGCATTCATGGATGGGCGGATCGATGGTTTATTGGTTTCTGTATCCAAGGAGACTTCAGACTATGAACACTTCCGAAAGTTGGAGGAAGAAGAAATTCCGGTTGTATTCTTCGACCGTATCATTGAGGATTTTGAGTCTGACTATGTTATTATTGATGATTTTGGTGGGGCTTATTCTGCTGTAGAACATCTTATCAACACCGGGAAAAGGCGTATAGCTCATTTCTCCGGACCCCAGAATAGGCTCATTGGCAAGAACCGGTTTAATGGATACAAGCAGGCCCTGTTTGATAATGGAATTGAATTCAATGAAGATCTCATTGTGTCAGCAGATAATTTTTACACCGGTATTCACGGTATCAATCAATTGGTGGATCAGGGAATAGATTTCGATGCCGTCTTTACTGTCAATGACTTTACGGCTATCGGAGTCATCAAGACTTTAAAAGCCCGTGGATATAACGTGCCTCAGCAGGTTGCAGTAGTAGGTTTTGGTGATGAAGATATTGCGCATATGTTTGACCCTATGCTTACTACAATCTCTCAACCGGGTGATGTGATGGGGCGCCGGTCAATGGAAATATTGTTGCATAAGCTTCGTTCTGATGAACGGGTTGACAAAGAAACTGTAGTGCTGACTACTAACCTGATTATCCGAAACTCTACTGTTCCGATTCTGTAACGTTATGCTATCAATTCGGAAGATAGTTTAGAAACCCATTTATTAAAGTATAAAACACGTAGAGACGCAAAATTTTGCGTCTCTACTTTATATAATAGTGTGTATATAAAATCAGTGAAAAAGTTTATGCTTTTTTCAAACTAAAGGCCAGGAATAATAGATAACACAATAAACCAAGTAAAACTGCAAAAGCAGCTCCCTGGCTGTTATAATGATCAGATACAACTCCCATTAACCATGGAAACAGGGCTCCACCAGATACCCCCATGATCATTAATCCTGAAATCTCATTGGCGCGTTCCGGTTTTCTTTGAAGAGCAGCTGAGAAAACTATTGAGAACACATTTGCTACTGCAAAACCAAGTAAGAAAATCATTGCCAATAAAGCCCAGAGGTTGCTTAAAACCAATGCCGCAATGATAGCAGCGATAGCAACAACCATACTGATAATTAAAAACTTGCGGGCAGATAGTTTAACCAGAAGAATGGCGCCAACAAATGCCCCGGTTGTACGGGCAGCGAAATAGAGGCTCGTCCCTAAACCAGCCTGATCAAGAAGAATGTGACAACGCTCAATAAGGAATTTAGGGATAGTTGTATTCAATCCAACATCCACACCCACAACAAGGAAGATTCCTAAGAAGAGCAGAAGGATCGTCTTATCACTCAATAATTTGAAGCAATCGAGAAATGAAGATGTTTTACCTGTTAAGGGCTGTTCTTCTATTGTAGTGAAATATAAACATAAACCGGAAAGTAACGTGATTATTGCAAATAGCGGGAACATGAGTTTCCAGTTTTGAAGGCTTACTGCTGCAAATCCGGCAAGGACAGGACCAAGGAAGGAAGCGATGGCTTTGATAAACTGACCCCATGTAAGACTGCTGGTTAGTCTGTCGCCACGTACCACATTGGTTAATAGTGGATTCAAAGATACCTGTAAAATTGTATTTCCAATTCCAATTAACGCGAATGCTACCAGCATAGTAGTAAACGTATAGGTCAGAAGTGGGATTAGCAATGCAATAAAAGTAAAGACCATACTCAGCACCACTGTTTTTTTCCTTCCGATTTTATTCATCAACAGACCTGTCGGAATAGAAAAAACGAAAAACCACATAAAGACCATCATTGGTAAGAGATTGGCTACCGAATCGGTCAGATTAAAATCACTTTTCACGTAATTAGTGGCAATACCTACTACATCCACAAAGCCCATGATAAAAAAGCCAAAAAGCACCGGAAATACTTTCGACATAGACGTTTCTTGTTTCATCTGTAATAAATTATGTTAATTAATAGTTTTTCGATTGAAATATGGAAATTACATTTTTGATAAAAGATGTTTAATCTTTTCCCAGAAAGCAACATCAAACATACGGGCGCTACCGATTATTGCAGCATCTTCCATGTGCTCAGAAATATGAATTGTTGCAGTGACCTTATTGGTTTTTAATGCCTTTTCAAAGTGGTTTCCAAAGAGATTGTATGCTCCGGTGACGTTTCCACCGATGACCAACGCCTCGGCCTGGAATTTATTCAGCCATGGACCCAGAAAATCACCCAGGTTAGTGCCAAATTCAGCAAAGACTTCCATCGCTTTTTCATCCGTTGTGATCCTGTCAGCAATTTCTTTGACACCTGATAAATAATGGCCTGATAATTCAGCATACCTTTTGATAAACCAACGTGTTGAAAAAGAGTCATCGGCAATACCACCTTTATAGGGAAGATGCCAGACACATCCCATTGGAGGGACATCATCCCGTTCAACAACAACGACTCCGTTATCGACGAAAGCTGAACCAAATCCTGTACCTAATGTGATAGAGACAGAACGATCCACTTTCGAGGCCTTACCCATCCAAGCTTCGCCTATTGCAAAAGCTGAGGCATCATTCATGAACCTGACATCAGTACCTTCACCTAATTCCAATATTTCTTTAAGTCTTTTGGCAACGTTGACACCATGAAGTTTCTGGTATTTTGCAACACTTTCCGTAAACATGGCAATCCCTTTTTCATAATCAAATGGTCCGGGCATAGCAAAACCAATTCCAGCCAGCTGATTACTGTCAATATGCTTGATCGATTTTTTTAAAGCGATGGCCCAACTTTCGAGAATATCATCAGCTGATGCCTGATTGTCTACTTTTTGAGTTGCAAAACTTTCTCTGATAATGGTTTCTTTCTCCAGGTCAATAACAGCGCAACTAATGTGACTACCGCCTATATCGGCTCCGATAGCATATTTCTTCATGGATTATTATGTTAAATAATTGAATGACAGAGTTTAGTGATTGAAGATATGCTTGTTTGCACAATCATTCCTAACGACTAAAAGTACAAAAATCTTTGATAAATCAATGATTATCTGATATTAGTTTAAAAAAGTGCAGGGATTTTTGCTTTTACCTCTTCCAGTGATGGGCTGAAATCAAAAACGACAGAGGGTGTTAGCATAAAGAGGGAGTGTTCCCGTTTGAAACGTTCTTCTCCACATCCCGTGATATTCAGCATGATAACTGCATCTTTTTCTACTTTATTATCCTTTACTGCATTAATCAGAGAGGCAGTCGCCACGGCTGCTGCAGGATGTATATCGTTTCCCTCCAGCTTTTCAAATAGCATTTCAGCTTCAACAGCTTCATGATTCGAAGCCAGGAAAAACTCACCTCCTGTATCTGTTAAGGCATCAAATAAACCTCCGGCCAGCGAGTAAGGGGGGCGTCGGTTTGAGAGTACTTTCGCCCTGATCTTTTCAATTCTTAGTCTACAATCATTGTCGTCCATCGGAAGTATTGCACGCGAACCTGCTTGCCATGCATCATACATGGGGTGAAACGGTTTGTTCTGTGAAAGCATCAGTTTTGCTTTGTTCTTACCAAACCTGCCATCCTGTATCAGGCGAAGGTTGGCTTCCCAAGCGGCTATACCACCTGTACCGCTACCCACGGCTTGGAAGTAATAGTCAGGGATCCTGCCAATAAATGTTGCAGCAGAAAGCATCGTTGTGCCCATGCCATCGCGGCGGGCAACGTTCTTAGCGCCACCCTCAGTAACGAAACCATCCAGTTGAGCAGCCAGGTTCGAAAGGTTGATCGCATCAAAGTAATCACTTCCTGTGCGTGTAGCTGCCAATTTCACACAGTCATTCAATGGTTCATCAAACCAAAGGGCTCCCAGGCAGTCCTCTGGAACGCAGAGCAGCAGAGGAATGTGATTATCTGAACATACTTTTGCAAATGCGCGGGCAGTGTTTCCCGCTGATGCAACGACCAGGATCTGGTCTGTCTTTGCATCGAGTCTTGCACAAACCGTGTAAGCTTCAGTCTCTTTAAATGAACAGGTGCGGTTAAATGCATTCCTTTCGGGCCACCATCCATTCAGTGTGATATATAAATTCGACAGACCTAATGCATTGGCAAGCCCTTCACTTTTATAAGTAGAAGGGGCAGCGGAACCTTCTAGCGTGCGGTGTATGGGTAGCCAGTCAGCAAAAGTATAAATGCCGTGTTCTGCACCTTTCAGGTTGAGTTGTTGTTGTTTGTAGATGGCCCTTATCAAGCCGGGTATTGTCTCTCCGGGGGCATCAAGCGTCCATCCGGTATCTTCAAAAATAGCTCCTGTTGCCAGGGATTGTAATTTATACATCGATATATATTATGCAGTTAAAACGATTGAATCTTGCGATTATCATACAAAAGTAATAAATCCCTGCATTTATAAGTTATTCCTAAAGCGCAATGTTAGCTGATAGCTTATATCATTTTACCCATTAACCCTCAATCTATGGCCTTCCCAGCTCTTTTAATCTCCTGACGTGTGATTGTAAAGCTTTGAGGAAAGTGGGTTTCAGATTATATTGATAACCGAATTCCCTGATTGTTTTTTCCACGATAGGAGCGATCTTCCGGTAATGGATATGACAGATGTTGGGGAAGAGGTGATGCTCAATCTGGAAGTTTAATCCCCCGATATACCAAAAGAGGAAAAGATTTTTCCGGGCAAAGTCGGCGGTAGTCTGTACTTCATGAACAGCCCATTCATGCTCGATCGTGCCCTGGGGGGTTGTCATGGGTTGATTCACAATTTCAACAATGTGTGCCATCTGGAAAATTGTACTCATGATGCAACCGGCTACCCAATGCATGATGAAGAAACCGATCAGGATCTGCCACCATGTAAATGTTGTAAACAACATAGGAAGACCAATAAACACAAATAAATACAGCGACTTGACAATGATCATTTTCGCAAGCTCCCATGACGGATGGGCAACATGTTTTCGGGTGGCTTCTGATTTTTTGAAAGTGTTCAATTGTGTAAAATCGTTGATCATCTTCGAAATCGTCATGAATCCATAAAATAAAAATGCATGGATATATTGGTAACGATTGATCTTTTTCACGGGTGTATGTTCGGATAAACGGATAAATCCTTTTGACGTAATATCCTGATCTGAACCTTCGATGTTGGTGAAGGCATGATGTAGGTAGTTGTGTTGTATTTTCCAGGTGATGACACTGCTACCCATTAAATACATGGTCCCTCCAAATATTTTATTGACCCATTCTTTTTTCGAATACGATCCATGTACGGCATCGTGCATGACTGTCATACCCACTCCGGCCATACCCACACCGGTTAAAACTGCAAGTATCAATGCAATCCATGCATTCATGGGTAAGAGGATTATCAATATAAGAGGAGCTATATAAATCGACAACATTGCCACAGTCTGCAAAGCCATAAGCAAATTGCCCTTTGTTGAAATCCCTTTTTCTCTGAAATAATCGTTGACATTCTTCCGAACTGCCGCAGCAAAATCCTGTTCATGAATACTGCTACTGACAAATTTTACTTTTTTCATAAAACGTTTACGCTATAACATCTCAAAGGATCATAAGTTAACATTAAGGGGTGTTAATTAATTGTTATGAATATCGTCCGATTACAGCAGACATTTCAATTGTCGCTTTCCAATTCTATTGTAACTGTCTTCAAAACAAGCATGTCCCAAATTATTTTAAACCAGATCAGGATGCAGGGAAAGACTTTGAGCATGAAGGGAGTCACATAATCTTCACGTAGAAAACGTGGGAATATATCCGTTGGGGATAATGAGGTTAAGATGAAAGCGCTAACAAACAGGGTGATATTCAATGCTTTTTTCTCACCCGTGATAAACCACAATGCTATTCCAGCCATGGCGATAATAAAAGTCGGTGATTCAGCCTTGTGATTGAAGATGATCACCCAGATTAAAATCGAGGTCAGGGTCAGAAACCTGAACGTATAGTTTTTATATTCTTTGATCCTGATCAATGGGACCAGAAATAGGAAGACACCAGAAAAGAGGGTGACCTGTTTGCCGGGATCAATCCCGAACCAGGAATGTAGCCAGCCCATTACCGATAAGCCATAAGAGATTGTGTGATCATTATCCAGCAAATGTCCCCAACTGGTATACAGGAATTTTAACTGATCAATGCCGACAAATAATAGGGGCAATACAAACAAAAACAAGGACCAGCCCAGTGTATACAAAGCCAGTTTCCATTTTCCGGGATAGAAAAGAAACAGCGCTAGGCCGACGATCCCAAATACCTTGATATAGATTGAAAAGACGATGCAGAGTGTCGCCACCAAATAGTTTCTTTTTTCCAAAAGTCCAAAAGTCAGAATGATTAATCCGGCTACCAGTGCATTGGACTGCTGGTTTTGGATCGAAGTCATAAACTCCAGCAGGCAGATCAGGATGATCACTCCTTTTTGCGACTGATTAAGCCTTGGCAGATAGTAGATGGCAAGCAAAAAGACCAAAGCATTAAAAATATTCCACAGATTGAGTCCTACGATGTCCGGAAACAAAGCAAATACGCCGAAGAATACCGAGAAGGTAGGGCTGTATTTATATAAATCCTTGTGATCCTGAGGATAGAGCTGATAAAGATCCTTGTTTTCCGTTAAGTGCGTGAAGGAGGTTTTGAAAATGACATAGTTATTGTACTTCGCATATTTTTCCCCGGTCTCTTTAAAAGTCTTTTCAGACAACAAAAAAGCCTGGAAACTGGCAAATATCGCCAACAATAAGAAAAGGCTGATGATGATTTTACGCTTTGAGATTATTTTGATCAGTCTATTCATGGTAGCAAGATAACAGGCAAAAGTAATATTTCCTTGCTTTTAACCTGTTATTTAAAAAGATACTTTGTATGAAATATTCAATTTGTACATCAGAATATGTTGAATCTATTGGGAAGGTTGTGCAGAAATACAAACTTAAAAATCCAACTATTTTAACTTCTCTGTTTTAACAAACAGATATTAATCGGAGTTAATGAAATTCTGTCTTATTCAGTCCAGTTAGCAATTTCAAGACCTTTAATCCTCTTAAAATGATGTGTATTATTTGTAACTAAAAGAAAATCACTTGTTAATGCAGTGCCCGCAATTAAAGTATCCGTGTGTCCGATTTCCAATCCCTTTTTTCTAAGATCTGCCTCTATCAATGCTGCAGTTTTTGTCATCTTCAACGTCAAAGGAATAACTTTATTTAACTCAACAAATGCTTCAAATTTGATCAATTGTTTTTTTGCATCTTTATATAACAAACCATTGAGAATTTTATAATAAGTAATGACACTTAAACATACAAAATCATATTCTTTCAAATATTCTTCAACTTTGGCAATAACTTTGGGGTTGCCACGTAAGAATTCTGATAGAACATCTGTGTCTAGCATTGATGGTTTCATATATCTATATAACGATCAAAAAAATTCGTCCTTGTCTTCTTTGTCTGGTTTAGAAAGTCTGAATAGTCATCTTCGCTCATATCATTAAAAGATCCTCCAAATGAAAGGATCTTCTTACGTATCTTTTCGTTTTTTTTAGACTTTAGAGTCAAAGAATGAACGAATTGATAAAGTTCTTCAAGTCTATCCGGAGGGACCTCTTTAATTTCTTTTAATATTGTGTTTAATGTCAACATTTTTGTCATGAGTTTTATCAAAAGTAGTAAAAAAAAGAAATGAATTTTAATAGAAATTGTTCATTTTCGATGATAATTATTGATACCGAATGTATTGTTTTAAAATTAAAAAGGGCCACTCCTTTATTATGAAACAGCTCTTTTGGGTGAAAAAAATCAAATAACCATCCTAAACCGCTCCCAGAAACTCGCAGCTGCCACGGTCCTTTTTCAGTGGTTCCATCTCCGAGGTCATTTTACCAAAGACGATTCCGAAGATGCGCAACACCGTCATGTCATCGGCCAGTACAAAATTATCCGGAAGCGTTGCAGTAAACGTTTTATCACCAATGGCTTTCGCATCAATCGGGAACCATTCACTTTCAAATTCATTTCCTCCAAATTGCATCCTGCCGTGATCATATATAGGTTCATAACCATCCTCAATATTCTGGCAATGGCGGTGATCGCAAACTACTCCCAAGCTCAGGAAAAACCGAAAATGGGTTGCCTCCGCAGGTGGGTTTATCTGGTCAACCGGGTTCAGATTGATCAACTTCACTGTCACCGATCGCCTGTCAGGCCCTGTGTCAACCTCAAACCTGCACCTCATGACATCCCTGAAAGGCTTGTAGTACCAATACTGCAGATAGTCGAGCATGTTTTTGTGCTCCGAAAGAAGGATTGTACGAGAGCCCCTCAAGCCAACCTGGTCTGTGCGAAGGACTTTAAGCATCGCCTTGTTAAGCTTGCCAATCAGAAAACGGTTGACGATTAGCCTTGCAGAAATTCCTAATCCTTCCCAAACCTTTTTACCCATTAGTACTGCACCTTTCCATTCTTCCATGTTTTCCCGGGTTCGTGCAAAATTAGGGTTGTTCTTAATCTGTTCTGCAGTTGGCCCCCCGCATTCTGCTGCAACGATGCCCTCGACACCGGGTAAAATGTAATGTCGGACTTTGCCGACTGTTCCAATCACTCTGTTGGAACCGTAAATTTTAGCCATAATGATTTTATTTAAATTATTAAACTTTTGACTATCTAAAGTTAGTAATTAATTATACATAAAAGTCAAATTATATTGCATATATTTCAAAATAATTTCAAATTCCACACTTTGAGGAAAAAAATATAAATTTTATAATAAACAGTATATCAAATATATATGAGACTATATACGGAACAACTACGAGACAATAAGTTGTGGAAAAAATCCACAGTTTTAGAATATAAATACGTAAATTATTGTAAAATGATTATCTTTGTTTTTCCGGTCAAATAAAAATTGGGAGCCCAATGGCAGATTTTTGGCAAATAAAGCGTACCAAAAAATCATTTCAAACCAAGCCTGTCCAAATTTTTATGACTCTTTGTTAATTCATTGAATATTTAAGGTTTAGGCATAGTTGAAGCATAGTTAAGGCATACTTGATGCATACTTGACATATACTCATAGCGTATGCCTTAACCCTGGGTCAATGGTGTAGAAATTATTTGAGAAGTGATTATGTTATGACCTTGATCAATGAATCAACAAGGAATATTGAATTCATGCAAAAGGCCATCTGGAAATGAATCCGGATGGCCTTTTTGATTTAAGAAGTTATTTCGAAATTATTTCTTCTTAGCCAAAAGTTCAGGGATGAGCTTGAGGGTGTAGGTGAAGGAGGTTGGCGCAGCATAAACGATATACTGTGGCAGTGGTCGGGGTCCACAACTGTTTGAACCAACACCGAGTGTTGCATGACTGATACAAAGAACCGTTGCGTTGCTTTCGGGCAGATCGATTTTATATTCAGGTACATCCAGTTGTTCATCGGTATAAGGCAATGCGGTGATCTGCATCAGGTTCTTGTCACTGATCGCGTGCAAGCCCATTCCAGTGGCAGAGGTCAGCTTGGCCCAACGAACATCTTCGTGATTTCCACAATCCATCGGTTTCTCGTAAGGTGTCTGCTGATCCTTGACAGAACCTGAGTAAACACCAATATCGAATGCGCGTTTGCGGTCAGAATAATTCTCCATGGGTCCGCGGCCAAAATAACTCAGGTGATCGAGCTTTTTGTCGAGCAACAAACGAACGCCCATACGACCTACTGCAAGCGTTGGGAGACTGGATGTGACATTGTTATCAGCCGTGATCGTTCCGTCGCCCTTGATCGTGTAAACGGCATCGTGGTTGACCACAAAGGAGGCTTTGCCGTCGCCTTTGAGTTTTACGGCAATCTGGATGGTCGATGGATCGATTTGTTTTGCATTCAGTTCAAGAACCGTCCATTTGAGGTTTCTCAGTCCGTTAGTGTCCCATCCCCTCGATGCCCACATATCATCGTTTTTATGGGGTGCACGCCACAGGTGTAGTCTGGGGCCACCCTCTGCTGTCAAAAGGTTTGTAGTACCTTCAGCAATGCTGGTGAAAGTGCCGCTAACTTTATCTAATACGATGCTAAATCCGGATCCTTTGACGGTGACTTCCTTGTCGTTCTGAGCAAGGGTCAACAGGTTGGTTGCAGCCGGTTTTGCCGCGGTGTTAAGGGCAGTCCAGAGTCCATTACCGACTTTGAACTGTTCGGTAGCAACCTCGAAGCCTTTTTTGGCCCATCGTTCATCTTTATTCTGGGTAAAAGAGAAACGAAGGTGATATTCGGCACCCGGTTTTTTGTGGACACTCATATAAGGAACCTTGATCTGACATTCTCCTTGAGGAGCAACGGTAGGCATTTGAACCTGTCCTTTGGCAATTTCTTTTCCGTTTTCGCTAAGTGTCCATGATCCGGTGAACCCGCTGAGGCTGATAAACTGGAACTTGTTTTTGATTTTGAAGAGGCCCTTATCCAGATCGTCAGCAGTTATACCGATCCACTGGTAAGCCTTTTTCATTTCAGGGTAATGCGGTTTAGGAGTGCGGTCTGAAAAAATGACACCTTTGTGAATGAAATAATGATCATTGGGAAATTCACCAAATCCGCCGCCATAGGCGATGATCGGATGTTTTGGATCGCGCATGTTATATAGCCCCTGATCCATCCATTCCCAAATGGCTGCACCCAATATTGTGGGGTATTTGTCGATAATGTCGTTGTAATCTCCGATTGATCCCATTGAATTGAACATGGCATGAGCATATTCGCACATATAGAATGGTTTGGTTAATTTGGTGTCCTTTGCTCTCCTTTCGAGGTCTGCAACACTGGTGTACATTTCGCTATCCATGTCGGCAGGATTCTTTGCTCCGGTGCCAAAACGTTGATAATGAACGTAACGGGTTGGGTCAATGGCCTTGATGGCGTTCATAGCATCAACAAAGTTCTTGCCTACTCCTCCGTTTTCATTACCCAGCGACCAGATGATGATGGAAGGATGGTTTTTGAAGTTTTCGGTATTGGCGACATTGCGGTCGATGATGGCATCACGCATCAGGGGTTCATTATCGAACCTGCCGTCGTAACCGTGGCACTCGACATTGGCTTCGGCAACAAGCCAGATGCCCCATTCGTCACATAACTCGTACCAACGTGGGTCGTCTGAATAGTGGCAGGTGCGGACATGGTTGCAATTGCCCTGTTTGAGCATGATAAGGTCTTTTATCATCATTTCCTCGGTGATGGCATGACCAACTGTAGGCCAGTTTTCGTGACGGTTAGCGCCTTTCAGTTTGATGGGTACGCCATTGACCATGAAGATCCGGCCTTTGATTTCAATCTTACGGAAACCGCTGCGCGATGAGAGGGTCTCGACGGTATTTTCACCTTGCTGAAGTGTAATGACGGTGGTATAGAGACGAGGAGTTTCGGCAGTCCATTTATCAGGATTCTTAACCGGGAAATGAAGTGTGATGGCAACCTCTTCACCTGGTTTCAGAGAAGGGACATTGGCTTCGGCCTTTGCATCTTTGACCAGTTTGCTTCCATCATAGAGTGTTGCAGTGATCTTTTGGGCAGGGGAAAGTTGATTGCTGTAGTTTTTGATCTTGTTGATGACCTCAACGGTAGCATTTTTATATTGTGCATCCAGGTCGGTCTTCACGAAGAAATCGCGTACATGGACATTGGGGGTGCTCCAGAGGGTGACATTGCGGAAGATGCCACTCAGACGCCACATATCCTGATCTTCAAGGTAGCTGCCTGTGCAATAACGGTAAACCTCGGCAGCAACCATGTTTTTGCCCGGTTTTACATATTTGGTGATATCAAATTCGGCGGCATTACGGCTGTTTACGCTGTAACCTACCTTTTCTCCATTGATCCACAGGAAGAAAGCAGCATCCACACCATCGAAGGTGATGAAAATGCGTCTTCCATTCCAGTTCTGGGGAACATCAAACTCGCGGCGATAACTTCCTACCGGGTTGCGCTCCACATTTGAGGTGTATCTTTTATCGGTGGGAGTAGTCATTACCCTCGGAAAATCTTTCTGAAAGGTATAACCGAAGTTTCTGTAATAAGGTGTGCCATAGCCCTGTACCTGCCAATTTGAAGGAACGGGGATGTCTTTCCATTTTGAAACATCGTATGATGTCTTGTAGAAATCGACGGGGCGATACTCGGGACGGGTTACCCAGTTGAATTTCCATGGGCCATTCAGGCTGCGGCAAAATGACGAAGCATGACGGTTGGCCTTGAGCGCTTCCTCGAGTGAGGCGTAGGGCATTAAACTGGCATGGGCCGGTTCTTTGTTGATCCCGATATTTAGTGGGTCCTCGATCTCTTTGGGGACAGGGGCGCCGATAACCGTATCAGTTTTCACCTGATTTGATTTAGAGAGGGGTAATTTGCTTTTTTTTATACTACCAAAACTATGAGCAGTGACAAAAAACAGTGTGAAAAGAATGAAGAAAGTGATTTTTTTCATCGTGTAGCGAAAGTTTGTTATTGATTATATGGGTGTTATGATTTTATTTTTCTGTAGTTTGGTTGTTCGTTTTCCTATCAAGCGAAGTTATGAAAAGAAATTTATTTATGGACGATAAAAAGTGGTGAACCAGCATATTTTTTAAACTGATAACGATAATAGGAATGTATTCATTCTAAAGACCATTTTCAGTAAGTAAAGGGTGAAATGATAGAATATATTGAATGAAAATGCAGAGAGTAATATGATAATAATGATAAGCCGGAAAATTGTGGCTAAATTCAACATTTAATTAACCATAACATAAAAATAGGTAAAACTTATTGTAGTATTGCAACAAGATTCTGATCATGACGTTTAATTATTGTTTAATGAATATTATCTGATTTTATGCATAAAGGAATTTATATTAATAAGAAGATTATAAGGATATTATGCTTTGTAATTGCTTTTGTTATTGGCTTTGGTGGAACCCAGGGTCATATCAATGTCTACAAGTCCTTCGTGAAAACGGAGTGGCAACCGTTAAATGACTCACTCTATCAGAACTACGGAGCTAACAAAAAATTCGTCAAAGAATTTGAATTACAATCACTTATTGCCCTTTCTTATTATCCAGAACTGAAGAATGTTCCTATTACTTTTGCGTTTCATGATATCAAGACTACCATGGAAGTCAGGCCTGAGTATCTTTCAGTCTTTAAAAGTCATAACAGGAGATACATCATATTTATCGATGATAACGTACACAATAACCAGGGGGTGCTATTGAGTGAAGTCGCTTTTAATGCCCAGATCGGTGTCATCGGACATGAATTGGCGCATATCATGGATTTTCAGCAAAGATCGGTTACTAGCCTATTGGGTCTTGGGATAGATTATGTCATTAAGAAAAATCACGCGAAATATGAAAGGTCGATAGATGAATATGCAATAAAGCGCGGTCTTGGTTGGCAGGAATTGGAATTTTCTGATTTTATGCAAAATAAATCGAAAGCCACAGCGAAATACAAACGGTTTAAGCAGATCAATTATTTAAGTGTGGCTGAAATAGAGGAAGAGATTGCGAAAACGAAATTGTATTCGTCGTTTCAGCCACCCAAGCAATTGACCTACCATGTTTATGAAAAACAATAACGGAGGGGGTCTGCTTTTGTAAGAGATCAGCTTGTTGTAGGATAACAATAATGGATGTAAATTGATACGATCCTATACTATTGTGGTTTGTTGGGTCATGATTTAACCGAAATTCTATACAAAAATAAAAATATTTTAAAATATTTTTATATCATCGCAAACGTTTGCAACAAGCCTTAGAGCCTTATAACCCTTAATAATAAAGGGTTTCAAGAGTTTAGCCGTGTATTTTCTTTTAATTTATGTTATATATTTGGTGACGAATTGAATGATAATATCATTAAATCCACGTTTACTATTATGGCTAAACAAAAACCCTTATTGTCTTTCTGGCAGATCTGGAACATGAGTTTTGGGTTTCTTGGTGTCCAGATTGGATATGGATTGCAAACCGGTTTTACGAGCAGAATATTATCTGCACTTGGCGCGGATGTAGAACATCTGAGTCTTTTCTGGTTAGCGGCTCCACTGGCCGGGCTGATCGTACAACCAATTGTCGGTCTTTCGAGTGATAAAACATGGACAAGGTTAGGACGCCGGATTCCATTTATACTTGGAGGCGCCACTGTTTCAGCTATTGCCATGTTCTTTATGCCTAACTCTGAATTCTTTACTTATATTTTGCCTCCCATGTTTTTTGGCGCTTTCATGTTATTGTTAATGGATTCTTCTTTTAACGTGACCATGCAACCTTTCAGGGCCCTGGTCGGTGATATGGTCGGTGAGAAGCAACGCAACAGGGGTTATTCGATACAAAGTTTTCTGATCAACACAGGAGCTGTAGTGGGATCATTGCTTCCATTTGTTCTGACCTGGCTGGGCGTTGCTAATGTGCCCTCTCCCGGAGAAAAGGTGGCGCCAAGTGTGATCTGGGCTTTTTATTTTGGTGGTGGCACTTTATTGTTATCTGTGCTCTGGACGACTTTCCGCACAAAAGAATATCCTCCCAAAGAATATGAGCAGTATAATGATATTACAGTAGAAGAAAAGTCACGTACTTCTTTTCTTTCCTTATTACAAGATATTCCTATTACGATGTGGAGACTGGCCATTGTTCAGTTCTTCTCATGGTTTGCTTTGTTCCTGATGTGGGTTTATACGACTACAGGTGTTGCACAGAATGTGTGGCACACTTTGCCGGGAGATTCCAAATCGTTGGATTTCAATAATGCAGGAAACTGGATTGGGATCATCTTTGCCTGTTACAGTGTGGTTGCGGCGCTTTTCTCTTTGGTGATGGGAAACATTGCAACCCGTTTCGGGCGTAAGCCCACTTACATGATTTCACTCTTGTTGGGTGGATTGGGATTGATTTCGATGGTTTTCATCCATAACAAGTATGGGTTGATCTTTTCGATGGTGGGCATCGGGATTGCCTGGGCTGCTATTCTGGCCATGCCCTATGCCATTCTTTCGGCTGCCTTACCGGCAAGTAAGATGGGTGTTTACATGGGCCTGTTTAACGCGACGATTACTATTCCTCAAATTGCAGCCAGTCTATTGGGAGGACTTATCCTTTCACTTGTAGGCGGGACTTCAATTATGATGTTGGGCGTAGCCGGTTTGTCGATGTTGATTGCCGGAGTGACTGTGGTTTTTGTAAAAGAACATGTTATCATAACAGATAAATGAGAAGGGTGGTTAAGGTTACATTGTAACCGGATATCATCATTCTGTAATAAAGAGCGTAAGGGCTGATTTCATGGATAGGAGGATTTCGACTGAAGTGGTGTTCCGGCGAATGGCAAATATCCTAAATAAATCAATCACTGATTTCAAGGTTAATGAAAATTAAAGCATGCATTTTTGACCTGGACGGGGTCATAGTGGATACTGCGAAGTATCACTTTCAAGCGTGGAAACGTCTGGCTGAGCAGTTGGGCTTCGAATTCAAAGAGGAGCACAACGAACGGCTTAAAGGCGTGAGCCGTATGCGTTCGCTCGAGATTCTTCTTGAAGTGGGCGGTCTGTCATTTCCGAAAGAAGAGATGGAGCGGATGGCAACACAAAAGAACCAGTGGTATCTTGAATTTATCCACAAGATGTTGCCCGATGATATTTTACCCGGTGTATTGCCATTCCTAACGGAATTGCGAAATGCCGGTGTGAAAATAGCATTGGGATCGGCCAGTAAAAATGCACCATTGATTTTGCAGCAGGTAGCGGTAACCCGGTATTTTGATGCCATCATTGATGGGAATAAAGTTAGTAAAGCCAAACCTGATCCTGAGGTTTTTTTAAAGGCTGCTGAAGCGCTGGGGGTTGATCCCGTCGATTGTGTGGTTTTTGAAGATGCAGAGGCCGGAGTTGAAGCTGCTCTGAGCGGCAACATGCGTTGCGTGGGAGTGGGTTCGCCTGAGGTACTCAATAGGGCAACGGTTGTCATACCCGGTTTTGAAAACTTTAATCTTGCTGCTTTGGAATCTGTAATATAATGTTATAATTACAGACCCTTATGAATGAGTATCTAAAGCATGATGAATGGAAGATTGTTGAAGAAGGATTTCATTCTGAACAAACTCGTGAATCTGAAAGTATCTTCAGCCTCGGAAACGGTATCATGGGGCAAAGGGCTAATTTTGAAGAAACGTACTCTGGCCAATCGTTACAAGGTTCTTATATTGCCGGAATCTATTATCCCGACAAAACAAGGGTGGGATGGTGGAAAAACGGTTATCCGGAATATTTTGCCAAAGTACTGAATTCAGCCTTTTGGATCGGAATCAATGTTTCTGTTGATGGGGAAGTACTGGATCTTGCTACCTGTAAAGTTCGTGATTTTCGTCGAGAACTGAATATGAGAGAAGGATTTCTGCTTCGTGAATTTATTGCAACTCTTCCAAATGGTGTGGAACTGAAAGTAAGCGCCAGGCGCTTTCTCAGTATCGTACATCATGAAATCGGCGCTATCCGTTACAGCATTACTTCACTGAACCGTGATGTCAGTGTTGAAATGATGCCGTATATTGATGGCGACGTAATTAATGAAGATTCAAACTACAAAGAGAAATTCTGGGATGAAGTGCAGCGTGAGATAAAGCCTTTTGAGTGCTATCTGCAGATGAAGACCAGGAAGCTCGACTTTCAGGTTGGTTGGCGCATGGCTTTCAGCCTGATATCCGTTAGCAACATTGCTTTTGAACCGGTAGAAAAGGAAAAATTTGTCGGTTCGGTAGTCAGTTTTGATCTGGCAAAAGGCACGGAAGCCATATTGTACAAATATGTCGCTGTTGTCTCTTCGATGAATCATGCACCCAAAGAACTTGAGGCCGCCTCTGCAAAAGTATTGGCGATAGCGGTTCAAAAAGGTTTTGATGCATTGCTGGCTGAGCATATAGATGCCTGGGCTAAGAGGTGGGAACATGGGGATATCAGTATTGATGGTGATGTTGCTGCACAACAAGGCATCCGTTTCAATATTTTCCAACTTCATCAGACCTACACGGGGGACGATGACAGACTCAACATCGGGCCGAAAGGATTTACCGGTGAGAAGTATGGGGGTTGTACTTATTGGGATACCGAAGCCTATTGCCTTCCTTTTTACATGGTTACTGCCGGAAAGGATGTGGCACGACAACTTTTGTTGTACCGCTATAAACAACTCGGTAAAGCCATTGAGAACGGGGAAAAGCTTGGGTTTAACCAAGGAGCCGCTCTCTACCCAATGGTGACCATGAATGGTGAGGAGTGTCATAACGAGTGGGAGATTACTTTTGAAGAAATCCATCGGAATGGCGCTATCGCTTATGCCATTTACAATTATGTTCGTTATACCGGTGATCAGCAATATATCAATGACTACGGTCTGGATGTATTATTAGCCATTTCAAGGTTCTGGTCACAAAGGGTAACCTTCTCTGAACCCCGTCAACAGTATGTAATGTTGGGTGTTACGGGTCCTAATGAGTATGAAAATAACGCAAACAATAACTGGTACACCAGTTATATCGCCCGATGGTGTCTGAAATATACCATGGAACAGGTTGCGCGTGTAAAAGACGAAGATCCCAAGGTTTATGCTGATTTTGTTTCCAGAACGGCACTAAACGAGGGACTGGAGTTCACACGTTGGACCGATATCTATAACCGTATCTTCCTTCCTGAAGACAAAAAGAAAGGCATCTACCTGCAACAGGAGGGTTATCTGGACAAAGAACAGATCCTTGCCAAAGATCTTCCTGAAAATCAACGTCCACTTAATCAAAATTGGTCATGGGACCGGATTCTCCGTTCCTGTTTCATCAAACAGGCGGATGTATTGCAGGGGCTTTATTTCTTTGAGGATGATTTCGATTTGAAAACAATCAAACGGAACTTTGACTTTTACGAAGCACGGACGGTTCATGAGTCCTCACTTTCGCCATGTGTTCATTCGATCCTGGCTGCGAAGATCGGGGATATTGAACAGGCCTACCAATTGTATGTCCGCACTTCAAGGCTGGATATTGACGATTATAACGATGAAGTAAAAGAAGGCCTGCACATCACAAGCATGGCCGGATCATGGTTATCGATTGTTGAAGGCTTTGGCGGAATGCGTCAAAAGGGTGATCTGCTTAGTTTGAATCCGATGATTCCTGAACGGTGGACGGGCTACTCGTTTAAGATTTGGTACCGTGAACGGGTGGTACTGATCAGTGTCAAAAAAGGCAAGGTCAGTATCAAACTCGAAGAAGGCGATGCTTTCGACTTGATGGTTGCCGGAAAGAAGTATCATTTAAACAGTAACACGTTAACAGTCAAACTCTGAACCTCCTTGTTTATTTTGGAAGTTGCTTAAAAATGTAGGGGTGGCCCTGGTGGCCACCCATTTACTTTTCTTAATTATTTCTTATATGAAGAAATCTATACTCCTATATTTGTTTTTATTATTTATCACTATGATACAGGTTTCGGCTCAAACTACTTATCCATTATCTGATCTGGCTCCCGGAACGATTCTCAGGGTTGAACCTTCAAACTGGTGGGTAGGGATGAAGAATGCCGATGTTCAGCTTTTGGTTTATGGAAGCGGGTTAGGCACTTTTACGCCTTCTGTTTCTGCAGTTGGGGTCACAATTTCGAAAGTGGAGAAGGTTGAAAATCCCCACTACCTCTTCGTTACTCTTACCATTAGTGGAAAAGCAAAACCGGGGAAACTGGATCTGCAGTTTAAAAAGGATAAAAAGACAGTCCACTTCTCTTATGAATTAAGGGAAAGAAGAAAAGGATCTGCCCTCAGGCAGGGTTTTACAGCTGCAGATGTGATCTATATGTTGATGCCTGACCGTTTTTCCAATGGCAATCCGGCCAACGATTCGATCCCAGGGATGGGGGATGAGATGAACAGGAACAAACCCAATGCAAGGCATGGTGGTGATATTGCCGGGATAGAAAACCATCTGGATTATTTTAATGAACTTGGTGTGACTGCATTGTGGCTCAACCCGGTATTGGAAAACAAGATGCCACGCACCTCTTATCATGGTTATGCCACAACGGACTATTATAAAGTCGATGCCCGTTTCGGGACCAACGAAGATTATGTGCGTCTATCGGCCAAAGCACATGCAAAAGGGTTGAAGATAATCATGGATATGATTTTTAATCACTGTGGGAGTGGTCATTACTGGATGAACGACTTGCCTGAGAAGGACTGGATTCATCAATTACCCGCTTTTACTCGTTCAAATTTTAAGTCTCCTGTTTTGAATGATCCACACGCGACTGTTTCTGATTCCCGTCAGATGACGGATGGATGGTTTGATACGACAATGCCGGATCTGAATCAGCAGAATCCACGTCTGGCAACCTATCTGATTCAAAACAGTATCTGGTGGACCGAATATGCCGATCTGGATGGCATCAGGATGGACACCTACCCATATAGCGACAAAGCCTTTTTAGCTAAATGGTGTAAGACAATTCTCAAAGAGTATCCTTCATACAATATAGTAGGGGAGACCTGGACCAACACACAGCCCAATATTGCTTACTGGCAGGCAAATGCCAGAACGAATGATGGCTATAATTCATATCTTCCCTCAGTGATGGACTTCCCGTTGACTTTTGCAATGGAAAATGCATTCAACGAACATACTGATGGCCAGGCGGGAATGGAAAGTATTTATAATGTACTGACACAGGATTTTGTATATCCCAATCCAATGAATCTGCTTGTCTTTATAGATAATCATGATTTGAGCCGATTTAACAGGACAAAGGATTCAACGTTGAATCGTTTTAAACTGGCTATGACTTTCATGTTGACTACACGGGGTATCCCACAATTGTACTACGGTACCGAAATATTGATGACGGGTGATAAGTCGCAAGGGGATGGCAGGATAAGAAATGACTTTCCGGGTGGATGGGCAGAGGATAAAGTCAATGCTTTTTTGCCTGATGGCCGAACGGGTATGAAAAAGGAAGCTTTTGATTACCTGAGCCGTTTGTTGAAATGGAGAAAAGGGTCGGATGCTGTGGCCAATGGTAAACTGATCCATTATGTGCCAAACAACGGGGTGTATGTTTATGCCCGTTATACCGATAAAGAACGGTTGATCGTGATTCTCAATAATGGAGATAAAGCGCATAACCTGAACATTGAAAAATATGCGGAGGTTTTTGCGGGTGCAACTACTGTAAATGATGTGATTACAGGGAAGGATCATGTGCTGGCTAAACAACTTAGCATAGAAGCCCGAACTGCTATGGTATTGGTCGTTAAAAAATGATATATCAACCTAAATTATTTATTATGAAATCATTACGCTTGTTTGGTGCTCTTTCGTTGCTGCTCCTGATGGGTTGCACAAGAGAAAATCTTAAGGTGAATGCTCCTGAAAAGTCTCAGATCAGTGGATTGGCTTCTACTGTGACGTTGGGGACCAATGGGGGTGATGTTAACCTGGCTGATTATTTTAATGAACCGGCCTTGATTGACTCGGTTTCTTTAGTCCCGGGGTATAATCTTAAACTTGATAAGCCCTACGGGATGCTGCATGCAACACCAAACGGGAGTGCAATTCTTCGCATGTTTGAGATTAAGGTCTGGAGTCAGGGATTTGCTTATTCTTTGTTTGGAAAGAAAAGTGCCCGGCAGAGTGTTGCCTTTACATTTGACCCTATGGGGAAGAAGTTTAAGGCTGTAGCGCTAAAGGGACAGATGAACGACTGGAATACCAAAAAAGGAGTGATGGTTTTAGAAAAAGGAGTATGGAATCTAAAACTGGATATGACGCCTGGACAGTATCAGTATGTGCTTGTGGCTGACGGAAAAGAAATGCTCGACCCGGCTAACTCTTCGAAAATGGACAATAACATGGGCGGTTTTAACTCATTGATTACCCTGAAAGGAGATGACGTTGAAAAAGAACCTTATCTCTATACCCTTGAGGCAAGGAAGAATAAAGCAGTAGTTGCCGTAAAAAATTCAATGAAACAGGTTTTCGTTTACTGGCAGAATTACAGGCTGGGACAGGAGTTTGTGAAAACGGAGGGGGACAAACTGATCATCGATATTCCCGGTAATGCAGGTGCGATGGACCGTTCATTTCTTCGTGTCTGGGCGTATAACGAATTTGGCGTTTCTAATGATGTGTTGATCCCGATCGAGAAAGGAAGGGTCCTAACGGATGCCTCAGATGTGAAAAGGACCGATAAGGCTTCTCAGATCCTTTATTTCATGATGATAGACCGCTTTAAAAATGGGAATACAGCCAACAATCGCAAGGTCAATGACCCGGCAGTACTCCCCAAAGTAAATTATTTTGGAGGCGATTTCGTCGGCATAACCCAGAAAATAAAAGATGGCTTTTTTGATGATTTAGGAGTTAATACCATCTGGTTGTCACCCATCACTCAGAATCCTTTGGGGGCATGGGGGCAGTTTACAAATCCTTCAACAAAGTTTTCAGGATATCATGGTTACTGGCCTGTGACAACAACAACGGTAGATGCTCGTTATGGAACCCCGGCGGAGTTGAAGACATTGCTGGATGAAGCTCATAAACGCAATATGAATGTACTGCTGGATTATGTTGCTCACCATGTCCATATTGAAAATCCTCTTTTCAAGCAACATCCCGATTGGTTTACATCCCTTTATCTTCCAGATGGAACGATGAATACAGAGAAATGGGATGACTATCGTCTTACTACGTGGTTTGATACATTCATGCCTACGCTGGATAATTCAAAACCTGAAGTAGTGAATCCGATGACCGATTCTGCTTTATTCTGGCTCAGGAATTATTCATTTGATGGTTTCCGTCACGATGCTACCAAACATATCCCAGAGCTTTTCTGGAGAACGCTGACGCATAAAATCAAGACCACCCTTCCGGTTAGAAGCATCTACCAGATCGGTGAAACGTATGGTAGTCCGGATTTGATCAATAGTTATGTGGGTAGTGGTATGCTCGATGGTCAGTTTGACTTCAATGTTTACGATGCTGCTATCGGGGCTATCGGGAAACAGGATGGAGACTTACGCAACATGACCGGGACACTGACCCAGAGCCTGAACTGGTATGGTAATCATAACCTGATGGGGTATATTACAGGGAACCAGGATCGGCCAAGGTTTATCTCTTTAGCAGGAGGATCTCTGAAATGGGATGAAGATCAGAAAAGAGCCGGATGGCAGCGTGATATCACAACGGGAGACGCTACTTCTTTTGATAAGTTGAAGATGCTGGAGGGATTTATCTTTACCATTCCGGGAGTTCCAACCATTTATTATGGTGACGAAATTGGAATGCCGGGCGCCAATGACCCTGATAACCGTCGGATGATGAAGTTTAGCGGGCTGAACAAGAATGAGCAGTCGGTAAGGGACTATGTGAAGCAGTTGATTCAGCTTAGGCGTAAATTCCTACCGTTGGCTTATGGTGATTTTAAAATGCTGGTCAATGAGAAAAACACAGTAGCTTATGCAAGGACTTATTTTGGAAAGATTGCATTGGTAGCGATGAATAGTTCGGGTGTTGCACAAAAGGTGACGCTTAAGCTTCCTGAATATTATGACAAAGTTTCCTTAAAAGCTAATTTTGGTTCTGCTTTTGGTTTAGCAGATGATGGAAAGGTAACCATCACGATGAAGCCAAGAGGATTTGAGATATTATCAAATTAAAATAAGAAGGGACAGGTCGAAACCTGTCCCTTCTTATTTATTAAAGTTTATAGTATTATTTCTTAACTGAAGTGAAGATCTTATATTCCCAGGGATTAAGGGTATAACTGATCTTTGGTCCCAGATTGACTTTGGCATTATCAGGAAATGATGCATAAATTCCTGCATATGCTGTAGCTTCAAGCGTTACTTTCTGTTTCTTGGGAGACAAATTGAATACGGCCAGTACTTTATTGGTTCCATTCTGACGGATGAATGCAAATACTTCAGGGACAGTGGAGGTAATCTTTACGAGTTTAGCTCCCTTTTCGCCATTCCAAAGAGCAGAATTATCCTTTTTCAGACTAACCAGTTGCTGATAGAATGGTGCGAATTCATTAACGGGAAACTTAACGGTATCTCTCTCAAAGAAACGAATCCTTTTGTTGAATCCTGCTTCCTGGCCAGTATAGATCAATGGCATACCCGGCATAACGAAAGTAAATGCGGCAAATGTTTTGGCAGCATCTTTCATCCTTTCGAATTCTGTTCCGTTCCATGAATTTTCATCATGGTTTGAAGTAAACAACATTCTAAATGCATTCGGTTTAAAGAGGCTGTCTTCGTTGTGGAGGTATTTATCAAGATCAGCTACTTTCTTTTTGCCTTGCGCGATGCTGTTCATCAGACTGTGCAAGGTCCATGAGTAAGACATGTCAAAAGCGCTATCCTGAAGGACAGGTTTCTCTGCTTCAGCAAGCATGAACAGATCGGGTTTGATGGTTTTTAATTGTGCATAGGTCTGTTTCCAGAAGTCTGGAGGAACCTCACCGGCTACATCACAACGATAGCCATCGATGCCTGCCTCTTTAATCCAGTATTCCATGGCGTCAAACATTGCAGCTCGCATATCTTTACTCTTGTAATCCAGTTTTGCTACATCTGTCCAATCATATTGGGTTGCGATTTTACCGGTTGAATCTTTTTTGTACCATTCGGGGTGATCTTTAACCCAGTTGGCATCACGTGAAGTGTGGTTAGCTACCCAGTCGACGATTACCTTGAAGCCAAGATCGTGTGCTTTCTTAACCAGTTGCTTGAAATCGTCAAGGTTGCCATACTCAGGGTTTATTGCCTTGTAATCTTTCACTGAATAATAGCTCCCCAGTTTTCCTTTTCGTGCTTCTATACCGATTGGATTAATGGGCATGATCCAAAGAATTTTAACACCCAGTTTCTGAAGACGGGGAAGTTGTTTTTCGAAGGCTTTAAATGTCCCTTCCGGGGTATATTGACGGACATTCACTTCATAAATGGTGGCATCATAAGACCAGTCAGGATGTTGAACAGGAATAGAAGCTACTTTTTTTTGCGTATTTGTACAAGCGATTAGTGCAAATGTTGCAGTAGCTGTAATGATTAAAACACTGCTGAATCTTTCTCGCAAACGTTTGTAATAAGGGTTCATGATGATTGAATTAAATTTGAAATGCTTTATGAATCAGATTTTTAAAGATAACATAATATATTTGAAACTCAAAACAATAAATAAGGTTGTCAAGATAAATTTTAATTTATTTAAGTCCATAAAAAAAGCCGGCTCCTTGTGGAGAGCCGGCTTTTAAAATTATATTGATTGATCAGGCCATTGGAAATGGTCCTCCCCCAAAGTTCATTGGGAAATCTCCACCTGTGGCTTCTTCTAATGGCCCGTGAATGGCTTCGTATTTGCTGATGTTATCTTTCAGTGCCCTTAAGAGTCTTTTGGCGTGGGTAGGAGTAAGGATGATCCTTGCTTTTACTTTTGCCTTCGGGATACCGGGGAGCATTTTGATAAAATCGATCACAAACTCTGCATCGGAATGTGTGATGATAGCAAGATTGGAATAAATCCCTTCTGCTACTTCTTCCGAAAGCTCGATGTTGAGCTGCTCTTCATTTAACATTTCTTCAGCCATGTTAGAATTAATTAATCATTTTTTGACGCCAACAAACTAGCATATGCTTCAGCTGATCCTACGATAATGTTTTCGTATTCTCTTAAGCCGGTACCAGCCGGGATAAGGTGACCTACAATTACATTTTCTTTCAGACCTACCAGATCATCGCTCTTAGCGTTGATTGCAGCAACCGTCAGTACCTTTGTGGTTTCCTGGAATGATGCAGCCGACATGAAGCTTCGGGTCTGTAGTGAAGCACGTGTAATACCCTGAAGTACTTGCTTAGCAGTTGCAGGTTTAGCATCACGTGAATCGATCAATCCTTTATCACGACGTTTCAGCAGAGAGTTTTCATCACGCAGTTTACGTGCAGTAATGATCTGTCCAGCTTTCATAGTAGTGGAATCACCTGGATCAACAACAACCTTCTTGCCAAAGATCCAGTCGTTTTCATCCTGGAAGTCAGACTTGTTGGATAGTTCTCCTTCAAGGAATTTAGTATCACCCGGATCTTCGATCTCAACCTTGCGCATCATCTGGCGAACAATCACCTCGTAATGTTTATCGTTGATTTTTACACCCTGAAGACGATATACTTCCTGAATTTCGTTCACGATATATTCCTGAACCTTAATAGGACCCTTGATGGCCAGAATGTCACTTGGAGTCGTTGCACCTTCTGAAAGCGGTGTGCCGGCCTTGATATAGTCATTCTCCTGAGCAAGAATCTGTTTAGATGTCGGGATAAGGTAGCTTTTCTCTTCACCTGTCTTGGTAGTGATGATAACTTCGCGGTGACCACGTTTGAGTTTTTTACCAAAGGATACAACACCATCGATTTCTGCAACAACTGCAGGATCAGAAGGATTACGAGCCTCGAATAACTCAGTTACACGTGGCAAACCACCGGTGATATCACCAGATTTACCAACAGCACGGGGAATCTTAACCAATACATCACCGGCAGTGATCGGATCTCCATTGTTTACAGCGATGTGAGAACCTACAGGAATATCGTAGTTTTTCAATTCATCACCTGTTATAGACATGATTTTTATAGCCGGGTTCTTGGCTTTCTGACGGCTTTCGATAATCACCTTGTCGTGATAACCGGTCTGCTCATCAGATTCAACCTTATAAGTCATCCCTTCCTGAATGTTTTCAAACAGGACTGTACCGTTAATCTCAGAAAGGATAACTGCATTGTATGGATCCCATTCAGAAATAAGTTGCCCCTTTTTAATGTCAGCGCCATTTCTAAAATAGAGGTTGGCACCATATGGTATATTAGCGGATGACAATACGATTTTAGTCTTGCGGTCAATGATTCGCATTTCTGCTGAACGACCCAATACTATTTCATAATTCACACCATCTTTCGAAGTTGCTTCAACAGAACGCAGTTCATCGATTTCAAGAACTCCCTCGTAACGGGCTTCAATCTTGGATTGTGATCCAATATTACCACCGGCAACCCCCCCAACGTGGAAGGTACGCAGTGTAAGCTGTGTTCCGGGTTCTCCGATTGACTGTGCTGCAATTACACCAACTGCTTCTCCCATTCCGACCACACGACCATTGGCAAGGTTACGTCCGTAGCATTTAGCACAAACACCTTGTTTAGCTTCGCAGGTAAGTACTGAACGGATTTCAACACCTTCGATAGGTGAATCAGCTATCTTTTCGCAAAGATCTTCGGTTAGTTCCTGTCCTGCAAGTGCAATCAGTTCAGCAGTCTGAGGATGATGAATATCGTGAAGCGTTACACGACCTAACATACGATCGTACAAGCTTTCAACAATTTCCTCATTCTTTTTCAGTGCTGTAACTGTCAAACCACGGAGTGTTCCGCAATCTTCTTCACTGATTACAACATCCTGTGCAACGTCGACCAAACGACGTGTCAGATAACCTGCATCGGCAGTCTTAAGCGCTGTGTCGGCAAGACCCTTACGGGCACCGTGAGTAGAGATAAAGTACTCAAGTACTGACAGACCTTCTTTAAAGTTTGAAAGGATCGGGTTTTCGATGATCTCCTGTGCACTGGCACCGGATTTCTGGGGTTTAGCCATCAGACCACGCATACCGCAAAGCTGACGAATCTGCTCTTTAGATCCACGGGCACCTGAGTCAAGCATCATGTAAACTGAATTAAAACCCTGACGGTCTTTAGACAGGTTGTTCATGAGTACGTGGGTGAGCTGTGAATTGGTGTGTGTCCAGATATCGATAATCTGATTGTAACGTTCGTTGTTGGTAATGAATCCCATTTGATAGTTGCTCACTACTTCATCAACTTCAGCGTTAGCTTCAGCGATCAGTTTTTCCTTGATATCGGGTACGATAACATCCGAAAGATTGAATGATAAACCACCACGGAATGCCATTGTGAACCCAAGTGACTTAATATCATCAAGGAATTGAGCTGTCTTGGCTGTGCCGGTTTTCTTGAGGACGTCTCCGATAATATCACGCAGAGACTTCTTTGTCAGAAGCTGATTGATATACCCAAATTCTGGTGGAACAACCTGATTAAACAAAACACGTCCGACAGTTGTATCTACCATCTTCTGAACAAGCATACCGTTCTCTTCTACTTCAAGGCGGACTTTGATGTAAGCATGGAGATCGAGTTTCTTTTCATTGTATCCGATGATAACCTCTTCGGGTGAATAGAATCTAAAGTTTTCACCTTTCACTAGTACATCGCCTTCACTCTTCTTGCCTTTGGTCATATAATACAGACCAAGAACCATGTCTTGTGAAGGAACCGTTACAGGAGCGCCATTTGCTGGGTTCAGGATGTTATGCGAAGCAAGCATCAGAACCTGAGCTTCAAGAATAGCTGCATTTCCAAGTGGAACATGAACAGCCATCTGGTCTCCGTCGAAGTCGGCGTTAAACGCGGTACATACTAATGGGTGTAACTGGATTGCCTTGCCTTCGATCAGCTTTGGCTGGAAGGCCTGGATACCCAAACGGTGAAGGGTAGGGGCACGGTTTAACATAACCGGGTGTCCCTTTAATATATTTTCGAGGATATCCCAAACAACGGGATCCTTGCGGTCGACAATTTTCTTGGCACTCTTTACGGTCTTGACAATACCACGCTCAAGCATCTTGCGGATGATGAATGGTTTGAAAAGTTCGCTGGCCATGTCTTTGGGTAAACCACACTCATTCAGTTTCAGTTCAGGTCCTACAACAATTACTGAACGACCTGAATAGTCAACACGTTTACCTAAAAGGTTCTGACGGAAACGGCCTTGTTTACCTTTAAGACTGTCTGACAGAGATTTGAGGGCACGGTTTGATTCAGTCTTTACTGAATTTGATTTGCGTGAGTTATCAAACAAAGAATCTACAGCTTCCTGGAGCATACGTTTTTCATTACGCATGATAACATCGGGAGCCTTGATTTCGATGAGTCGTTTCAAACGATTATTCCTGATGATTACACGACGGTAAAGATCATTTAAATCGGAAGTAGCAAAACGACCACCATCCAATGGAACAAGAGGACGAAGTTCAGGAGGAATAACAGGAACGACCTTTACGATCATCCATTCCTGCCTGTTTTCGATACGGCGATTTGCTTCACGGAAAGCTTCAAAAACCTGTAAACGTTTTAAGGCATCAGCCTTACGTTGTTGTGAAGTTTCATTGCTTGCCTTGTGGCGCAGATCATAGGACATTTTGTCCAGATCAAGCCGTTGCAAAAGGTCATAAAGTGCCTCAGCACCCATCTTGGCCATGAATTTATTAGGATCGCTTTCGTCAAGAGTTTGATTGTCTTTTGGTAAGCTTTCCAGAATATCCAGGTATTCTTCTTCGGTAAGGAAATCCATTTCCTTAATACCGTCAGCTTCTTTGATACCGGGTTGGATGACCACGTAGCGCTCGTAGTAAATGATTGCATCGAGTTTTTTCGTGGGTAAACCTAAAAGGGCACCGATTTTATTGGGTAGTGAACGGAAATACCAGATATGAGCAACAGGCACAACCAACTGGATGTGACCCATACGCTCTCTGCGTACTTTCTTTTCCGTAACCTCTACTCCGCAACGATCGCAAACAATGCCCTTGTAGCGTATTCTTTTGTATTTTCCGCAATGACATTCCCAATCTTTGACCGGACCAAAAATTCTTTCGCAGAACAAACCGTCACGTTCGGGCTTGTAAGTACGGTAGTTAATGGTTTCGGGCTTCAGCACTTCACCGTGTGACCGTTCAAGGACCATTTCGGGCGAAGCAAGGCTGATAGTAATCTTGGAGAAGTTACTGCTTACGTTATTATCTTTTCTGAATGCCATGTTACCTTGAAAATTATATCTGATAACTAATGCCACACAACCGGCAATGTCAAAAAACATTTGCCGGTCGTCTGGAATTATGATTGTCTGTTACTATTCAAAAGTGATGTTCAGACCTAAGCCACGTAGTTCGTGAACAAGAACGTTAAATGACTCAGGTACACCGGGTGTCGGCATGTTGTCGCCCTTTACTATGGCTTCATAAGCCTTAGCACGGCCAACTACATCATCTGACTTCACGGTTAGGATTTCCTGAAGGATATTGGCTGCTCCGAATGCTTCCAGAGCCCAAACTTCCATTTCACCAAAGCGCTGTCCACCGAACTGAGCTTTACCGCCGAGAGGCTGCTGAGTGATGAGTGAATACGGTCCGATTGAACGGGCATGCATCTTATCATCAACCATGTGGTGCAGTTTCAGCATGTAAATATATCCTACGGTTACCGGTTGGTCAAAACGATCACCTGTTCCACCGTCATATAGATATACACGTCCGTTTTCAGGTAAACCAGCCTGAACCATGTAAGCGTTGATCTGGTCATGAGTAGCACCATCAAAAATAGGAGTTTCAAAACGAAGTCCCAGTTTCTTTCCGGCCCAGCCCAGTACAGTTTCGTAAATCTGTCCAAGGTTCATACGGGAAGGCACACCTAATGGATTTAGAACAATGTCAACAGGAGTTCCATCTTCGAGGAACGGCATGTCTTCTTCACGCACGATCCTTGCAACGATACCCTTATTACCATGTCGTCCGGCCATCTTGTCACCGACAGTGATTTTGCGTTTTTTGGCAACGTAAACCTTTGCCATCTGAATGATACCATTTGGAAGCTCATCTCCAACAGTAGCCACGAATTTCACACGGTTGTATTTACCGAGGATTTCCTTGAACTTGATGTTGTAGTTGTTGATGATTTCGTGGATAATATCACTCTTTTCTTTATCTGTAGTCCACTTGTTGGGATTCACGGAAGAATAATCAAGTCCCATCAATTGTTTATGACTGAACTTGGTCTTCTTGGCAATGATCTCTTCTTTGAAGTTATTGTAAACTCCGATAGAGGTCTTACCATTCAGTACTTCCATAAGCTTGTCGACAAGTAGTGTCTTAAGGTCATGTGTGTCGCGGGCGTAATCTTCGTCGAGCGTCTTAACAAGATCTTTCTCTTTCGTCTTGGCCTTGCGGTCTTTGATGACTCTTGAGAATAATTTCTTGTCAACAACCACACCCTTCATAGAAGGAGGTGCTTTCATTGAAGCATCCTTAACATCACCGGCTTTGTCACCGAAGATGGCACGAAGTAATTTTTCTTCTGGTGTAGGATCACTCTCGCCCTTAGGTGTGATTTTACCAATCAGGATATCACCTTCTTTTACTTCAGCACCGATACGAATCAATCCGTTTTCGTCAAGATCCTTAGTCGCTTCTGAACTTACATTGGGGATATCGTTGGTCAGCTCTTCCAAACCACGTTTGGTATCGCGAACCTCCATGGTAAATTCTTCGATATGGAGAGAGGTGAAGATATCATCTTTCAGAACGCGTTCTGAAATTACGATAGCATCTTCAAAGTTGTAACCTTTCCATGGCATGAATGCCACCATCAGGTTGCGACCTAAAGCTAGTTCACCATTTTCCGTACCATAACCTTCACACATCACGTCACCTTTCTTTAACCGTTGACCCTTTTTGACCGTCGGTCTAAGGTTCATACAAGTGTTCTGATTGGTACGCATGTATTTTGTGAGATGATATGTTTTTATATCTTCGTCAAAATTGACCAGCTTTTGTACTTCATCACGATCATAACGAACCGTGATTTCCATACCGTCAACCCATTCGACAACGCCTTCACCTTCAGCAATGATCAGTGTCCTTGAATCACGGGCCACAGGGCCTTCGATACCAGTACCTACAATCGGAGCTTCGGGGTTCAACAATGGAACAGCCTGACGCATCATGTTTGATCCCATCAACGCGCGGTTTGCATCGTCATGTTCAAGGAAGGGAATCAAGGATGCAGCAATAGATGCAATCTGATTAGGGGCAATATCAATCAACTGAACATCTTCTTTAGAAACGATAGGATAATCTGCCAGTTGGCGTACCTTGATTTTTTTCTCAAGGAAATGTCCTTCGTTATCCATCAGTGTGTTAGCCTGAGCGATAATTTTGCTTTCTTCTTCTTCAGCGCTCATATAAACCGGAGCTTCTTCAAAGTGTACGCGTCCATTATCGAGATGCATATATGGCGTTTCGATAAAGCCCAGGTTATTAATCTTGGCATAGACACACAATGAAGAGATCAAACCGATATTTGGTCCTTCGGGAGTTTCAATCGTACACAAACGACCGTAATGCGTATAGTGAACGTCACGAACCTCGAAACCTGCACGCTCGCGGGATAGACCACCGGGTCCCAGTGCCGAAACACGACGCTTGTGCGTGAGTTCAGAAAGTGGGTTGGTTTGATCCATGAACTGTGATAGTGCATTGGTACCAAAGAATGAGTTGATTACTGATGAAAGTGTTTTGGCATTGATCAGATCGGCAGGAGTGAACACCTCATTATCACGAACGTTCATACGTTCACGAATTGTGCGTGCCATACGTGCCAAACCAACACCAAACTGGTTATATAACTGTTCACCAACCGTACGGATACGGCGGTTACTTAGGTGGTCAATATCATCCACATCTGCCTTGCTGTTAATCATGGCGATGAGATATTTGATAATCGAGATGATATCTTCCTTCGTCAGCACCTTCGTTGTGAGAGGAGTGTCTGACTTAAGTTTTTTATTGATCCTGTAACGACCAACATCACCAAGGTCATATCGCTTGTCGCTAAAGAACAACTTGTCGATGATACCGCGGGCGGTTTCTTCATCGGGTGGTTCAGCGTTTCGCAACTGGCGGTAGATATATTCTACAGCTTCCTTTTCAGAGTTGGCGGTATCTTTCTGCAGTGTATTAAAGATAATAGTGAAGTCCAATTGATTGAGGTCTTCACGATGCAGAAGGATCGTTTTAGAGCCTGATTCGACGATCAGGTCAATATGTTGCGTTTCAAGAACAGTTTCGCGATCGATGATTACCTCTGTACGCTCAATAGAAACGACCTCGCCGGTGTCTTCATCAACGAAATCTTCAATCCATGTTTTGAGTACCCGAGCTGCAAGTCGATGGCCAATATATTTTTTCAATCCGGCTTTGCTGACTTTGATTTCTTCAGCAAGGTCAAAGATTTCAAGAATATCCTTGTCACTTTCGAATCCGATAGCCCTAAGAAGGGTTGTTACCGGAAGTTTTTTCTTACGGTCGATGTAAGCATACATCACGTTATTGATGTCGGTCGTAAACTCCATCCAGGAACCCTTGAAAGGAATGATACGTGCCGAATACAATTGTTGACCATTTGCATGGTAACTTGTTCCAAAGAATACCCCGGGTGAACGGTGTAACTGTGATACCACGATTCGTTCAGCTCCGTTTACAACAAAGCTTCCCTTGGGTGTCATGTAGGGAATCATCCCCAGATAAACATCCTGAATAATGGTCTCGAAATCCTCATGTTCGGGATCCGTGCAATACAACTTCAGCTTAGCCTTTAAGGGCACACTGTATGTAAGTCCACGTTCGATGCACTCCTCAATAGAGTAGCGCGGAGGATCAATATAATAATCGAGGAATTCTAAAACAAAGTTGTTTCTCGCATCCGTGATCGGGAAATTTTCGGCAAACACTTTAAACAAACCCTCATTCATGCGATCCTCAGGGTTGGTCTCCAGTTGGAAAAAATCCTGAAAAGACTTGACCTGAATCTCTAGAAAATCGGGATAGTCTGCCTTGATTTTGGTGGATGAGAAGCTAATTCTTCCTGAATTAATTGAAGCCAAGGTTTTAATGTTTTAAGTTAAAAAAATAAGAGCGGAACAACCAAAACTGGTAAAACCAAAGAAGCCGGTAGAGACCGGAAAAAAACAAACGTCCAGGCCCTTGTTTTTGCAGGGGTCTGGCGTCCGTTTTAATATGTTTTAATTGTACTTATTGTCATTAACTTACTTTATCTCAACCTCTGCACCTACTTCTTCAAGCTGTTTTTTCAAACCTTCAGCTTCATCTTTAGTTACGCCTTCTTTGAGGGCCTTAGGTGCTGAATCAACAAGTTCTTTTGCTTCTTTCAGACCAAGACTGGTAAGTTCTTTTACAAGTTTAACAACTTGTAGTTTCGCAGCACCGGCGCTCTTGAGAATAACATCAAATTGTGTTTTTTCCTCAACAGCTGCAACAGCGTCAGCTACA
>Ga0209125_1000461_pt1 | contig 53459 bp, 52 predicted proteins | sample BarGraIncub1131A_FD_184503 | JGI IMG/M metagenome (GOLD analysis project Ga0209125, IMG submission 184503) | Arctic peat soil microbial communities from Barrow, Alaska - Barrow Graham LP Incubations 11-31A (SPAdes) (version 2) | ecosystem: Environmental > Terrestrial > Soil > Wetlands > Peat... | reverse complement strand
CAAAACAAAAGGTACTGCAAAAAAGGAAGTCGAGAGCTCACTCTCTACTACACTTTTTAATTATGGAGTAACGCCAGTAGAACTTTCTGCAACACCAATAGAAATAAAAAATGAATCCGGTTTCTCTTATTGGCTCGTAGTTCTACTACCATTTATTATTCCGTTACTAATGGTAATTTTTATTATATGGATGCTAACTCGCCAAGTAAAAGGGCAAGGTATGCAAGCATTTACTTTTGGTCAATCAAAGGCTCGTATTACAGACCCAAATGATAAAAATAATAAAGTTACATTTAAGGATGTTGCTGGTTCCAAAGAAGCCAAAGAAGAATTAAAAGAAATTGTAGACTTTCTAAAAAATCCTAAAAAGTTTTTAGATATTGGTGCTCGTATTCCAAAGGGAGTTATTCTTACTGGTGCTCCAGGTACAGGAAAGACATTGCTTGCGCGTGCTGTGGCAGGGGAAGCTTCAGTTCCATTTTTCCATTTGTCAGGAAGTGAATTCGTAGAAATGTTTGTAGGAGTTGGTGCGTCACGTGTTCGTGATTTATTTAAAATGGCTAAAAAGGCTGCTCCGTCAATAGTGTTTATTGATGAAATAGATGCAGTTGGACGTGTTCGTGGAACAGGAGTTGGTGGAGGAAATGATGAACGTGAACAAACTCTAAATCAGATACTTGTTGAGATGGATGGTTTTGAACCAAATGAAAAAGTGATAGTTATGGCAGCTACGAATAGAGCAGATGTTCTAGATCCAGCACTTCTTCGCCCTGGACGTTTTGACCGAAAGATTATTTTAGATTTACCCGATAGGTCAGACCGTGAAGAAATACTCGTAATACATTCAAAGAAAAAACCTTTTGCAGAAGATGTAGATTTGAAAGTTATTGCAGAAAGAACACCAGGATTTTCTGGAGCAGATTTATATTCTATTATGAACGAAGGGGCAATACTTGCTGCACGTGAAGATAGAAAAAAAGTTGCACAGTTTGACTTAATTCGTTCAATTGAAAAAGTTATGATGGGACCAGAGAGAAAGAGTCACTTGCTTTCAAAGAAAGAAAAAGAAATCACAGCATATCATGAGGCAGGACATGCACTCATTGCATCAATACTTCCTTATGCGGACCCAGTTCATAAAGTTTCAATAGTTTCTCGTGGACGTGCTGGTGGCTATACTCTCAAGCTTCCACTCGAAGAACGCAGACTTCAAAGTAAAAAAGAATTTTTGGATGATATTACAATGTCTCTCGGAGGTTACGTAGCAGAAGAAATGGTTTTCGGTGATATCACAACAGGTCCATCAAATGATTTACAAGTCGCTACTAATCTAGCTCGCGCTATGGTTACACGATGGGGAATGAGTAATGAGATAGGTCCAATAGCACTTGAGAGTGATGGAGGGCATGTAATGTTTGGACAAGGAGTTAACGAAAAAGAATATTCTGAAAAGGTTAGTTCTCTTATTGATTCTGAAGTTTCAAAGATTATGAATGGTTCATTTGCAGAAGCAAAGAAAATTCTTCTAGAGAAAAGAAATGTACTTGATATAATAGCAAAGAGATTAATAGAAGTAGAAACTCTTGAACAGGCAGACTACAATAATTTAATAATTGCGAACGGAATTTTGCCAAAAAAGAAGGAGGTGGAATAGGAGAGTAGCAAGTAGTAAGTAGAAAGGAAAAACAAATAATTAAATCAAACAGCCCTGAAGCGAAGCTTCAGGGCTGTTTGCAAATAGAGTGATTTTTCTGTAATATATGAATACCAACATAATTAATTAATTTTTAATTATAAACCCGCCCTTAGCTCAGTTGGTTAGAGCACAGAGCTTATACCTCTGGGGTCCTAGGTTCGAATCCTAGAGGGCGGACCATATTTAAAAAACACAGGATTCACTCCTGTGTTTTTTAAATATGGTCCGCCCTCAACGAGCCAACTGCTTGGCTCGTGTTAGGATTCGAAAGACTTTTCCTTGCCGTAGGCGGAAAAGTACCTGGCTACGTGGTAGCCGAAAAATGTACTCATGGTCCTAGTCTATTACATAAAATAGAGGTTGGACGTCAGTCCAACCTCTATTTTTACCCCAGTATCTACCCATTGACAAACCATCTCCATTATGCTACTATATAGACAAATAAATCGTTGGGTTTCCGCGTAAGGGCCACCTTTGAAAAAAGGGAGTGATTTGAAAAATCAAAAAATATTTGTTATGAAAGCAATAGCTATCATTTTCGTGTTCATGGTTTCCATGTTTGTATCATCTTGTGGTCAAAAAGAAACCACAACAGTAAACACAACCATAAAAACGACATTCTCAACTGAGCCAACTGGCTCCTTCCTTATCGCTAAAAAAGTGGTAAAGAAAGGTGACACTGTGTGGGCCTATAGCAAGGACCATTACGGTACAGGTTTGAAATGGAGGGATATTGTCTCTCAGAATCCGTTTTTACAGGAACCAGGCCGTGTATATTTTGATACAGCCATTGGTGAATGGATTGTTGTGATTAAGCCAGGTGAAGAATTGAAAATTGGTAATGAAGTAATTGTTCCAGTGTTTGTTGTTGAAGAAACTACAATAAAAACAACTGTTACAAAAGAACCCGCTTCAGAACTATTTGCACTACCTTGGCTATTCTGGTTAGCAATTGGAATTTTTATTCTTGCTCTCGCTTGGATAATTTTTTCCAGAACACCATTTTTCAGTAGCAGTTCTGCTATTGCCATTGCTAATGCTGGTACACACGTAGACCTACGTGGCACCGACAACTTTGACGGGGCAACAGAGCGTGCCATGCGCACACGAATGATTGAAAGGGAAATGTACTTGAAAGAAGATATCTGGGAAGATTCCCGTCATATTCTTCGGTTAAGTGCTGACAACAATCGTCTTCAAAACTTCACCGTTTCCGAAAACGAAGAAGGTATCTTTGTAAATGCCAACTTCCGTCGAGACAGACGTGAAAGAAAAAACGATCGCAAAAATGATGTCGAGAAATAATCTCGTACTTCATAATTTATAAAAATGCCGCTGAGTTAGACTCAGTGGTATTTTTTTTGTCCAAAATTAAATTTAATCTAAAACTTATCTCTTTCTGGACATATTTATACTATTGACAATATGTATATTATTATGTTATAATAACCAGAGTAATTAATTACTTTGATTATTAAGTATATAATATATGTAATTAAAATTAATAATTAACTTATCTTATTTATGAACGAAGAAACAAAAAATTTAGCAGGAGAAGCAATGCTCAGTCAGTTTATTGACAAGTTAGTAGTTGAAGCAGAAATGGATAAAAGTCTAGAAGAAAGTACACTTACTGGTCTTAAAAAGGATTTACAAGAAAGACTTGAAAATAGAATTAAAGCTATGATACTTTCTCAAATTAGTGCAGATAAACTTGAAGAATTTGAAAAAGTAATCGATTCTGGGGATGCTGTGCTTACGCAAAAATTTTGTAATGAAAATATTGTAAATTTTCCTGAATTAATCGCGGCTGAACTTTTAAATTTTAGAAGTAGATATATTGCTTAATTATTAAATTAAAATTATAAAATTATGGATAAAGCATTTAAACCTCAACCAACAGTCGTGAAAGATCCCGTAATAGAAAAGAAAAAGTTTACTGCAACAATTGTTGATACTACCGACCTGATGCAAGCTCAAGCAATTGATGTTGGAAATGAAAAAATGACAATAACACCTGAGAGTGCTGAACTTGCAAAACTTAAATTAAGTGAGAAATTACTTAAGGGTGAATTTTGGAATCGCTTGGGTCAAAAAATTTGGAAATATGGTCTAAAACGCGATTATAATCGTAATAAAGAAATATATAAAGCCTCTCAAGAAATCTTAAAGACTGGAAATGTTTTTGTTGGTGAAGGAAAAGAAAAAGAAGCTCATGATAAAGTAATGTCTGATATTATAGATCAGTTCACTTCTGGTTACGATGAAGCAATTCATGAAGAGGCCGGAGAGAAGAAAGTAGTTCTTGGAAAAGATGAACTAGAAGAAGAAGCAACTGGTGATAAAGAAGCTGCAAAACAATTAATAAAAGATTGGGCAACAGGGAAAATTAGTAAAGAATCTTTTCTTGCACAAGAAGAAAGACTTTTTCATCAATTAAAAGGAAATCAAGACGATAAAGAAGTAAAAGGAAATGTGATGTATGCTTCGAATTTATTTGAAGTTGCTGAACAGGTAAAATTAGCAATAAAAAATCAAGAGTTTTTGGAAAATGAAGATTTTGAGTTTGAAATGATTTATGGAATTTCTAAAGCGAGCGTAAGAACTGAGGATCATTTTAATAGAACAGAGAGAGTGATGGATAAACTTTTGCACTCAAAATTAGGACAATTTACAAATGAGACAACTATAGCCATGGCTCTGTCATGTGCTTCTTCTTTGCTTATTCGTTCTGCAGCTGGTCTACCAGGGAAAATAGTTCCTGTATTAGGTACAGCACTAATTTCTTCTGGATTTGCAAAAAAGAGAGAAGAAATGGAGCAAATAAAGAAAAGAACTTTACATGCAAGACAAATGGCAAAGGGAGAAAAATTTAATCCTGACACGATGCCAAACAGAACGGAGATGGATACTTTTAATTATAAAACAGAATCAGCAGTTGATATATTAAAAAATATCGATACAAATTTGCAAATTCTAGAAAAAAATGGAGCAAATTTAACCGAGCAAGAATTGAATTCTCTTTTTGCAGAATTAACCTCACTTGAAGCCTTGGTTCGTCTTTCTGACAGAAGAAGTATAGACCTCATAACTTACTCTGATTCTACAAATGTTGTTAAAGAAAGACTAGCAGTTGACACCAAAAAGAGGCAAATGAAAGATGCTTTGAAAAAAGCATTTGAAAGTGGAAATCATAAAATTCCAGAGGGAACCTTTGAGGAATACTTTAATTCTCTCTCTACCACAGAAGAAAATAGACTAATAATGGAGAAGGAAACTGGTATTGATGCAAAAGATCGTAATTTTAATAAAATGAAGACTGAAAAAGGTTGGAAAGCTGCCAAAAGTGCATTTGGGTGGGGATTAGTTTTTGGAGCAGCTTTCTCAGAAGGAGCAGGTCTTGTGCAAGGGCATACAGGTGTAGTTGGAGATCTTATTCATACAATAAAGGGTGGACATTTATTACCTCCTGGTGTTCCAGTTGAACACTTAACCATGGCAACATATATTAAACACCTTATCCAAGGTGATGTTCCTAAAATGGATCCAGGTAAAATGCATGAAATACTTATTGGAGAAAGTCATATGAAGCTTCCAGAAGGTGTAAATATGCTCAAAAATCCAGATGGAAGTTTCAATCTTGTTTGTGGAGGTAAGGTTCTAGGTGAACATCTAACTGTTACACCAAATGGTAGTTTGACAGATGAAGCAAAAAATATACTTGTACATAATGGAATTGGAATGACAAAAAACCCAATTGATGTAATTGGAAAAGGACCCGTAAGCGTAGAAGACCATATCAAAGGACATCCTGGTGATATGAAAGAAATATTAAAGAGAGTTCATCTTGATAATAATACTCCAACTGAATCTAATTTAAATGAATTAAAAACTCAATTGGGAGGTATTAATGGTACAGGTATAGATGCAAATAATAACTTTGTTTACAATGTTGGACATATGACCCCAGACGGATCCTTCCATGGGGACTTAAGTGCAAATGCACAAGAACTTATGAAAGCAGGACATTTGAAAATGCTTTTCTCAATGTCTAATGGAACTCAAAATCATGTTTTTGAATTTACAGTAAATCCTGATGGTAAAATTATTATTCCTCCAGGAAGTGAAGCTGGTAAATTACTATTTTCAAATATAAATGGACACGCTGATTTTCATGGAAGATTTGGTGAAGTCGCTCAAGATATGGGCAACGGTCAGTACCATATTTTAAGTACAATTGAAGGTAAAGGAATTAAAGATGTAATAGATGTGATAAAAACTCAAACAGAAGAAACAATATTAAATGTACCGGGCAGTTATGACGGAGATTTAGTCTTTATTCCGATAGTTCCAGGAGATCCTTTAGAAAAACTTGAAGAGAAGAAAAATGAAGATAAGACACCAATAGTTGGTCCTATCGCAATTGAAAAAACAGGTGTTACTGATATGAAAGCTATAGATGAAGGCATGGGAACTAAAAAAGAAATGAAAGCCATTGGTCAAGGTGAAGTCAAAAAAGAAGCATTAGCTATCAGTCAATTTTCAGTAGGAAATGAATTTGGGAGGCTTGAAGCAAAAGAAGCAAACAGAAAAGCTAAAATAGATCTAGCACGCTTGGCAAATGATATGGAAGTTTTCAAAAGTACATATCCAGGTGAAAAAATTCCAGTAGAAATGGAAGAAAGATATAGAGATGCTGAGGCCAATTTAATTAATTCTAAAAAATTATTGGATAAAGCAGAAGAAGAATATAATGCTGAATTAAATAAACAGAAGGAGGCTGCTCAAAATATAGTAGCTCCTGGTGTAGTAAATAAAACTGGGTCTACTCAAGCAACAGCACCAGAAGTAAAGAAAAAACCAGTAGTTGTCAAAAACACAACACCTGGAACAACAGTAGAACCAGTATTTACTCCCGGTAAAACTCCTGATAATACAAGTACTATTGAAAAGAAGTTTACAGTTGATGATTTATCAAAGGTTGGAACTGAGATTGAAAGTGCAACAGGTAAATTTACTGTAACAGAAAAAATTGATAAAGGTTGGTGGAAAGCATTTAATAGATATGACATGAAAGGAATTTTTAAAGATAAAAATGGTACCGAATCAATTGTTAATTATGATTTAAAGGATATGGAAAGGTTATTTAAGAAAAATATTCTAAAAATAACAAAAGTTGAAAATAAAAATTAAATAAGATTATCAGGCCTAAATATATAAAAACCACCAAAATTTGGTGGTTTTTATATATTTTGTTGATTGACAGTAAATATTGATTAAAGGTATTATGAGTATATAAATTATGACACCACAAGAAAAAGCTAAGAAAATTGAAGAAATATATAATGAAGCTATTAAAAAGCTTGAAGATCTTAATAAGGAACGCAAGGGTATAGTGGCAGATTATATAAAAGAGCTTGAAGCTCAAAAAATAAATGCGATTCGGGCATCTATGGGATTATAAAATTAACTGAATTATTATGAATGAACAGTTTAATGAAAAAGATTCTTTGCAAAAAGATATAGAAAGTCAGACAACTTCAGAAGGTGTAAAAAGTTTTATAGATGATACAGAAGCATGGGGCGGTCATGAAGACATTGTTGCTTTTGCAAAAGATAAATTAGAAAAAATTTTAGCTGAAGCTGGCAAAGCTGAACAAACAAGTGAATCTCAAACTGCTCAAATAAGTGAGATGGGAGGAAATACAGAAACAGTAGCAGAAAAAACAAAAGATATTGATAAACAGATAGAAGAGGTTCAAGCAAATGCAGCAGCAAGCATTGCTATGGTTGAAAATCAGACATTCTCTCAAGTTTCAAATGAAGGGAAAAATGAAACAAATAAAGAAGCAATTGAAAAGCAATTATCAGAATTTGAAAAGGGTAAAGTATTTAAAGGAAGTCCAGAAGGAAGAGGTTATATAATAACTAAATCTCCTGTAGACCAGGGAGCTTTTTATTTGGCTGAAGCAATTGCTGTAGTTGGAGAAGATGAAGATCCTTCTTTTCATCATACGATAAATATAGTTTTGAATAAATCAAAAGATGGATTAATAGAAAATATTATGGTAAAAACAAATCCTAAGGTGGAAGCTAATAAACCCACAGAAGAAGTTGTTGAAAATAATATAAATACTACTGTTGCAGAGCCAGAAAAAGCAACAGAAGTAAAAAATGAAACGTCTGTTGAATCTACTACTGTCGCAGAGCCAGAAACAGCAGCAGAAGTAAAAAGTGAAACAGCTGTTGAATCCACCACTGCTACTGAAACTCAAGTTGAAAGTTCAATTACTCCAAAAACAGAAACTGGACCAGAAAAAGTAGTTAGTAAAGGTGAAGAAAGATACAATAAAATTTCAAATACAATAACTACCCAGAAAAATAAATTTACAGGTTGGATTAGCCGTGGAACTGAAGGTTTAGGAAAACTTATTAAAAAAGGATTAATAGGTGCTTTCAATGCTCCAGAAGATATATCTCATGGGGTTAAGGTTGTTGGCGAAAAAATTGGAGAAGAGTATGGATATGCAAAAGAAAGTGTCAAAGAAGGTTTTAATTTTGTTGGAGAAAAGATAGATGAAGGAGTTAAATCTATAGGAGATGACTATAATAAATTTGATAAAGCTACAGATGAGAAAGCCAGCAAGATGGGTGAGTGGATTGGATTCAGTGCTGCTATGGCTTATGAATCCAGTTCAAATTGGGTAAAAGATAAGAAAATAAAAACAGAAAATATTGTTGGTGGAGTTTCTCTTGCCACGGAAACAGTTTTGAGTTTAGCTAAAGATAAATCAATTGAAAAATTGGATAGTGCAAAAGAAAGTATTAAAAAATCATTTAAAGAAATTAAAAAATATGGTGAAGGTGCATTAGATACTGCTAAATTATGGGCATGGTATAAAAAAGATGATTATAATAAAAAGAAAAATGCCATAAAAGAATCATATCTCAAAAAGAAGACTGAAATAGAATACAATAAAATACAGAAAATCTTGGCAAAATCTGCTCAATTAAATCAGATTGGAAAGAAGGGAGAAAAATTAGAATATAAAATAGCCGCATAACATTATGAACATACAAGAATTAAAAGATTTTTTTATTGCTAGCGAATACTCTGATGAGACAAAGAAAGTCATTGCTCAAATATTGTCGGATAAAGTTGAAACTACCCCAGAAGTAATTTTCCAAATCAAGGAGATTTTACAAAAGGAACTCGATGCTGATTTTGAAGAACTGGGAATTGATATTACAGGTGATCCTGAAGCAGAAATAATTGAAAAAGAATATGCCGAGGACTTGGATTTGATAGAAAAGGATTTAGATAGTGATATGGAATTTGTAGAAAAAGAACTAAAAAAGTTAGATGAAATAAACACAAAAGTATTAGAAATTTCTGACGAAGTAGAGGGGAATAAATAAGGTTTAATAAAAACAAAAGAGCAGATGTTGTACGTCTATGGGAGACGTTCAACATCTGCTCTTTTGTTTTTGTCTAATGTTAATTTAGTAAAATTACCTACTGGTTTTTTTTATTCAAAATGCAATTTGATATTTTTATTTGCCAGTGTTTTTGCTAAGAGAGGAGAGAGTTTTAAATCAATATCATTTTGTATTATATTTATTGCTTCTGTTCTAGCAGCTTCTACCATCTTTATATTTTTCATTGCTTCCATTCCGAGGTCAGTAATGCCCCATTGTTTATCCCCACCGAGTAGTCCTGCTCCACGAAGAGATAAATCTAGCTCTGCTAGTTCAAATCCATTGGCAGCTTTTGTGAGAGCTTTTAGTCTATCCATTGTCTTATCTGTCTTCGCATCAGCAAATAGATAGCAGTATGACTGATAAGTGGAACGTATAACTCGCCCACGAAGTTGGTGGAGCTGTGCAAGACCAAATCTCTCTGCTCCCTCTATCACAATGACAGTCGAGTTTGGAATATTTACTCCCACTTCTATTACAGATGTGGAAACCAATATATCAATTTTGTGCTCAGCAAACTCTTTCATAACAAGTTCCTTTTTTTGCTTAGTCATCTTACTGTGCATTATATCAATACGATAGTTCGGGAATATATCTTTTTGTAATCTCTTAGCTTCACTTGTTACAGACTTTACATCAAGTTTTATTTTGTCTTCTTCGTCGGTTGTCTCATCTATTTTGGGACAAATAATATACAGCTGTCTGCCTTCACTCAATTCTTTTTTAATTTTTTCATAAGCCTCAGCTCTTTTATTTTCACCAACAATTTCAGTAATAACTTTTTTTCTTCCTTCGGGCATCTGGTCGATTATAGATAAATCTAAATCACCATAAATAGTAAGTGCCAAGGTTCGTGGTATAGGAGTTGCAGTCATTGAAAGATAGTGAGGAGAGTGACCTTCTTTTTTTGCTAGTTTCATTCTTTGGTTTGTTCCAAATCTGTGTTGTTCGTCTATTATAACCAAACCTAAATCTTCAAATTCTACAGACTTTGATATCAAAGAATGTGTTCCGATAACTATTGGAATCTCACCATTTTTAATCCATTTGAGGAGTTGGTTTTTTGCTATAGGAGTCCAAGTTTTAATCTGTTGGCCATCCTTCCATCCGCCTGATTTACTGGGGAATTTACGGCAACCACTCGATGTAATAAGGGCAATAGATATACCGGTATGTTCAAAATACTGAGTAAAATTTTCAAAAAGTTGGGTAGCGAGAACTTCTGTTGGAGCCATGTATGCCACTTGTAAATTACCAAAAGATTGTCCTACAGGTCTATTTTTAATGACAGCATAAGCAACTGTGGCTGCGACAAATGTTTTACCACTTCCTACATCTCCTTCTATTAGACGTGACATAGGTTTGTCTTTTTTTAAATCCTCAAGGATTGTATGTATAGTATTTGTTTGGGCTAGAGTTGGTTTAAATGGAAATCGAGAAACAAAATCTTTTATGTCACCATCTTTTACTACAAGTTTATATGAAAATAATTTTTCATATTTTTTACGTTCTTGTTGTCGGGCAAGTTGAATAAAAAATACTTCTTCAAAAGCAAATCTTTTACGCGCAATTTCCGCATGTTCTTTTTTTTGAGGGGAGTGTATCCAGACTAAAGCGGTATGAAGAGATGGTAGTTTATATTTATTTAAAATTTCTTTATCCAAATAATCTGGAATATTATTTACACAATCAGACTTAAGTATTTTGTTGATAGCATGATATATCCACTTTGAAGTAATACCTCTTGATTCAGAATATACTGGGTAACCAAATTGCTCACCACCTTCTTTTTTTTGGAATAGGGAATCGTGTAAATCAATAGGGAGAATATCTTCTTTGTTTATTTCTGGGTTTGTAAGTGTTAGTCCATAAGTTTTACTTTCTGATACCTTACCAGTAACTCTCACAGTAGAACCTTCTTTGAGCATTTTTGCTAAATATGGTTGATGAAACCAAACAATATTTATCCTTCCAGTTAGGTCTGTAATAGTTGCTTGTCCCATAGGGATTTTACTTTTAAATCCTTTCTTTGTTTGTAAATTTGAAATAATTCCTATGACTGTAGCTTGCTCGCCATCCTTTAAAGTATTTATATGACGAAATTCACTTATATCTGTATATCGAGATGGGAAGTAATATAAAAGATCTTGGATATTTATTATTCCAAGTTTAGCTAGGGCTTTTTTTTGATTTATATCTATTCTAAATTGTGATTCAATTTTATCGTTTAATAACATAATCTAGTGGAGAAAAATTATTTTTTGTTTTATCTCCATACAGAATGATACCACCAATGGCTATAAATATAATAAGTAAAATTATAGTTTTTATTTTATTTGGTTGTTTCATCTCGTCATATTATAACATATTCAATTTTATGCTCGTTTTAACCTTCAACATGTACGGTGATATTTGATTTTTCATTTTTTAATTTAAGTGACAAAATGGCAAATGAACCAACTGCAACTATGATACTTGATATTATAAAAACATAATTATAAGCATTGATTTGAGCTTTAAGAATTATAAGAGCAACATATTTTTGAAAATCAACTGCACTTGTACTCATCAAATGGCTGTAAGTATTTATTTGTAACACATTATGATAAATTCTATTATTTAAAATAGTTCCAAATAAAGCAATTCCAAAAGCTCCAGCAATGTTTCGAACGAGAGCAAGTACGGATGAAGCAATTCCGATTTCGTTGGCTTTTACAACAGACGCTATAACATTTGTTCTTTGAGCCATTCCAAAACCCATACCAAATGCCATGATACATAGAGGAATAATGATTGCCAGTGGTCCCGATTTAGGATCCAAGAAAGAGAATAAAAATATTCCTATTGCTGCGACAAATGTACTCGCAAAAATTATATATTTAGCTTTTACCTTACCAGATAGTGCTCCTCCTAATGGGGCAGCTATCATCATAGCGGCTGCCATAGGCATAAATAAATATCCTGTTTCTGTTGCATTATAACCAAGAAATGTTTGAGCAAAAATAGGAAGAAGAAAAAGTCCACCTATCATTCCCATAAATACCACGAAATTATTCATAAGTGTATTTACAAAAGCTGGAATTTTGAAAAACTTTAAATCAACAATAGGTTCTTTTGTATTATTTTCTATTTTAATAAAAACATAAGTGAATACAACTATTAATACATAACATATAGAACTTGAAATTGATAACCATCCCCAGTCAGATCCCTTATCGAGGACAAGTACAAGAGAGGATAGCATTATACCTAGAGTGGTAGCGCCCCACCAATCAAAGTGTGTTGTTTTTATTTCAGATTTTGACTCGTTTATAAAACGAAGTGCCATTAAAATCCCAATTATACCAATTGGTAAATTTATCAAGAAAACTGAACGCCAACCAAAGCCATCTATGAGTGGTCCACCTAGAAGTGGTCCAAATACCGAAGCAGCTGCAAATGATGCAGACCAAAGGCCTAGAGCTTGAGCTCTTTCTTTTCCTTCACGGAATGTGACAGCGATGATTGCCATTGCAGTAGGGTAGTCAGCAGAACTAGCAATTGCTTGGATTACACGAAATACAATCATTGATTTTAAATCCCAAGCAAATCCTGCCAAAACTGAACCTAAAATAAATACAGCAAAGCCTATTATATAAACTTTTTTTCTACCAAGTGTATCTCCAAGTTTTCCCCAGATAGGTACAAAAACAGCATTCGCCAAGATATAAGCGGTTGCTATCCACCCAGCAGATGAGACAGTGATACTAAAGGCGTCTATTATTTTAGGTAAGGCAAGGTTAACAATGGTCTGGTCCAATCTGCCCAAAAATGTTCCGATTATAACCGTCAAAAGAATCCACCAGCGCAGGTTATTTTGGTTGGACTTTGTCATAAATTATTTATAGTAAACTTTAATTTTTACAGACATACCATTTTTAAATTCTTTATATAGAGAAACATCGTATTTAACTTTCACTATAAATTCTTTTACGACTCTTTTGTCAGAAATACTAAATACAACACTAGAGTCTTTTGAAGTGGAACTAATTTCTTCTACTATTCCGGTGTATTCTTTTCCAGGAAATGCATCAAGTGTAAATAAAACTGGATTACCAATGGAAATTTTTGAAAGGCCAGCATCTTCTTTTATTGTTGCAATAATTCTAGATTCTTTTGGGTCAATCATTTTAATCACAGCCTGAGACGAATTAAATACTTGGCCTGGTGTATTGTCTGTGTAAATTATAATTCCATTAATTTTTGATTTTAATATTTCAGAACCAATTCTAGCTAAAGGTTGGTCAATAACAACATTATCACCTTCTTTTACATATATTTCATCTAAAATTCCTTGAGATTCTGGACTAACAGAAATAATAGGAGAAGAAACAGTTGAATCCTCAATACTTATGTAAGATGAAATTGATTTATAAAATAAAATTCCGCTAACTATTAAAATCACCATTATAATTCCTGTTGAACTTTGAACCCAAGGTTTTGCGAATATACTTTGTTTAGGATTTTCCATAAATTTATTTTGTTGTAATACTAATAACTGTTTTGTTAAGTGTTGTCGACTGTCCAACTACAAGATTTTTATCTATAAAATTTATAGTGCCATCTACAGGAGATATTATTAAATTATTTTGATAAGAACCCACAGCAGCTTCATACGCTCCCTTTGCTGCTTCTACTTGAGCCTCTGCCACACTTGTATCAGATGAGTCTTTTCCAAGCGTTGTAGATAAGTCAGATAATATTTTATCTCTATTTTCTAATGCCAATTTATAGGCATTAGAATTTGCAAGATAGGATGGACTTTTTACATTAGGAATATTTATTGTCCAAATAATATTCTGGTCAAAATATGTTGAATTTGTAAATTTAATTTGGAGTCCACAGTTACCGAGTGGTACAGGATTGTCATATTTAACTGAACTAGTTCCACTTTCTAATCCATCATAATTAAATGAAAAGCCTGAGTCACTGTCTCCTGAAGCGTATGGTTTTATTTCATAACTTCCTTCCTTTCCGCAAGTGTATGTTCCAGAAATTATTGCTTGATTTTTGTTTTGTTTATCAGGAATTCCTTCAAGACCATTTGAAAGTAATATTTGGTATGAATTTTCAACAATTAAATCCTGTTGTTTTTTTGTAGTTGCATATTGAGAATTTAAAGAGGCATATTGTGCTTCTGCCAAATTTAGAGCTCCTTTTGCTTGGTTTACTAAGCCTTCTGCATCTGGAGATGAAAGTTTTGCTAATATTTCTCCCTTATGTACAGTGTCACCATTTTTTACGGAGACACTTTCAATACGGCCATTTTTAGGAAAAGATAAATCTACATTTTTACTAGATATGACTTCTGTGTTATTAACGTCATTAACAATATTTAATATAGGAGCTTTTCCTATATTGTTATATTCAATAAATAAAACAATCAATCCTATTATTGCAAATATAGGAATAATTATTGCTGGTCTTGATAAAATTTTTGAGAATTGTTTTTTCATATAATATTAGTTAGGAATACATTTAATAAGGATACGGGATAAATCTTCTTTGTCTTTTTGTTCAAGCTTTGAAAGCATTTTTTTAAATAAAGATATTTTTCTTTTGTGTATTGAGTAGAAAACTTTATGTGCTCCTTTATCTAATTCAATATAAATTGTTCTACGGTCTTTATCTGATTGAGTTCTCGTTACAAATTTCTTGCTAATTAAAACGTCTATAAGTGTACTTGCTGAAGGGGGAGTGATATGAAGCCAAGTTGCGATATCCTTCATTGTTACTTTTCCTTTTTCAGCTATATACATTAAGACTTCAAAATGAGACAAGGAACACTTAGAGTCTTTTGCTTCTTCAAGTAGAGAAGCCGTCATAGCGTGGCGAAACATTATTAACATCTCGTCTAAACCTTGGTTTTTGTTTATTTTTGTATTTTTCATAAGTTAATCTAATAGTTAGATAAACTAAATACTAGCATACAATGCCTATGTTTGTCAAACACTCTAAAATACCCACTAGGCACGACCTAGTGGGTATTTTAGAGTGTTATAATTATTATTTTTTTGAAAATGAGTTTAATGAGTTTATTTTACCAATATCCATTTTACCTATTTGTTCTTGATCCATTCCAAGTAATTTAACTCCTGCGTAGACAACCAGAGCAATAACAATAAAATCAATTCCATTACTTATAAATATTCCATAATGAATACTCGCTTTACCAAGGTGAAAAACTTTTAAATTTATATCATCAACTCCACCTAGAGCCACATTTAATATTGGGTTAATTATGTCAATAACTAGTGATGATACTAATTTGGAAATAGCAGAACCTAAAATAAAACCTATTGCTAAAGTAACAACTCCCTGGTTTTTTAGGAAGTTTCTAAAACCGCTTAGACCTTTTATTTTTTGTAATTTTTTTAATTTCTCCATAATTTTTATATTGAGTAGATATACTACTATATTATCATAAAAACACAAAACTAGAGATTGTACGTCTCAGTCAGTAGATTGACCTACTGGGTACGGGAGACGTCCAACCTCTAGTAAATAGTGCGATTCGTCGATACTGTGGTGAGACCATGAGTACATTTTTCGGTCACCACGAAAATTCAAATAGGTGATTGTGGTAAGAACTATTCTTGCTATTTACTATTTATTTTTTAAATTAAACTATATTATTTATATCCAGTGAGCTAGATATGCTATGAAGAGGACAAAAGCTAGAAGTCCTAAAAGATTTTGGAATTTTGATAAAACAGTTATTATTACGATAGCAATAATAACTTTAATTAGACCAAGTGCGACAAGTGATGCCCAAATAGTTTGTATAAACAATTGAATTATAATCATATATATATATATTGTATCGCGAAATAAGACATAAAGTCAAAAATAAAAATACAACACTTATATAGATATTAAAAATTCATTGTAGCTAAGAATACATCTCGTGCTAGCTGTCAGTGGTGGAGTCTTTGAGTTTCGAACCCCACTAGAGCTAGTTCTAAATAGATCTATCTATAAAGTCCCAACCCCTACCTTTCCTTTATAATATAATCGTTATAGTTAATTATTGTATACAGTATGTGAACCTCATTTTCCTTCAAATGGATCTGCTATCGTTATCTTTCCTGTTTCAGCATCACCTAGTCCTGCGTATAAAGTTGCCGTACCATCATCGTTGCGTATTAATCCACCAGGGAAAATAATATCATCAAGTTCGGGGCTTTTTGCTTTGCCGGGTGGAAAATTCTTTCTTGTCGCAATAATTTCAATAGGTGACGCACTTTTTGTTTTAGGATCATATATAAATGCCATTGCATAATAGTGTTTACCTTTTTCATCTTGATAAGCAATATGTCCAAGAACCCCGATTCTTCCATCTGGTAATATATGTAATTCATTTGCTCCACCCCATTCTCCTTCAGGGAATTGATCTTGTATTATTTCTGCATTATTAAAAATATCTTTTTTCTTTAAATCATCAAGACTATCTATTTCCATATAACCAATTTTTCCTTTACCACCTATTTCACCTTGAGGCCTTGTAAAAACTCCAATTTTTCCACTTGGAAGAGAAACAAGACGAATATCTTTCATTCTATCTGGGCCAACAGCAAATTGTTCAAGTGAAGTTGTATCTTTCCCGCGATAAAATATTGTTCTATAACCTTTATGCTCAGGATCTTTCTTTGTTGGCTCTGGGTATACTTCAACTCCGCCTATGATTAATTCATCGCCTATATGTGTAGCAAATCCATCTTCCATTTTGAATTTTGGTTGTTCATTTTCTAGACACCAGTCCCCATCTTTCTTTTCAAAAAGCATAACTTGTGAATCAGCTATTGCTTCTGTCTTTTCTACACGTCCAGTTACAAACACCCTATCTCCAACATAAAATGGAGCTGAAATATTATAAACATCATAGCCATCAACCCCTTTAAATTGGAGTTTTTCTCCCTGTAGAATTTCTTTTTTATTAAAATCATTTATAAGACCAACACAATGTGCAAATGGTGATTCCTGAGATACTTCTCGAGATGTTTCATGTTCATTTTTGGCTGCAACATCTTTCATTGCAGTATTTAAATTTTCGTTCATTCTTTAATGATATATCTATTTTAGCAAAAACCCTACTCTGTTCTGTTTTACTGGAATATTTGAGTTTCAAAACCATTTAGAGCTAGCTCTAAATACCTAGCTAACGACACATGTCGTGCTAGCTATCAATAGCGGGCAGTTTGGTACGCTGTTGGAACTGAGTTGTTAATAAATAAAGGCAATGGTGTAGCAAGAACGGTCCTTACTACTTTGAGTTTGATGATTTTTCTAAATCAGAAATTTTTTGTTTAAGTTCGATCATTTTCAATTCTCTGTCTGTCGTAAAACCATTTAACTTTTTTGTTTCTTCCAAATTCTTTTTCATTATATCCATATTTTTCGCCAATTCCTGTTTAGAAAATTCTAGTTCATCATTTTTATTATTAAGATCGATTTCCAATTTATTTATCTCAGTCATATCATGTATAACGAGAACCAATCCTTGTTTTTGACCTGATATCATAACAAATGATCCATTGATTAAAACTGAAATTGGTTTGCTGTCGTTTTTACTTACTACTTGCATTCGCATATTTTTCCAAGAAGAATTAAAAAAAGTTTCGTCCTTGATTTCTGAACCATCTTGATTTTTAAGAATAGTAGAGATGTTTTTGCTCGTTAATTCTGCCACTGAGAAACCCAATACTTTTTCTACAACATTATTTACTAGTATAATTTGGTACTTTTCATTTATTACAATCAAAATATCACTAATGGTATTAAAAATTTGGCTAATAGCTAAAGCTGGGGATATAGAAAGGAAATTATATTTACTAATAGCATAAAAAATAATCATTGCGCTTATACCTGCAGATATCGTTGTTAAGCAACTAGGTACTAGTAAATAAAATAATGGCAATATAACTTGGGTTACTATACCAACAATAAAAGGGAAAAGATAAGCAATAATAAAAAGTCTCAACTGCTTTTTTTGCAGATCATTTAGTTTAGGCAATGAATGCAAAGCAATAATAATTGCTAATGCAATCAATCCTGAAACAAATAATCCTAGAAATAAAAAATATGGCGTAGTTTTATCAATATATCCCCATGATGTTTTTATTACCCCATTTGAAAACAAAGGAGTAAAAAATGAAATAAAAGAAAGTATAAGTGCAGGAAGAAGTATAATGGACTGTATGAGAAAAGATTTAATTTTTTCAGATGATGTAATGATAAGAACAAAACGTAAAAAAGATACCGCAACAAAAATAGCGCCGATAGACCCGATTCGTGACCACAAGTATGAAGTATCAGGATTACCTGCTACCATTTCTAAACTCTCGCCAAGGACCCATATTGCCATTGAGATAGTAATATACAAATAGGCATAACCAACCTTACCATTAAGATGTTTACTTATAATATAAACACATAATATAATATTTATGCCTAAAGAAATAAATTGAAATACTGTAAATAGATTCATTATAATGATAAAAAATATTAACACATAAATTATAACATTATTTGCTAAGTTAAAAAACAACCTTCAGGCGGTTATTTAACTTATTTCTATATAGCAATTATCGTCCTTGCTACACTAAAAAAGTATACAGGTAGCAAAAATATTTTTGAATAAAATAGTTCGAATCTCATCGGGGTGCTTATTTTTTACTAAATTGTATACTCAAAAGGCCTATATATTATATAGGCTCGTGAGTCTACCGATACTTAATTTTTCCTGCGGGGTCGTTGAGTTTCGGACCCGTCTAATACTAGCTCTAAATGGGTCATAAATAAGTACACTATTGATTTTTAATAAATTTGAAGTAATATGAGACTAAACAAATAAAATCGTATGATATGGATGATTTTAAATTTATGAAAGCGGAAGTTAAAAGGAATAAACTTACTATGACATTTCTTGGAAATGACAGCATGGATAAAGATGATTTCCTTGGGGAAGCAACTGAATATCTTTTTTTAAATTGGTTTGATGGAAGAATGCACCTTATTTTTGTTTTGATAAGAGAAATGATTAAAAATATTTTTGATCATGGTACAGGAAAAGGAATTCTTACCCTTATTAAAAATGGAGATAGTTATGAATTTGAATTTATTGACCATAATCCACAAAAAATTAACTTTATTGAAATTTGTAAAATTAGTAAAAATAATGGATGGGTGAAAAAATCAAGTTCAAATTGTAATGTTGGATTGTCTATGATTCAAAGTTTAGGAAAAGAAGTAGGGGTAACTCTTGTGATAGATGATACCAAGGGAGGAATCAACTATTCTGGATCGTATTCTCTTCAAGAGAAATAAAAGGCCTTACTTTAATGTAAAGCCTTTTTGTTTAACACGCAGTATTTTTAATTTTAAAACGTATTTAGAGCTAGTTCTAAATACCTAGCTAACGACACATGTCGTGCTAGCTATCAATGGCGGAGGCGGTGAGATTCGCCGATACTGCGGCGGGTACTTTTCTATCTTTGATAAAGAAAAGTCTTTCGAATCTCACCCAGACGTGAAGCAGTTCACGTCTTCGCCTCCGCATAAGAAAAAATGCCCCATAAAAGGGCAATTTTTTCAACATGCGGAGGCGGTGAGATTCGAACTCACGGTCCTTTAAGGGGACGACGGTTTAGTAAACCGTTGATTTAAACCACTCATCCACGCCTCCTCGTTTCACTCTTTAGCGTGGATTCGTGTCCTCTCGGACCCTTCCCTCAATCTTGTGCTTCGCACATAAGATTGTCAGTTTTGAACTGAACGGATGAAATGTAAAGCAGTTTACATTTCATATCCACGCCTTCAATTTTCTTATCTTAGCATAAATATCTTTAAATAAAAATATTAATTTTTAAGTAAATATGATAAGGTATATAAGTAATAACGGAGACGTGTCAGAGTGGTCTAACGTACCTCTTTGCTAAAGAGGCAGGGGCTTCAAACCCCCTCGCGAGTTCGAATCTCGCCGTCTCCGCATATTTAAATAAACCCTAATAAGGGTTTTTTAAATATGCGGAGACGAGAAAGTGCCCTGCGGCACTTTCGAGCGAGATTTGAAAGACTTTTCATTATCAGCTATGCTGATTGAAAAGTACCCGCCGCAGTATCGGCGAATCTCTGTTTAGTATTATTACTCGAAACATGTACTCATGGTCTCGCTGTATTTGGCTTTCGAGCGAGATTCGAAAGACTTTTCATTATCAAAAATCGAAAAGTACCAGCCTTAGTATCGGCGAATCTCGCCGTCTCTGCAAAAAACCCTTTGTTCTATAAATATATTAATAATTATTAAAATACTAATGTTTAAGTTATAATTTAAACATGGAAGGCTTAAATAAAAACAATAACGTTAAACAAGAAAAAAAAGAAGAATCAGATATTAATAAATAAAACTTAACAATAATCATTTATGTCTAATAAAAAAGAATCTGTAGCATTGAGTTCAGTATTTGCAAGTGCTGGTATGACCATTATGAAATTTGTAGTCGGAATTATGACTGGCAGTATGGGTATCATTTCTGAAGCAGCTCACTCAGCGCTCGATCTCGGTGCAGCAGGCCTTACTTTATTTGCTGTGAAAGTTAGCGATAAACCAGCAGATACAGAACACACTTATGGGCACGGCAAAATGGAAAGTGTTTCTGCTTTAATTGAAACTGGACTTTTATTTCTTACTAGTGCTTGGATTATTTATGAAGCTATTCATAGAATTATCATAAAAGATTTTCATGTTGAAATCACATGGTATGCTTTTGCTGTTATAATAATATCTATAATTATTGATATTTCAAGGTCAAGAGCACTTTCAAAAGTGGCTAAAGAAACTGGGAGTCAAGCATTAGAAGCTGACGCTCTTCATTTTAGTTCTGATATTTGGAGTTCTTGCGTAGTTTTGTTTGGTTTAATTTTGGTCTCAGTTGGAATTAATGGAGCTGATACTTTTGCCGCTATTGGAGTTTCAATATTTGTGTTGATAGCAGGATATAGGCTTGGTAAAAGAACTATTGATGCTTTAATGGATACAGCACCTGAAGGAATCACAGATATAGTAAAAGAAATAGTAGAAAATATAGAAGGAGTTATTACAATAGATAAGATACGTGTTCGACCTCTTGGACCATCAATGTTTATAGAATTAGAAATTGGTATTAATCGAGGTTTTTCGATTATTAAAGTCAACGAAATTGTAAACAAATCGAAAGAAGTAATTCAGCAAAAAATACAAGGAGCAGATATATTAATTCATACTAAACCAATTCAATTAAAAGATGAAACAATGATTGATATTATAAGAACAATTGCTTCCAAACATGTATTTTCGGTACATAGTATTATTATTGATAAGCTCGATGATAAAAAATTTATCAGTTATGATTTAGAATTACCAGGGAGTCTTACAGTTCTAGAAGCTCACGAGAAAGCAAGTCATTTAGAAAAAGAAATACAATCAGAAATTGGGACAGAAATTGAGTTATACACTCATATTGATTCTTGTTCTATTGAGGAGAAACAAAGTTTCAAGCTTGAAGTTGATGAAGTAAAAAAAATAGAAAAAATCATTAATGAAGCGATTAAAGATATTCCTGTGATTAGAAATGCTCATAATATTTTAATTAGGAAAATTGGTATGAAAATATTTATAACTATGCACTGTGATGCAAAAGGAGATGAGACATTGGATGAAACACACAATGGAGCAAGCCATCTCAAATCTCTTATAAAGGAAAAAATAAGTGAAGTAGGTGAGGTGGTAATTCACGTAGAACCAGAAGTTTAGTTTTTTGTTTTTGGATTTTAAGAAGTTTGTTAATTGTGCTAAAATACTTTTGCAAAGTTAAATTATTATTAATAAATTATATAAAATAGTTATATGTCAGACGCAAAAATATCAAAAATTATTGGACGTGAAATATTAGACTCAAGAGGTAATCCTACCGTAGAAGTAGATGTTGTACTTTCTGATGGTTCTTTTGGGCGAGCGGGGGTTCCAAGTGGTGCTTCCACAGGATCACACGAGGCGGTAGAACTTCGTGATGGAGATAAAAAAAGATATGGAGGAAAAGGAGTTCTAAAAGCAGTAAACAATGTAAATACTGAAATTCTAAAAAAATTGAAAGGTAAATCTTGGAATCAAAATACTTTAGATGGAGCTATGATAGAGCTCGATGGAACTGAAAATAAAGGACGCCTCGGAGCAAATGCAATATTGGGAGTATCCATTGCTTTTGCAAAGGCGATGGCCGTATCAGAAAAAAAGCCTTTATGGAAATATTTTAAAGATATATCAAAAACAAAAGAAATAAAACTTCCTGTTCCTATGATGAATATATTAAATGGAGGAAGTCATGCTGAGAATTCTACAGATTTACAAGAATTTATGATTATGCCTACAGGTGCAAAAACTTTTAAACAAGCATTGCAATGGGGGGTAGAAGTATTTCATGAGTTAAAGAAAATATTAAGAGAAAAAGGATTAACTACTTTAGTTGGAGATGAGGGAGGTTATGCTCCATCATTACCTACAAATGAAGCTGCTATTGAAATTATTATAGAAGCCATAAAGAGAGCTGGATATACACCAGGAAAAGATATCAATATTGCTATTGATGCAGCGGCTAGTGAATTTTATAAAGATGGTAAATATAACTTAGCTACAGAAAAAAGAGTCCTCTCAAGTGAAGAAATGATATCTTTCTATGAGAACTGGGTGTCAAAGTTTCCAATCGTTTCTATTGAAGATGGTTTAGCAGAAGATGATTGGTCGGGATGGGCTTTGATGACAAAAAAGCTCGGAAAGAAAATTCAAATTGTCGGAGATGATTTATTTGTTACAAATATAATCAGACTTCAAAAAGGAATAGAAGAAAAAGCAGGAAATTCTATTTTAATTAAATTAAATCAAATAGGAACAGTTTCAGAAACTATTGATGCTATACAAATGGCAAAGGCGTCAGGATTTACAGCAGTAGTTTCTCATCGCTCAGGGGAGACCGAAGACTCCACAATTGCAGACTTTGTTGTTGGGCTAGGAACGGGTCAAATAAAAACAGGCTCACTTTGTCGTAGTGAGAGAGTAGCTAAATACAATGAGCTTTTACGTATAGAAGAATCTTTAGGCGCTAAAGCAGTTTTCTTGGGTAAAAAGTCTTTAAAAGCTTAATATTTTGGGGTTAAAAAATTAATAAAATTTAAACAAAAAAGACCCTAAGGGTCTTTTTTGTTTGCCAGAATTTGTTTGACAATTCTATAAAAAAATGTATAATCTAAACAAATAAACTTATTTAAAAATTGTTCTTATGATAAAGAAAAAAGTTAAAGAAAAAGGCGTAGTAGTTAATAGGTATTCATCTGAAAAACTTGAAAAGTTTAAGAAAAACATTTTATTTAAACTTGAAGAGACTCTGAAAAGTCAAGACTATCATCTGGATATAATGAAAGGAAACAAAAATGGTACCGATGATACAGCGACAAATTTTAGTGATTTGAATGATGGAAAATCTGCTTTGACTAAAGCAGAAGCTGAAGTTTTTTACAAAAGGGATGTTGCCTTAATTCCTTTATTAAAAAATGCGTTAGTTCGCATTGAAAACAAGAACTACGGAATTTGTTTTGAAACAGGAAAATTTATTCCTGAAGAACGTTTGATGGCGGTTCCTCATGCTACCCGTAGTATTGAAGGGAAGGATATTGAAAAACAAAAAAAATCCAAAAGGGTAATAAATCAACACTAATATTTATTACACTTTTATCTCTAAAAATGTAAAATGGACCATTTCAATCAAATGAAATGGTCCTTTTTAATATAGGTAAAATAATGTTATAATAGAAAAATGCAATCGAATTTGAAAAGATATTGGATGGTAGTTTCAGTTATGTTTGTTGTAAATTTACTCATATATTTAGCACTTTCAAAGATTTTAGAAATATATGTTATAAATCATATTATTGATACGCAAATTATAATTAATTCATTTTAAAAATGATAGACAAAACACAATTAACATTAGGTCAAAAAATAAAGAAGAATATTTGGAAACGTTTATATTTTATATTTCCATGGATGCAAATTCATTTTTTAAAGTGGCATTTGGCTTGGCATGAAAAAGGCAGACAACCATATCACATAGGGTGGCTTGCTCCAGGAAAAACCTTAAAAGAATTAGAACATCATCTTCATAATGAATGGGGATTTGGAAATCATTTCGTAGCATGGAAGGATAACGGCCAAGTCCTTTCTTGGCGTAAACTAGAAAGCTTTGATGACCAATATCATATTCGTGTATTTAAAGATGGAGAAATAAGAGGTCATCATGAATATACTCCAGAGAGTAGACCATTTGAGCATTTCGGTGAAATAAATGAACAGGCACGCATTGAAGAATTTAAAAAGTTTCTCGGAAGTTATATTGTTCAAAAAAAATATATATCTCATCTAAGACCCGACGTAAACATAGCTCCAGATTCAGAAATTACTGTTGATGACAAAAATTATACAAAAAATGGAAGACATACAAAATAAAAATACTTTCGTTAAAATTACATCAGAGCTTGAGAGTATTGATGGAGACTACAAAGAAATATCTATAACTGTGACACCAGATGGTACACCAATGGCCGTAGCTTTTTTTGATATAGATAAAACACTAGCAGAATTAAAAAATATTCATGGTCAAGCTATTAAAGCTTTATTTAAAGAAGTTTTTGAAAAGGAATTTGATGGTATTGAGGATGTTTATTTTAAAGGTTTTAGATTAGGAAATTCTTTTCGTGAATTTGATCGTATGAATGAAATTTATGGCTTTGGACATGATGAGTGGATTGATTCAGAAGTCTATATTAAACAGCGTCTAAATTATAAAAGAAAAGAAATTGATAGTGAAGGAACTGAGGAGCATAAAATTGCAAAGATGTATCTAGATAGATATGTTGAAATTGCTTCAGGTATTGCGGATTTTATTTATAAAAATAATCCTAGTGAATTTGAGTCTTCAAAAATTATGCCTGTCATTGCTCTCGCTAAGTTGTACAAAGTACTTGGAATTCCGATGTTTGGAATGACGGCCAATGGTAAAAAATTTGTTCATACAATTGCAAAATATCTCAATCTTCCTGACCTATTTATAGATATTGCTACAGATGAAGATATGGTTGGTGGAGGAAAAGAAATAATTATACCAAAACTTATTAGTAAACTTGAAAATAAAGGGATAAAAGTTTCAAAGGAAAAACTTGTGATAGTAGGGGATTCACTTTCTGGAGATATTGGAAGTGGTTATAGATATAAAGATAATGGACAAGAAATATTTATAAAGGGAATTTTAGTGCTTAAAGATATGGGTGAATTGATAAAAATAAAAAAACAAATTGTCAACAATCCAGAAATGGAAAAAATTATAAAAAATACTGATACAGAAGCTTTTATTGTTGATAATGTAAAAATAGATAACAAGGGAATTCCACTATTATTTTCTGATAAAAATAATTTTTTAATTAAGCTTTAATATGACTAATTCCAGCCATAAATTTGAAGATTTAGTAGATAAAGATAAATATCAAGTTTTTGTGTTTTGTTGTCCAGCATTAATACCAGTAAATTTTGCTCGGCATCCTTGGGTTGTTATAAATAAAAATGGAGAAATTCATAGATGGGAAATTGGAGATATTAAGATAGGTGACTCTTATATACATAAAGATGTACTCCCGCCATTTCAAGGGATAGAGTATACTCGTTTTATAAAGAATTATTTTTGGAAAATTGAACTCCTTGGATATATTGAAGGAGAGGATAATTCAAGAGTAAAGGATGCAATAAACTTTATTGAAAATTCAGAAGTAAATTATTCTTATTGTAAAAAGTATTTTATTTTTGGTCCTAATAGCAATACTTATATACAAAATATTTTAAATAAATTTCCTGAATTTAATATAAAATTATCCTGGAGATTTATAGGTAAAAATTTTAGGATTAGATAGTTAGTTAAAATACGTTGGCTTCGCCAACGCATTTTAACTAACTGCATACTACTATTTACTTACTATTTTCAGCTTTAGTTTCAGGATAAACAATATCCCACAGTGCACCCGCTACATTTCGTGGTTTTCCTACAAGGGGGAAGTGGTGAAGGTCTATAAATGGAGCACTATTACACTCAATAACTCCGCATCTTGGTTGGTCTTTCCATGAGATAGCTACATCGTCCATAATAAAGTCTACTCCTATTAGAGGGTCATCGAGAACCTCCGCTATTTTTTCCAGCATTATTATATTGTCAGGATGGATAACATCTGTCATGTCAGTAATTCCTCCGCCTACTGCTCGGCTGGTTTTTTGTCCTAGAGTTATGAGCTCCGATTTCTTAGGAATTGTATTTTCGTCGTGACCCCAGTGTGTCAATTCTTTTATTGCATCATCATCTAATTTTAATTGATGAAATATTGGTCCTTGGCGTAAAGGATTTTTATTTTCAATTTCTACAAGTTCTTTTATATTATTAATTCCATCTCCTATTACATAAGCTGGTTCGCGGCGAAGTACTGCTATCATCTTTCCACCAATTAGAGTCCCTCTAAAAACATATCCAGAAAGTTCTTCTTCTATCATTACCCAAGGGGAAAGTTGTCGAGCTATTTTAAATGCTTTTATAAATTCGGTCTCATCACTTAAATGAGTTGTAGTGTGACGACTTCGTGAGCCTAGATTTGGTTTTGTTATTACAGGTTTATTCAGAGAATTAAAAATTTGCAGAGCATCCTTTATGGAATGCGTAACTCCACCATGCGCTACTTTTATTCCAGATGCTTCAAAGTGTTTTTTCATCTCACCTTTATTGTCCATCCACTCTAATCCTTTTGGATTGTATATTTTTGGACGAGGAAGAACGTCAAAGAATCTTTTGTCTTTATTAAAATTGGATACGAAAATATCATGTCCTATATTAAAAAGACGGAATTCATACATGTCTATTTCTCTTTTTATTGCTTCTTCCCATAGAACTTGAGCACGGCCACTATCATCTTTTTTTGGCTCGTATGTTATTTTCCCTAATCTTAAAAAAGATAAAGTTTTTGTTAGTCCGGTACCCATTCCATCAAAGGATGATTCTGGAATTAGTTTACCCATCCAGTTTGTCCATGGTTCCATTATGACCCCCAACAATATGGAAGCATATACAAATTTATGATTTACCTGGCTACCACCGCAATCTTTGCAATATTTTTTCATTATCTCAGTTCTAAAGTTTATTAATAAATTACTATTCTGACTATTAACATAATAGCATGAAAATTTTTTATTAAAAATTTTCGTATCGTAGTAAACCTTATGAAGAAAAAATGTCTGGCTCCTCGTCCTCCCTCGTCCGAGGACTTTTTTCTTTACAAGGTTTACGGAGATTAATTATAATTTAAATTTAGAGGTACAACCACCGAAACCCCCTGTGGTTGGACCTCTAAACTTAATGCGCCACCGCCAATCCATAAACTTTTTTAGCTCCAGCTTTTTTAAGAATTTTAATTATCTCATTCATTGTTCCTCCTGTTGTAACAACATCATCTATAACAATAAAAGTTCTGCCTTTTATTGTTTCTGTATTTTTAAATTTAAAAACTCCTCGGATGTTTTCTAGTCGTCTTTTTCTATTGGTTATTTTTGCTTGTGGAATAGTATCTATTTTTTTATATATAATCCCATTTTTTAATTCTAGAGCCTCACTTGTTTCACTATTACAAAACCCTTTTGCAATCATCATCGATTGATTATACCCACGTACTTTTGTTTTTTCTTTTGAAATGGGGACGGGAATCACATATATAGACCTACCAGAAACATCTATTCTCATTTCAGAAATATCTTCAATAAAGTGTTCATATAATAAATGACCCAATTTTTCACCTAAGTAGCGTTTGTTGTGGTATTTTAATTCCCAAATAGCTTTTTTAATAATCGTATCATTATAGCTAAATACAGCTTTTATGTTTTCATCAATTACGCGTTCGTTCAAGTTTATCTTTTGAATACAATTATCACATAAAATCTCATCATTTATTTGGCAGCCAACGCATTTTATAGGAAAGAGCATATCCAATAAAAAATTATTAATTTTATTGAGATTTAAATTAATTTTCATTTTCTTATTTTACATTAGATATGTTATAATAGATACTGATTAATCATGGATAATTCATTAAAAAAAATATTTTCTGAAGGGCTAACTAATCTAACAAATGCTTTTAATTCCAATAAAGCTAAAGATGAAGCACTGGGTATTGATATTGGTTCTTCTGCAATAAAAGTTGTTCAATTGAAAAAGAAAGGAGGTAAGGCCATACTTGAAACGTATGGAGTTCTTGCATTGGGTCCATATGGCAAGGCAGACATTGGAGCCGTTACAAATCTACAAACAGAAGATATCGCTCGTGCTTTACTCGATGTAATTAAAGAATCAAATGTCACCACAAATTCTGCAGTTATTGCAATTCCTTCATTATCAAGTTTAATTTTTACTCTTTCTTTGCCAGGTAATATTTCTGAAGGGCAAATAGCAAAAATTGTTCCAATAGAAGCTCGTAAATATATTCCAGTTCCTATTTCAGAAGTAGCACTTGATTGGTTTGTAATTCCAGAAGAGGCAGAGTCTTTTGAAACTGATGATGTCAATAAAAATACTACACAAACAAATCAACCCAAAATAGAAGTTTTAGTTGTAGCTATTCATAATGATACTTTATCAAAGTATCAAGATATTTTAAAAAAGACAAACCTCCATTCAGAGTCTTTTGAAATGGAAATTTTTAGTAACATACGCTCTTCTTTTAATCATGATTTAGCTCCAGTGTTACTTGTCGATTTTGGGGCTTCAAAAACAAAAGTATCTATTGTAGAAGCAGGAATTGTTCGGGTGTTTCATGTCGTCAATCGTGGTTCACATGATATCAGCAAAAATATATCTCAAGCCATGGGTGTTACTTTTGAAGAAGCAGAAAAACTAAAAAGAGAAGTTGGACTTGATGCTAGAATTAATCCAAAGGTTGAAAATATTATTCGCTTGTCCATTGATTATATTTTTTCAGATATCAACAGTATTGTGCTTGCATACGAGAAGAAGTATAATAAAAACATTAGTAAAGTTATTTTGGTTGGAGGCGGTTCTTTATTGAGAGGGCTACTCGAGTGTGCAAAAGAAAATTTTAAAATTGAAGTTGTTTACAGTAATCCTTTTTCCAAAACAGAAGCACCAGCTTTCCTCGCTCCGATTTTAGAAATTAGTGGACCAGAGTTTGCCGTAGCAGTAGGCCTCGCACTACGTCAGTTGTCTTAAACATATTATGGAAAATAATTCATTTCAAACATCGTTCATACCAAAGAAGCCGATAACATCTGTTGTTTCTTCTAGGGAGCCAACAAGTCTTTTTTCAATAATTGCTACTTTTATATTATTTGTTTCTATAATAGCTCCCATTGGACTATATTTTTATAAAACTTTTCTAACCAACAATAAGGCTTCTCTATCAGCACAACTTTTATCTAGTCGTGGTAGTTTTGAGAAAGAAACAATTGATCAATTAAATCTATTTAATAAACGCATAGAAGTATCAAAACAGGTTTTAAGTAAGCATATTATTTTATCCCCAATATTTACACTATTAGGAAGTATTACTATTCCATCAATTCAATACACCAAATTTACTCAACAAACAACTCTTACTGGATTTTCTGTAGACATGGAAGGATTAGCTAGTGACTATAAATCAATTGCTGTTCAATCTGATATATTTAGTAGTGCAAAAGGTAGTTCTTTTAAAAACGTTTTATTTTATAATTTAACAAAAGATAAGAATAATAACATTAGTTTTAGTCTTAAATTTGATATTGATCCAAGTATTCTTAATTACCAAAATAATATTTCAGCAAATCCATCAGACTCATCTAATAATCCTTCCACCACTCCATTATCACAAGGTTTAAATATTACACAATAATTTTATGAAATTAATTCTTTCAGTTTCATTCATAATCATATCAGTAGCATTGTTTTTTGTTTTTACCGACCCTACTTATGGAGATATAAGAGCTCTAAATACTGATGTGTCTGCTTATAATGAAGCACTAAATAATTCAACTGAATTACAAAGAACAAGAGATACATTATCAAATACATATAAGAACATACCACAAGAAGATAAAGACAACCTGTCTCATTTTTTACCAGATACAATTGGTAATATTGAGTTGATTCTTGAAATAGAAAAAATCGCGAATTTATATGGAATGCCTGTTAAAAATATTAAATTTGATACCAAAAGTTTAGAGCAGGGAACCGTAAACAAAGATAATATTGTTGTTGCAGAAAAAGATCCAAAAGATTATCTGCCATACGGTGTTTTCCCAATGGAGTTTGTTATTGAAGGTAGATATGACACTTTTGTATCATTTTTAAAAGAGCTGGAGCACAATTTACGCTTAGTTGACGTAAAATCAATTTCATTTGTTGTCCCATCTCCATCTTTAGCATCTACTTCTACTGGAACTACTACTTTAGATATAAATAACCCAAATATTTACAGCTTTACATTACAAATTGAAATTTATTGGCTAAAATAATATGAAAAAAAAATATAACAAATTCCTTATAGTTTCTACAGTTTTTCTTTTTATCGTGGGAGTATATTTATATTCTTCAAGTAATTTAACTCCTAACAATAATATTATTCCAGTAGCATATGGCAGTTCTTTAGCTTCATCTGTATCGGCTGCTGACTCATTGACACCTACATCTTCAACTACAACAGAGGGAGTAAGTGCGGATATAGCTTTTCTTGCATCATTGGCGTCTCTTAAGGATATAAAAATGGATAAAGCTATTTTTAACTTGCAGTCTTTTAAAGCACTCAAAAATAATTCTGTTAAAATAGATCCAGTTACACCTGGAAGATTAAATCCATTTTCTCCAATTGAATCAACTAATGTTGTTAACGTAAATTCTATTCCAATAGTGGTAACAAATACTCCAACTCAAATTACAGACAAAACAGCTGTACTAAATGGAACGGTTAATACTAGGGATACAATAACTGACACATATTTTGAATATGGTCTATCATCAACAGGAGTTGGTAACATTCCCACAGTAGCAAAAGTGTCACTTGTTGGTACATTTGTTAAAAATATTATAGGATTAAATTCCAAAACCACTTATTATTTTAAAGCATGTACAAGAATTAATAATATAGTAAATTGTGGAGAAATAGTTCCATTCACCACAAATTAAATAAATGATACTTCTAGAAGAGCTTATAAAACGCGGTCTTCTTAAAGGGGAACAGGTGCCTGCTATTACGAAAGTTGCTGAAGAAAAATATAATGGCAATATAGATGAGGCCCTGCTTGACTTTAATCTTGATGAAGAAAAAATCCTTGAAGTGAAAGGGGATATTTATGGTATTCCAATTAAAAATATTGACCCCAAGACTGTGCCAGTTTCAGTTCTTCAGTTAATACCAATTGAGGCTGCTAAAATATATCGTTTTGTTCCTATTGATTTAACAGATAGTTTTTTAGAAGTTGGGATAGTTGATCCAGATAATATTCAAGCTGTAGACGCACTTACATTTATAACTGCCAAATTAAATAAGCCATTTAAGTTATTTTTAATAACGACTTCCGTTTATAATAAATTAATAGAAAGATATGTTGGGGATACTGTTCAAGAAGTTGATCAGGCTTTAAACGAATTGGACACTGAAATTGCTGGAGCAGTAGATGGTGGTGTTACTATAGAATCTAATACAAAAACATCAGATAGTCTTAAGCCAGGTGAAGAAGAAAAAATAGTTGAAGATGCTCCTATTATAAAAATAGTTGCAGTTATACTTCGAAGTGCAACAGAAGGTCTTGCTTCTGATATTCATATTGAAAATACAGGGGATAAGGTTAAGGTCCGTTTTCGTGTTGACGGTATTCTTCATACATCACTTTATTTGCCGATAAGTGTATACAACGGAGTGGTCGCTCGTATCAAAATTCTTTCCAAACTTAGATTAGATGAAAAGCGTAAACCACAAGACGGAGGTTTTTCTGCAAAGATTGATAATCGTAAAATAGATTTTCGTGTTTCTACAATGCCCGCTTATTTTGGGGAAAAAGTGGTTATGCGTATTTTGGATTCTCAAAAAGGTATTCATAAACTTGATGATATAGGTTTATCCAAAGAGAATTTAATTCTCATTCGTGAAGCTTTATCTCGCCCATACGGGCTCATCTTACTTACGGGTCCCACGGGTTCTGGTAAAACAACTTCCTTGTATTCAATGTTGGGAGAATTGAACAAAGAAGATAAAAATATTGTTTCACTAGAAGACCCTGTTGAATACAAAATTGACGGAGTGAATCAATCCCAGGTTATGCCAGAAATCGGATATACGTTTGCTTCTGGATTGCGTTCTATTCTTCGTCAGGACCCAAACATTATTTTGGTGGGAGAAATACGTGATAAAGAAACAGCCGAATTGGCTATTCAAGCTGCTCTTACTGGTCACCTTGTTTTATCTACGCTTCACACCAACAATTCTATCGGTGCTATTCCTCGTCTTATAGATATGGGAATAGACCCTTATCTTATTGCTCCTACTTTGATTCTATGTATTGCTCAGCGTTTGGCTCGTAAAATTCATCCTAATTCCAAACATGAGATTCCTATCGATGAATCAACTATGCAAATGTTTAACAAACAGTTTGAAGATTTACCTGATCAATTTAAATCAAATTTAAATCTAGGTACTACTCTATATGAAGCAGTTCCTTCTTCAGAAAGTGCTTCTGGTCTAAGTGGACGTATCGCTTTGTTTGAAATGTTTAAAATAGATAAAGAAATGCAAAATATCATTCTTAAAAATCCAGAAGAAATAAATATTTATAACCTTGCTCGCTCAAAAGGTATGCTTACTCTTCGTGAAGATGCTATTTTAAAAAGTATAAAAGGGGATATACCAATACAAGAAGTTTATAATATTTAAAGGGGGTGTAGTAAAACATTTTTAATTGTATTCTATCGTATTCGATAGAACAACGGCTCTCGGACATTATGCAAATCAAAGGTTACTTTATTTGCATATGCTCCTCACTTGTTGTTATATCGAATACGATAGAACAACGGCTCTCGGACGTTATGCAAATAAATATTAATTCATTTGCATACGCTCCTCGTTTGTTGTTATAATAAACATATGGAAAAGGAACTTAAAAATATTTTAATTATAGATGATGATAGTTTTCTTCTTGATATGTATGCATTGAAATTTATTAAATCCAATTTTAATGTTTCCACAGCTCTTGGATCAGAATTAGCATTAGAAAAATTACGGGGCGGTTTAAAACCCGAAATTATTTTACTAGATATTATGATGCCTGTAATGGATGGTTTTGAGTTGATAGAAAAAATAAAAGAAGAAAAGTTAGCTTCAGATGCAATTATTATCTTTCTTTCAAATAGAGGTCAGCCATCCGATGTTGCTCGTGCTGAAGAACTTGGGGCTTCTGGATATATAGTAAAAGCATCATGTATACCCTCAGAAGTTATTGAAAAAGTTCAATCTATAATTAATAAAACAAAAAACAAATAATAGGGATTCCGTTAGAAGCCGTGACCTAAATTTAAATAATAAAAATAATATGAAATCAAACACCAAAGATATTAATAGCTTAACATGTCAGATTCGCGAGTTGGTCGCGATCTGCTTCTAAACGGGATGGATTATAAAAATGTGGTTCATGGTCTAATCGAAAATCTAATAAACCAGGATGGGTCAGACCTTCATTTGGGGGAAGGACGTAAGCCTGCTCTAAGAATAAATGGGCAACTGATTTTTCTTGTAAATGACAAGACAATGACCAGTGAAGATATGCTTGGTATTTTAGATGCACTTATAGGACCAGAAAGAGTTAAAAAATTTATAGATACAAAAAATTCAGATTTTTCTAGTAATATGAATGATGGAAAAGTTCAATTACGTGGAAATGCTTTTTTTCAACGCGGAATGGTTTGTATTGCTATACGTTTGGTTCCTAAGCCAAAGTCATTTGAAACCCTAAACTTACCAACTATTTTAAAAGATTTTTCAAGAAAAAAACAAGGATTTTTTCTTGTTGTTGGACCAGTTGGACAAGGCAAATCTACAACATTGTCGACAATGGTTAATATGATTAATTCTGAAACTGCTGCTCATATAATGACCATTGAAGACCCAATAGAATTCATATATACACAAGACAGGTCTATTATTGATCAAAGAGAAATAGGAGTAGATACAGATGACTTTGTGGCAGCTTTAAAGTCAGCTTTTCGTGAAGATGCCAATGTTCTACTTATAGGAGAAATGCGTGATGCGGATACTATCTCAGCCGCTGTTACTGCTGCAGAGACAGGACATTTAGTATTATCTACTTTACACACCAATAATGCTTCTCAAACCATTGACCGTATTATTGATTCATTTGAAGCTAATCAGCAAGGACAAATCAGATTACAGTTGGCTTCTAGTTTGCTTGGTATATTTTCACAGCGTTTAATTCCTCGCATATCTGGAGGTCGTATTCCAGCATATGAACTTCTCATAAACAATAAAGCTATTGCAAACCTTATTCGAGAAAAGAGAACTCATGAAATAGATACAGTTATAGAGACTTCTTCTCATGAGGGTATGGTAGACATGAATAGATGTCTTATTGATTTAGTCCAACGAGGAGAAATAAGCTTAGAAACAGCTTATGAATATTCTATTAATCCTAAGGCCTTAGAGCAAATGTTTTAATATATGATATTTAAATATGAAGCACTTACAAGTACAGGAGAAAAGAAAACAGGAACAATTGAAACTAGTTCCAAGGATTTAGCGATAGCTGGAATTCAGCGAAGAGGTCTAATACTATCTTCTATCAGTGAGGATGTTCCCAAAAAGAATCTACTTAATCTTACAATTTTTAACACAGGTAGTGTTCCAATGAAAGATATTGTGATAATGTCTCGTCAAATGTCCACGCTCTTCGAGTCACAAGTTGCTGCTTTGAAAGCATTTAATCTTCTTTCTGAAAATACTGAAAATAAAGTTTTATCTGAAATATTAAATCAAGTCGCAGAAGATATTAAGTCAGGAGTATATATTTCTGTGGCTTTATCAAAGCACCCAAAAGTTTTTTCAGATTTTTACGTAAATATGGTTAAAGCAGGGGAAGAGTCTGGTAAATTGACTCAAACTTTTTCTTATTTGGCAGATTATCTTGATCGTCAATATCAACTTTCTTCTAAAACAAAGAATGCTCTTATATACCCAGGTTTCGTTATTGGAGTTTTCTTTATCGTTATGACTTTGATGTTCGTATTTATTATTCCTAAACTTACAGTTATTATTAAAGAGTCAGGTATGGCAGTTCCATTTTTTACACAGATTATAATGACGGTTAGTGATTTACTTATAAACTATGGAGCCATTTTATTAGTAGCAGTAGTTGTATTTATTCTTTATATCGCACGTTATTCTAGGTCCGCTTCAGGTAAAATGTATTTTGATAGACTAAAGATTACGCTTCCAGTATTTCGTAATATTTATACAAAGCTTTATCTTGCTCGTATTGCCGACAACATGGACACAATGCTTTCTTCTAGTATTCCTATTGTTCGTGCAATTGAGTTGACTAGTGCAATAACTGGAAACCTTGTGTATGGAGCTATTTTAAAGGATGTTGCAGATTCTGTAAAAGCCGGAAGCTCTCTTTCTGATGCATTTGCCAAACATAAAGAGATTCCAACTATTATGTCTGGAATGATTCGCGTGGGAGAGGAGACAGGTTCTATTGGTAATATTTTGAAAACTCTTGGACATTTTTATACTCGTGAAGTAAATGAAGCAGTGGATACTATGGTGAGTTTGATTGAGCCTATCATGATTATTATGCTAGGTCTTGGGGTTGGTATATTGCTCGCATCTATCTTAATGCCTATCTACAACATCGCTGGAGGTATAAACTAAAATTAGATATCCACACCATTATATTTCTGGTATGTTTTGTTAAACAATGTGATATAATGTAAGTAATCATTATTATTAAAAGTGAGGTCGCTCCTTTCTAAAAAGGACAAATTATTAATCAAATTTTATTATGAAAAAAAATCAAGGTTTTACACTTATCGAATTGTTGGTTGTTATCGCAATTATAGGTATCTTGTCTTCAGTTGTTTTGGCTTCACTTAACACTGCCAGAAACAAAGGAGTAGATGCTGCAGTTAAATCAAACCTAGCAAATGCTCGCGCACAAGCTGAAATGTTTTATGATGCAAATGCAAATTCGTATGTTGTTACTGTAGATGCTGTTACAGATGTATGTATGTCAACAGCATTAGTAAGTGGAGTAAAAGGTATAAATGCTAATGTTCTTGCTGCAACACAAGCAAGTCTAGGTGCTACTGGTACTGTAAATGTAACTGAAGCTACCGCTGAAACCGCTGTAGCTGTTGGAGGTGGTGTGTGTTTCTCTGCCGCAGGTACATGGGTAGCTCAAGCTCCTCTAAAGGCAGGTGGGTATTGGTGCGTAGATAGCACAGGAGCTTCTATTGCAGAAGCAGCGGTATTGGCTGCCAGTTCCACTAAGTGTTTATAATAGTTTAGATAACTAATTAAAAAGAAAAAGGCCAGATGGCCTTTTTCTTTTTAAACATTTATCCACATTTAATAGTTGTTATATATTTATTATATAATTGTGATATAATAAATATATTAAAAGTAACGATAAGTCTTTTTCTAAAAAGGACAAATTATTAATCAAATTTTATTATGAAAAAAAATCAAGGTTTTACACTTATCGAATTGTTGGTTGTTATCGCAATTATAGGTATCTTGTCTTCAGTTGTTTTGGCTTCACTTAACACTGCCAGAAACAAAGGAGTAGATTCTTCTGTTAAGGCACAACTTGCAGGTATGCGTCCTGAAGCTGAAATCTATTATGATGCAAACACTTCATATGGTACTCCTTTTGCAACAGCAACAGCAGCATGTACAGGAACAGCTTCTATGTTTCTTTTAGATACTTCATTTAAATCAGCAATTACTGCTCTCACTACTAATGTTGGTGCTCCTACTTGCGCAGCTGGTGGTGTTGTTGGAGGTACTGCAACTACTGCATCATCTTGGGCAATGTCAGCTGTAATAAAAACTGGACCTAGTACTTGGTGTGTTGATTCAACAGGTGCTTCTTTACTAGGTAAGACTGCTCTTGGTGGAAACGCTTCTGGTGCAACAGGTGTTGCTGCTTACTGTGGTTAATTTATAGAACTTAAATTAGAAATTTTATAAGTTTCTTAATTAACAAAATAACTTCGACTTTTAGTCGAGGTTATTTTGTTAATTACTTTTAATTTATATGTGATATAATAGATATATTAAAAGTAATACTAAGTCTTTTTATAAAAAGGACAAATTATTAATCAAATTTTATTATGAAAAAAAATCAAGGTTTTACACTTATCGAATTATTGGTGGTCATTGCAATCATAGGAATTTTATCATCTATTGTTTTAGCATCACTCAATACTGCTCGTGCAAAGGGTGTTGATGCTGCAGTTAAAGCAAGTTTGTCTGGTATGAGATCTCAATCCGAGCTTATATTTACAGATAAAAGTTGTTATAGTAGTGATGGAGTTACAGACTGTGTAGCAGGTGCAGTTGCTCCAGGTGTCTGTGCTAATACGTCTGGAACACTTTTTGGTAATGCAAATGTATGGGCAGCGATAGGAACTATTACAGGTCAAAATCTTATTACATCTTGTTCTTCTAGTGCTAATCAAGCCGCATGGGCTGTTGTTGCTGGATATAAATCATCTTCAACTAAAGCATGGTGTGTTGATAGTACAGGTAAATCAAAAGAGATTGTTACTGTTGGTGGAACTCAAGCAAACTTAGATGCAGAAATAACAGTAGCTGGGGCATGTGTTGATTAAATTTAATATTTCTTTATTAAAAATGACCCAGACTTTTGTTTGGGTCATTTTTAATTTTGTTGTTTAATTTATTATGAGGTATATAATAGATATAGAAAGGAATTACCGTTTTATTGTTTTGAATTTTATAAACTTATTATAAATAAATTTAAATATGAACAAAAATAAAGACTCCCATTTTATTAAGATGTACTCAGCTTGTTTAAAACGGCACATCAATAAAAGATATGCACCTGTAGACGGCAATTTCGAGTACTCGGGGGGCTTCACACTTATCGAACTGTTGGTTGTTATAGCAATCATCGGTATCTTATCTTCAGTTGTTTTAGCTTCATTAAATACAGCTAGAAATAAAGGGGCAGTTGCTGCAGCAAAATCTAATATGGCAAATTCTCGTGCACAGGCCGAATTGTTTTATGATTCAAATACAAATAGCTATGATAAAGGGGGTACTACTGATAATGTGTGTGACCCAGCAGCAAACGCAGGGGGAATAAAAGGGGTAAATCCAAATGTATTAGCTGCAGCAAAAGCTAATACTGCAACCGCAACAGTTAGTCTTGATACTGCGGGACCAGCAACAACAATAGTTGGTGTTTGTAATGCAGCAGCAGGAGGATGGGCAGCTGAAGTTCTTCTTAAAGACGGTAACTTTTTTTGCGTAGACAGTAATGGTTCATCGAAGACAGCTGCAAGTACTATGATATCCGCGACTACTGATACAGCCTGTTAGTATTTAATTTTAATAGTAAAAAACTATCCTAATGGGTAGTTTTTTTGTTATCTTGAGTGTTATAATACAATTATTAAAAAGAAGATTTTTACAAACTTATTATGAAAAAAATCACTTCAATTTGGAGTGATTTTTTATTATCTTAAATTTTACCCCGTAGTAAATTTTTGTGAACTTTGCCCTATATCAAAATTTACTACGGGATGATATATCGATTACGATAGAACAACGGCATTCGGACATTAAACAAATTAAAGGTTACTTTATTTGCTTATGCTCCTCACTTGTTGTTATATAGAATACTATAGAACAACGGCTCTCGGACGCAATGCAAATAAATTGGTATTTATTTGCATGCGCTCCTCGTTTGTTGTTATAATACACTTATGTATACACTAATATTTATTTTTATTTTTTTAATGGGGACTATTATTGGAAGTTTTTTAAATGTAGTTATTTATCGATTTAATACTGGTATGAGTATAGTGAAGGGGAGGTCTATTTGTATGACATGCAATCGCAATCTCAGATGGTATGAGCTTATTCCTGTTCTTAGTTTTTTAATTCAATCTGGTAAATGCCGCCGTTGTGCAAGTAAAATATCACACCAATATCCTCTAGTAGAGCTTATCACGGGCATTGTTTTTGTTCTTATCTCATACAAGTTTATGTCAATTTTGTATTTTTCAGTCAATATATATCTTCTTTTTGTTATTTTGTATATGTTTATCTTTTCATTGCTAATAGTGATATCTGTTTATGATTTACGTCACAAGATTATTCCAGATAGATTAGTTGCTGTTTTTATTCTTGTTTCTTTCTTTTCTATTTTTGTAAATCCAGCACCATTTGGTTCTCTATTTATTATGCCCGCATATACTGCCTTACTTGCAGGGCCTATACTTGCTTTACCGTTTGCTATGCTATGGCTTTTTTCAAAGGGTCGCCTTATGGGTCTAGGTGACGGTAAACTTGTTCTCGGTATTGGATGGATTTTGGGACTTTCTGCTGGTGTCTGCATGATTATTTTGTCATTTTGGATTGGTACTATTGTAAGTGTGGCTTTAATGCTTTTATCAAAAAATAAAATGAGCATGAAAACAGAAATACCATTTGCTCCATTTCTTATTGTTAGTGCACTTATTGTCTTTTTGTTTAATTTAGATATTTTTTCTTTAATTAAATTATTTAGTATATAATTATCAAATATTGATAATGTTTAAAAATTTTAAAAAATTAAAATATAATAAAGGGGTAACTCTAGTTGAGCTTCTCGTTGTTATTTTTATTTTCGTTATTATTTCTGGAATAACAATTTTTAATTATGGTAGATTTAATACTTCTTTATCTATTCAAAATCTAGCTGATGATATTGCGCTGTCAGTTCGTAAGGCTCAAGGTTATGCTATAGGGGTGCATAGCACAACTGGTGGCACATTTACGATTGGATACGGAATTCATTTTACTGTAAATCCTTCATTTGTTAATAATGTTTATTCTGGAACAAATAAATCTTTTATTTTATTTGCAGATATGGGGAATGCTTCAACATCAACACAAGACAAAATGTATAATTACGACAATGCTTGTGGGACTCCCGCAATAGGAAATGAATGTCTTGAGGCTTTGAATATTACGAGTACAGATAAAATATCTGGGATAAAATATTATACGACTTCTCTTATTGATGGTTCAACTGGATTTCCAGGTGCAACTATGGATGTAGTTTTTAAGCGTCCAAATCCAGAACCAGTTTTTTGTTACAAGACTGCTATAGGTAATCCCTCTTGTGACTATTCATTAAATATTTCTTATGTTCAGATTATATTATTAAGTGGTGATGGATCAGGAACTACTAAAACAATAACGATTTCTAATAGTGGTCAAATAAGTGTGTCGTCTTAAATATATGCAAATAAAAAATTATCAAAAAAATAAAGCATTCACACTCGTTGAACTAATGGTAGCAACTTCCATTTTCGTTGTTATTATGTTGGCTTCAATGGGTTCTCTTTTCACTCTTTTAGATGCTTCAAAAAGTGCTAGAGCTTTACGTTTTGCTATGGATAATGTCAATTTTGCTATGGAAAGTATGTCACGTTCTATTCGTATGGGAACATATTATAAATGTGTAACTTCACCAACAAGTATTACAATGACAGGGAATTCAACTGATTTTGGAGATTGTAGTGGGGGAGGGACTTTCATTGCTTTTATTCCTCAACCATATTCGGGGTATGTTGCTGGTACTAGGATTGGATATAAATTAAGCTTAAGAGCAGACAACATAACAAATACCGTACAACGTTGCGATGGTTCAAACTGTATTGATATTGTTTCCCCAGATGTTGATATTCAAAGATTAAATTTTATAGTAAAGGGTTCTGATCCATATGATGGTATTCAGGCTAGTGTTTACATAATAATGAAGGGGACCGTTAAAGTTAAAGGAGTGCCTACTACATTTTCTCTGCAAACAATGGCATCACAACGCAATTTCTAATAATTTTTATATGTATAAAAAAGAAAACAATAATATAATATTTAAAAAAACAAACTTAGTGGAGGGGTTTACCCCCACACCAAGTTTAGTGTCGTTGTGCAGTGTTTTAGACAATTTTTCTAATAAACTTAAACATAGTAAAAAATCATTCTTTAAAGCTTTTGCTAACAGCACAACAAAAACACAACACAAAACTTGGTGTCGGGGATTTACTCTTGTTGAAACAATGGTTGCTGTTTTGATTCTCACTCTGACTATTGTTAGTTTGATGACTGTTGTTTCCAATAGTTTATTTGCTGCTAGATATGCAAGAAATGATATTACTGCTGGGTATCTATTACAGGAAGTAATAGATGATATTAGAAATGACCGTGATACTTCTGTTTTTCTTCAAACCGCTCAACCAATTATGAGTATTGCTTGGACAGCATTCACAACCAAATATGCTCCTTGTTTAGGGCCGACAGGTTGTTTTTTTGATGTAATTCCTGGCAATACAACTATCACAGCTTGCACGGACACAAATTGTAGAAAATTATTTTATAATGCAAATGCTTATACCACCCCATATTATGTTTATGATGATAAAAGTGGTAATACTGGTAAGGTAGATTCAGGATTCCAGAGAAAAATAGTGGTTGTTCAAAATGGTGATGAAATGCAAGTAACTGTTACTGTTTTTTGGAAAAATGGGGGGCTAGATAAATCAAGATCTCTTACCAATAGTCTTTTGAAATGGCAGTCATAATAAATAAAGCAATGATAAAAAAGTTTATTAAAAAATATAAAAAAAATAATCAAGAAGGATATGCTATTTTATTTACAGTAGTAATAGTAAGTGCTATTTCAGTTATCACTGCTGGTTTATCAAATACAGCTTATAAACAATTGATACTTTCTTCTTTAGCAAAAGATTCTCAAGCCGCATTTTATCAAGCAGACACTGCTTCAGATTGTGCTTTGTATGCAGATAGGGTATTGGGAGCAACTTTACCACCAAACATTACGACGGTTGTCACAGATTTGACTTGTGGAGGACAACTTTCTAGTTCTGCTATTAATGGAAGTGGTTATACAATAAGCCCAAAAACAATAGATTCAAATCCTTGTTTTAGAATTACGGTTACAAGGGATACTTCTGTTGCATATCCACTTACAAGAACTACAATATCATCTAAGGGGTATAATATTTGCAACACTAGTAATTTAAGAACAGTTGAACGTGAAGTTTTAGTAAACTTTGACGAGTAATTTATTTTATGAAAGATTCTTCAGTTAAAAACCGAATACAAAAACTTCGGGACGAGATTTCTAGACTTAGATTTCTATATCACGTAGAGGATGCTCCTAATGTCACTGATGATGTTTATGATTCTCTAAACAAAGAGCTTAAATCTCTTTTAGATAAAAATCCAGAATATATAGATTTGAATGCTCCAGAAAATAGGGTAGGTGGTAAGCCTCTTGATAAGTTTGTAAAAGTAAAACATGAAATAAGAATGCTTTCCATAAATGACGTTTTCTCATTTCCTGAAGTATTAGATTGGGAAACTAGAATTTCTAAAATTATAAATAAAAATCATACATATTTTTGTGAATTAAAACTTGATGGATTGTCTGCGTCTCTTATTTATAAAGATGGAGTATTTGTAGAAGGGTCTACACGAGGAGATGGATTTATTGGGGAAGATGTAACTGAAAATTTGAAAATGATAAATACAGTTCCACTTAGGCTGAAGGCACCTTATCCATCATATCTTGAAGTTCGTGGTGAAGTTGTGATGTCAAAAAAAGTTTGGCTATCATTAAATAAAATTCAAATCAAGGACGGTAAACAACCTTTTGCAAATACAAGAAATGCAGCAGCTGGTAGTTTACGTCAGCTTGACCCAAATATTGCAAAAGAACGTAAGCTGGATTTTTTTGCTTGGGATATTCCACAATTACCAATTACCAATTACCAATTACCAATTAAAACACATTCAGAAAAGCATAAATTACTGAGACAACTCGGTTTTAAAGTTCCTTCTTATGAAAAAAAAGCAGACAATTTTAAACAGGTTTTTTCCTTTATTGAAGATATAGAAAAAATACGACCCAATCTTCCTTATGGAACAGATGGGATCGTTGTGTCTGTAGATGAGCTAGACTTACAGGATACTCTAGGTGTAGTAGGAAAAGCTCCACGTTATATGGTGGCATATAAATATCAAGCTGAACGTGCTACTACTATTGTAAAAGATATCTCTGTTAATGTTGGGCGTACGGGGGTATTGACCCCTGTTGCTCATTTCAATCCTACTCCAGTTGCCGGTTCTACTGTTTCAAAATCTACTCTTCACAATATGGATCAGATTAATCGTTTAGATATTCGTATTGGTGACACAGTTGTTATTCAAAAAGCGGGGGATGTTATTCCTGAAGTTGTTGAAGTTTTATCTAAAATGCGAACAGGCAAAGAGAAAAAATTTAAGATGCCCAATACTTGTCCAGTATGTGGTTTTAAAGTAGAGAAAAGAGCTGGGGTGGAAAAAAATATAAATTTAAAACGTAATTTAGCGGGACGCGAGGAAAGTCCTAAGCTGAGAGGTCCAACCTCTAAATTGGCTTCGGAGGTTGTACCTCTAAAGCGAGGACTGAATTCTATAAATAAGATTTTATTAGAATCAACATCAAGTGTCGCATTTTATTGCACCAACAAACATTGTCCTGCTCGTAGCAGAAGAGGATTACAACATTTTGTAAGTGTATTTGAAATTTATGAAATTGGTCCAAGGATTTTAGATAGACTTAAAGATGAAGGACTTGTAAGTGATGGAGCTGATTTATTTACTTTAGAGAAGGCAGACCTTTCTGGATTAGAGCGTTTTGGAGAAAAGTCTGCAGATAATATTATTTCTTCAATACAATTACATAAGAAAATTTCTCTCTGGAGGTTTATCTATGCTCTTGGAATAATTCATGTTGGAGAGCAAACAGCTCGCGACTTGGCAGATCATTTTGGGTCTTTAAAAAAATTAATATCATCAAACGTTGAAGAAATAAATGGTATTGAAAATATAGGACCAGTTGTTTCAGAAAGTATATTTGCATTTTTTAAAGATAAATCAAATTTACATTTTATAGAAAAACTTCTTACTAATGGGATTTCTATTTATTATGAAAAAGTAAAAAGTTTAAAGCTTGGAGGAAAGATTTTTGTTCTAACAGGAACGCTTTCTACATTATCAAGAGATGATGCAAAGAAGAAAATTATTGAATTAGGTGGAAGTGTAGCTTCTTCGGTATCTTCAAATACTAGTTATGTAGTGGCAGGGGAAAAGCCAGGAAGTAAATATGATGAAGCGCTCAAGCTTGGTGTAAAAATTCTGTCTGAACAAGAATTTTTGAAAATAATCTAAATATGTTATTCTAAACATATGCAACTAGAAGATATAAAGAAATTAGCCGTTTTAGCTCGTATTGATATGAGTGATGAAGAAATGGTAAAAATCGCAAAAGATTTTGACCCTATTTTAGCGTATGTAGGGCAAGTACAAGAAGCTTTAAAATTAAGTGAAGGTATTTCTTTAGACAAAAAACCAGAAAATTATTTTTTACATAATGTAATGCGTGAAGATATTATCACAAATAATCGTGGCGAATATACAGAAAAGATTATTACTGAAATGCCAGATACTCAAGATGGATTTCTAAAAGTAAAACAAATATTATGATTAATTTAATAAACCTTACAATAGAAAAAGCACATAACTCTCTTAAGAATGGTGAGTATTCTGTGACAGAGTTAGTAAATTCATATTTGGAAATTATAAAAGAAAAAAATGGAGAGATAAATGCATATAGAGAAGTTTACAGTGATGTATTAGAGCAAGCAAAAATTGCAGAGGAAATGTTTAAAAATGGTGCGGATACTTTAATGACAGGTATTCCATTGGCAATAAAAGACAACATGCTCCTTGAAGGACATATAGCTTCTGCTTCGTCATTAATTCTTGAAAATTATAAAGCTACTTATGATGCTTCTCTTATTAAACAATTGAAAAAACAAGGAGCAGTTTTTCTAGGAAGAACAAATATGGATGAATTTGCGATGGGTTCTTCTACTGAAACAAGTGCTTTTGGTAATACTAAAAATCCTTTAGATATAACTCGTGTACCTGGAGGTTCTTCTGGTGGTTCTGTGGCTGCAGTTGCCATGAATGGTGCTTTAGTTTCCCTTGGGAGCGATACTGGTGGTTCAATACGTCAGCCAGCTGCATTTTGTGGACTAGTAGGACTTAAGCCAACATATGGAACTGTTTCTCGTTTTGGAATTATTTCCATGGGTAGTTCACTTGATCAGGTTGGTCCTTTTGGAAAAACAGTAAGAGATGCAGAAATTTTATTTAATGCAATTAATGATTATGATGAAAAAGATAGCACTTCTATAAAGAATGAAGTTAGACTAAAACCTTTACTTTTAAAAAAGAAAATTGGTGTTCCCCGTTCTTTTCTTTCTGAAAAGGGGACGGTTCCAGAAATTCTAAAAAACTTTGATGAAAGCTGCAAAAAACTAGCAGATGCGGGTTATGAGATTGTAGATGTTTCATTGCCTTTAATAAAATATTCACTTGCTGTTTATTACATAATATCTCCAGCAGAAGTATCTAGTAATTTAGCTCGATATGATGGAATACGTTATGGTTTACATGAAGATGGTAAAAATCTTTATGAGGTTTATACAAAAACAAGAGGGAAGGGTTTTGGTAAAGAAGTTCGCAGGAGAATACTTCTTGGAACATATATTCTATCGCATGGTTATTATGACGCTTATTATAATACTGCAATAAAAGTTAGAGATGCTATCAAAAAAGAATTAACAAATGTTTTTCTTCAGGTAGATGCTATTATCACTCCAACTTCACCAGTGATGCCTTTCCGATTTGGTGAAAAAATGGAAGACCCAATTAGTATGTATCTATCAGATTTATTTTCTGTTCCCGCCAATATTGCAGGAATTCCAGCCATCTCTATTCCGTCTGGAAAGAATAAAGAGGGATTACCTTTTAGTTTGCATATAATGGCTCCATCTTTGAGGGAAGATATTCTATTTACTATTGGGAAAGATTTTGAAAAATTGATATAATACATATCATGGAGCAAACAGCTTTACAATCAGCATTAGATAAACCTCTTTTTATCCCAAATTATTTAAATATTGAATATGTATTTAGTAAAATACTAGAGTACTCACAGGGTGTAATTTCATTTTTATCTGACCCACATACTTGGACTGTTGCGGGTATTATATCAATACTATTGTCACTAATTATTCTATCGATTATTATATTTTCATTAGTTAGGTTAATAGAAATTCAAATTTATGATACAGAGGAAATTGAACATGAAATTCATGAGGCATTAATAAGGGAACAAGAAAGAAATCGCAATGCAAACCCTCGTTGGCATTATATTCAAACTCTTATTGAAAGCCCAAATGAATCTGACTGGCGAGTCGCTATTATTGAATCAGATTCTATGATGGAAGAAGTTTTAAAAGAAAGTGGTCTGTCTGGGTCAACTGCTAGTGAGTTATTGGAAGGAGCTAAAGAGAGTGGGTATAGAAGTATTCAAGATGCATGGAATGCTCACTTAATAAGAAACCAAATAGCTCATGTTGGCTCTGATTTTCCATTAAGCCAAGTAGAAGGTAGACGAGTTATAAATATGTATCAAAACTTTTTTGAAGAGTTGAGAGTAATTTAAAAAGAGTAGCAATTGCTTGCTACTCTTTTTTCTTAAATGCTTAATTAAAATGAAAATGATTATTAAAGTAAATCACCAGCTAATTCAGCAAGATATGATCTTTCTCCTTTTATAAGAGTGATGTGAGAGAAAATTTTCTGCCCAGAAAATCTGGATATTAGATAGCTTAACCCATTGGATTCTGGAGTTAAATACGGGGAATCAATCTGTGTTATGTCGCCGATCAGAATAATTTTTGTATCTTCTCCGGCTCTGGTAACCAAGGCTTTGATTTCCTTTGGGGTCGAATTTTGGGCTTCATCGATAATGAAGAATTTTTTTATTAAACTTCTTCCACGAATGAAGCTGATAGGTTCGATAACGACTTTTTTATCCTTTTTATATCTCAGTATTGTCTCTTTGTTTTTACCAGTATTTTCAATAACGGTAAGATTATCAGAGAGGCCTTGCATAAAAGGAGAAAGTTTTTCATCTACGTCACCAGGCAGAAAACCTGTATCTCTTCCAAGAGGAATTGGTTCTCTTGTAAAAAATATCTGATTTACTTTATCTTCATACAAATACTGCAGACCTGCTGCTAGGGATAGAAGAGTTTTACCTGTTCCGGCTTTTCCAGTCAATGCTACAAGCAAAATATCAGGATCTAATAAGGCTGATAGAGCAAATGCTTGCTCAGAGTTTCTTGCCTTAATTCCAAATGGGTTAAGCTTGTCCCTTGTAATTAAATTTGCTTTACCGTTTTTATATACGGCGAGAGCTGATTTATTACTTGGAGAGTTTAAAATCATAAACTCATTCACAAAGAGTTTTTCGGTTTCAGGCAAATCAACTACTTTTTGGGAGTATAAACTTTCAATTGTTGTATCTGGTACTAATAATTTTTTAACTTCTTTGTATAAAGAATTAGCATCAGCAACAATATCATTTTTATAATCCTCAGCTGTCAACCCAATAGCACCGGATTTTATGCGCAGGTTAACATCCTTAGAAACAAGTACCACCTTAATGTTCTGGTCTTTATTTTTCTTTGTAATGGATAAACAATAAGCAGCATTTAAGATACGATGATCCATTGTTAGTTCCGGAAAAATTTTTTTTACAGAACCATGATAAGGATATCCGACGAGAATTCTTAATGTCCCAAGTCCTTCTCCTAAGGTAGCTCCACCATCATAGATTTTTTCGCGTGGCATTAATTCAATAGTGCGAAGAAACTCGCGGGCATTATAATTGGTTGTCTCAGTACCTTTCTTGTGGTTGTCCAATTCCATTATTACTTCAATTGGAATTGCTACATCGTGCTCCTGGAAAGAAAAGATACATTCGCTGTCATGCATTATGACATTAGTGTCTAAAACAAAAATTTTTTTCTCATTCATCTTTTCATTTATTAAGTTTTTACTAGAGCTGTATACTTAACCTTAAAATTACTCTTATATAAGAGAGAAGTCAATTAGAGCAAAAATAAGGGTTTTGTTTGGGCACTGCATCATGTTTTGATTAATATCAAAACATGATTTTGGTGTTCAAGTCCTTAAAATGTTTCACATTTTATCAACCATGCAAAGAAAAAACCACTCGCGTGGTTTTTTCTTATTTGCGCGGTCGACCGGACCATGATTACATTTCTTGACCTCGACTAAAATTTTTTCGACAAAAAGTTTTGTCTGGTCACCGCCTCGCATTTTGACTACTGTCAAAATATTGCTCCGGCGTTCAAGTCCTTAAAATGTTTCACATTTTATCAACCACGCAAAGAAAAAACCACTCGCGTGGTTTTTTCTTATTTGCGCGGTCGACCGGACTTGAACCGGCAACCTCTCACGTGACAGGCGAGTGCTCTAACCAGTTGAGCTACGACCGCAAATTTTATTTTTTTGTAACTATATCAATTACAAATACTTCATTAAGATAACATAAAGTAGAAACTTTTTCCACTTTATTGTGTCGGTGGGAGGGCTCGAACCTCCGACCTCGGGCTTATGAGTCCCGCGCTCTAACCAGCTGAGCTACACCGACATTTATTTTCTTGTCCAACCAAAACAGCTACACCGACATTTTATATTTTTTACAACCACAAATTAAACCAATATTACTTCGGTTTTGTGGACACGCTTTGGTATGTCACTTACCGAATTGTTGCGGGAGGTCGAATCGAACGACCGTCTTAAGGTTATGAGCCTTACGAGATACCATTTCTCTATCCCGCGATGTTATTATTACTTTAAACTTTTTCCCCTCCCAAACCTTAAGGTTATGAGAACTATGATTCCTTTTGCGAGATACCATTTCTCTATCCCGCGATGTTATTATTACTTTAAACTTTTTCCCCTCCCAAACCTTAAGGTTATGAGAACTATGATTCCTTTTGCGAGATACCATTTCTCTATCCCGCGATGTTTCTACTAACTTTATATTTTTTTAACTCCCAAACCTTAAGGTTATGAGAACTATGATTCCTTTTGCGAGATACCATTTCTCTATCCCGTAATATTTATATAAAACACAATAAACTGAGCCTTTATTTATAGGCTTTATATATTGAATTTATATATTGCGCTTATTATAACAAAAATTACAAATTTTGCAATGATTGAAATGGGTTATAAATTATAGTACTCTTAAGTATATTTAATTGTTTTAGCCGTCATAGCTTAGTGGTAAAGCACTGTCTTGGTAAGACAGAGACCGTGAGTCCGATTCTCACTGACGGCTCCTTACTCTGAATATAAAAGCCGGAGTAGTTCAGGGGTAGAACATTACTTTCGTAAAGTAGAAACGTGAGTTCGATTCTCACCTTCGGCTCTTAGTTAGTAGGGGTTTTAACTAAAAAGACATTTAATCGCTTACTTGATTAAATGTCTTTTTAGTTGTAGAATAAAAAAAATTTGAAAACAATTTAAAAGAAAAATGATGAAAGAAAAATTTGATTATAATGTTCATAAGATTGGCGGAGCTGGTCTTATGCAGAGTAGAAGCGACCTAATTTGGTTGACAGGGAAGGCTATTAAAGAGGCAGAAGGTGGAGTTACTATTTTTGTTGTTTCAGCTCTGGCTGGGGTTACACGCCTACTGGGAAGTATTTTCCAAGCAATTGAGTACAAGCAAACCAAGGAAGTTTCTGAATTTATTTCAAAGTTCAAGAAAATTCATTTAGATGCAACAAAAAGATTGGTTTTGAAAGATTCTGAATATTTTAAGGAAAAGTCCTTGGATTTGATTAACGAATTAGAAGCTTTTGCTTATGACGGATGTCTTCTTTCAATCAAAGACCATTCTAGAATTCTTACTTTAGGAGAACGTTATAGCTCTCTCATTTTTGGTCAATTTTTAAATGAAATAAATCAGGGTGGTGTTAGTCTTTTGGATGCAAGGAGCTTTATCTTTGGTTCAGGAAATGATTATTTAAATTCTGAACCAATGATTCCTGAAACTATTAATGAAATCATTTATCATTTCAAAAATGAGAATTCAAAAATAGTTGTAACTCAGGGATATATTGCTAATGATAACAGGGTATTGGGTTATGATGGGAGTGATTTAACTGCTGCCATAATAGCTCTGGCTATGTTGCAATTTAGAGAGAAAGTCTCTTTGACTTACTGGAAAGATGTACCAGGAGTAATGAGAAATCCTAATAATATGGAGGAAGGAGTATTTTCTGAAATGTATGTTACTGATTATCTTGAATTTTCTAATCGTGAGTCAGTTCCTGTACGTTCCGATGCCATAGGATTGTTTGTATTTTCTCGTTCTGGGAATCTACAAATTTCAATCAATTCTTTTAAAGATTTAGAAAGGGTAGGAACAATCATAAAACCCTAAAACCTTTATTTATCTACCGTTTAAGTCGCCGTTAACCATACGGCGACTTTTTTGTTATAATAGCTTACATATATGGAAAAAGTACATAAATCTGACAAAAAAGTTTTTGAAGGAACACATGCAATAACGGATTTTCTAACCCCAGGAGCATTAGGAATGACTCCTTTAGTAGAGCTTCCTCCATCTCTAAATAAATTTACAAAGGATGATGTAAGGATTTTTGTAAAACTTATGCAATTTGTTCCATTGGGAAATATTAAATCTATGCCATCTTGGCAAATGCTTTCAGGTATAGACAAGGAAACTTTAAAACAGACAAAACATTTAGTCGAATATTCTTCAGGAAACACCGTTTTATCTCTCGCTATTTTATCGCGTCATTTTGGTATTCCAAATCTTCATGCGATTATTACTCCCGATGTTCCTGAGCATAAAAAACGTTTACTTAAATTAGTTGGAGCTGATTTACTTATTTCCCATGGGCCTAGAAGTCCAGATGTTCATAGTAACAAAGGTGGTGTATATGAAGCCAAACAACTTGGGAAAAAGAAAGGCTGGCACAATTTAAATCAATATATAAATCCTGGCAATGCTGGTGCATCAGAAGAATATGTAGCAAAGGAGTTGTGGTCTCAGCTTGGAGACAAGATGACTATTTTTACTTCTACTATTGGTACTGCCGGTACTATATATGGCGCGGGAACTTATTTGAAATCTAAAAATAAAAATATTTATATTGCTGGGTCATCTATTAAAAAAGGTTCATCTATTCCAGGTCCACGTGTTGATGAAGCAATACTCAAGCTTGGTATTCCCTGGTATGATATTGTAGATAAGGTTATTCCCATAGATGCAGTGTCTGCTTACGAAAGAAGCTTAGCTCTGATAAGGCTTGGTCTTTTTGTTGGACCATCCACTGGAATGCAATTAGCCATGATAGATAAAATGGTATCTGAAATGAAGAAAAATAAAACTTTAAATAAACATCGAAATAAAAATAAAGAAGTGGTCATTTCTTTTGTTGCATGCGATATGATGCATCCATATATAGATGACTATTTTGCTATACTTCCAAAAAAATATTTTAAACCCGAGCATAATTTAGAAAAATAATATACAAGTAAGATTGTTTTACTTTAAATGAGTAAGGTAAGACCTTGCTCATTTAGATAATTACCGATTTAAACCTATGGGTTTGAGACGGTAAAGAAGTTAAATCAATTAATTTCTAAAAATTTTATATTTTGGTATGATAAGAGAATGGTTGTAGATAATGAAGAACTAAAAAAAGAAATAGAGACTCTCGAGGAGAATATGGCTCAGGGAAATTTCTGGGAAGATAAAGTTTCTGCTCAAGCGACAATCAAGCGCATAGCTTTTTTAAAGGAAGAGATTCTAGGTAATCAAAAATATGATAAGGGCAATTGCATTCTATCTGTACTCTCTGGTGCAGGAGGAGATGATGCAGAAGATTTTTCTGCCATGCTTTTAAAGATGTATTTAAAATATATTGAGAATAAAGGGTGGCAAGTGAGTCTAATTCATGAAAATAAAAATGATTTGGGTGGATATCGAAATGTATCTATTGAAGTTGTGGGAAAGGGAGCTTATGGAACTCTTAAAAATGAATCAGGTGTTCATAGATTAGTTAGAACATCTCCATTTAATTCAAAAGGCCTTCGACATACTTCTTTTTCTCTTGTTGAAGTTATTCCTGAATTTGAGAAAAATAGTAATGTCATAGAATTTAGACCAGAAGAATTAAGAATTGAACTTTCTAAGTCAGGCGGTCCTGGAGGTCAGAATGTGAACAAAAGGGAAACTGCAGTTAGGGTGGTTCATTTAGCGACCAATTTATCTGTCCATGTTACATCTGAACGTTCCCAAGAACAAAATAAAGAAAAAGCCTTAGAAATGCTCAAGGGTAAACTTTTTAAAAAAATGGAAGAAGATAGAAAACGTGAAAAAGATGGTTTATCTGTTTCTAAAATTACCGATATTGAATGGGGGAGTCAAATACGCTCATATGTGCTTCATCCATACAAAATGGTCAAAGATCATCGTACTGGGATAGAGATTAATGATGTTGACTCTGTGCTTTTAGATGGTGAGATAGATAAATTTATTGAAGCAGAGAAGGATTTGTGATATTCTTAATAAGGCAATGATCTACTTCAACAATGTTACAAAAAAATACAAAGAGAGTGTGTCTTTAGAAGATGTTACTATTTCAATAACGCAAGGAGAATTTGTGGCGATAGTTGGGCACTCTGGTGCTGGTAAAACTACTATGACCAAATTAATTTTAGCTGAGGAAAAACCAACATCAGGAACTGTTTTTTTTGAATCAACAGATATTCATAAACTTTCTAATAAAGATTTAACAAATTTTCGTCGCAAAGTAGGAGTAGTGTTTCAAGACTTTAGATTGTTATCAAA
>Ga0209125_1000459_pt1 | contig 53485 bp, 52 predicted proteins | sample BarGraIncub1131A_FD_184503 | JGI IMG/M metagenome (GOLD analysis project Ga0209125, IMG submission 184503) | Arctic peat soil microbial communities from Barrow, Alaska - Barrow Graham LP Incubations 11-31A (SPAdes) (version 2) | ecosystem: Environmental > Terrestrial > Soil > Wetlands > Peat... | reverse complement strand
CCTTGTTTCAGACTTGTACCACTGGTTCAGGTCTGTTTAGCATGCATTATTTTCAAAGTTCATTGCGTCTAGCGTCTACGCTACTTTTTTCCTATTTAGGACTTGACTTTATATAGTCAGTCTTTATATTTGTATATTTTGCAGGAAGACGTTCATCCGTTTCAATTGTTACGCAACTTGACATAATTTTATTAAATATTAGCATAGCGTTTTAGGTTTGTCAACAATGAAAAACGCAGTTTCTGTATTTTGCTATTTTCCATTTAGTAATTTTACTAAACGTTTTATTTCAAATTGTTTGAGATTTTACGGCTCCTAATAAGCATAAACAAGTCCAACTTCTGTTGGTAATTACATTTATTTACCATGCTATTGCAATTATTGATAATATTCCAACTCTACCGACCGCAGTGTATAGTAAAGAATTTAGTAATTATCCTTACAAATTGTACTGTCAAATTGTGGATTCCCGGTTTGAATACTCAGTATTTTTTGCTTGCTTTTTACTAAACTCTTGTATATACTTTTGCTATAAACAACTAAACAAACCTAATATATTCTGACTAAATAATACTATCGGAGAAAACAAATGAAATTAAAAGAAATTGCAAATTTGGCCAATGTATCACCCTCAACAGTTTCGCTGGTGCTCAACAATCGTGAAGGAGTAAGCCCTAAAAAACGTCAGGAAATTGTAAAAATTCTCGAGGACAATGGTTATCGGGTGAGTAACCGTTTTGATGAGAAAACAAACAAGAGTATTCGTTTTATAAAATATAAGAAGCACGCTATGCTGGTAGACGGTAATCCAGGTTTTATTAATGCCATTATTGATGCGACGGAAAAAGAATGCCGAAGACAAGGCTACAATCTCATTATGACAACTTACGGTGAAAAGCAGCGAGACGAAATGTCCAAACTGATCGAGCAGGATCACGTGGATGGATTGCTGCTTTTAGGAACAGAATTGACTGCGGAGGATATGGAGTTTGTTTCCAATTCACCTGTTCCGATGGTAATCATAGATAACTACTTGCCTATGTTAGACTACAACTGCATCACAATGAACAACGAAGAATCAATTTTTCGCACGGTTTCTCATCTTTCTTCCTTAGGACATCCGAAAATTGGATTTATCGCTAATGCGTTTCCATCCAGCAATTGCAATGCGCGCAGGCAGGCATTTGAATACGCAGTCACACAACAGGGTTATAAATTTGATTTGTCACTAATCTATACGGTGCATCCAACGCCGGACGGTGCGTATCAGTCTATCCGCACTTTGCTGGAGAAAGGTGTGAAGTTTCCATCGGCGTTGGTTGCCAACAATGACACCATTGCCCTTGGCGCAATGAAAGCGTTTCAGGAGTTTAAGATTCGAATTCCTGAAGATATTTCCATCGTTGGCTTTGACAGCATTCCGTTTTCTACGTTCTCCAATCCGCCTTTAACGACGACGGAAGTGTCTTGTACAGACATGGGTATTTGGGCTGTACGCCTCCTTTGTGATCGAATTCAGTATCCGTTTTCTTCCATTACGAAAATGCAGGTGGGAACAAGATTGGTTGAACGGAACAGTACCATGCCTTATCATCCCACAAATCAAAATATCCATCTGTTATAAAAGATTCGAGCCACTCAAATAACAATCTCAATGAGGGGCAAGCAGGTGAAGTAATATATTGGGCGCGATAATGACGGAACAACAACGAAAGCCGCACTATATACAGTAAATGGCGAGGAAGTGGGCGTCGCTTCGGCGGATACACAGATGGAGTCGCTACAACTGGATTATACCGAACGAGATATGGAAGCATGAAAGGATCGCTTATAGGCTACAAAAGCCGCAAATTTCGATTATATAGAATTGTCTATAGACGAATCGGCCGCGTTTCTTTCCCGTTTAGACTGGTCAAATAGCGAAAAAAACTTTGCAATCTTGCTCAGGATATTGGTATTTCCTGTGGTAGCATTTACCTGAGCGGACATAGAAAGTATCCACTGGGAAGCAACGATCACGCAAAATGCACGCATGGTCTTGAAATTATGGATAAGACACTAGAATTGGCGTCCGATTTGGGCACTCGTTATATTCAGCTTGCAGGATATGATGTGTATTATGAAAAATCCTCAGCAGATACGATAAAATGATTCAAAGACAATTTGTATGGACACATAATATGACAAACAGAATCGTTTGATTTTCAGCTTGGTCCGGCCAAGCCTAATAATGACTATCATCTTATCGTGTTTTGTGGCTTGTTTTGAATCAATTAACCACAAATATATGCAATGTTATGCATCATTGAAACGAAAAAAAGGTTATTTTGCGAAAACAATTTAAACCCGCTGCAACAAGGGCGTTTACTGGTTTTGCATGAATGACACACAATGTCCATTGTGCGTCATTGGGTCTTTTTGAGGCAAACGGACGATCAACTGAAATAGTAATATGAAATCGTCATAGATACTATTTTTTCAGACGAATTTTGGGATGCTCTGCACACTTGAAAAGAAAGAACTGGAAAAAGCAAGTCGAAGCTGCTCGAAGAGGCATCTCGTGAGAATTACTTATAAATCAAACGTTTTATCACATCAATATCTTTACATAGATCTATTTACTGGGCCTATTGACAGGTAGTGAACTCATTTGATTGTTATTTTTGCTCGTAAAAATTGTAAAGAAAACGGCCATTTTATTGCATTTAGGTTGAGACGGCATAATTGAGAATATTTCTTGCGACTACAAACAAAAAAACGTTTGAATGAGAAATTAATTGCTTCAATTGTTTGAAAATTTTCGAATAGTCTCCTGTAATTCTGCGATGCGTGAATCAATATCGCTGATCTTAACAAATTTGAAGTACACCGGTGTGGCAGAGCCACGATTCCGGCTGATGATGGCTCCGGTTTGCCGCAATTCGCAAATCGAACTAAATTTCAGTTATTTTCGAATTTAATACACTCTTTATCCGCTGCAAATTGCTTCCACATTCTTGTGAACAACATCATTTAAGAATAAGATAAATGTTGGTATATAATTATCACCTTTCCTGGAGCTGGCGTTTCGAATTGCAACTTACGGATATCATCCGCTTTCGGCATTCAAGTACGCGTTGGCAGACGGAGAAAGGTCGAAGGCACGGAGATAAAATCCTATGAAAAGTCAGAGAAATAAGTTCGGGAAGAAAATTGCCAAAAAAATATTTGGACGCAGTTTTCTGATTATATTGTTTCTATTGTTTCAGTTTATTCTGCTTGGAGTAAGTTTCTCTTCGCTGACTGAGTATTTACATTACATTTTAATAATCAATTTAGTCTTAAGTTTTTTTCTGACTGTATATATTGTCAATAGGCAGGAAAGTCCGGAGTTCAAGATTGCCTGGCTTACATTTATGTGTTTACTTCCGATTTTCGGGATTCTTTATTACTTATATTTTGAATTGAATCCCAAATGGAAGAATAATGCCATTAAGGTTCAAAAACTTATCAAAGACACATCCTATTTGCTTGAAGTCAATAAAGAAACGCAAAAAGATGCAGAGCAAGATATACCTGATAGGATGGGTTTATTGCATTTCCTTCAAAAGAAAGGCTCCTATCCTGTTTATAATGAAACAGATTCTGAATACTATAATTTAGGGGAAAAGGGATTTGAAGCAATGAAAATTGCTTTGAAGAATGCTAAGACTTATATTTTTATGGAATATTTCATTGTTCTTCCAGGTACACTGCTTGATGATTTAATTGAAATTCTAAAAGAAAGAGCAGCGGCCGGTGTAGAAATCCGCTTCATGTATGATGGCTTTTGCCATACCAAAACTTTGCCCTATAATTTTCCTGAGCGGTTGAGGGAACGGGGAATACTTGTAAATGTTTTTGAACCACTAAGTCCATTTTTGTCGACGGATCAAAATAACAGGGATCACCGCAAGATTACGGTTATTGATGGTGAAGTCGCCTTTACAGGGGGATTCAACCTTTCGGATGAATATGCAAATTACACCCACCCTCTTGGTCACTGGAAAGATGTTGTAGTGAGGATAAAAGGCGATGCAGTCAAAACTTTTGTTGTGCTTTTTCTTCAAAACTGGCATTTGAAGGGTGATAAACCCGAAGATATTTGGGAAAAATATATTGTTGATGGTGCAAACAAACCGAAGGAGCAGCAAAATACCGGTAAAAAAGGATATGTTGTGCCATATGCCGATTCTCCCAATATACATAATGAAATCGGAGAGACGGTTTACCTCGATATTTTGAATCAGGCCCGAAATTATGTATGGATCATGTCTCCTTATTTGGTTTTAGGAAGCGTTATTTTGAGTGCGGTTACCTATGCTGCGCAAAGAGGCGTCGATGTGAGAATAATAATCCCGCATATCCCGGATAAAAAAATCCCTTTTATGGTGGCCAGAAGTTTTTATCCGGAATTAATTCATGCAGGAGTAAAAATATATGAATACACACCTGGTTTCGTTCATGCTAAAATCTTCGTCTCTGATGACGCCGTAGCAACTGTCGGATCTTATAATATGGATTCCCGCAGTTTCTATCTTAACTATGAAGTAGGCTTATTACTTGCCGATTGTCCTTCCATTAAAGTTATTTCTGATGACTATGAGAATACACGGCAGCTTTGTCAGGAAATAAAATTACAGGATTACATGTCACTGCCCTTTGCAAGCCGTATTATTGGAAAAATTCTTCGCTTATTTGGACCGTTATTATAGCCGATAATAAACCAAAGTAGATATTGTCAAATCAGAAATTCAAATGAAAGTTACGCTGCTGTCAAGGTTTATTCTCTGCCGCAACAGGCTGATGAACAAAAAAGCGTGTTTTGCCCCAACGGTAAAAACGAATACCAGCAATAAGACATAACCCTCCCAATAAATATGCGCCTAACACATCACTTGCCCAGTGCTGTCCAAGATAAATGCGGGATATTCCAACCAGGACAATGTGGCTGCCAAAGATAATAAGCAGCAAAGTCCGTATCCAGGATGGTTTGAGCAGTGTATAAGTCAGGAAACAGACAAATCCGAAAAATCCTGTATAGAACATGACATGTCCGCTCGGGAAACTATAGTCACTGAGTACATGGACTACGTGAATCAGATCCGCGCCCGGACGAGTACGGTGAACCAGGGTTTTTATGAGAAGGTTGAGTAACGGAATAATCACCGATATGACAAGAGAGGCAGCGGACTCCCACCGATACCCCAGAACAAAAAGAATCACGATGATAACGGCAGATGCTATAAACGATTGCGGAGAAAACCCAACCCAACTTATGAAGGTCATCAGCCCGGAAAAGACCGGATTATTGATCAATTGCAAACCGCGTGAAATATTAATATCAATAGAAAATGACGGAACCGTGATAACTAAGAATGTCAAAACCGCAAATGCTGCAAGCATTATTCCAACACTCAGTTGAAACAGACGTACTTTTCGCCGCCTTACAACGGGGGAGGAAGTCTTGTCTTTAACCGCTTCCACAGCAGCATTTTGAGGTTTTTCGGTTGTAACAGGTTTGACAGGCTTTGTCATTTTTTTGTACCGCCTTGAAATTGTTTCGTCCTGAAGCAGAATACAGCTTACGTTGACGATTCTTTGTTTGGTTTAATAAAAGGAGAAAGCGGGGCAGATAATTCTTCTTCCCCATCCGCTTGCGATTTTTCATTGCCTAAACCTATAGGCGGCGCAAAAACTCGAAGTGCTCCCCGGTGCATTTTGATTACACAAGTGCCTTTTCCCAAGGAAATCCCATCTGCGGCAATTTCCAGCTTAGGCGTCGATTCGATTTTGACTTTATGAGCGCGAAAGCGTTGAAGTTTACCGTCCGGAATCAGATTTTCTTCCGCGGTTCTTGCAAAATAGCTAAGAACTTCCGCCTTGCTGTAATCAGGAAATACCGAGATATCAAAGAGTCCATCCTGCAATGAAGCGTCTGGAGCAACCAGATTTTTGGATGCAATGAGCGGAGTATTCGCTACCGTTACCAGCATAGTATCTACCTTTATTTTGCTTTCGTCATCAAAAGTCAGCAAAATTTCAGGTTTTGCTTCATATTTTACGAGTGTCACAATCGCATCCTTCAGCGAAGCAAGTTTACCCTTAGGTATTTTTTTAACCACTGGATAGAGGGCCGCAGTCAGGCCGATTACGGTTACCATAAAGAAATAGAATTTCTTGTGTTTGCGGGTTCTGATTTGTCCGAGATCCAACTCACGGGTATCGCCCTTTGCGATCAATGCACATGCAGCCTCAACGTCTTCCGGTATACCAAGACTTGCGGCAATATCGTTCATGGTTCCTCCGACAATAACTCCCAGTGTCACGTCTGACCCGGCAATACCTCGAATGACTTCCCCGATCGTTCCGTCACCGCCCATGGCAATTACAATTTTGTAGCCCTTTTTAACAGCTCTTTTGGCAATGATAAGGCTCTCATTTTTGGGTGATGCATATGCAACGTCTACTTTTATTCCATAATCGGTCAGGCATCGAACCGCCTGTTCCAAAAGAGAAGGAGCATCCACAGCTTTTCCTGCTCCTGGGTTCGCTATCAATTTGGCACGAATATGTTTATGTTTATTTTTCTTATTCATTGTCTTTCACTGCCTTTCCGGATATCATTTCAATTGACAAAATGGCAACGGTTATCCAAGCGACACCTAGTGCGGTTCCGGCGATAACATCCGTTATATAATGTGCCCCCATAAAAAATCTACTGTAACCAATAAAGAGAATCAAAAGCACGGCCAGCAGAACCGCTGCTGCCTTACCAGCCCGTGATGATATCTTTGGTACAAGAAAATAAGCCAGCAGTCCAAACATAATAACCGAGCTGATCATATGGCCGCTAGGAAAACTTGCATACGAAATTACACTCCCGATATTTTCCGAAAATACAGGACGCGGACGGGCAATAAGGTTGGTCAAAGTTAAGAACAGGATACCCTGCCCTGCATAAAGGACAATAACCATGAAGAATTCTTTCCAAAACCTTTTGATAAGGAAATAGAGACCAAATATTACGCCAGTCGCTATATACCCGTGCTGTCCAATATAATACCCGGAAAGCATTATATTTTTCATCCATGCTGGACTTGATAAAGCCGCTGCATGCATGCGGTTTACGACATCTAAATCCCACTTTACAAGGGATCCATTCTGCAGCACGAAATATGCAAGTATTCCGAAAATCATACTGCCTATGAGAATCATAGTGACGCCAAACACCGGATGCCGCACAAGAAGATCCGGACTTTGCAGTCCACCCGGTTTTCTGTGTTTTTTTCTATCTGTGTGAACATTGTTCGCAGTCATAAGAACACGACCTTTCAAATAAATGTGTCTTCATTTATTATTTTTTCAATCTAAAAAATATGGACAGACACAAAGAGTACAATCCCAATGAAATAAGACCCAGAGCAATCGCACCTAAGAGCCAACGCCCGTAAGGCTGCTGCAGAATGGATGTTAATGTGCTGTCAAAGCCTTTAACTTGTTGTGAATTGGCGGTGTATGCAGCCATAACTATGAAGAGGCCGATAAGCGCAAAGACGATTCCCCGGGCTATGGTACCGAATCTGCCGAGAAACCTGACCCGTCTCAATTGAGCCGGATTCAGTTTTGTGAGGTAAATCTGCCTTTCGAAGCCCGAATTGAATCCCTGAAAAAATTGTATGAGACCAACTAAGATTACGATTATTCCAATAATACCCACCAGCCACTGTCCAAATGGCATCGCAAGAATCTTAGCTGTATATTGCTGAATTTGGCTTTGCTGAACTCCATTTTGAGCAGGCTGTGCTCCGCCCGAGATGAGTGCATATGTCGGCATTACCAGCAGCGCGTAGGCAGCTGCGCTCACCAGATATCCAATCCTGAGTGCAAAACCCTTTGCATCATGACCTTGGTGGAACGGATTAAATATAGCCCGGATTAATCCCCACAACGAATAACAAACCAAGCCAATCAAAACAAGCCATAAAAGAATTCGGCCGGCCGGCTGCGTTCCAATCATAGAGATTGCGCCCTGCTGATCTGTCGTCTTCCCTCCGTATCCAAATGCCATAAGAACTGCCAGCAATCCAATAACAAAATAAATAATTCCGCGTGCCGCATACCCTAAACGGGCCAGTGATTCAAAAGTTTTATTAAGAGCCGCATTATTGGAGGTTAGTGGTCCCGATCCATAGATCTTCTCGTTCGAATTTGTTTTGCCAGTCATATAGTCATACATCCTCTCTTCATTAACGAAATATTACTGCCATCGGGGCAGCCCTCGTTTTTGCCGGTATTTATTGCCTACGATACCAGGTTCCTAATCAAATCAACAAGTAGAAAAATGCCTGCCATGCTCATAAAAAAAACGATAATCCATCCTGCGATATTTCCAAATCTCTTACTGACAAACTTACCCATGATTTTTTTGTTATTGGCAATTAAAATAATCAATATCATCAGGGGCGGTGCTGCCAATCAATCTAAAGCTGCCGCATAATACAGGGCTTTAATGGGGTCGATCCCCATCCAGCTAATCGCCATGCCAATTAGAGTGGAAGCCGCAATAACTCCATAGAAGCCCGGGGCCAATCTGGTCTTTTTACTAAGTCCCTCCTTTAGTCCAAGTGTCTCCGTAACGGCATATGCTGAAGATCCAGCCAATATGGGAACCGCCAAAAGCCCTGTTCAAATAATACCAGCCGCAAACAACAGATATGCAAAATCACCTGCAACCGGTCTTAATGCCTCAGCTGCCTGCGATGCAGACGCTGTATTCGTTATCCCGTTCGCATGCAGAGTAACCGCTGTGGTAATTTTGTTGGATTACAACCATAAAAGGAAAGGAAAACAGTGCCAGCCAAAGCTGGCTGAATCCGAAAATAGCACCAGTCTGCGAGTACGTTGCAATGCCGGAAGGATCGTCATCTGCCGCACCGGTGACAAAACCAGGCCCGATTTTTTTGATAATCTTTTTCAGAAGAACAAACATTTTTTCACCTTACGAGTTCGCTGAACCGGATTACCGGCAATAATGTGATAATTTTCTCCTGTTCCTTTTTTGTAAATACGGACCGTATAGATTTTTTTGAAAATCTATACGGTCGCTTATCTATGATGCTTATTCAAGCCTCATATTACTTGCTATTATTTTTAGCTTCCTTCTTAGCTTCCTTCTTATCCAGCAAGTCATTTATTTTACCCGCGATGCCCTCTTTGGCTTTCTCCACATTATTACTGGCATTCGTTCTTTTCCTGAAATCCGCTTTAGAGGACTGAAGTTTACCGCTTAATTCCAACTGTTCATTTCCCGTGATTTTCCCGACGGTCTCTTTTGTTTCACCTGCAAACTTTTCTTTAGAATTGTCAAATTTATCATTTTTTGAATTCATAAAGCATCCTCCATTCGATAAAGAACTCTTGCATCTGTTCCTTTCGGAATCATCTGGATCGTCTGCCTCTTACCAGTTGTACAATAACCACAATGATTGCAATTACGATAAGAATATGGATAAATCCACCGCCCGTTGATGTAATAAATCCTAATAGCCACAAAATCAAGAGAATAACTGCGATCGTCCATAACATAAGTCATCTTCCTTTCAATAAATAGACCCTCAGTTCCAGTTGTTCATTTCAGGGATTTTAACCGGTTGTGTCTTCGTCTTTACCTGCAATCCGGCTTTTCGGATGATCTTTCTTTTTTGCTCATTTCCACAGACAGCAAATTCGTTGCTTTACTTAACGCCTGCTCGTCGAGATCTTCTACGCATTCAATAAGAACAGATAGCCTTTCATATTCAGCTATTGAAAACAGAACAGCATCCGGCTGATTGTTCTTCAATATCATGATTTTGCCGAAGCTGTCTGCTTTCATCCTGCAGCTTTTGTAGTTCTTGATCATATCAGAATTTGATACGATCGATTTCGTAGTAATATTCATAACTAATACCTCAATCTTTCTTGTATGACGAATTATTCATATATCTACAAGATTGATCAGCAAATAGTATAACGAAATTCACTTTTGTTGACCGTTCTGTCCTGCAGGTCCTGTATACTCTGTTTTCACCACACTACTGCCTGTACGCGGCGCCATCAATTTCAGTACACCCCATGCAATCAGGGCGATGACTACCATCGCAATAAGGGTGGCCGGCTCAAAGACCGCACCAGATGCTTCATTAATGGTTACCCGCGAGAAAATTCCTTCGAATAAATTTACGAAAAACCCTGTAATTCCATATAGAAATTTAATAAAGGAGTTTTCAGCACTTGCGCCAAGCAATTTCAGGATTAAACGCAAGCCAAGAATAATTTCGACTGCACTGAAAATTACACTGACGATCCGCCTGGCAGGATGGGATTCCGCTCGCGAACTATGAGTTTCCGTCTGGATGTTTTGCACGGCCGGCTGCGCTTGGGGTGATCCCGGCTGGGCTTGGGGTGCTGCCTGCTGCGTGTTAAGAATTAGCGGTTGTGTGTTAGGAGCATATGTTTGTCCGGTAACCGGTTCAATTGGATCGATAGATTTATTTTGTTCCATTTCTTCCACCTCATTTATAAATATATTATTTGTTAATGACTTTTTGCTGCGAAAGTCTTTTCCATTATTTCATACGGTTTGGCTCACGATAGTCACTGTTTAGCGTCACTGTTCTGGTTTTCCTGCGGGACTGCTGCAAGGCAAGCAGAAGGCCGCCGGACATGCCGAGCATGATAAAGCCCATAACTATGAATAAAATATTGTTTGGTTCACCGGTTTTAGTGAGTGTCCCCGCTGTTGTCGGTACTGCTGCGCCTGTTTTTGCAGGTGTCGGTGTTGCTGCATACGCACAAATACCATTGGTTATCGTATTGGATTCAAGCGTAACTGCACCGTTTCTTGCCATCAATTGTCCCTGGACCGTTGCGCCGGTTTTGGCAGATATAGATGTCAGTGCGAAGATGTGACCGACAAAGTGAGAGTTTGTTCCCAAGGTTGCAGAACTTCCAACTTTCCAGAATATCCGGCAGAACCTAGCGCTGTTAAGCAGACTGACATTGCTGTCTGATGCTGTGATCAGTGTGGAAGAAGTAAGGAAAATGAAAACCCCGTCAGGATTGCCTTCGGCATCAAGCGTGAGAGTACCCGTAATTTGAAAGGTACCGTCTGCAGAATCATATATGCCAGGCTTCAGGGTTGCTCCGCCAAGTTCAGAAGAAATACGGGAGACAGGTGTTCTTCCTGCTGCGTCATCATAAGCAATTACCAGGTCATCCTTAGCTATCGATGCTACACTATCATTTAGGTGTATGGCGCCGCTGATTGTTGCCGACTCCTGCCCGGTAAAAGATGTGCCCGGAAACAGCCCGACTTTTCCGCCGGCATCTCCGTTGATAGTTGTCGTTCCAGTATTCGTAACCGTTGTGCCGGCCAGAATAGCAAAACTTGCAGTTGTTCCAAGATTAACCGGAGGCTGAGCCGCCATTACGCTGGCAGGAAGTATCAAAACAACCATTAAGAGTATTAACAAAAGTGAGCCGCGACGAATCATTTTTGATGATTTCATAATATCAGTCCCTTTCACTTAAACACGTAAACACGCAGCACTTGCACATCATTAAAAATAACGGCAAGCTGCTGATTTACAAGTATCTATGCACGGGAAAAACCGATCTGCCTACGAATCGGCAAAACCAGACATAGACTATAAAATATTTTCTCCCGTTGATTAAAGCAAAATGCAGAATGAAAAACAGCTATTACAAGTTCGTCATATCTGCAGCGAATTGAAAAATACAAAAGCGCTAAGAAGCTAAAATTAGATAAATAAATTATATTATCATTTTATGTATTTGTCAAATTATTATTCTGTTTTTGCTTAATTATAGTTAAATATAAATTATTATTTTTTTTTGAAATATCAACATAACCACACAATTGCAATTTGAAGTTATTAATAATCCTTATCCTATTTCCTATTTTTGTAATCAGCCAAGTCAACGGTTCGAATCCATTAATCGGCTTCAAACGATAAGCTTACAACCTGTAGGAATTTGGGCTTTCTTTTTGCTTGAAAATGTGTTGTTTTCAAGATTTTTGTTTGAAAATGACGGAATTTTGACGGAATTTTATTCGGACGAAAAACAGACGTGTACAAGACCCGCCCGCGGAAAAAACATCTTCCATCAGCATGAACACATGGGAAATCTGCTCTTCAACCCGTGCTGAAATTGGGAAATCTCATGTAAATTGCACATAAAATCTAAATATTAACATTTCCAGGGATATAAACAGTAAAATGTGATGTTATAATATGTTTATTATTTAATAAAACATTAGGTTTCCGTGCGGTTAAAAGGAGGAAATGATATGACAGAGCTTAAACAAGTCTATAAATGTGATGTTTGCGGAAATATCGTAGAGTTGCTGCATTCGGGAGATGGTACGCTGGTCTGCTGCGGTCAGGATATGGTTTTGCAACATGCAAATACAGTTGACGCGGCTAAAGAAAAGCACGTGCCGGTGATCGAGAAGATCGAAGGCGGCGTTCTTGTGAAGGTCGGCTCTGCAGAACATCCGATGGTTGATGCACATTATATCGAATGGATCGAAATCCATACGGATAAGAAAGTGTACCGGAAGTATTTGAAATCAGGAGATAAACCGCAGGCAGAATTCAGGTTGAAGGAAGATGTGTTATGCGCCAGGGAATATTGCAATATTCATCGTTTGTGGAAATCATAAATAGATACAGAGTAAATAAAGGAGATTAATATCATGCCGGATTTTGGTAATTCATTTTCGGGACTTGCTAATGATCGTAAACTCACTGAACAGGAATTAATTAGAGCCATTCGTTTTGCAGTTTCTGCAGAATATGAAGCGATCCAAGTGTATATGCAGTTAGCTGAATCTACAGATAACAAATTGGCAATGAAGGTATTAAAGAGTGTTTCCGATGAAGAGAGGGTTCATGCAGGAGAATTTCTAAGATTATTGGAAGCGTTGGCTCCCGATGAAGCAAAATTCTATAGGGACGGAGCTCATGAGGTGGAGACAGAGATTGAGGCGTTAAAAAAGAAGTAAATTGATGCCTGGATTTCTTCCTTGAATAGATAGATTGACCGACAAATAGAATACGAAAAGGGGGCGGCAATCCGCCCCCTTTTCATTTCTTTATAACGGGAAAAAACAGTCGGAGAGGTCTATCATCCTCCCCGAAACATAGAAAGGAAGGCTGACTCATGAGTATGATTGGAATGAAGGATGGTACGCAGATTTATTATAAGGACTGGGGCGCCGGACAGCCGGTGGTATTTTGTCACGGTTGGCCGCTTAGTTCAGATAGCTGGGAGGCTCAGATGAAGTTTCTGGCCGACAACGGCTACCGGTGCATTGCCCATGATCGACGCGGCCACGGAAGATCGGGCCAGCCCTGGAACGGCAATGATATGGATACTTATGCAGATGATCTCTCGGAACTTATCGAAAAGCTCGACTTGAAGAGTGCCGTCCTCGTCGGTTTTTCAGCCGGCGGCGGAGAAGTTGCCCGCTATATAGGTCGACATGGAACAGTACGAGTTGCCAAGGTCGCTCTGATCTCTGCCGTACCTCCCCTGATGCTGAAAACAGCAGGCAATCCTGACGGTTTACCGATCGCAGTGTTTGACGGAATTCGACTCGGCTCCGACGCAGATCGTTCACAGTTCTACAAAGATCTCGCCGGCGGCCCGTTCTTCGGAGCCAACAGGCCGGGTGCAAAGGTCTCTCAGGGTATGATCGACTCATTCTGGCTTCAGGGAATGCAGGCCGGACGCCAAAACACCTATGAATGCATCAAAGCGTTCTCTGAGACGGATTTCACTGAAGACTTAAAGAAGTTTGACGTGCCGACACTGATCATTCACGGCGACGACGACCAGGTCGTTCCGATTGGCGCCTCTGCTCTCCTCTCGTCGAAACTTATCAAAAACGCTGTTCTGAAGGTCTACGCGGGCGCGCCTCACGGCCTCGCATACACGCACAAAGATCGGCTTAATGCCGACCTGCTTGCTTTTCTGAAAACCTAAAGGAAAGGGCAATTCCTTTCTACTGTAAGAATGAAACAGCTGATTGGTTTCTGCTAATTGTCATGTCTTTTCTTTGATATTAACGGTCTATTTTCACAATATCCTTGTAAGGATTTGGATTTCCCATAATTAAATCATAGATGATTCGTGCTCCTGCCATAGAATAGCAAGTGCCGTTTCCTTCGTACCCCAACAAATAGTATATGCTGGGTTGCTTCATGTCCTGCCCGATAAAGGGCAGTCCGTCGTTTGATTTACCAAATAATGCATTCCAAACATGAGAAATGCGTATATCGATATCAGGGAAAATGGCTTCTATTTGTTTCGCAATCTCCCCCGCCTTTTCAAGAGCAGCCGCATCATCTTCTACCAATTTATCTTTCTCTTCGTCAAGTCCGCCTGCAATAATTCTATGATCTTCCGTTGTTCGAAAATACAGGTAAGGATTTCTTGTCTCCCAGACCATAACGTCATCTTTCCATAAATACTTTTCAAATGGTTCTGAACAAAGTGCATATGTACGATTAATACTGCACTTCTCTTTGATTGCCGGATATATTCTTGTGTATCCTGTGGCCAGGATAATCTTCTCAAAAATGATCGGATAGCCTTCCCTGGTAAATGCTTTGTTATTTTGGATGTTATCCAAGTCAATGTTTGAATTCTCATAATACACAACGCCCTGCTGCAGATTCTTCTTTGTTAATGCCTGAATAAATTTAAAAGGATTAACGTCTGCATCATGCCACGTACGAATGGCACAGGGCTTATCAACCAGGTATTTTTCTTTGAGGATATTATGTTCCAGAAACTCCGCCGGGAATCCATATTTTTTCAGATATTTATATTCTCTTCTTACTTTCCTTTCATCCTCTTTTGTAGAAGCATAAAATATACTGTCCCTCAGTCTATACTCGCTTGAATCCATCAATAGTTCATTAATGGCGGTTAATTCATTCATGGCTTCAAGGCACATCTGATAAAAGAGTCCCGCCTTTTTCTCTCCGATAGCATCTGCAAACTCACAAAGCATTTTATCGCTTCTGTATTGCAGCAGCCCGGTATTAGCAACACTGCTGCCTTTCCCGATTTCATTTTTTTCGACGACAGTGACCGCCAGCCCATGAGACGACAGAACATATGCGCACAGGGATCCTGATATGCCGCCGCCGACTATCAAAACGTCCGTTTCAACCGGGCCTTCCAGTCTCCCGAAATGAATTGGTTCCAGAACAGTCTGATCCCAGTATGTATTACCCTCATACAGCTTCATATTTACCTCATTTGAATGGATCGCAACAGAATTTGACCATCATGGACACAACAGCTGATAAATTTGCATCATTTAAAACAAAAATGCTGCAATAAATTTTTATTCTATGATTTATTTCATTATAACTTACTTTTTCTATTTGTTTTTTAATTTCATTTCTACCATTTTCGAACTTATGACTTGAACATAATTCGAACATAATTTATGCTAATTCAAACAAATGTTCACCAAAAGACAGCACGATTAAAACCCCTCAAACGCCCTATTTGCAGCCATTTACATCAAACCACCCAACGCCCCAAACAGCCCTTCCTATTTTTTCTACTCAGCTGAGTCAACGGTTTGAATCCACTAATTGGCACCGGAAGAAACCGCGATGATCTTACAGCCATAGGAGTTTCGTGTTTCTTATGTGTTTGTAAATCAGGTGGATTTTTGTCTTGCTTGTGTCTTTTTCTGAGATAGCTAAAGAGGCCGGTACTGCAGATCAACAATCCTGCCGATACAACCTCTTCAACCTAAAGAAAAAACACTGCAACCATTAAAAGGAGGTTTAATGGCAGCCTTTATCGAAAAGCGAGTTGTGTCTTCCTGACAGAATCGCTAGTCTGCTATTCTACATTTTTGCCATTTTCTTGTATATATCACTCAAAGCATAATAGCACTCATCAAATATTTTTTTAATAGGCTGATATGTTTTGACAGCTTCTGGGTTGGGCGTATGTATTGAATTTATTGACAGGAAAGAATCGATAACTGTAAAATCTTTGAATAATCCAACACCGACTCCGCCGGTTACTGCTGCTCCCATTGAACCGGCTTCTTCCAAAAGGGAAGGAACAATTATTTTCGCATTAAAAACATCAGACATGATCTGGCGCCATACATGACCCTTTGCTCCGCCGCCAATTGCAAAAACTTTGTTTATACTCTCTTGCTGGCGAAAAATGTCCAAAATGATTGATAGATTCATTGTCACGCCCTCTAAAACACTTCTTAACATGTCCCCTTCCGTATTTTCCAGCTTTAAGCCTATAAACGCACCTCTTGCATCAGAGTTCCATCGCGGCGCTCTTTCTCCCATAAGATAGGGAAGAAAGATTATGCCATTGGAACCAACCGTACTTTCTTCGATCTGCTTCTCCATGTAATCATATGGAGAAGTCCCGTTTACCCGGGCATCATGGATTTCCATTCTGCACATTGTGTCTTTGGCCCAACTATACGACGCACCGGCACTTTGCATCGTTCCATTCGGCGAGTACAGGCCTGGAACAACATGTGCCCATGTGACGGTACGCATCTGTTCATCAAAAAGCGGTTTTTCTGTTGTCGTGGCGACCCAGGCTGATGTCCCCATACAGCAGAATGTTTTTCCGGGACTTATGGAGCCTGCCCCGACATTTGCGGTAACACCGTCTCCGCCGCCGAGCACCACAGGCGTCCCCTCTGCAAGGCCGGTTGCTTCTGCCGCTGCTTTTGTTACACCGCCTGCGACAAAAGTGGAAGGCTTCAATTCCGGCAGTTTGTCTGGATCAATGCCTGCATATCCAATGAGCCTTTCGGACCACTTGAGGTTAACTAAATCAAAGCATCCCGTGCTGTTCGCATCTGAGTATTCTGAATAGAATTTCCCAGTAAGCCGCATCACGATATAATCTTTTGCGTTTAATGATTTGTATGTCTGCTCATAGATTTCCGGCTCATTATCCCGCACCCACATTAATTTTTGAATTCCGTAAGACGCGTCATTTCGGTGTCCAACTATGTGGTAATATTCGCTCTGACTGATATGCTCGCCAATTTGAGCTGCCTGCTTTTGAGCTCTCTGATCGGCCCAGATAATTGATTTGCGCAGTGGTTTTCCATCTCTATCTACGCAAAGACACCCCATCATCTGACCACTGAAACTGACTACAGCAATATCAGAAATATCAATTCCCTGTGCTTCAATCAAGTTCCTTGTAGAAATGCATACTGCATTCCACCAGTCGTCCGCATCCTGTTCCGCCCAGTTGTTATTAAAATAACGAACACCGTACGTAAATATATGACTCCCGACCATTTTTCCATTCTCAGAAAAAAGTGTCGCTTTATTACCTGATGTACCTAAGTCATGAGCCAATATGTACTTAGTCATTTTTCCCTACCTCTTTTTCCATAGAATTGGTTGCATCCTCTTAAGTCTTTCATTTTGTTCCATAAAAAGGCAAGTCGTTCAAATTAAATGGATCGTACCTCTGCCGTTCGGGAGGCAATAGCCTTCTCACCATCAATAACCGTGAAGATCACTCCGGTTTCCGTCTTACTAAAAGCACTGAGTTTGCTCAGTGCGTTTGCTTCGAGTTCGTCATGCCGCCCGCGCAGAAGTGAAGTTGACGGCATAACACCCAGTGCATAATCTCCGGATCCCATTGATTTCCATTCAACCAAATAGTACATGGCTGCCTTGGAATAGGAAAGTTCAACTGCCAGGTTCAACTTGTGATTTATGATCAGCGCATGGCAGCGGCCATTATCATCGGCAGGTACATCGTGAAAATAAAGATGTTCCTCAAAATTGTCTATCGGAGCTGACATAAGGAAACGATCGTTAAAAAATTTAATGGATGATTCAGTCCGCGCTGTCGAAACGGTTCTCCCGGATACGACAATTTCAGTACCTTCATCCAGGAACGGGTACCCAAAATTAATATGGTACATCATGGAATACAGCGTATCCCGGCAGGTCTCGTTCTCGATAATATCGGCCAGCATAATGCTGTTGGAATTCAGTTCAGCAGTGATGGTTCTGGATAAGGTTAAGTTATGGCCAAACAGCCTTGCTTCCCGTGTTTTACCTGACACCTCGAAATGATAGTGCTCGTCGTCATCAAAGTATGCCTTTGTGCTGACATTTTCTGCGCTCATTGCATGGATTCTTCCGTGAAGCGGCTGAAAAAGGCCTTCCGTTTCGTTTTCAGGACCGCAATTCTGCAAACCGGAAGTGTAAAGCATGCCCCCGGAATTTTGGCCGAGGAACTCGTTATGCGTATAGCTTACACGTTCAGGAGATGTCAGGCCATTCTTGTAAAAAAAAGACAGATTGATTCCTTTATATTCGAGATTATAAATATCGATGTTTCGGCCCGGTAAGACAGTAAAGTCAAGACCTGAACCATTACGGACCCGAACAGCAGGGAGTCCTCTTTCATTTCCGTCGTCATATATAAAACGCGTGAGACCTGCTACTTGAGCAATCAGACCTGTATGACGGAGCATTTCTTTTTTGGATAAATCAGCAAATTCATTCATATGAAGTTCTTCCTTTCTATTTTCGGAGCCTGTTATCAGAGAAAACTAAAGACCGATTCCCACTCCTTCAATTTTTCATCAACTTCAGACCGGAAGGGCATGGAAGGAGCCGTGCCAAATTTTGTACAGGACAATCCGGCTACAACACTTCCGAAGACCACGGATTTGAAGAAATCCTGTCCTTCGGCAAGAGCGACTGCAAAGCCTCCGCTGAAAGCATCACCCGCTCCGGTGGTATCAACTGCAGTTACCGGTGAAATTGGGACCTGTACATCGTTTATGCCGTCATTTGCATAAACGCCGTTCTTACCCCAGGTGATTACGACTTTTTTGACGCCCTTACTGAAAAAAACAGCGGCAGCTGCCCTGCAGTCTTCCAAAGTTTTTATCGGAACTCCTGTCATAAGCTCCGCTTCCACTTCATTGGGCGTCACAATATCAACCATCGCGAGAAGTTCATCAGAGACCGGTTGTACCGGTGCCGTATTCAATACAACGGTAACACCACTTCTATACGCAATTTCAATAGCTTTTTCGGTAGCCTTCATGTTGATTTCAAGTTGGGTCAGAAATATGGCAGAACCTTCAATTGCAGATCTCGCCTTTTCAATTTCTTCAGGTAAAATATTGTTGCATGCGCCGGGAACTACAAGAATGCTGTTAGCGCTTTCATCATCGACCATAATGAGTGCAGTTCCGGTTTCCCTGATATTGTCCTGGAAAATCAGATCGGAATAAAGACCTTCCCTTTTGAAATTGTCATTCGCAATTTCTCCAAAAACATCTTTCCCAACCTTAGTAACCATAGTCACGTCCCCGCCGGCGCGTTTGGCAGCGACACCCTGATTGGAACCTTTTCCGCCCGGACCGAGTTTGAACATGGAACCAATAACGGTTTCCCCCTTAACAGGCAGATGAGGAGCCCTTGAAGTCAGATCGACAACAAAGCTTCCTAATACACATATTTTTTTATTATTCATATTGCATCGCCTCCGCTCATATTCTGTTTCTCTGAATTTCATTTCTGATCTTTATCCGGTTTCCTGTTTTTATGTCAGCACCGGCAGTACTCAAGCAGCGGTATCAGCGTTGGACACGGCCGGAAGCATCTCCATCCACAAGCTTCTTCACATCTTCTGCACTGACTCTGTTAAAGTCACCGTTGATAGAATGTTTGAGACAGCTGGCTGCAACAGCAAATTCAAGTGCCTGCTGCGGGTCATCGTAGGTACAAAGGCCATAGATCAGACCTCCTGCAAACGAATCACCGCCGCCAACCCGATCAACAATATTAAATATTTCATATTTTTTACTGAGGTAAAATTGGCTGCGGTTATGCAGGCAGGCTGACCAACCATTATGATCGGCACTCTTACTTTCCCGCAGTGTAATTGCCATCATTTCAAGCTGCGGAAATTCACTCATCACTTTTTCAGATAATCGCTTATAGCTTGCATGATCAAGAATACCCTTTTCAGGCGCAGCGTCAAAATTTATCCCAAGGCATTTTTGGCAGTCTTCTTCATTTGCAATGCCCACATGGACATACCTGAACAGCTCTCTCATGATTTCCTCGGCGCTTTTGCCATAATTCCAAAGTTTTCCGCGATAATTCAGGTCGCAGGATACAGTCAGTCCCATTTCTCTGGCTTTACCGGCCGCTTCAAGTGAAAGTGCTGCTGTTGATGCACTGATCGCAGGAGTTATTCCGGAAATATGAAACCAATCTGCGTCAGAAAATATCTCTTCCCAATTAAAATCTCCTGGTTTTGAAAAGGAAAAGGAAGAATACTCCCGGTCATAAATAACCTTTGACGGACGTTGGTTCGCACCGGACTCAAGGTAATATATACCTAATCGTCCGGCACTGCGGCGAATGGAAGAAGTATCTACTCCAAATCTTCGCAGTTCCGACAGGCATGCAGTTCCTAATTCGTTAGCCGGAAGTGTTGTTACAAATGACGATGGAAGGCCATAATTCGTCAATGAAACAGCAACGTTTGCCTCACCGCCTCCAAAAGTTGCTTCCAATTCCGGAGACTGGAAAAGCAGATCGTGCTCCTTTGACTTAAGACGCAGCATAATCTCACCAAATGTAATGATTTTGCGGGTAGAATACATGGCAGTTACTCCTTAATTACTGGACATTCTTTATGGATCATTTCGTAAATATTTCATCAATTCGTGCAAGAATGTCCTGACTCAATATAACATCTCCGGCCGCGGCGCTGCTGATCGAATAAGCAGGAGTCCGGCTGCCAACGATAATGGAAGTAACAATAGGATTTGCAATCAGCCAGCCCAGCGAGATTTCAAGAAGTGTATATCCGGATTCTTGTGCAAGTGCCTGCAGTTTTTCCACTATCACCAATTTGTGATCTAATGCCTCCCCGACAATTTCAGGATTCGAAAGGCGCATATCCGTTGCCTTAAGCTGCTTATCCCGCCCTTTAAAAAATTTGCCTGATAACACGCCCTGGCACAGAGGACTATACGGAATAAAGGCCATTCCCTGTTCCTTGCAATAAGGAAGAACTTCATCTTCCGTCTTATATTCCAGAGGGATTCCGCAATAAGATTCACTATTACGGTCAAAGAGGTTGTACAGTCCTTGGTGGGACGCAATCGGTGCCGTTTTGGCTGCCTGTCGGCATTCTGCTACAGAGAAGTTGGATGCACCGATATATCGGATTTTTCCTTGCTCCACTAAGCGGTTCAAAGCGTCCATTGACTCATCAATTGCAATATTCGCATCCGGCCAATGCATCTGATATAAGTCTATGCAGTCAATATCCAGTCTTTTAAGACTTAACTCAACTTCCTCAAAAATACTCGCGCGCGAAAGATCAGTCCTTGTGGGACCATCTTTCTCCGACCAGCGCAAGCCGCATTTGGTTCCTATAAAAATCTGGCTGCGTTTGCCGCGGATCGCCTTCCCGAGCAAGACTTCCGACTCGCCATATCCATAAACCGGAGCAACATCAAAGTAATTGATTCCGCTGTCTATTGCTGTCTCAATCGCACGGACAGAATCAACTATACTGGCATCGCTCCAATTGTATGCTGCTGTCGACCAGCAGCCGAATCCGATTACCGATAACTTTTCCGGAATTTGTTTGGTTGTACGATATATCATTATTTTTTTCTCCTCTTGTCAAGCAGTACGGCGCCAATGATAAGCAGACCAATAACAACCTCCATGATGAAGGCATTGATTCCCATCAAGTTTCCTCCATTACGCAGTGTCTGCATAATAATTGCACCAAGAACGGTGCCAATAATGGTACCTTCAGCACCGGCTAAGCTTGCGCCGCCAATAACAGCCGATGCGATCGCATCAGTCTCATATCCGACACCGCCTGTCGGAACGCCATTCCCGAGGCGAGCCGTCATCATTACGCCGGCAATGGCGCATAAAAAAGCACTGAAAGTATAAACACCATATGTGGTCAATCGGACATTAATACCGGACAAACGAGATGCTTCAACGTTGCTTCCTATTGCATAATTATTTCTTCCGAAGACTGTGAATTTAAGTATCAGAGCGGTTATGACAATGAGTATAATCCAGACCATTGTCAGACCCGGAATACCTAAAAATGTTGAATTGGCAAAATTGGTAAACGTTTTTGGCAGTCCCGCTATCATTCTGGCATTGGTTGTCAGCATGATGAGTCCTCGCAGCGCCGTATTACATCCAAGGGTTGCAATAAAGGGAGGTACTTTTCCGTCATAAATAACAATACCGTTAAAAACACCGACAAGTGTCGATAAGAGAACTGCTAATGTGATAGCAACAGGTACGCTCATTCCGCTTTTAGTCATGAAAGTCGCGCATAGAACACCGCTGAATCCAACGATAGAACCGACAGACAAATCAATTCCTGCAGAAATAATGACCATCGTCATACCCAGCGCAACAACACCATTAATAGATGTCTGACGCAGAAGATTGGAAATGTTTTTACCTGACAAGAAATTAGGTGATGATATACTTAAAGCAATAAACATTAGAGCAAGTACAACTACCAACAGCAGAGCTGTTGAGAGGCTTTTCCTTTTTGTTATTGTTTTATTTTTCATAAACTTTTCCAGCATACTTCTTCCTCCATAAAAAATTTAACTATTAATCAGACGATACCGGACGCCATACGAACCAGACGTTCTTCATCCATGTGACCATCTTTCTCAAATTCTTCGCGTCCAACAAGTCCAATCATCCTTCCTTCAGACATGACTAGAATACGGTCAGCCAAACCCATAACTTCAGGCAAATAGGAAGAAACCATTATGATAGCTGCACCTTTATGCAATAATTCTTCGACCAGATGATAAATCTCAACCTTCGCTCCGACATCGACCCCAACAGTTGGTTCGTCAAATATAAATATATCGCTTTGACACGCAAGCCATTTAGCTACAACCACCTTCTGTTGATTTCCACCGGAAAGGTTACTTATTCTCTGCTGGATTGACGGCGTCTTTATACTGATTTCATTTCTGAAGTGTTCAGCTCTCGCTTTTTCTTTTTTGAGATTAATTATGCCGGAACGACTGATTTTATCATACGATGCGAGGTTTATATTGGTAGCAATCGAAAGGTTCATACCAAGGCCCTGGTGTTTGCGGTCCTCCGTTAAAAAAGCTATGCCCTTTTTTATCGATGATTTGGGGTTATGAATTTTGACATTACTTCCGTCAATTAGAATCTCACCTTTGTCGAATTTATCAGCTCCGGTAATACAGCGCATAATTTCAGTGCGGCCAGAACCAACCAATCCGTAGAAGCCCAAAATTTCACCCTTGCGAACTGCAAAACTAATATCTTCAAATACTTTGTTGCGTGTTAGATTTCTAACTTCAAGAGCAATATCCGATGGAGGAGCATGTTTAATACTGTACATTTCCTCCAATTTTCGACCAACCATCATTGATATCAGTATATTTTCGTCAACAGTATTAACTGCAACCGTGTCTACATAACCACCATCTTTAAGTACTGTAACCGTATCGCACAATTCAAAAATTTCTTCCATACGATGCGATATGTAAATAATGCCGCATCCCTTCAGTTTGAGATCACGAATAAGATTAAATAGAATTCCGACCTCTTCTGTTGCCAGTAATGCGGTTGGTTCGTCAAAGATAATCACTTTTGCGTGTTCATGAATAATTTTGGCAATAGAGACCATTTCCTGTAGTCCGACAGTCAAATCTCTGACTTTACTGCGCGGATCAACATCAATATTCAACGATTTTAATGTTTCTTCGGTCACTTGGTAGACCTTTTTCCATTGAATAACACCGTTTTTGTATGGTAATTTTCCAAGAAAAAAATTCTCTCCGACAGATAAATGCGGCGCCATCATAACGTCCTGATAAACAGCTCCGATACCAAGTGCTTTCGCCTCAGCAGGATTGCTGATATGCGTTTCCTTGCCCTCCAGATACATAGATCCGCCCGAATCCATCTGGTGTGCACCTGTTAAAACTTTGATAAGTGTAGATTTTCCTGCGCCATTTTCGCCGACCAATGCATGGATTTCTCCTGCTCGAACCGTCAAATTGACGTTATTCAGAGCTTTTACGCCAGGAAAAGTTTTAGAAACATTTTCAACTCTAATGAGCTCCTGACCAATTTCCAAACTCAACCCCTCCTTTATGTTATCAGATTAACTGGACATGCATAATACTAATGAATTCATAAGGCTCGGGGAACAGCTTGAGCCATCCCCCGAGTCTACCAGCGCTTTAGATGATATACAATCCATGACTCATCAATCATTTCAGTTTTGAAAAATTTCAAGCAAATTATTTTTTGAGTGTATAAGGATCGAGCAAGCCTTTGATTGCAGCATCGTTCATGTTGTCCTTTGTAACCAAAGTTGCACCAGTATCTACTGTTGCCGGAATTTCTTTGCCCATCAGCTTCTGATAAGCAAAATCAACACCCTTGTAGCCCATTCCGTATGGATCCTGGAGAACTAATGCCTTAATATTTCCATCAGTCAATCCCGCAATTTCCTCAGGATCAGAATCAAAAGCGATGCAGAATACGCTGTCAGCCACATTCAACTGTCCGATAACACGTGAAGTACCTGAACCGCAGGTGTTATTGTCAGCAAAAATTCCGATCAGATTGTCGTTAGCTGTCAGAAGATCTTCCGCTGCGCTCATAGCCTTGGTCATATCGTTGTCAACATAACGAGTCTCAAGAACAGTCAAACCAGGAGCAATTTCTTTGATTTTGTCAGCAAAGCCCTGATCTCTGTTGGTAAGTACCTGGACACCGGCCATAGCGGAAATGACTGCAACAGCTTTACCGGAGAGATCATCTCCATATTTCGCTTTAAGTTCTTCAACCATCTTCACTGCTGCCATGCCGCCGCCAACAACGTTGTCAGTAGCAAGGAAGGAATTTATTTTGTCCGTTGTAACCTTATTGTCAATCGTAATGACAGGTATTCCCTTAGCAAATGCTTCCTCGATTGCAGGAACAGTGGCATCAGAGCTCGTTGAGGCAATTACAATTGCGTCAGGTCCGGATGCTATAACGTCTTCAAGTATGGAAACCTGCTGATCGATATCAGCCTCAGCCGGAGGACCATATGTTGTGATATGAACACGGTCAGGGAATTCAATACCGTAATTGTTAGCACCAACAAGAACATACTGCCAGAAATCAGAGCTTGTTGCTTTGATGATAACGGCGATTTCAAATGGTCCACCTGATTTAGCGGCTGTTGTATCAGCGGGAGCTGCAGTCGTATCTGCCGGAGCGGCGGTAGTAGCTGCGGCGGTAGTAACTGCGGCGGCTTTTGTTGTTGTAGTTGCTGCTGCACCTGAGTTGCAGGCAACCAGACTCATTACCATTGCAAGTGTCAAAATCATGGTCAAAAATTTTTTCATTTTTTCTCCTCCATCTTTCTTTTCCTCTAAATGATTGAATTGACAAGTACATACACAGAATTGATTATCATCACCCCTTTCGTATATATATGTACTTAAGTAACTACAATTTCCGATCCCATCAACTTCAAATATGGCTGAATAATAATCTGCGTTTTCTCTCCGCTGGGATTATCTATTCTTTTAAGAAGCAACTTCATTGCATCCGTCCCCATGCTCAGCACGTCTCTTTCTACGTAGCTAAACTTTTGTGCGAGAATTTCGATTCCGTCCACTTTGTCAAAACCTATGTACGCAATGTCCTGCGGTATATTCAGTCCCTTTTCAAACACAGCCGTAAGAAATCCTGCACTGCTCGCATTGTTACTGACAAAAAAAGCTGTTGGCCTGACTTTTTCATTGAGCATTTCCTTTGTTTTGCCATATGAGATGTCTTTATCAAATTTACCTTCCAGGATATATTTCTTATGTACGGTAATGTTGTTGTCATAAAGAGCTTGCTTATAGCCATCAAATCTTTCACGGCCAATAGATAGATTCAGATCACCGGTAACGATTCCTATTTTGCGGTGACCTGCCTTAATAAGTGCTTCTGTTGCCATATATGCACCTCTAAAGTTGTTTGAGTAAACACCATCAAACCGCAGATTATCAAACTCGCGATCCAGTATCACAACAGGCGCCCCAATATTGGCAAGCAGCGTATGGATAGTTTCATTGTACTCACTGCTCTTGTAATCAATTGCAGGCGTAAAGATCAATCCTCTCACGCGTTGTCTTCGCAATAGTTTCAGCGCCTTAATGTCTTTTTCCGCGTTATTGTCAGTATTGCAATATATAAGAGTCAGATTGTTAGCATCAACTACGTGGCTTATACCTTTAAGGATTTCCGCAAAGAACGGGTTTCCTGTTTCCGGAATGACCACACCGATTGTATCGTTCTCCTGCTTCGACAAATTTCTGGCAGTGGAGGAAGGTGTATAGGAGTTTTCGCGAATAATTTTTTTTACTTTATTCCGAGTAGCTTCGCTTACGTACCCTGTTGAGTTCAGCACACGTGATACTGTTGCTTTACTGACTTCTGCCAGTTTTGCAATTTCGGAAATCGTCATATTCTTCATCCGCTTGTATTCTCCTATGCAGTTATTTTGTGGTACCGGTTTCTTTTGTGCCATTTACACAGAATTATATTAATTTTATTGATATTTTGTTGCATTTTGCGCTTCTATTCTTTGACAGTATCAATTGTTCTTTTCATTAAGTTCTGTTATTCCCGTGATATACAACAAATACAAAATTTAAATCACATTTTCTTGATTTTCATGATTCTATTAGATTAAATTCGTCTATTTTTATCTATATTGCCCTTTCAAATTGTATGGAACCGGTTCCCTTTTATGCACATTGTATTTCCGTCTTAGCGTATTGTCAATATGTTTTTGAAAATTCACTCATTTTCTAATTATAACAATGTAATATCGGGTTGTTGAGCTGACGGCAAATAAGTATCCACCAGGTCAATGGAAGACATGGCTAACCATCAACAGATTTCTGTTGCTTTAAAATAGATTGACTCCAGAACGTATTTGGCTTAATTTGTTGGTACAAAGTGAAGAGTTTTCATAATCAGGACAAAAGGGAGGCATATTTTGGAATTACAGTTAGCATTGGATTTAGTTACTTTTGACGAAGCAGTCGTTATTATCAATGAGTGCAAAGAATTTATTGATATAATTGAAATTGGAACCCCGCTGATCATAAAGGAAGGCATTTCCATAGTTAAGAGAATTCACGAATTGTACCCGGATAAGAAGATTCTTGCAGATGTTAAAATTATGGACGGCGGTAAGGAAGAAGCATCATATGCATTTGATGCCGGTGCTGATATAGTTACAGTACTCGCTGCCGCCGAAGATGCTACCATTAAAAATGTTGTAAAAATTGCCGGGGAACGAGGCAAAAAAACTATGGCAGATATGATCGCTGTCAGAGACATCATTGGACGTGCCACTCAGATAGACCTGTTAGGTGTTGATTACCTTTGTGTTCATACAGCTTTTGATATCCAATTTACACAGAAAAATCCGTTGGACGATCTGCTGCTGCTTCAGTCAGTAGTCAGCAATTCAAAAACAGCCATTGCAGGCGGTGTTAATTTAAAAACAGCACCTGAAACAATCAGATCAAAGCCTGCAATTATTGTTGTTGGAGGAACTATAACCTCTGCCTCCAACAAAAAAGAAACTGCAGCCGCTTTCAAACGAATGATGGATGAATTATAGGGTGAGTAAAATGAACATGCCGGAATTGTGTGTAAAAATTGCTGCAGAACTGCAGACAGTACTAAGCTGTGTTGATTCGAAAGAGCCTGAAGAGCTAATATCTCAAATTCAAAAGGCAAAAAATATTTTTGTAGCAGGGGCCGGCCGATCAAAATTGATATTGAACGCATTTGCAATGAGGCTGATGCAGATTGGTCTAAAAGTATATGTGGTTGGAGAAATAGTGACACCGGCTATTTGCCCTGGCGACCTTCTGATTATCGGATCAGGTTCAGGAAGAACAAAAAGTATGGTTCTTCATGCCCAGACAGCAAAAAGCCTGGGCGTTACAGTATGCCTGATTACCACAAATCGGTCGTCGCCTCTCGCACTAATGTCTGACTATAGCCTTGTCATACCTGTTTCAAGGGATGAAAAAAGCAAAAAGTACATTTCTTTTCAGCCGGGTGGAAGCCTATTTGAGCAATCCATGATGATTTTGCTGGATGCTGTCATACTAAAAATAATGGAAACAGAAGATCCAGCTATTTCGGTTATGACGCTGCATGCCAATTTAGAATAGTAATTTGCGCTTCGACAACTTGTTCTCCATCAGTGAAACTTGTTTGAAAAATCACTTGACGGTGCATTGAGGTCTTTAGAAATATCAGACCGTATCGCCATTTTTTCTTCCGCCTGCCATGGCATATGCAGCTGCATTGGCCGCTTTTCGCTTGTAATCACTGTTCCAGCGATTCACTGCAATATAGTCAAAAACAAGAGCGCCTGTGTGGCGGCAGAACCGCTGCATTTGTTCAAAGCAGGTTAGTAACCCATTGCCCGTCCCACCTGCAGAAGCAATAATTAGAACCTGTTTATCCCGAAGTACTGATGTACCGTTAAATTCACATCTGCGCAGCCGATCAATAAAGCTCTTCAGTGCCTCAGAAGTTTCTTCCCAATATACAGGAGTTGCAAAAATAATGGCATCACTTGTTTGTATGCGCGCCTTTATCTCATCAAAGCCATCCTTACCGTACGTGCAGTAATTCTCATCCCTGCATTTCCCCCATCCGTCACCGCATACCTGACAGCACAGCATCTTATAATCACATAGTCTTATCTCCTCAACCTCCGCCCCGTTATCCATGGCGCCGAGTTTTGCCGCATCAATAACAGATTGACAGAGACCTTCCATTCGGGGATTTCCTGATAAAATACATATTTTCATAACTTATTACCTCATTCTGCAGCAGTTGCCGCAAATTTTGCGGCAACTGGAATGCCATCCAGTTCAATTTTCATCGCACTATTAACATGCTTGCCAATTATCATAGCATCGGGGGTCAGGCCATTACTTTACTAATTCACTGAGTCTCATGCCATCTCTTGGTATATATTGTCTCCAAAATACAACGGATTGCTTCAGTTCTTCCAATATATCATAGTTATTTCCAGCTGAACTGATGAACGGTTCCAATGTCAGAACAATTTCCTTACACTTTTCAGGCATTCCCGACTCGGTATCCTGTTCGCAGGAAGCGGCGATGCTCTTCAATAATTTTTCCGGGACAACAACTCCTTTCGCATTATATTCCGGGCTAAATGGCCAATGCGGCGATGACTTGCCGTCACTTTGCTGTAAATGCATAATTGGCGAATAACAGGCCAGCTTCTCTACCCAGTTATAAATAGAACCATCTTCCGGTGAAGCAAACAAATGGGGGTTCTGCACCGTATCATGCAAGATTTGGGAGACAGCTTTCTCAACAGATATTTCTCCTTTAATTGCGGCATAATACATATCCATCGCTTTTTTGCTTCCCAACCAGGTGCGTTTGCAGGAATCCCCTTTTCGCCTTTTTTCTATGCATTCTGTAATATACTTTTCCGTCGGTTTCTGGAAGTATTGCTGTCCGTTAATATGGCCAAGGTCGATCGTGATATAAAATGGAGCATTTGCCCTTGCATAGATTTCTTTCATCAAGGTTTTTGCGCCGTCCACTGTCCATGGCGGCTGATGCGGAGAGTACATTTGTTCAACTCCAATATATCGCATACCGATTTCAGCCACATATTTTGCCAACGCTGCAAGAGTGTCATATAGTTCTTCAAGTTTTTTTTTGTATTTATCCTCGCTTTGCAGGACAGTATCGTCAAATGCATGTGCATAAAACCCAAGTCCTGCTCCCAGCTCATTTGCAGTACAAGCCTGCACTTTCATCCATTCATCAAGGAAGCGCCTGCGGACACGTTCATCAGTGTGTGAAAGGCCAAGCGTTGCATAGGTTCCATGGCCGGAGTAAAGATTTTTGACCACAACACCGGTCTTTTCAGAACAGCGCTTCACCTCATCGATCCAGTCGTGCATGTACTCAGGGCCCATGTATAACGGATCACATTCCGTGTCTGCACTGGCTTCCGCATACACAAGGCCCAAATCTTTGATTACGTTCATCCAATCCATTGGGTTGGTCCAACGCTTTGATGCAAAACAATTGTCAATTCCAAGAAAAATTTCAGGATCTGTTTTCACTTTTATGATCCTCGCTGCAATTTCGGATTCACTCTGACATACGCGCTCAATTCGAACTATGTGAATAAAAGAAAGTTTACTGTTTGTGTTAGTCTATATTATAAAGGTCACTAGCTGATTGAAACTTTCCGATTGTACCGGGCATTGTCAAATTTCTTATGGATATTACCTGATCCATTTCCTTAACATATTCAGATTTAATAGGCTTGGCATTTCCAAGCTGAAGTGCGACTAAAATAGATTGTGCCATACATTCACTCATCTGCATAATTTCAACTGCCTCAAATACGCTGACAGGACTTAAAAAAACTGTACCATGGTTCTCCATCAGGAAGCCGTTCGACTTCTCGATAACTGCATCGAATTGCTCTGAGAGAGCTTCAGACAGCGGCGTTCCATAATTTACCGTCAAGATAGGTCCAACCTCGATTATTGGTTCAGGCAGAAATGCTTTTGTAAGCAGATCGACATTAGCAATGGCAAAACCTGTAAGAACAGGAGGATGTGAATGGACAACTGCTTTTACATCGGGACGTTTTCTCAAAATACGTATATGGAACGGTGTTTCACCTGTTGGCTTCTTTCCCTCTGGTGCAAAAAGTATATTTCCACCAAGATCAACCGCACATATATCCTGGAAACGCATAATGCGCTTGGGTGTTTTTGTTGGAGTTATTAAAACAACATTGTCATCAACCCGCATTGAAATATTGCCGCCGGAAGAAGTTACATAACCTAGCTCAGCGCAGCGATGACACGCTTCAACGATTTCACCAATCTCATCTTGATATTTATTTGCAATGTCAATCATCATGTATTTCTCCGAGCTTTTTCAAAGATAGACAAATTTTTCAGCCAAAGGTTTTACGTAAAAACTGAACTGATTCAGTCAAGTTATTATCTAAAATGGCATCGTCAGCATTATTGGACAAATCTCTCCACACCCGGATATCTTTGCCTACCTGCCCTCCCATGCGGACAAAGGGCTCCATGACCACATTACCGTCATAGTGAATGTCCTTGAGCGCCTGCCCGATCTCCGCCCATGGCATTCTTCCGGACTTCGGCGGACAACGGTTTGCTTCGCCGACATGAAAGTGTCCCAAATAGGAACCCGCGGTCCTTATGGCATCGATCAAAGATTCTTCTTCAATATTCATATGAAAAGTATCAAGCATAACTTTAACGTTAGGCTTATCAACCGCTTTCACATATTTTACCCCTTCGGCTGCCACATTGATCAGGTAGCCTTCAAAACGATTGAGTGCTTCCATATTTAATGTCACATCATAATCAGCCGCCATATCTGCAAGAACCTTCATGCCTTTTACACTGCGGTGAAAATCAGCCTCCTTATCAAAGTCTTCGTTGGCATCGATGGGCCAATATGAATAGAGTGCGCCGCCAATACTGTGAATGTCTGCAATTTGCATTTTCCGGAATGTCTCGCGGTAGAACTCCGTTGCATGACGAACAACTGAAGAATCTGCACTGCCAATATTGTTGCTGCGGCTTGGGCCATATCCGGCAGTCAGAATGATTCCATTATCCTGAGCAACTGCACGCATCTGCCGAAAATATTCGTCATTTTGTTTGTAGAAATCGAAGGCGCCGACCTCCAGAATATCCAGTCCGCATTTTTTGGCTCGAGGTATAAAATCAACGAATTGTTCTACGTAATCATTGACCCAATAGGTAAAGTACACACCATATTTCATTATTACAACTCCTTCTGTTCCGTTATGAAATAATATTCTATATCGCTTGATCAACACAATACTTCATACATGTAATTATCGATCCGGTATTGCTGCCATTTTGATTGACCTGATTGGCAGTTACCACAATTATTTCATTAAGATAACTCATGAACCGTATCCTTTCAAAATCATTTCAGCAACAGTTTCAGGACTAATATTGCCTTCCATCGGGCCAAATGCCGCCGCATTTAGTGCACCTGCAGCATTACCCTCCTTTGCCGCCTGTATGACGTCTTTTCCTGCAAGCAGAGCTGCTAGAAAAGCGCCGTCAAAGCAGTCACCGGCGCCTGTTGCATCTTTCTGAACGACCTTATATGCAGGAGACTCGACCACACCATTTCTGGTATAAACTTTGCAGCCACGGGAACCATTTTTTAATACAATCATCTCGAGAACAGAACGCTCAAACATTTTCTTCACTGCAAGTTCAACACTATTTTCACCAGAGATCATAAGCAGTTCTTCCACTCCGGGAAGCAGAATACTGCAATTCTCAACAACTGGTGCAATGATTGCCATCAGGTTGCCGCCCTTGAGTAATTCCGGACGAATATTGGGGTCAAAGGTAATCTTACCGCCAAGAGCAATGAACTGTGTTGCCATGTCAACCATCTTGCGGCAATACTCCTCATTTATGGTCAATGAACAACCCATAATGTGGAAAAATCCAAGGTCTTCAATCTGTGTAACATCAGGGACAGGAGCTTCTGTTGCAGGGGTACCTGCTATATGATAAATAAACTCTCGTGAGCCATCGGTATGATACATAACAAAAGCATTACCTGTAGATGATTTATCCGAACGCAGTACATAACTGCAGTCAACCCCATATTGCTCCAATCTGACAACCAACATATCTCCGTGAGCGTCTTTGCCTACGCCTCCGACTATGCCCGTTTTAGCACCCATACGGGCAGCAGCCGAAATCATGATTGCAGGTGCTCCACTGGGGAACGGTCCGATGTATTCACCGATAACACCATGCGGCATTTCGGGACGGGGACGCATAATCTCGACAATCAGCTCTCCCATTGTCCATAAACTCTTCATTCTTAATTCTCCCTATGCCTTAAAGGCTTCACGCAGGAAGTTGGCAGAACCCCTTGCCGCTTCATCCAGCATCGCTTCATCTGCATTGCCGCTCAAGTCTCTCCAGACCTTGATGTCCTTTGCGATCTGACCGCCAATCGTAACGAACGGTTCTGCAATGACATATTGGTCGTAGCCAATGTCGTTGAGTGCCGTGCCAATTGCACGCCAATCCAAGGAACCGGGGCCGTCAAAGGGCAGTTTTCGGTTGCTCTCACCAACATGTACATGACCCAGAAGCTTACCCGCATGACGAATTGCATCAGGAATGTAATCTTCTTCAATATTCATGTGAAAGGTGTCCAGCAAAATTTTTACATTGGGGTTATCCACCTCTTTGACATATCGAACAACCTCTTCCGCTGTATTGAGAATCATATTTTCAAAGCGGTTCACTACCTCAAGGCACATATCAATACCCAATGCTTCGGCATGCCGGCCCATTATTTTGCAGCTTTCAACACCGCGGTTCCAGTTGCCTTCCTTGTCCAAGTCAATAAAATCATATGGCCAAAACGAATACAGTACACCGACAAGCTTTTCTGAGCCTAAAATCGACATAGAGTCCATAATGTCACAAAGATATTTGATACCCCTTTTCCGAGTTTCAGGATCGTTTGACGCTACATCATACTTTTTTGCAGGACCAATATTGGATGAGATAAGAATATTCAGATCCTTGGACAACGCATTCAGTTCCTGTAGCTGTGTCTTGCTTAAATTAAGCAGTTCACCGGCTGAAATTTCCAGCACATCAAGGCCCAAATCTTTTGCTTTCCTTACATATTTGAAGTAATCACCTTTCCAGTCCTTTTCCCAATAAGAAAAAAATGTTCCGTATTTCATTTTGCTATCTCCTCGTTTCATTGAATTTATTTAAGGCAATTTGCCGTACATATTCGAAAATTATAAAACTCTGGCTCGTAAAAACGCAGACATTAGATTTCTATGGTGTAATTGATGCCAAGCATAACCTTAATAATCCTTTGCAGATCTTCTTTTTTGCCAACAAAAAACCATAACGAAGTGGTGCTGTACGATTCGTCCCTGTTAGAATCTAATCCTATCATTGCACAGGAATTTTCAAACTCTGCAAAGCCCCCGTTCGATCCATCATCATTATAGAAATACATGGAGCAGCCTCTCTTGCCCAAATCGTCCCACGGTTCACTGCTATATGGTATAGATGGATCATTGTAATAATTTCGGATCATGAGGTAATAATTCCCATTGTTCAATTTGTTAACATGGCCCATTCGGCCAAATGTATTTGCAGCTTTATAAGCAGTTTTGAACTTTCTGCAGCCATTTGTATTTAGTTCTGCATAACCATTGCAAACCCTGTGAACAGTTTCGTCTGTGGGCTCATAGTAGTCATCAAACTCCGGTTCTCCAAAAAACGGTACTATAACACGTCCGCCCGGATTAACTTGCGTAAGTACCCAGGGATCCAGATACATTTTAGTCTCGGGCATCATATCTTTAAGATAAATGTCCTGCGAAAAACCGCAATAGCGTATGCAGACATCTTTCAGCTGTTTCATATAAGTCAGAGGATTGGCTGCAGCAGAAAATGTGCGGGAGAAATAGAAGCTTTTATCAGAACCATTCCTGAGCACGCTCATTTTGACATCCTGCCCTACAGTAACGCCGCCATAAGGTGCGTCCTGCATCGTAAAGTTTCCCGGATCAAGTGCTGGTTGTACGGTATATGTTTCATCAAAAAGTTCAGGTGCATCGCAGAAAAGTTCTAATTCGGGGCCAACCCACATGCGTTCACCGCCGATATGGAATTCTTTTGAATCCAAAAATTTTTGGAATTTCTCTTTACTTTGGAATGATTTATTCATCCAGAGAATGCTCTCATCGTTACCGTCAAATGGTCCGAAAACTCTGCCGCCACGCGATGCAACTACAATTCTAAAGTTATCACCCAGTTCCATCACCTTATATGGCATGTTATGTTCCCGAAAGCGCTGAATCGTCTGATCAAATGTAATCCTATTATTCATTTCTGTGATTACCTCAATTCTCCCTTAAAGTTCATACTATCAACCATGACTGCGATGAAGATAATAATGCCGCTGACGATTGTATAGATGTACGGATTTGCATTCATCATAGTCAGGCCATTTATTATCGTGTTAACCAGCATCATTCCAATGACGGCACCTGGCAAGATCGACCCTTTACCTCCAAACAAGCTGGTACCTCCAAGAACAGCAGCCGGGATAATGATAAATTCATTACCGATTGCAAAAGAAGTGGGTATAGAACCACTGGATCCGGCAGCCATAATGCCTGCCAAGCCACACAGCGCCCCACAAATAATGTATGCGAAAAATGTGTTCCTGCTTGTATTGAATCCCGTTTTCTGCGCAGCTTCATGGTTATTACCCTGAGCCTTTAGCTGGATTCCATAGCGGGTATAGCGTAACACGAAATGCAAAACCAGCATGATTGCTGCTGCCATATAAATCAGAATAGAAATGCCAAGAAATCTCTTATCAGTGAGCTTAAATCCAAGGTTGTTGATTGTAATCAGATCTGCTTTGGTTATGAACATACCAATGCCTCTTGCTATGCTGGTCATAATCAAAGTCACAATAAACGGAACCATCTTTGCCTTTGCAATCAATAATCCATTAATTGTACCAACTACAGCACCAATGGCTGCGCCAACAAGGAAAATCAGTATATAAATACTTACATTGTTAATAACAACACCTTTTGCATCCAGTTGAATGATCAGCAAACCACAAACTGTAGCTGACAGATACATATTACTGCCCGCACTGATATCTATTCCGCCATCCATCATAACAAAAGTCATTCCGGTAACTCCAAGCATCAACGGAGCACTCTGCTGAAGGAGAAGTACGAAATTGGATACTGTAAGAAAGTTTTTATTGCTAAACGAGAACATGATGCACATAACAAAAAAGATGAAATAAATTCCGTATTTTATAATAAAGATGCCTGTTCTTGATGTTTTAAAGCCAGCTGCCATAGTGTTCTCATGCATTGCTTACATCCTCCTCAAGTGCGTAATACATAATCTTCTTCTGATCGAACTCACCCTTATGTAGTCCACCGGTAATAACACCATTTCTTACAACAAGGATACGGTCGCATACTCCTATCAATTCCTCCATTTCAGAGGAAATAAATAAAACACCGGATCCGCTCTTTGCCAGGGTCTGAATCAGAGAATAGATTTCATACTTTGCGCCAACATCTACGCCACGAGTCGGCTCGTCCATAATCAAGACTTCCGGTGACCCGAGAAGCCATTTGCCAATGACCAGTTTCTGCTGGTTGCCGCCAGACAGATTTGCAGCTGTCTGCATCTTTTTGTCGTTAACTTTAACGCTAAGTTCACGAATAATCTGATTGCTCTGATCATCCTCAAGCTTTTTATTCATTACGCCGATCTTGTTACAGATGTTATTCAAGTTCACAAGGACAATATTATCTTCAACGGGTTTCGGCATCAGAAGGCCTTCACTGCGTCTGTCTTCGGTAATAAATGCCATTCCACGATTGATAGAGTCAATTGGAGAGGTTTTGTAATAGGTCTTACCATCAAGTTCGATGGAGCCGGATGTAATCGGATCTGCACCATAAAGAGCACGAACAAATTCTGTGCGGCCGGAACCCATAAGGCCAAATATGCCCAGTATTTCCCCATGATGCAGTTCCAGTGAAATGCCCTTGACCACAGGCTCAGCTACCAGATTGTTGATCTTCAGTTGGACGCCGCCGATTTTCTTTTCTACTGTCGGATATACTTTTTCCAGTTTTCTGCCAACCATCAAGCTGATAAGCTCATCCTTGGTGATTTTGTCAGCATCACAGGTTTTAATAAGACTGCCGTCACGAAGAATAGAAATCTTATCACAGAGTGTAAATACGTCTTCAATAATGTGGGATATAAATACAACTGCTACGCCCTGTTCCTTCAGCATTCCAATTGTCCTAAACAACTGCTCTTTTTCCTTATTGGAAAGAGAGGTTGTAGGTTCATCAAATAGGATAACTTTTGCATCAGCAATCAATGCCTTTGCAATTTCAATTGTCTGCCTGACACCCATAGGAAGGTTAGCAACAATCGTTGAGGGATTTTCTTCTATACTAAATTTCTTAAGTTGCTCAGACGTCATCTTTTTCATGCCTTTGTAATCAATAGCCCCAAATTTGGTCTTAGGCAGATTGTCAATATATAGATTTTCAGCTATAGAAAGATTGGAGAACAGGTTCAACTCCTGATGAATAAAGGCAATTCTTGCTTTCGTTGCGTCTTTCGGGTTCGTTGGATTATAGGGCTGACCGTCCACAGTCATCTCACCGGATTCCGGTTTAAAGACGCCGCCAATGACATTCATCAACGTAGACTTACCTGCACCGTTTTCGCCAACCATTCCACAGACTTCACCTTTTTCGAATGAAACAGTGATTCCGTGCAGAACTTCAACTCCAAAGAAACCTTTTTTTATATCTTTTAAAATCAAAGCGCTATCTGTCATTTATTCAACCTCCGCTTTATAAGACTTTGTGGCAAGGACCGCTGCCTTAACTTTCATACGGCGGGTAATAAGTTCCAGAGCAGCTGCAAGAAGAATACATACACCCTTAACTACGCCGTAAATGGTATAGTCAACACCAAGCAGATTCAGCATATTACTGATCAGCATAATAAATAAGACACCATAGAGTGTCTTCTTAACGCCGCCAAAGCCACCGAATGGGCTTGTGCCTCCGATAACTACTGCACCGACGAAGTTGATGAACATTTCATCCCCAAGACTGACAACGCCTGCACCATTTTTGGCCGTATAAACCAGACCTGCAATTGCAGCGAAGATGCCGCTAATCAGAGAAAGTTGAAATATAGTTTTTTTAACCGGTATACCGCTTATCGCAGCAGTCTTCGGATTTATCCCTACTGCATATATACGGCGTCCGAAAATTGTACGAGTTAATAGCCAATGAGAGAAAAGGAAAACTGCTGCTGCAACAATGATGGGCCAGAGCCAAAATGTACCCTTACCACCCAGTGCAGTAAACGCTTTAGGCAGACCGGAAAGTGAAACTTTTTCATAAAATACACTGCCAAACCATACCGCGACACCAGAGAAGATCATCATAGTTGACAAAGTAACAACGAATGACGGCATTTTCAGCTTGGAAACTGCAAGTCCATTGATTGAGCCGATTAATGCGCCAATTCCTACGGAAACCAGAATTGCAACTGGAATTGCAAAAACAGTGCCTGCCAAAGAAGTAGATACCATGATATAAGCACTAATGGTACTAACCAATGAAATGATGGACGTCATAGAAAAGTCAATGCCTCCATTGAGCGTCGGGAACGTCAGACCACATGCTGCAATTAAGAGTACAGAGCTGTTAATCACGTAACTTTTAAGGTTGTATGCCGTAGCGAAGCCCTTTACTGTTACAACAGCAACAATAAAGAACAGGCCCCAAATAAAAAGGATTGCGTTATCTGCAATCATCTTTTGAATCTTCGAGGATGTCATCTTTTTGAATTTCAAGTTACCACACCTCTAACCTTCTAATTTATCAAGGACCCGATTGAGGTGCGCCTCAATCGGGCTCACTTATTGCTTTGGTATAAGTATTTGTCTGTTCTGAGATTACTGTTTTACGCCGGCCCAGCCCCAAACGGATTCTCTAACATCTTTAAAGTTTTCGATGGTACAAATAATACCGGGATCAAGCTGGTTAATATCGTCCAGTTTTGCGCCAGCATTGATGAAGTAAGTAGCCCAGTTAACAGATGCAATACCAGTTCCAACTGCTGCCTGAGCTGCGTCAGCATAGTCGTAACCATCATACATCATCTGCATGCCGTTTACGTCGCCGTCAAAGGAGATGCAAGGTACACTGTTTTTCTCGCCGATCTTTGCCCACTTACCCGCTTCTTCCAGAGCGGACTGAACAGGGGTCCACAGGAAGTCAGAAGGCATGATGATGAGGTCGACATCAGCATTGGACTTCAAAGCGTTCTGCAGACCAGCCAGAGCAACTGATTGGTCCCATTCAGTGTTGATTTCAACAGCAACGGTAACTACGCCGGGATTCTCTTTAATAGCCTTGTTAAAGCCGTCGTAACGCTGAACAGCGTTTTCGTCGGACAGGTTACCAATCAGCATGACAGCGTTGTCAAAAGTCAGGTTGTTTGCTTTGCAGTAGCCGATAAACCAGGTCATTTCATCATATGCCATGGTTGTGTTGTCGGACAGGACCTGTACTGAGGGCACAGCATCACCGGTGCAAGGGCGGTTATTCATTATGACAGGAACGCCAGCTGCATTACATTCATCAACAGCAGAGCTGATTGCAGCACCGTCATTCGGGCAGATAATGATTGCCTGGCAACCCTGAGCAATCAAGTCGGAAACCTGTTCATTCTGCTTGTTAGCATCGCCATTAGCAACAACTTCAACGAGTTGATAGCCGAGCTCTTTGCAGCGATCACGAATTGCCTGAACGTTTGCCATCCAGAATTCGGTATTCAGGTCGTCAATAGACAAGCCGATCTTATAGGAAACGCCAGTAGTATTTGCGGGGGTCGTGGCTGCAGTTGTTGTTGCTGCGGTTGCTGCGGTTGTTGCTGCTGCGGTCGTTGCTGCTGCGGTCGTTGCACCTGCAGCGGTTGTTGTACTTGTGCTGCCACCGCATCCAGTAAGGAGTGTAGCTGCCATAGCTGTGATCAATAGTAGTGCCAGAAATTTTTTCATCGTCTTTCCTCCTGATTTCTATTTATTTTAACTCAGTTATCTGAGCAAAATACTGTTTAGTTTGAGAAGTTTGAAAATTAGAAAAGGCCTTCGCGAATCATCTTGGTAGCTGCACATGCATTTCCGGTTGCAATGACTTCTTCAATCTTATCCATTCCAATCTTGTCAACCAGCCTTTCATACAATTTCATATTCAGTAAACATTCTCTTGTTGCTTCTATCGGATCCTCACGGTAAGGAAAAATATCCACAGAAAAGCCCTGGTCATAGCCAATTTTCTTCAAAACATAGAACAATTCAAGGTATTCAACCATGTGGACGGAACCGACTATCATGTCATCATCCCATGTTGCATAATTATCATTGGCATGCAAGTTAAACAATTTTCCATACTTATTAGCAATTGCAACATCGTGTGCCATGTTGCCTCCAGCATAAAGAACATGTCCAATATCAACAGTCAAGCCTACATTATCACGCCCAGTTTCAAGGGACATCATCAATGCAGTAGCAGTTGTGTCAACAAGGCTTCTATTTCTGGGTTCCCTTGGCTTCGGCTCGAGCAGGATATTTATGCCGGGTTTGTAGTCAGCCAATTCTTTCAGAGAATCAACCAACCAGTTCCACTGTTTCTTATAGTCAACCTGGAACGAATAATCATAACCATCCTGACCCAGCCAAAGGTTAATACCCTTTGAACCAGTTTCATCAGCAAAGTCAATCAGCTTGTAGCATGTATCCATTGCGGCCTTGCGAACGTTTTTATCGCTTGCTGCCAGTGAACCGGCCTTCCAAATACGTTCATTAAAGAATGAACTATTAACATAGGTCGGATAAAAACCATTTGCTTTGATTATTTGTTTAACTTGCAAAGGATCGGATTCCAGCCCTTCGCTTGCGTAGCATAGTTCGACTGCATCCAACAACTTCAGTGCAGCCAGCCTCTTGACGACGGCAGAAAACGATGTGTCATCCGTTGAATCCCGATAACCGCCTGGCATGAATCTGTCGCTTACCTGGCCAAGTGAACCAGTAATTGCAGAATATTTAATTTTTCCCATTTACCATTTCCTCCTGTTTTTGTGTGTAATTTAGTAATCAATAATTTGTTATAATTATTTAAGTATATTATGTTTTTACCTGCCAGAATTCAGCCATTATATTCATGAACAGCCTCAAACATAGCCATAACATTTTGCGGTGGAACATTGGCCAAAATATTATGAATCTGCTGAAAAACAAAGCCTCCTCCCGGCATCATAATATCCAGATTTTTTTTAACATGATCCTTTATCTGCTGCGGCTCTGCAGATGGCAGGATTTCTCTGGTATCGCATCCTCCTCCCCAAAAAGTAATATCTTTACCAAATTCTTTCTTCAGGTAGACCAATTCCATACCGTTACAAGTTATCTGCACTGGGTTCAATGCATCCATGCCGCATTCGATCAAATCGCCAATAAATGGGGCAATTGCACCACAGCTATGTAAGCAAAGTTTTACATTAGGATTCAGTTTTTTTGCATATCCCCACAATTCCTGATAGCGAGGTTTAAAGAACTTTCTAAAAGTTTGTACGGACATCAAAGGGGCTGATTGACCACCGAGATCATCAGACCAACCGATGATATCAACGTTACCTCCGTTAACAGCCATAAATGACTCTAAATCACGCATATATTTTTCCATGGCACGGTCGAGAAATGCATTCACTATCTCAGGTTCAATCAACAAATTGCACAAACTGTTGTCCATCCTAAAAGCTTGATTCAGATATTCCAAAAGGCTGCCACCGAAAATATTATAGATTGCTCTGTCCGAAGTCTGACGAAGTTCATCAGCTGCCTTGATGCGGTAAGCAATACCAGCCGCGTCATAGCTGATCGGAAAAGGAGGGGATTGAATCACTTGCCACATCATTTTTTTTGACTGTTCTTCAAAATCAGAAAAGTCATCATCTACCTTTTCCGCATAAGGAAAAACAAGTTGATCAAAATACAAGCAGCCTTTCTTCTGAATAGCAACAGCTACACCATCGTTGTTGTAAACCTCAGAGTCACCAACTGAATTTTTTCTCACATCTATATAGTTTGGTATTTTACAAGGCGTACCATCCGGCAGCTCCCAATCTTTCCAGATTTCAGGTCGGTATAAAAATACTTGCGCGTCATTGACTGTATCAACGTGAAGAATATCCAGAACATCTTCTTCTGTAAGCGCCAATTGCTGAATAAAGTCATGAATGTAAAGTTTTGAAGGTTTCAGACCCAAGTAATTTCGAAAATCTCGATATGCTTGCACTGAAAAAGAACTGGAATGATGTCCACCAAGATCTATAGGTACTCTATCCGGCTGGTGATGATCCAATGAGCAAAGTATGCGTTGACGTGAATTCATAATATTTACGCCTCAATCTCAGTTATTCAACCGTTCACTTCCGACTATTTTCATCCATTAGTAAACGACAGTTGCATTTTTTGCGTTAACGTTTTCGCAACTAATTAAAAAAATTTTCCAATTAGGATAAGTTGTGTTATCGTTCACGCTACTAATTTAATCACCTTTAAAGTTCCTTGTCAATACTTTATCAACAAACAAACATCGAAATCGCATTCATTTTTTGGTTATATTTTCGTTCTTTGCATTCTATTTATTTAAGAATACCTTTTTCCAATGCATCGCCAGCATAATCTTCCATATTTTCAGCCACAACAATTTTTGTTCTTGTAAAGTAGCAAGAGTGGGACGGTTGCCAGTCTCCAGTCAGCATACTGACAAGTAATGTTATGGCCTTATAGCTCTGCTTTCGCGGGTCTTGATACATAACAGCAACACAATAACCATCTTTAACTAATTTTGCTGATGCTGAATTTACATCATAGCCAATCAGACAAATTTGATTTCTTAGTCCATGTTCTACCAAACATTCACCGACACCAACAACCCCAGGGGTGCTAACGCAGAATATTCCATCAAGCTTTATCCCATCATCAAGTATTTTTTGCATAGTTTGCTTTGCTAAGGAATCATTGTCTTTATATTGTGAAGCTTTGAATATTTTAATTTTGGGATATTCCTCTTTGATGTAATCCATAAATCCAGCTGCCCTGGCTTTGTGGGAGCTAATCGTATCAAAACCCACAAAAATTGCAACTCTTCCATGACCACCCATTATTTTTCCCATCAAATTTCCAGCTACACGTCCAGAACTGTAAGGATTCTCGCCCACATAAAATAGCCGCTTGCTGCCTTCAGCATCTGTGTTAAAAGTTACAATGGGAATACCAGCATCAACAATATTATCGATATATGGATTAAGGCTCTCTGCACCCGCGTCTAATGCGATCCCGTCATACTTAGTCCAGTCCGTATTTCTGAGTATTGGTTCCTGTTCTACAGGATTCAGTGTGTCAGAAAAAACATATTCCATTTCTATTCCAAAATCAGCGAGTTCATTTCTAGCGTCTTCCACTCCGATTATTAATTCGTTCACAAAATAATTCGGATTGCGAGGCATAACAACAGCAATTCTCAACTGTTTCTTTTTTCTCAATGCACTAGCGATTTTGTTAGGTCGATATCCCATTTTATCTGCAAGTTCGAGAATATGCTGTTTTGTTTCAATATTGATGCGGCCATGATCATTTAGCGCGCGTTCAACCGTACCAATTGAAACACTCGCTTCTTTTGCAATCATTTTAATTGTAACTCTACCCATTTTGCACTTCCTATGTTTTTTGATATATATTATGAAATATTTTACATTTGTGACTAAGTATCATTCCTATTATAAAAACAAAATAATCCTGATCAATAAGGTGTTAAACTCCTGCACAATGTTCGAATTTCAAATGAATTCTCTTGCTGAGTGTTAATCTTAAAGTTATTTAATATGATAGTCAAGATGATTTCCTGCTGTTTTATAAAATAATGTTAACGATAACGCATAAAAATCCAAATTATGAACCGTTATTTGATTAAAATCTTGTGCTGAGGTAAATCAAATAGGATTATTACTCTGAAATGCAAAAATTTCTGGATCATTATTCTCAAAAGCTACTGGCCCGCCCCCCGATTTCTCATTCAAAAGAAAAACACCGCAGGTTTCTCCTATTAAAGAAACTGCGATGTTTTTTATTTCCCTGTTTTCAGGGATGTCCCAAGCCAAAGTGAGATGAAGGAGCAAACATCTCACATAATGCTTCCTTGACACTAATGTTATGAACGATCAAATTTCATTTAGGGATTATTTTCAATTATGCTTATCGGCATTAATCATTTGATTCACTGAATCAATGGATATATCTCCCTCCATCGGTCCGAATGCAGTTGTGTTCAACGCGCCTGCGGCAGAGGCCAACCGGGCTGTCGACTTCAAGTCCAGGTTCTCCAAAAGGCCGCAGATAAAAGCTCCGTCAAAACTGTCTCCTGCCCCGGTAGCATCTACTGCCTTGACCGGATAAACTCCCATAGAAATCGTTTCTGTTCTTGAATATACGGTGCATCCTTTTGATCCGTTCTTGAGAACAAGAATTTCCAGTGCCGGATTTTCAAAAGACTTAGCAACCGCCTCTTCCACTGTCTGTTTTCCGGAGATCAGGAGCAGTTCTTCAACACCCGGCAGGAATATATTCGTATTCTCCATCACTTCTTTTACTACTTCAAAAAAAGACTCGTCTTTCAGCAGTTCTTTTCTAATATTTGGATCAAAAGAAATTTTGGCGCCAAGATTGCGTGCCATTCTCATTGTCTTGACTATTTCCTGTGCAAAGTCACTGCGGGCCATTAATGAGCATCCCATAATATGGAAAAACCTGACACCTTCCAAATCAATATCAGAAGGGGCTTTTGCTTCAACAGCAGGTGTGTTGCCCATATGAAAAATAAATTTTCTGGAACCGTCTGCAAAATAGGTTACAAATGCAACACCCGTTGCATACACATCATTTTCCAGGACGTGCGAACAGTCAACACCATCCTTTTGAAGGCGATCAAGAAGGCATTTCCCAAAGTCATCCCTGCCGACGCCGCCGATTATTCCGGCGCTGTGACCAAGCCTGGCAACGGTGTCAATGAATATAGCCGGCGCACCGCTCGGGAAAGGTCCCCTGAATAATCCTTCTTCATACAAACTAATACCTTCTGTCGGTCTCATGATTTCAACGAGCATTTCTCCCATTATCCATACTTCTGCCATATGTATACCAAATCCTCTTCTACAGTTATCAATCCGCGCTTCTATTCAAATTGAGTTTTTATGAATTGAAGTGATGCCGCTATTCTACGATTCATCTCGTCTACTCCGGCAGCCTTACTTAAATCTCTCCATACATGAATGTCTCTGCCTACTGCACCGCCGGAATAATAGAAAGGTTCCATTACCACACCCTTATTGTAGTTGATATCTTTGAGCGCCTTGCCGATCTCTTTCCAGGGAAGTGCTCCTTCTCCCGGAAGCTTTCTGTTTCCTTCTCCGACATGAAGGTGGCCGAGCATTGTCCCCGCCAGTCGTATGGCTTCGGGAATGCTGTCTTCCTCCATATTCATATGATATGTGTCTAACAATATCTTAACATTCCTATTGTCAACTTCACTGCAAAATGTCATCGCTTCTTCGCATGTATTCAAAATATGCGTCTCGAAGCGATTTACAACTTCCAGGCACATTTCAATATTATATTTCTCTGCTGCTTTTCCCAAGGTTTTAACACTCTCGACGCCTCTTGCCCATATAGCTCTTTTATCCAGGTCTGTAAAATCATTGGGCCAATATGTATATTGCACTCCTACCAAAGATCTGGAATCAATTTTATCCATAGCTGCCATAATAGCTGACAAGTACTCAATACCAGCCTTGCGCGTCAGAGCGTCTGCAGATGCAACATCTTTATCTTTGCCTGGTCCGATATTGCTGGTTATTGTTAATCCCAGATCCTTTGAGAGTGCTTTAAGTTCTCTTAATTCTGTATCCGACATTGCAAGCAGATGTCCAGCTCCGATCTCTAAAATGTCAAATCCAATGTCTGCAACCTTTTTTGCTGTCTCCAAATAGTCACAGTTCCATTCGTTTCCCCAATAAGAATAAAGTGTCCCATACTTCATTTTAGGCCTTCCTTTCAATTTATGCTCGTGCACAATGCTTTGTCCACATGATAGCACCATTGTATTTCCAGTGCAACATGGAATATTTAGATCCAATCATCCAATATAGAGCATATTACACACTAACTTTTTCACATACAGTCTGCTTTCTATTAAATCAACCTACCAGATGCTTAGCAAAATGTGCACGAGCACAATATTCTGGACACAAGTACAATAGTATGTTATTTTTAACTGGACTAGTTGCTTGAATAGACGTTTTAAGAGCATATAGTTTAAATATGAATTGTATCTATTCGGAGGAATAGCGGATGGTTATCACGATAAAACAAATTGCTGAATTGGCAAATGTGTCACGCGGCACAGTAGACAAAGTACTAAATGACCGTCCGGGTGTAAAAACAGAAACGAAAAATCGAGTTCTTAAAATTATTAAAGAACTCAACTACAAACCTAATTTTATTGGAAAAGCATTGGTTCAAAATAAGGAACCAATAAAAATCGGCATTATTCTTACTCCGGAATACAATCCATTTGTACATGAAATTATTCGCGGAATTCATAAAGCCCAGGATGAATTCATTCATTTTGGAATAGAGATTACAACAAAAATGCTCAGTTCCTTAGAACCGGCAGAGCAAATAAGCATATTGAATGATTTTGAAAATCAAAAGTACTTAGGAATAGCTGTATTCCCAATAAATGATAAACAGGTCAAGAATAAGATTAATTTGTTGGTAGACAAAGGGATAGCTGTAATTACCTTCAATTCTCAAATCGACGAGATCAACGACATATGTTTCATTGGGCAAAACCATTACAAAGGCGGACGGACTGCTGCAGGTCTTATGGGTAAACTTATTTCGGAACCCGCAGATGTTGGCATCATCATAAGTTCTCAAAATCTTTCATGCCATCAGGAACGCCTGCGCGGATTTAAAGATAAGATGCAGGAATCATATCCTGACATCAAAATAGTCGACGTTCAGGAAAATCAGGATAGAAAAGAAGATGCTTTCAGAATCGTACTGGAATATACCAACAAATATTCTAACTTAAAAGGAATTTACATAACAGGCGGCGGTATTGCCGGTGTAGGTAATGCATTAAGTGTTGTCGGCCTTCAGGGATCCGTTAAAGTTATTTGCCATGACTTGATCCCGGATACAATTGAATTATTGAATTCTGAAACGGTTGATTTTGCATTGGGGCAAAATCCCGAACTGCAGGGATATCTATTGGTTAAAACATTATTCGAGTATCTGGTAAAAAAGCAGAACCCACCATCTAAAAACATTGAGATTCCAATTATCATTGAAACAAAGGAAACTATTCAGTAACAGCAGTTTAGCCGTTTCGGCAAATTCCACATCACGTAATTACATATTTCAATCTTTATATGAATTGATCTTCCTATTGTCTGCAAAATGCTGATTACTCTTCCAATCCGGCAACTTTTTCAAATCCATCAAAATCCTCAATGAATGCATCTGCCATCGACTGGTTCTGAATTGTCGAAATATCCAATGTTGAAACCATGGCAATGATCCTGCCAACACCTGCACGTTCTGCAGCCATTAGGCCAGCCAGTGAATCCTCCACCACGATGCAGTCCTTTGGTTCCATATTAAAAATCTTGCATGCACGCAAATAAACATCCGGTTCCGGTTTCCCGGGCAAGGTCCCATCGTCATATACTATTTTGTCAATAGAGAACCATCTGGAGAGTCCAAACTGTTCAAAGTAGAACTCCACATTATTTTTACAGGCTGCCGTTGCAATGGTAAATGGTATCCCGCGTCCTTTTAACCTGTCAAGGAGTGGTTCCAAACCTTTAACAAGCTTAAACAGTTCATTTTCTGTAAGACACAAAGCCCGGTACAGCACTTCCTTCTCTTCTGAATATGCTGCCACTTCTTCATCTGTCAGTTCCCTATTTATATAATGCCTGATTGTATTGGTATTGGGCTGCCCATGCACATACTTAATCATTTCTTCATCTGCAGCCACTCTATTAGTATATTTTTTAATAAACTCACGCCACGAAACCTCATTCATCTTTGTGTCAAAAATCATTGTCCCGTTAAAATCAAATATAACTGCTTTCATTTTCTCACCTGCTAATTGAATATTTATTCCACTGATTTCTTCTCTACTGAGAATAGCATTAGTGACATTCAAATCACAGTCACAGCAAATCCTGTTCTATGTGTAAAAAGGACTAATTGAAATTTCTTTCCATTCCGGTTACCGTGATTATTTTTGCTTTTATCGAACTTAGCTGTATAATTCCTCTTGACGGTCATTTGCCGTACGCACATTCTATATCAGAAGATCCAGTCGATGACATTTCGGAAAGGACGTAAGTATATGAATACACAGCGTTTTACCAGAGTCCTCGCTATTCTTACCGCCTCCATGCTGATTCTGTCCAGTTCATGCGCGAAACCCGCGCCGGCGGAAACAACACCTATGGAAACCACCACCGCCATAACATCCACAGCAGAAACAACAAAGGTACCAACCTCTACCCGGGCTCCGACGTCGACGCCGACGCCCATACCGACCGAGACGGTGCCCGTACCGACCGAGACGACAATGCCGGACTTAGGTCCCCTGAATATCGCCAACGTAGATGGTGTCAACGATCCAATCGATCCCGTCGCCCAGAAAGATCCGAATATCGAAAATATACTGCTCCTGGGCATTGACGGCGGAGACGGCGCCGACATTGGTCACCGCTCCGACTGTATGTGTGTCCTCTCCATCAATACAAAGGACAATACAATCAAGCTCAGCTCGCTTATGCGTGATATCAAGGCCTACTTCCCCGCCACCGGGAAATGGGGCAAACTTAATGCTGCCTATCAGTACGGCGGACCCGGACAGGCTGTTAACGTCATCAACTACAACTTCGGACTCGACATCCAGAAATACCTCGTCCTCGATTTTGAGAGCTTTCGCGCGACCGTTGACGCCATCGGGGGCGTCGACATTGAAATGACTGCCAAAGAAGCACAGACAGTTTACGGCAGTCCGGAAGCACCGGCCGGTGTCATTCACGTGGACGGGTTCGTATCCCTCATTTTTTGCCGGATCCGTAAGCTCGATTCCGATTTCAACCGCGTCGCACGGCAGCGCCGTTTTTTAATCGCGGTCTTTAAGAAGCTTCGCACGCAAGACCTCGTCACACAGTACACAGCGTGCCATAATATGCTGTCCATCATACGTACCAACATGGGAGCCGATGAGCTGACCGGGCACATTTATGATTTCACCCTGAATGCCGACCAGAATGTGACTGAATACACAGTTCCCGCCGCTGATATGTATACCTCGACAAGCCAAGGCACCTATTACATCAAACTTGATTGGGAAAAACAGCTTCCCGCTTTGCAGGCGTTTATTTACGGGGCTTAAAATACCTTAATCATATCCGCCTTCCGCCGCGGGCATTGCTTTGTACTCAGCCGTATTTGTCATAAAGTTCCTCAGGTATTCCATAAGAGTGTGAAGGTGCTGACCATCCACGCTGTCGAGCAGTTCGGTTGTGCCGTCTCCGGAAACCGAGTATTCATGCCCGTTTATCTGGTAACGGATAAGGAAAATCTCATTGGGCGTTACCTGCACGGAATCGCTGATGAGATTCCCGGACAGATCAAAAATAGAGAGTTCCTGCATTTTGGCATAGATGGCCTCCAGGTCTCCGCTTTCACAGACGAACTCGCTGTGCTGTGTCCCATTCAAACCCAAATCCTTCTGGATTCCGCCGCCGGGATATGCATCCAATATATTCTTCTGCTTCGGATTTATCCAGAATGCAAAGTAGACCGCAAAATCGTCAGGCATCGTATCCGGGATCACAATTACCTCCGGAACCATGGCGAGCCTCACATCTTCGACGGAAATACCCGAATCAAAAATATGAGAGCCCTTCTTCGGGTACACCTTGCCATCCGTTATTTCCATGAGGCCGTCATAAATACTTGAATACTCGTAGGTCAGATACTCGTTCGTATCAGCACTTTCGTTAAAGGTAATGAACATGAGGTAGCTCGAACCTACTTCAGGATATTTGATCCAGCTGATCGTCTCCTTAACATTGTCGGCAAATCCGCCCATCTGATCAATCCGGATTGTCTCGCCAACGGTGACATCACCCACATCACTCTTGAGAACCTCATCTACTTGAATCAAAGCGGGTGTGATATTGAAATCCTTCCAGAGAGCGCTTTTCCACAAATCATTGTCGCTTTTCTTAAGGCGAACCATGGGCAGTGTGTCTAAGACCGTGCCCATGATAACAATATCGGTAACGGCAAGGAATTTTTCAAGGGTAGGATATAAAATTGGATCTACCTGTACATGCAGCCAGAGCGTCGTCTCAGCCGCAGAGGCTTCGCTTTTTCCCGATGCCTGTGAAGTATCATTATTGCAGGCACAAAGAAGCTGCATGACAAAAAGCAGCGACAACAATAAGGCAATACAGCGGTTTCTTTTCATACTGATTCTTACCCTTCGAACGCCTTCACCAATTCTGCAATGTCGAACTTCTTCATCCTTAGAAAAGCCTCCGTCACACGCTGCATTTTTGCGGGTTCTCCGGCTGCCATCATGTCTTCCATAACCGTCGGTACGATCTGCCAGGAGACCCCAAACCTGTCCTTGAGCCAGCCGCACTGCTCGGCCTCCGGATCATAGGAGAGCTTATCCCAGAAATAATCGATTTCCTCCTGCGATTCACAGGACACAACAAAAGAGATCGCCTCATTAAACGAAAAACCATGGTCATATGCGCTGTCCATCGCTGCAAACAGCATACCTTCAAGTGAAAAACCCGCGTATCTGACCGTACCTTCCGTGTCAGGTTCTTCACCGGTCCGGTAGCGATCCATCTCGCCCACTTCCGTATTTCTGAAAACCGACGCATAAAATCGGATTGCCTCTTCGGCCTTACCGCACTGGTCCCCGACAAACATAAGTGTCGGTGTAATCTTCTGCCGGATGACCGGATCCCTCACATACATGATCTGCCAGTTAAGGCCAAAACGGTCCGTCGTCCAGCCGTATCTCTCGCTGAATGGGTACGAATCAAGTTCCATCAAAGCCGTGCCTCCCACGGACAGCTGACCCCAAAGGGTATCGACTTCCTCTTTCGTACCGCAGTCAACGCGCAGCGAAATTGCCGGAGTGAACGTGAAAAAAGGGCCGGCCGAAATCATCATGAACTCCTGCCCGGCAAGTACAATGGTAAGCAGATCCGCAGTACCGGAAGGCGTATCGCTAATCGATGTGTTGTGCACAATCGCCGAATCCTCGAATAGCGTAGTATAGAATTTGGCGGCTTCAAAAGCATCCTTGTCATACCAGAGATGCGGAACGATCTTTTTCATAATACTACCTCCTGATCGATTGGAATCCGCAGCACCACGTTTCCTGTTTATTATAAAATAAATGACACCACAATAACCGCTAATGTACTAATCAATGTCCCTATCAGATAGTATTCGGCAAAGTCTTTCTCTTTGGATATTTTGTCATAACGGGCAATGGATTTGGCTGTAAGTACTAAGCCAATTGCAGCATACTGGCCGATTGATAAGAATATCAGAATAATAATTCTCTCGATTGTACCAATGAATCTTCCTGCATTGTTGTCTTTCTTATTCGTATCATCCTTGTTCTCCGGTTTATAGATATTAAGGATTCTGGAAATGAATATATTGGCCGGTTTATGTATTATCAGTAAGGCCGCAGCCCAGTATACAAAGGCAAACGCGTCTATTTTTACAATCTCAAAAAATCCAAGTACGGCGCTGTAAAAATGGAGCGGAACATTTTGCAGTACGACAAAGTATGCGATGAGTATCAGACATATTATATGAAGCAGTTGATCCGCAAAAAATATGTTTCGCTCTTTACCCGCCGTGATTTCTTTGCGATTTCTTATCTTTCTAATATACAGATATTTCAAAATATCGATAATGGCATGTGATGCTGCCGCAATGGTTCCGATTAACAAAATATTTATTGACATAACGGGACTCAATACCAACATGGTACTCAGCCAGTAAAAAAGGCTGTGTATGATAACCCACTTCATACTGCTGTCTTTCTTCTTTGACATGTAGCCGGTCTGAAAATAGAAATCTCCAACAACATGTGCCAATAGCAGCAAGATGAAATACTCTTTAAACATCTTCTCTCCTAATCTCCATCAATATATTTGAGAGTGTATCTATGGCGTCAATATATACATAGAAATTTCCGCTTTTGAGTCCTCTTTGAATGGAAGATTGTGCAACTTTTAATCTGCCGGCGCTTTTTGCCTGACTATCCTGGTATTTCATCGTATCCCGGATAATTTCCCGCTGCCTGTCTGTCCAATTAACCTTTACAACAGTTAAAAGCGATAACACAGTATTCATCATAGCGGTAGAATCTTCATTGTCCCCGTCTACTTCAATCCTGATATCGGAGGCATTCGTCATGTTTTTCTGCTCATTTTCTTTCAAAAATTCTATTGCCTGTCTTGCTTTATAGTATCCCGGTCCATCCGCTCCAATTGCCATTTCAAAATTAATATCTGTAGTTATCGGCCCGACTCCTATGCCGAATCGAATTTCTACCGGATGCATTTCCCTTTGAATTTCTTCGATAATGTGCATTACATGACCGCCATCATGAAGCAGGCCTTGAAATTCATCGCCCAGGGTAATCATAAATTTGGCAGAAATATCCTTGCTGTACTTTTCATTAACTCCGTTAAGTACATTCTTCAGTCTATTCTGCACAATATTTCTGTCATTCATTATCTTGGAGTTCTTCATATCCCCAATAATGGCTATATAGGAATTATTCTTAAAGGAAAAAAACATAAGGCTTACCTCCTGTCTGTTCTTCCTATTCTACACGCCTTCCGTTCAAAAAGCAACTATTATGCATTCTAAAATGCATTTTCTTATATTATGCATATTTAGATGCATTATTTCATTTTATGCGGATTAAAGTGCATTTTCCTGGTTGTGCGCTCTCAGTTGCAACTTCGTTTTATGCATTCTGTGGTGCATTTTCTTTGTTTATGCATGGAAGTGAAAATCTCCAAAGTCGGTCCATCCTCATATCCCGGCAGCCGGAGGTGAGCGCCTCTGATCCTGACATCAGAAATACCCGTCATCCCGTCAATCCACTCACCCGAAATATCCCTCTCAGGAGGAACCGGCGTGCAGCCAAAAACCTGAATATAAAAATCCGCCAACGACTTCCAGTCCCTTGCAATAAGATTCGTGTGGACATACTTATTGGACATTGCGCGAACTCCTTTCAAAATATGGGGCGAGACGTTATTAAAATATACCCTTAAGGGCTCTGATAATTACCCCCATACTCAGACAATATACAGCGTTATGCGAGGAAGATCATT
>Ga0209125_1000458_pt1 | contig 53486 bp, 49 predicted proteins | sample BarGraIncub1131A_FD_184503 | JGI IMG/M metagenome (GOLD analysis project Ga0209125, IMG submission 184503) | Arctic peat soil microbial communities from Barrow, Alaska - Barrow Graham LP Incubations 11-31A (SPAdes) (version 2) | ecosystem: Environmental > Terrestrial > Soil > Wetlands > Peat... | reverse complement strand
CGGGTCGCATCCGACAATCATCACTTTCTTGCCGGATTCGGCCAAAGCGGCGACCAGGTTTTGGGTGGTGGTAGACTTGCCGATGCCACCCTTTCCGTAGATGGCGGCTTGACGCAGTTTTGCCATGATGCAATCTCCTAGTTAAAACGTGAATCGTGAAACGTGAATCGACGGGGTAAATCTTGCAGCTCGACCCTCTATCCGCAAAGACCGTGCCATCCACAGGGTTGCTAATTAAGTGATTGAAAATACGGAAATAAATAAATATTCAGAGGGGGCGCGAGGCGGTGTCGATTGCGACAATTCCGCCTCGCCTTGTCGTGCTGCTGACAATGCGCAGGACTTGCCCTTCCTGCCGCATGAGGCGCGCTTGCCGATCAATCGCTGCAATCTACCGGCGCAGATTCTTGGCGGCGTCACTTTCCAACACCACCCGGCGGCACTCGAGATTGACGGGGTGGCGGAGCTGCACGGGGACCTCTTCCGGCGCCTCGACCGTCTCGGCGACAAGGCGCTGCGCGCCGCAGCGTTTCGCGACTACCTCACCGTGCGCTTCTGTTTTGAATGCCTCGACGAGGCCGGTCTGGATGCCGCCTCGGGTAAGCGGGGCAAAGCCAACTGGATGCGCCAGCTGCGCGGCTGGAGCTTCGATTCGGACGGGCAGGAAGGCGCCGTGCTCAAGGGCTGGGTCGAATCGCGTTTCGGACTGCTGCCGCGCTTTCATGGGCAGCCGTTGCGCGACTACGGCGAGCCGGCTTATATGCGCTATCTCGAAATGCGCGCGCGCGGCCTGTACGGCACTAATGCGCTCGAGTCACAGCTCGACCTGGTCTATGCTTACTGCCAATATGAATACCGGCGGAGCGATGTCGCGCCGCACCTGACGCTGTATCGCGGCATCAACCGCCTGACCGAGCATGAAATCCTGTGGCAAGGCAGGGGTGGGCGACAGGTGGTGCTGCTCAATAGCCTCAACTCCTTCACCACCTCGCGCGAGCGGGCTGGCGAGTTCGGCGACTACATCGTCACCGCCGCCATTCCTCCGGCCAAAGTTTTTTTCCACTGCTCGCTGTTGCCTGGCGTGCTCAAGGGCGAGGATGAGTATCTAGTCATCGGCGGCGCCTGCGAAGTGGTGTTGTCAACCTATTAGAAGCGTCGTCCCTACGCGTCTGCTGACGCCTCGTCATCCTTCAATGTCTTGTCGCAAACCCGACATCGGGCCACGGTGCAAAAACAGACGGCAGCATTGACGGGCATTTGCGGCTCGGCGCGCTTCTTGCAAGCGAAGGGCTTGCCCCGACAACGACAATGCAAGGAAGCCTCATGAACCCCGAACTTCGCGCGCAACTGATCGCTGGCATCCGCGACCACAGCATCGTTCCCTACCTCGGCCCCGGCGTGCTCGCCGACGTCGTTTCGCTCGCCGACGGCAGCCCCATGCCGGCCACCTCCGACCAGTTGATCATCGCCATGAACGGCGGTAAGCCGATGGCCGCTAAGCTGATGTACGAATTTCCGCGCGCCGCGATGAACATCGAATTGAAACGGGGGCGCAGTGCCGTGACGCGTTTTCTCGACACTACTTACGCGACGACGAAATGGACGCGTTCGGCGGCGCACGACTGGCTCAAGGCGCTCCACCCCACCTACGTAATTGACATCAACCGTGACTTGCAGTTGCAGGACAGCTTTGCCGGCATTCCACACACGCTGGTGCAGGGGTGCGCGCGCCTCGGCGGCACCGACTATCGCTTCCTGCTCAATGCCTACGATGGCGAAAACTACACCGCCATCCGACCCGAACAAGCCGATCCTTCGTTGCCGGTGCTCTTCAAGCCGATGGGCTCGCCGCTGCCGAAGTCCTCTTACATCGCGTCGGATGCCGACTACGTTGATTTCATCACCGAACTGATGGGCGGCTTCGGCATTCCCGCGTACGTAAAGAAGCTGCGTCAGGGCAAGCGCTACCTGCTGATCGGCCTCTCACTCAATCGCGACAGCGAACGCATGGTCCTCTCCGACATGGTCTACGCGTCGGCCGAGCTGACCGGCTGGGCGCTGATTCCGCAGCCGACCGACAAGGAACGCCGCTTTTGCAAGAAGCTCGGCCTTGAGATCATCGAGGCCGACGTGGCCGACCTGATCGCCACAGCCGACAGTAGCGTCGCTCTGGCCTGATGCTGGTCTGGGACGATAGCCGCCATGCCTTGGGCATGGCGGAGATGGACGCCACGCATCGCGATTTCGTGGCCCGCCTGAACGGTTGCCTTGCGGCCGACGATGCCGAGTTTTCCGTCCTCTTCGCCGCGTTTGGCGAACATTGCCGCTGCCATTTTGAGCGTGAAAGCGAACTCATGCGCGCGAGCCGTTTTTCGGCCATCGCCGAGCATGAGAGCGAGCATCGGCGGCTGCTCGCCGAACTCGACTATTTTCGCCGGGCCATCGTGCGCGGCCGCTTGCCGCTTGCCCGGCACTACGCGAACGGCGTGGCGGACTGGTTCGTCGCCCATCTGGCGACGATGGACTCGGCGCTGGCGGCAAGCTGTCGGAGCGATCCTGCCGCCAGCGGTCGCGTTGTTGTCATGGCCGAAACCGTTTCGTAGCGCCGCCGGAGCGGCGCGACGGAACGCCATCATTCGTCGACCGTCAGCCGGGTCTTGTCGACCACGCGGCGCAGGACAAAGCTCGAATGGACGCCCGTTACGCCCTGAATGCGGGTGATGCGGTTGAGCAGCAGGTCCTGGTAGGCGTCCATGTCCTTGACCAGCACCTTGAGCTGATAGTCAGCGCTCTGGCCAGTGATCAACAGGCACTCCATCACTTCGGAAATCTCGCCGACCTGCGCCTCGAAATGCGTGAAGCGTTCCGGCGTGTGCTGATCCATGGAGATGTGCACCAGCGCCATGAGTGACAGCCCCAGCGCCTTGGCATCGAGGAGCGCCCGATATTCGACAATGATGCCGGCTTCTTCAAGTGCGCGTACCCGCCGCAAACAGGGCGACGGTGAAAGGCCGATGCGTTCGGCCAGATCCTGATTGCTGATCCGTCCTTCCTTTTGCAGCACGCCAAGAATCTGCCGGTCGTATCGGTCAAGTTCCATCGGATTGTCCATGTTGTGTCTGGAAAGATAGAAGATTGCCAGAATGCGATATTAATCGCATTACTCTGCTTATGTGGTAAGAAAAGTTGCCATAGAACGCAAGCACCTGCCGCGCCCTCCTGAATAGAATGTCAGCCAACGACCATCGTCTTCAGAGGAACCTTCATCATGTTGCCGCAAGCTGCCGCGAAGTACCGTCCGTTTCCGCAGGTGAGTCTGCCCGACCGTCAGTGGCCGAATCGCACCATCGCCAAGCCGCCGATCTGGATGAGCAGCGACCTGCGCGACGGCAATCAGGCGCTGCTCGAACCGATGGACGCGGCGTGCAAGATGCGCCTGTTCGCTTCCCTCTGCGTGATCGGCTTCAAGGAAATCGAGGTGGCCTTCCCCTCGGCGTCGCAGACCGATTTCGATTTCGTGCGGCAACTCATCGATGGCCAGCATATTCCCGACGACGTCACCATCGAGGTCCTGACCCAGGCGCGGGAACCGCTCATCCGTCGCACCATGGAATCCCTTCAGGGGGCCCGCCGGGCTATCGTCCATGTCTATAACGCCACCTCGCAGCCTTTTCGTGAGATCGTATTCGGGCTGAGCCGGGCGGACGTCATTGAGATGGCGGTCGCTTCCGTGCTTCTCGTGAAGCAGCTCGCAGCGCAGCAGCCGGACACCGAATGGGTGCTCGAATACAGCCCGGAAAACTTCACCGCCACTGAACTCGACTTTGCTCTCGAAGTCTGCGACGCGGTCACTGCGGCCTGGGGGGCGACACCGAACGACAAGGTCATCCTCAACCTGCCTGCGACGGTGGAGGTCGCGACACCGAACGTCTACGCGGACCAGATCGAATGGATGCATCGCCACCTGGCGCGCCGCGACAGCATTATCCTCAGTCTCCATCCGCATAACGACCGGGGTTCCGCCGTGGCCGCCGCCGAATTGGGGCTATTGGCCGGTGCCGACCGCGTCGAAGGCTGTCTGTTTGGAAACGGGGAGCGGACTGGCAATGTCGATCTCGTCACCCTGGCACTCAATCTCTACACGCAGGGCGTCGCGCCAGACCTTGACTTCTCCGACATCAACGCCATCGCCCGGACCGTCGAGCAGTGCACCCAGTTGCCGATTCATCCGCGCCATCCCTATGTCGGCGACCTAGTGTTCACGGCCTTTTCTGGCTCTCATCAGGACGCTATCAAGAAGGGCTTTGCGGTGCAAGCGCCGGGGAATTTCTGGCGCGTTCCCTACCTGCCGATCGACCCAGCGGACGTCGGCCGCAGCTACGATTCGGTCATCCGGGTCAATAGCCAGTCCGGCAAGGGCGGCATCGCCTATTTGCTGGAAACCGAATACGGTGTGGCGCTGCCCCGCCGTTTGCTGGTGGAATTCTCAGGCGTGGTGCAAGGGCATGCGGATCGCCAAGGCGGCGAGGTGAGCGCCGCCGACATCTGGCAATTGTTCGCGCAAAGCTATCTTGCCGCGTGCGGGCCACTACACTACGTCGAACACCATCTCTTCGAACATGCGGGGGGTCAGGGCATCCGCCTGACGGTCGAGATGGGCGGGGCGACACATGTGCTGTGCGGTGAAGGCAACGGCCCCATTGACGCAGCCGTTCATGCGCTCGGCCGTCTCGGCGTCGATCTGCAGGTACGCAGCTATGAAGAACGCTCCATGGGCTGCAGTCGCGCAGGCGGCGATGCGCAGGCCTGTGCTTTCGTCGAAGTGGCGCGGCCAGGCAGCGGCTGTGACTGCTATGGCGTGGGCATGGACAGCAATATCGTGACGGCATCCCTCAGGGCCCTGTTGAGCGCGGCCAATCGGCAAGGGGAAGAGAGCGGCAGCGAATACAGCGAAAGATCGCGGCCGTTGGTCATGGTGTGCCCAGTCTGACCAATGCAAATGAGGCGCCTAATCAGGCCGTTCCAAGGGGCGTGCCTTTGTCATGAGACGGCAGGCGGCCATCAAGAGCCAATTGGGCCTAGTGTATCTGACGAGTTTTCCGGCCAGTGTTGGCAGCGCTTCCCTATCAAATTTAGTATATATGGGTAGCGTAGCGGTCTTGAGATTCTACGTCTGCACAGCTACCATTGGTCAGTGGATCTTGCCTTCCAACGACGCACGACAATCATTGCACCAAACCCCGCCGCGGCCACTTTGGTTTCAATCACCGATCTGCTGCACTCGCCAGGGCGAGCTTGCTGCGGTCGGCTGTTTTGGTTTGACAAGGGGCAAAGTGAAGAGGAGGCAAATACCGCCGAGTAGTTGAACACCTGGAAAACTGAGCTTGCTTTCCTGACAGTAGGAATATGTGATAAGTGAGGGGGCAGCTAGGTTGGATTCATTCCCCAAGACGGTACTGATCGTTGATGACTCAGCCGAAAATCTGCGTGTGCTGAGCGGTTTGTTGCGTTCGGACTATCAGGTTCTCGCGGCAACGTCAGGGGAAGGTTGTTTGCGCCTGGCAAATAGCCAGCCTGGGCCTGACCTGATTCTGCTCGACGTGATGATGCCCGAGATGGACGGCTATGCCGTGTTGGCGCGATTGCGTGACAATCCGGCCACCCGCGACATTCCGGTGATCTTTCTCACCGCACTGTCTGCGGCCGAAGACGAGGAGCATGGCCTTGCGCTCGGCGCCGCCGATTACATTACCAAGCCGATCATGCCCCTGTCGGTACTGGCACGGGTGCGCACCCAGCTCGAAGCAAAGTTGGCGCGCGATTGGCTGAAGAACCAGAATGCTTTCCTCGAAGCCGAAGTCGCACGACGCATGGCCGAAAATGATCGTACCCAACTGGTCAGCATCCGGGCGCTTGCCCACCTTGCCGAAACACGCGACCCCGAGACGGGCAACCACATTCTGCGCACGCAACGCTATGTTCATCTGCTCGCCTTGCGGTTGAGGCAGCACCGGCGTTTTGCGCATTTCCTCGATCAGCACAATATCGACCTGCTGACCAAGTCTGTGCCGCTGCACGACATCGGCAAGGTCGGCGTACCCGACAGCATCCTGCGCAAGCCCGGGCCGCTGACGCCGGCCGAACGGTTGGTCATGAAGACGCATGCCAAGTTCGGGTCCGACGCCATCGAGCATGCCGAAGCCGATGCCGAGTACCCCATTACCTTTCTGGCTCTGGCCAAGGAGATCGCCCACTGGCACCACGAGCAGTGGGACGGCAGGGGGTATCCCGAGCACCTTGCCGGCGAGTCCATTCCCATCGCCGCGCGGCTGATGGCGGTGGCCGACGTGTTCGATGCACTGATCTCGCCGCGCGTCTACAAGGTCGCGATGCCCTATGACAAGGCACACGACCTCATCGCAGCGGAGCGCGGCAAGCACTTCGATCCCGATGTGGCGGACGCTTTCCTCGCGGGTTTCGACGATTTTGTCGCCGTCGCTGAATATTACCGTGATGGCAGCGGGTCGGCGGGCGTGGACAAGGAGCCATCATGACCGTCGAAACAAGCAACCGATCCGCGAAGGCCGGCGAATCGCAGCAACGGCCGCCGCCATCCGGCCCTGTGCCGGGCAAGCGTGGCTTCCAGTGGCGTTCACTCCGGACGCGGGTGACGTTCATTGTCCTGTCGATTTTTCTGGTCTCCTTCTGGTCCCTGGCGATCTACGCCAGTCGGATACTGCGCGACAACATGCAGCACGTGTTGGGCGAACAGCAGTTCGCCACGGTTTCACTACTTGCCGCCGAGGTCGATCACGAGATGAAGGACCGCTTGCACGTGCTGGAAAGGGTGGCCGAAAGAGTGAGCCCGGCACTGCTGGGCGAGGCGCCGGCGCTGCAGGCTTTTCTGGAACAACGCATGATTCTTCAGGGCCCGTTCAGTGGCGGCATCATCGTCACCCGACGCGATGGCCGCGCGATTGCCGAACTGTCCCCCGCCGTGGGCCAGATCGGCACCAATTATCTAGCGCTAGACCCCCTCGATATCGTGCTTAGGTCGGGTCAGGCAGCGATGGGTCAGCCGGTCTACGGTAGTAAGCTCGGCGCTCCAGTGTTTGCCATGGCAGCGCCTATTCGCGATCCGCAAGGCCGGGTGATCGGTGCGCTGGTAGGCATTACCAACCTGACCAAGGCCAGCTTCCTCAACAGGACAACTGACGGTCATTATGGCAAGACTGGCGGTTATCTGGTCATCTCGCCCCAGCAACGCATCATCGTTGCCGCCACCGACAAGAACCGCGTCTTGGAACGGCAGCCCGATCCAGGCATCAACCCGGTGATCGACCGTTTCATGCAGGGTTACGAGGGCTCTGCCGTCATGGTCAATCCGCTGGGCAAGGAGGTATTGGCATCGGTCAAGGGGATTCCTACGGCGGACTGGATTCTTTCTGCGGTACTCCCCACCGAGGAAGCCTTTGCACCGATACGTTCCATGCAGCAAGCGCTGCTGTGGGTTGTGCTGCTCATGACACTGCTGTCCGCTGCGTTGACCTGGTGGCTGATCGCCCGACAGCTCGCGCCAATGGTTCTCGCCGCAAAACAGCTGGCCATTTGGGCCGAGACAAGCCAGCGCCCACAAGCCATGCCTGTTGCCCTGGAGGACGAAATCGGTGAGCTGATCGGCAATCTCAATCGCCTGCTGGACACCCTGGCGCATCGCGAAAACGCCTTGAAAGAAAGCGAATTTCGCTGGAAGTTCGCCATCGAAGGCGCCGGGGATGGCCTATGGGACTGGAACGTGGTCGATGACACGATCTTCTTCAACGACCGCTGGCGGGAAATCCTCGGCTTTGCCGTGAACGAGGTCAGCAACGGGCTGGTGGCATGGTACGACCGCGTCCATCCCGACGACAGGGCGGCCAGCAGGGCCGCGCTGAACGACTGTGTTGTCGGCACGACCGCCATCTATGTTGCAGAACACCGCGTCCTGTGCCAGGACGGCAGCTACAGGTGGATGTACGACCGCGGCATGGTGGTCAGCCGCGACGAGAACGGCCAGGCTCTGCGCATGATCGGGGTGATGACCGACATGACCGAGCGCAAGCTGGCCGAGGAGTCGCTGCGTCGGTTGAATCGCGAACTGCGCGCCATCAGCAACTGTAACCTGACCCTGATGAAGGCTGAAAACGAACAGACGCTGCTTAACGACATCTGCCGCATTGTTTGCGACGAGGCCGGCTACCGCATGATCTGGGCGGGGTATGCAGAGCACGATACGGCCAAGACGATACGCCCCGTCGCTTGGGCCGGGGTCGAGAACGGGTTTCTCGCTCAGGGGGCGCTCACTTGGGCTGACACGGAACGAGGCGGCGGTCCCAGCGGCATCGCCATCCGCAGTGGAGAGAGTGTCTGTATCCAGGATCTTGCCACCGACCCCAAATCCGCCCCCTGGCGGGACAATGCCTTACAGCGTGGCTACCGATCCTGTATCGCCCTACCCTTGAAGGACCAAGGCGGAAACGCATTCGGCGTCATCAACATCTTTTCCGCGCAGCCCAATGCCTTTACCCCGGGAGAAACGCGCTTATTGAACGAACTCGCGGGTGATTTGGCGTTCGGCATTATGATTTTGCGCGCCCGCATCGAGCTCACTCGCACGGAACGGGAGCGCCTAGCCCGTCTTCTGTTCGTCGAGAGGATGGATCGTGTCAACCGCGCGATTCAGGAAGCGACTGGCCTTGAGCAACTGCTCAGGAATGTTCTCACCGAGGTGCTCGCCATCTTCGATTGCGACCGGGCGTGGCTATTCTATCCGTGCGATCCCGATGCGCCGTCGTTTCGTGTGCCCATGGAAGTTTCCAAGCCGGAATATCCGGGTGCAGGGATACTGAATGTGGACATAGTGATGCCCCCTGACATAGCCAGGAATTTGCGAGAGGTCCTGGAATCAGCCGTCCCGGTGACTTATACGATGGGGATGGAAAGAACGGTCAACAAAGTGAGCGCCGATCAATTCGGCGTCAAGTCCATGATGATGATTGCGCTTTATCCGAAGTCGGGCAAGCCCTGGGCATTCGGGATGCACCAGTGCTCTCACGCCAAGATGTGGACGCCGGAAGAGCAGCGCCTCTTTCAAGAAATCGACAGGCGCCTGACCGACGGCCTAACGAGTCTACTATCTCGCCGCGATTTGCAGGAAAACGAGGCAAAGTACCGTCGCATAGTGGACACGGCCCGGGAAGGAATCTGGATGCTCGGGCCAGACACCCTGACCACTTTCGTCAACGCCCGGATGGCCGAAATGCTTGGCTATTCCGCCGAGGAAATGAGTGGACGTCCCGTGACGGACTTTCTGTTCGAAGACGCGCCCGACCATCTGCGAAGAATCGAACGCCGCCGCCAAAGAACGTTGGAAAGCGATGAACGGCGGTTCCGCCGCAAGGATGGAGAAACCGTGTGGACGCTTGTTTCGGAAACATCCATCTTCGACGATGAGCATCGGTTCATTGGCTCCTTTGCGATGTTTACCGACATCACTACGCGCAAGCTCGCCGAAAATCAGTTGCGCAAGCTCGCCCTGGCACTCGAACAAAGTCCGGAAAGCATCGCCATCACCACTACCAACGGATCCATCGAGTATGTTAATGATTCCTTCGTCCAGACCACCGGCTACGGCCGCGAGGAGGTGATCGGCAAGAACCCGCGGATCTTGCAGTCGGGCAAGACACCGCGCGCGACCTATAGCGCGATGTGGGATGCGCTTACCCGAGGCCGGCGGTGGAAGGGCGAGTTTTTCAACCGGCGCAAGGACGGAAGCGAATATGTCGAGTCTGCCATCATCACGCCTTTGCACCAGCCCGACGGATCGATCAGCCACTATGTGGCGGTAAAGGAAGATATTACCGAGAAGAAGCGCCTCGGCATGGAACTCGATGGCTATCGGCATCATCTGGAGGAACTGGTGGCGAGCCGTACGACGGAGCTTTCCGTCGCACGACAGCAGGCCGATACGGCGAATCAGGCGAAGAGCGCCTTCCTCGCCAACATGAGCCACGAGATACGAACCCCGATGAATGCCATTATCGGCCTAACGCATCTGCTGCGGCGGGGCGGGGCCACGCCGGAGCAGGCGGCGCGGTTGGACAAAGTCGACAGCGCTGGGCGCCACCTGCTTTCGCTTATTAACGACATTCTCGATCTGTCCAAGATCGAGGCCGGGCGCCTGCAACTCGAGAATACCGACTTCGCCCTATCCGCGGTCCTCGACAACGTCGCCTCTATCATCGGCCAGGCGGCGCAGGACAAGGGCCTGAGGATAGAACTTGCCCGCGACGATGTCCCTTTGTGGCTGCGCGGCGATCCGACGCGCCTGCGCCAGGCGCTGCTTAACTATGCCGGCAACGCCGTCAAGTTCACCGAAAATGGTTTTATTGCCCTACGTGCCAAGTTGCTGGAAGACAGCGGCGACGACCTATTGGTGCGCTTCGAAGTGCAGGACACCGGTATCGGCATTCCCCCGAAACAGCTATCTCGTCTGTTCCATGCCTTCGAGCAGGCCGACACGGCAACGACGCGCAAGTATGGCGGTACCGGCCTTGGTCTCACCATTACCGATCGCCTAGCGCATCTGATGGGGGGCGAGGTCGGCGTCGACAGCACGCCGGGGCACGGTAGCACCTTCTGGTTTACCGTCCGTCTGCGCCGTGGCCACGGCGTCATGCCCCTCGTCGACACGACCGCAGAGGCGGGCGGGGGCGAAACGCGATTGCGTCGAGACTATCGGGCCGCACGGCTCCTGCTGGCCGAAGACCACCCCATCAACCGCGAAGTTGCGCTAGAGCTGCTGCACGGCGCCGGGCTTTCGGTAGACACGGCGGCAGACGGCCGTGAGGCGGTGGCCAAGGCGCGTAGCACCGACTATGACCTGATCCTGATGGACATGCAGATGCCCAACATGGACGGGCTGGAAGCCACCCGCGCCATCCGCGCGCTGCCGGGTTGGGAGAAAAGACCGATCCTGGCGATGACCGCCAACGCCTTCGAAGAGGACCGCCGTGCCTGCGAAGAAGCCGGCATGGATGACTTCGTCGCCAAGCCTGTCGACCCAGATGTGCTGTATGCGATGCTGCTGAAATGGCTGCCGGCCCCAGAGGCGAATCCGCCGGACGTAAGCGCCGCCGACAAGGTGTGTCTTGCAACACCATCGCCGGTGCGGGAAACCCCCACCGAAGCGGCGATGACAAGGCTGGCCAGTGTCCCAGGCGTTGACGTGGTGCGCGGCCTAGCGGCGCTGCGCGGCAAGACCGCCAAATACCTCGAGTTGCTGGGTCGCTTCCTCGAAATGCACGGCGATGACATGGTGCGGCTTGAAGCGAGTCTGGCCGATGGTGATTATGCGACTGCGGCGCGTTTGGCGCACACGCTCAAGGGAACGGGCGCGACGCTGGGAGCCGATCAGCTGGCCATGCTGGCGGGCCACTTGGAGAGTGCGTTACGGATCGGCGAGAAGGAGGGTATTCCTCTTGACGACATCCGTCCTGATTTGGATGCGATTCGCCATGAACTCAAGACGCTAGCTGAGGCATTGGCACCTCTCTCAGATGATCTCGCGCCGAGCGAAGCCCCGCAACTCGATCCAACAGACTTGAATAAGGTGCTTGATGAACTTGACGCTTTGCTTGCCAAGGGCAGCGTGGACGCCATTGATTTGTTCGCGAATCATGCATCATCACTAAGCTATGCCCTGGGCGCACGCTGCGAGGAACTCGCTCGTCAGATTGATCGGTTTGCCTTCGATGCGGCACGAGAAACTTTGCGCTTGCTGCGGGACGGGGTGCAGCGTCGTTTGTAGCTCGGAGTTCTCGCTTGAACCGGTTGCATGGAAGGAAAGTTCCCGAGAAAGAGAGCTTTCCCCTACGCGCACCGAGTATTTCTACTCTAGTTTGACGGGAACGATCGGTCGATCATCACTTTCGTCATCGTCTATATGGCATAGTGCTCGGCGTTCGTGCGCCAATGCGTCCCAGCCAAGCGGATCAGTCATGCGCGCACGCAGCGAAGGGAGAGAGCGAATGGCGATTTTCTCGTGGCAAGAAAATTATCGTGTCGGCGATGCGATGATCGACAGCCAGCACCAATATTTATTTTCCCTGGCGAACGACCTGGTCACCGCCAAGGACAAGACCGAGCTGACCCGTAACGCGATGCAGCTGTTCCGCTACGTGCGAGAGCATTTCGACCACGAGGAAGCGGTCATGCGACAGACGGGCTATCCGGCGTATCAAGGGCACCTGGTGCTGCATGAGCGCTTGATCAACCAGCTCTCCGCAATCGGTAGCAACATCGCCAAGGATCGATGGTCCGAAACAGGCCTGCGGCAGTTCATGAACGAATGGCTCGTGGGCCATATCGTCGAACAGGATACGAAACTCGGCCGTCACATCCAGCAGGGATAAGTGTCCATCCGGCGCTGACGCCCGATCAGGCGCCGGCTGACAGCGCCAGTCCGTCCGGCAGTCTCGTGCTGTAGTTCTTGCGCGCCGCGCCGATCAGCGCACGCGCTTGTTTTCGCACTGCAGCAAAAATCTCTGGATTGAGTGCCATCAGCCAACGCGTCGGCGGCAGCGATGGGTAGTGCAGGGCGCAGGTCAGCATGCCGGCGATGGCACCGGTGGTGTCAGCGTCGCCGCCGCGATTGACGACGTCGATCAGGCATTCTTCGATACCGCTCGTGTCGAGCAATGCCTGCAGCACGGCCTGCAGTGTTTCGACCACCCAGCCGCTGGGGTTCTCGCGGCGGCGCGGGCGCAGGACGTATTCCGGCCAGGCCTCGAGGAAGGGGCGAATGCGGTTTCGGTAGAGGGTCTGCAGCGGCAGGCCGCGCAATGCGTCCTGGATGAGCAGGGCGAGCAGTTCGGCGGCGGCGTCCGACTGCGGGTTGTTGTGCGTGACGTGCGCCTGGCAACGCACGGCGGCGCGCACCGCTGCATCGTCGGCGCCGAAAGTGGCGAGTGCCACCGGCAGCACGCGCATCGCGGCACCGTTGCCGGCGTCGTATTCCGAGGGCGGCGCGCACGGCGTGCCGGTGCGCCGGAAATGCAGCAGGTTCCGGCGCACCGTGTTGCCGATGTCGACCGGCTTGCTGCGCATCCAGGCATCGAAAGCCTGCGCGCATGGCAGAGCCTCGACCTGCCCGCCGGCGCCGAGAATGGCCTCGCCAAGTGCCAGCGACATGGTCGTGTCGTCGGTCACATGGCCGGGGCGCAGGCGCAACCAGCCGCCGCCGCGGATCTCGCGGTGCTCCCCAAAGGTCGCAGCGATCTCGCGCGGCGTCATAAATTCGACCGTGGCCCCCAGCGCATCGCCGAGGGCCAGACCGAGATAGGCCGCTTCGGCGCGCGCTTCCAGCGAGTCGTGCGGCGCCACTGGCATGGCGGTGGTGACCTTAGCGACTGGGATACTGGACGAGGATGTCTTCGTCGCGGATCACCATCTGGCAGGCCAGACGCCATTCCGACGGGAAATCGTCGACCAGCATGGCTTCGATCTCGGGCTTGCTAATCTTGCCCATCTCTTTGAGCACGATCAACTCGCGCTCGGTGAGCGGGCCGCCCAGGCGTGGCTTCTTGTCGAGACTGGTGACGCGCACCAGACAGGTGCCGCAGTCGCCTTCGCCGCAGGAGAAATCAATCGGAATGTGGTTGTCGCGGGCGATCTCGAGGACGGTCTGCTTAAGGCTGCCGGCGACGGCATAGACGGTCTTGTCCTTGTGCAGGGGGCTGCTGAAAGTGATGTTGGCCATGCGGCTGCTCCGGTAAAGTGCTGCGTGAGAAGAAATGGTGGCGCGCCGCTCAGGCCGGGCGGACGACGATTTCGCCGCCGAGGATCTGCGCCTGGCAGGCCAGCCGGTGCTGGCGCGGCGCCAGGTTGTTCTTGAGCACCTGATCCTCGAGTACCGAGGGGACGGTCAGGTTTTCGGCGCCGGACACGACTTTCGTCAGGCAGGTGCAGCATTCACCCTCGCGACAGCCGTAGGTGATGCCGGAGCCGACTTTTTCCGAGACTTCGATCAGGCGCGTGCCGGCCGGCACGACGACGGTAACGCCGATGTCATCGAAAGTGACCTTGGCTTTTGGCATGGCAAAAACTCCGTAATGAAAGGGTGGATGGGCTGGGCGGGGGGGTTAGCTGAGATCGGCCAGGTCGATCACCTGGCGGGTCTCCTGGCGTCCAGTCAGGTGCAGCGAAAGGTCGCGCCCGAAGCGGCGGCAGACCTCGAGTTCATCGTCGGTCGGGATCAGCTTGATGCGCGGCCCTTTGAGCGGCACGCGCAGCTTCAGGCCGCGCAGGCGGTCCTCGATCATCGGCACCGCCTCGCCACTCCAGCCGTAGGAGCCGAAAGCGGCGCCCAGCTTGCCGCGCACATTGACCATGGTCAGCGAGGAGAGTAGGTCCCAGATCGGCTTGACGCCGTCGCCGTTGATCGTCGGGCTGCCGAAGGCGAGGGCGTCGGCTTCCTCGATCAAATCAACGAAGGAGCGGGCATCGCCGCCTTCGAGGTCGTAGAGCGAGACGCGTACGCCGTCGACTTCGTCGGCGCCGGCGGCGATCGACTCGGCCATCTGGCGCGTGTTGCCGTAGGCGGAGAGATAGAAGACGAGCAGTGTGCGGCTGTCGCCCGTTTCGGCGTGTAGGCCACCGGCCGAGAGCGCCCGGTAGCGGCGCACGTAGTCCATCGGGTCGCGCCGCAGCACGGGGCCATGCGCTGGCGCGATCATCTTGAGCGGCAAGGCTTCGATCAGCTTGAGCGCTTCGCGCACGTGCTCGCGGAAGGGCCGCATGATGTGCGCGTAGTAGTACTCGAAGGAGAAGCGGAAATCGCCGACCTCGTCGTTGAACAGGCGCGGATCGCAGAAGTGGCAGCCGAAGACGTCGCCGGAAAAGAGGATGCCGTCTTCCTCGAGAAAGGTGCACTGCGTGTCCGGCCAGTGCAGAAAGGGCGTGTGCAGGAAAGACAGATGGCGGTCGCCGAGGCTGATGCGGTCGCCGGTGCCGACCGGCGTGAAGCTGGGCGTCTGGCCATCCTGCTTGAGCAGGCCTTTTAACATCATCTGCGCGCGCGTCGAGATGAACAGCTGTGCCTGCGGCGCGCGGCGCATCAGTTCGGGCAGCGCGCCGGTGTGGTCAGGCTCGAGGTGATTGAGGATGATGTAGCGGATTTCCTCGTAGTTCGCCACCGATTCGAAGCGCGAGAAAAACTGCCCGGAGAAACTCTCCTTGACCGTGTCGATCACTGCCACGCCCTGCCGGCCGCGCACGACATAGGAATTGTAAGTGGTCCCGTTGGCCGTCTTGAGGATCAGGTCAAAGGCGCGCAGGTGCGGATCAAAGGCGCCGATCCAGTGCACGCCCGGCGCGACCTCGATCGCGTTGTGGTTGGTGTGGTCAAGCGCCGCAGCGGCCAGCGTCATGTTCATGAGAGTGGCTGCAGGCTTCAAGGTTTTCGTTGGTCGGTACGCCAGGTAGGCCGATCCAGGCGTCAATCGCCGCCGCGTCGAAACCGACGCGGCGCTGCTCGCCAACTTGTAGTAGCGGACGGCGGATGAGTAGCGGCTCGGCGATCAGGCGGGCCAGCGCGCTCGCCTGATCGAAATCTTCCGGCACGACTTCGCCGCTCTTGACGGCCGGCGCGTTGCGGTTGAACCAGTCGGCGACCGGTACGCCGGCGAGGAAGGCGAGCAGGGTCTTGGGCGTCCACGCGGCGCGGCGTAGATCGTGCGCGATCACGGTGTGGCCGGCCGCCTGCAGCCACGCCTTTTGCTTGGCGTTGCCGCTGCAGCCGGTTTTCTCAAAAAATTGCACTTCAGCCATGCCAGTTCCTTCTCAAAGGACGCCGCCGCGCGCCTGAATTTCGGCCTGCGCCTGTGCCCAACGCGCCGGCGGGATGCCAGTCAGCGAGCCGGGCGGATTGAGCGCGTCGCCGAGTTCGTCGAGGATCGCGCCCTCGATCGGGCAGATTGCCGCGCACTGCGCCTGCGCGTGATCGCCGACGCATTCGGTGCACTTGTCAGCGTCAATCAGGAAGTGCGGCTTCGCCTCGAAGATCGCATCGTTCGGACACAGCGGCTGGCAGGCCCAACAGTTGACGCAGGTTTCGATGATTTCCAGGGCCATTTTTATCTCCCGTTAAGCGCGTTTGAGGGCCGATGCCGCGTCCCGCTTGGCGGACAGCTTGCCGGCGACGGCCATTTCTTGCCACACGGCGAGCACCGCCTCGTCGATCGGCTCCATGGCGTGCTCGCCGTTCGGCGCGATGCCGGCCGCTTCGAGCATGCCCCAGGGTTCGAAACCGACCTTCGCGCAGAGCACCACCTCGCAGCCGGAAAGCGCCTTGATCGTCTTCTCCAGTGTCGATTCGCCTTCGCCGCAGGTCTCGTCGCCGCCGCAGTAGAGATCAGTCTTGCGATGGCCGATCAGGCGCACGCCGCTATTCGACGCTTCATAAACCAGGAATTCCTTGGCGTGCCCGAAATGCTGGTTGATGACGCCACCGCCCAGGCTGGCGACCGCCATCAGCACCGGACGCAAGACTTCCGGCGCGGCGTCCTTGCGGTGCAGGTTGATGATCTGCGTATTCGGCGGCAGCGCGGCCTTGACATGCGCCTTGGCGCGTTTTTCTTCGAGCTCGGCGCTGACTTTGGCGCGCAACTCGGTGCGCCGCACCATGGCCGCTTCGTAGTCAATTTCCATGGCCTCCACCTTGTCCATGGTGAATTCGTCGCCGCGATCCTCGCCAAGCAGGCCGACCGCGTCGGCGCGGCACTGGCGGCAGTGCCGCATCATGTTCATGTCGCCCTGGCAGGAATCCTGCAGTTCCTGCAGTTCCTCGGGGGTCGGGCTGCGCTGCCCCATGATGCCGTAGAAGGTACCGTGTTCGGCCTCGGCGATCAGCGGCATGACGTTGTGTAGGAAAGCGCCCTTTGCCTTGACGATGCGCGACACTTCCTTGAGGTGCTGGTCATTGACGCCGGGAATCATCACCGAGTTAACCTTCACCAGAATACCGCGCGCGACCAGCATTTCGAGCCCTTTTTGTTGCTGCTCGATGAGAATGGCGGCGCCTTCGCGACCGTGGATGCGCTTGTTTTTCCAGAAAATCCACGGGTAGATCTGCGCGCCGATGTCGGGGTCCACGCAGTTGATGGTGATCGTTACGTGGTCGATGTTGTGCGTCGCCAACTCGTCGACGTTGGCCGGCAGCGCCAGGCCGTTGGTCGATACACACAGTTTGATGTCCGGCGCCTTCTCGGAAAGCATGCGGAAGGTCTCGAAGGTACGCGCCGGATTGGCCAGTGGGTCGCCGGGGCCGGCCACGCCGAGCACGCTCATCTGCGGGATGGCGGCGGCGACGGCGAGCGTCTTCTTGACCGCCTGCTCCGGGGTCAGCAGTTCGGAGACGACGCCGGGGCGCGACTCGTTGGCGCAATCGTACTTGCGGTTGCAGTAATGGCACTGGATGTTGCAAGCTGGCGCCACTGCCGCGTGCATGCGTGCGAAGTAGTGGTGGGCTTCTTCGGAATAGCAAGGATGGTCCTCGACCTTGCGGCGAATCTCGTCGGACAGGCCGTCCATCTGCTGCTCGTTCGATCCGCAGCTGCCGGAGCTGCAGCCGCCGGTTTTCGGGGGCGCTTCCTGATTGATTACGGGTAAGTCCACGGTGCTCTCCCGGCATGAATAGTCTCGGGAGTACTCTAGCAACGCTCGTGCCTGCTCCCGGTTGCACCGTCAACTATATGAAAATAAAGGATTTGTGCGTCGCTGGCGGTAGCGGTCCGCGGACGCCTGTCGCAAATCGAACACGTCCCAATGGCAGCTCTTGTGTTCAAGTCGACAGCGCCGGAGCAGCAGGCCGGCATCGCAGCTCGATAGCCATGGCGGAAAATGGGAGGAGAGTCTCCGGACAGACCTTGGCGTTCATGACCGAGAAAGCGCGACCTATTCCTGGCTGGTGACGAGGCGTATCGTGGTGCCTTGGCGCCAAGATGATTGTGCGGAGCTCTGCCAGCCAGCGCCCATTCTAAATGGAGAGAGCAATGAGCTGTTTCTTTGAAAATCTCGCTGAACAGGAACTCTGGACGACTGTGCGCGCCATGAACGACGCTTGGACGAAAGGCCGTCCCGACGATCTGACCAGATTCTTCCATCGCGATATGGTGGCGATCACGCCGACCGACCGTCATCGCCTCGACGGCGGCGCGGCGTGTATCGCCGGCTGGAAGGACTTTTGCAACGCCGCGCACATCCGCCGCTGGGAGGAAATCGACCCGGTCATTCGTCTGTACGGGGATTCCGCCGTCGTTGCCTACGATTTCGACATGGCGTTCGAGATGGGCGGACAGACGATGGAGATGGGCGGTCGAGATTTGTTTTTCTTCGTCAAGGAAGAAGGCCGCTGGTGGGCGGTGGCCGACCAGTTTTCTGCCTATCCACGCTGAACCAGTGCTTTAGCGTGGCTTGCGCAGCAAATGAAGGGCATACTTAGGGCGTACCTGTCTTTTGCCGACGCCAACCGTGGAGCCCCCGCGCATGACGCTACCGCCCAGTTTTTTCTCTGAACTGCCTGCCGACATCGCCGAGGCCGAGCAAGCTTCGTCTTCGCTGCAGTTCGTGTTCGTGAAAATTCCGGTTGCCACCCACGCGCCCGACCGCAGTCGCCGGCGTGAAGAGAAGATCGATCTGGCGCTGCGGGCGAAGGCTTGCGGCTCGGTGTCGGGCTGGGGCAGCTCTCTGGGCGATGCGTGGGCCTACGGCTCCAGCGTCGTCGAGTTTCACCGGATCGACATCGAAGCGACCGACCTGGCTTCGTCACGCCTCGTTTTGCAGCAGATCCTTCCCGCGCTCGGCGTGCCGGTCGGCACCGAGATTCACTACAAGCTTGGCGAACGTGACCTGGTGGACCTCTACGGGAAAGCGGGATGGCGGCTCGAGCAGGTGCTCTCCGACTCGCTTCCCGACTAGGCGGCGCACCTTTTTGCCGTGACAACTCGCCCACTTCGTGTCGCCGCCGTCCAGATGGCTTGTGCGCTCGCCGAAACAAAAAGGAATCTGGCGCGCGCCACCGCTCTCGTCGAACATGCCGCGGCGCAAGGCGCCACGTTGATCCTGCTGCCGGAGTTAATGCCCGGCGGCTATGCGCTCAGCGAGGCGATCTGGGACACGGCCGAGTTCTTTGACGGCGCCACGATGCAGTGGCTGAAGGCGCTCGGCAAACGGCTCGGCATTTACCTTGGAACCAGTTTCCTCGAAGTCGATGGCGAGGACTTCTACAATACGTTTGTGCTGGTCAACCCGGAAGGGCAGGTCGCCGGGCGGGTTCGCAAGAACCCTCCTGCATCGTTCGAGGCGTACTTCTTTCGCGGCGGTGACGATAAGCATTGGATCGATACGCCGATCGGTCGCTTGGGTGTCGGTATCTGCTACGAAAACGCGCTCTATGAACGCTACTGCGAAGTACAGGACGCGGCGATCGACCTTTTTCTGCGGCCTTTCTCCGGCGCTTCATTCCAGGCCCGCTTTCCCGTCCGCCAAAAGGATGTCGATTTCCTGAACGCGGCGCTGCGCGACGGCACGGCGGAGACCGCCCGAATCATGGGTATTCCCGTGCTCATGGCGAACAAGGTTGGTCGTCTGCTGACGACCTTGCCGGCCGGTTTTCCACCGCAGGATATCGAATTTCCAGGGTTCAGTGCGGTCGCCGACAGTGACGGCCGGTTGTTGTCACAGCTGCCCTCCGGGCAGGAAGGCGTCGTCATCGGCGACGTCGTCCTGGACTCTTCGCGTAAAGCTACGCAGCGCGCGGCGCGACTGCATGGTCGCTGGAACGCCGCCATGCCGTGGTGGGCTTTCATCTGGCCCCTGACGCAATGGCTGGGCGAGCGCAGCTATCAGGCTAGCGTGGTGCGCAGAGCGAAGGCCCTGCGTTTGGGCAAAGCAGCCTTCTGATCCACTGTCGCGAACCGGTGAAAATTGCGTCTTGGCCATCGCCGGATCGGATAGCGGCTAGCCGTTTTTGCGCTGACGGTGGGGACGAAGGGGACGGGGCGGCGGGTCATTTCGCGTTTTTACGGGTGTGCTCTGGGGTTTTCTATAAAATGCGCGGCATGGAATTTTGCAATGCGCGCGCGCAGAAGTCGTTTCGGCTGGCTCTCGTCGTCTCTCTGCTGCTGCACGCGGCCATTCTCTTTGTCGGGTTTTCCTCGTCCGGTTCGTCCTCCGGGCCGGCCGCGCTGCCGACGCTCCTTGCCACTTTGGCTAAGCCCTCGCCGGTAATGCGCCCGGTCGTGCCACCGACCAGCACGCCGCCGAGCACGCACCGCAAATCGGCCCGTGCCCCGGCGAAATCTTCGGCGCAGCGCAAATTAACCTCGCCTACGGGTGTCTGGGCCAATCGCTCGTTTTCCCCTGCCGAGCGGGCGGACATGGATAATTTTCTCAACGACCTGGCGACGCAAGCCAGGCCGCCGAGCGGCCGGGAACTATCGAAACGGGCCTTGGCCATGGCTCGCCAGTTGGGGCGGGCGGCAGCGGATGACGGTGAGGAGGACACCAGCGGGCCGGGCGGGAAGGTGGTCGAGCCGTTCAGCCTGGAGATGTATTTCGACGCCTTCGTGCGCAAGCTCAACCGCAGTGCCGCTTTCGTGAAGAACGAGCAAAGAACGCGCGGCTTGCGCAAGGCGCTGGTGCGCATCGCACTGAATGCGGACGGCTCACTGAAAAGCTATCGCGTGCTGCGTTCCGGTGATCAGGTGGCGGAGATCGCCTATATCAAGAGCGTTGTCGACCGCGCGGCGCCGTTTTCGGCTTTTCCGCCCGACATCCGCAAGACGACGGATTCGCTGTCCATTCTGATGTGCATCTATCCTGCGCATGACGGAGAAGGCGGTGGCTTCTCGCGCAGTTTCGGCGGGCAGGACTGCCGGGACTGAGTTCCGTCCTGGCCCTGCGGCTTCAGATATCGACGTCGAGCGTGTGCGGCGCCGTGTCGAGATCGTCGTACGGGGTGTGCGTATGCGGGAACAAGGTCAGTTGTAGTGCCTGCGGTTGTGCTTCACCGGCCGTTGCCGAGGTGGTGGGCAGGGGGAGCGGCGGGAGCAGGAAATGCCCGATGTCGAGCCACTTCACTTCGCCGCGCGGCAGGCTGCCGAACAGGTCGTTGGCCGTTTCCTGAGAGAGCTGTTCGGCGCTCTCGCCTTCCCGGACGAAGACCGCGCAACCGAAGGAGCCGCCGTGGGCGGCGAGAATTTCCAGACGGTCGTGCACCGTCAGTAAGGCGTTGTGCAGCCCGAGCTTGCTGGCTGGATGGACCGAGTAGTCGAGCCAGCGCGGTTGCTCCTCCGTCCCGCGGTATTCTACGGGGAGTCGTGATGACCAGTAGCGGACAATGAATTTCATGGGAGGCGCTCGTCGAATGGGCCTCGGGAATTGCTATCGGCCGGATCATTCTCCTTGAACGCCGGGCGCCTGTCCATGGCACGCCATGGACAGGCGCCCGCCTCGCCGGCGGACGACTAAAATTGCTTGACCTGAATGTTCAGTGTCAGGATGCGGTAGGCGATCTGGCGCGGTGTCATGCCGAGCAGGCGGGCGGCCTTGGCCTGCACCCAGCCGGCTTGCTCCAGCGCATTGATGACGCGCTCGCGCTCTCCCTGATCCGGATCGTTCGGGTCGGCCGGGGCGTGACTGACCGGTATGGCGGTCAGGGGCATGGGCGGCGCTTCGCGGCCGCGATCGACCTGGATCAGCCCTGCGTCAATGGCGCCGGAGTCGGACATCACGGCGGCGCGTTCGAGGCAGTTCTCGAGTTCGCGCACGTTGCCTGGCCAGGCATAGTGCACGAGGCGGCGCAGCGCCGCGTCGTTGATGCTCACTGGGCGCCCTTGCAGGGTGCTGATGCGGGCGATCAGGTGCTGGGCGATTTCTGGGATATCTTCTGGGCGCTCGCGCAGAGGCGGCAGCACAATCGGCATGACGTTGAGGCGATAGTAGAGATCCTCGCGGAAGGCGCCGGTATCGACCGCCGCTTCGAGGTCGCGGTGCGTCGCGGCGACGACGCGCACATCCACCTTTAGCGTGCGCGTGCCGCCGACTCGCTCCAGTTCGCCTTCCTGCAGTACGCGCAACAGCTTGGCCTGGAAAGCCGGCGAGATTTCGCCGATTTCGTCGAGGAATAGCGTGCCACCGTCGGCCTGCTCGAAACGCCCGCGCCGTGCGGCGACGGCGCCGGTGAAAGCGCCGCGCTCGTGACCGAAGAGTTCGCTTTCGAGTAGCGTCTCGGGCAGCGAGGCACAGTTCAGGCGCACGTAGTTGCCGCGCGCGCGCGGCGAGTTGTAGTGGATGGCGTTGGCGATCAGCTCTTTCCCGGTGCCGGTTTCGCCACGGATTAGCACCGTCGTGTTCCATTTCGAGACCATGCGGATCTGGTCGAAAACGCGCCGCATGGCCGCCGAGTGACCGACAATGTTGTCGAAGCCATGCTGGTTGCGCACGGTGCGGCGCAGAGTATCGCACTCCTCGACAATCTTGCTTTTCTCCTGCTCGGTATCGAGCGACAGACGCACCGAGAGGCCGATCAGGTTGGCGACCATTTCGACGAAGCGCGTGCGTTCGGCGAGTCGGCCATCGTCCGGCGCGTTCGGCTGCACCGCCAGCACGCCCTGCAGCGCGCCGCCAGCGCGAATCGGCGAGGCGATGAAAGGCAGGTGGCGCTCGTAGATACCCATCCGGTTGAGGAAGCGCGGGTCGGCGTCGACACTGCGCAGCGCAACCGACTGGTCGTTTTCAAGGATCAGTCCGAGGACGCCTTCGCCGGACTGGTAGCGTACCGGCCGGCTGCCGATATCGACGCCGTGCACGGCGTTGACCACGAGGTCGCCACTCTCCGGGTCGACCACGCTGACCATGCCGAGTGTCAAGCCTGCGTGTTCTTCAAGCGCAGCGAGTACCTGCTGCAGGGTTTTGCGGAAATCGAGCGAGCGGCTCAGCACCTGGCTGACGCGATAGAGTGTTTCAAGTTCGATGCGACTTAGGTCGCTGTCGGAGGACTGGAGCGGCATCATTCGCTTTCTCGGCTGTTGCCGATGGGGAAACTGACGCGAATGCGACAGCCGGCGCGCGGCTTAGTGTCCACTTCGATCATTCCGCCGTGGTCGACCACGACCTGCTGGGCTGACGAAAGGCCGGTGCCAAGGTGACGGCTGCCGCCTTTCTTGGTCGAGAAGAAGGGCTCGAAGACGCGCAGGCGAAGTTCGGGCGCGATGCCCGGCCCGCTGTCGTCGATCAGCACTTCGATCCCACCGCGCAGGGGGCGCGTCGTGATGTGCAGTTCGCGTTCGCGCCAGCCCTTGGTGTTCATCGATTCGATGGCGTTGTCGACGAGCGCCTTAAACATCGAACGCAAGCGGTTTGGGTAGCCGATCAGCGTCGGCAAGGTCGGTGCTGCCTGCCACTGAACGGTGATGCCAGCGGACAGCAGGGCACCCGTCGATAACTGCAGTACATCGCGCAGGATTTCGTTCAGAGCCAGCGAGGCGCGTTCTTCGCGCGGCGCCGGCGGAATTTCCTGGCGCAGGTTGTCGAGCGCTGCCTGGCCGGCGCGCACCGCCTCGGCCAGCGCTGACGACATTGGATCGTTCTGGTTGCGGCGGTTGAGCATGGCCACCGCCGAGGCGATCACGTTGATTGGTCCCTCGATCTGGTAGATCGCCGCCGACAGGCTTTCGCGCAGGCCATTGACCCGGTCTTCCTCGGCAAGCACGGCCTGCAGCGCGGCCATGCGCGATTTCTCCTGCTCGACGCGCAGGCTGGTGATTTCCTTGGCGACGAGCAGCAAGTAGCTGACCTGCTGGCGCGCGAAGAAACTGTCGGCCGCCGAGTCGTCACCGCGCACGGTGATGCCGGAACATGAGAACCAGCGCGGCGAGAGCCATCCCTCGCGTTCGATGCGCACTTCGCGGTCGTGGAAAACGGAGTCGTCGCTGCTGGCGCTGTCGGGTTCGCCACCGGTTCCGGCGAGCATCAGTTCAGCCGGCTCGGCCATGCCGAGGTCGCCCATCAGCTTCTTGTATTCGTGGTTGTCGAGGATCACCTTGCCTTGCGCGTCGAGCAGGGCGATGAGTACCGGCGCCGCATCGACCACCGATTCGATCAGCGCCTTCTGGTTGCGTACCTGGCATTCGAGTTCATGCAGTCCGGTGATGTCGCGGTGCATGCCGAGGTAGTGCACGGTCAAGCCCTGCGTATCGCGCACCGGAGTGATGGTCAAGTCGGCCAAGTAACGCGTCCCGTCCTGGCGGCGGTTTACGAGACGGCCTTCCCAAGCTTCGCCGCCGGTGATTTTGCGCCACATGGCTGTGTACACCTTGGGCGGGGTGCTCTTGTTGGACAGCGTCGATTCGTTGTGGCCGATCACATCCGCCGCGGCGTAGCCGGTGACCCGCGTAAACGCCGGGTTTACATAAAGAATGTTGGCATGGTCGTCGGTGATGGAAATGGCGATATCTGCCTGCTCGACGGTTTGCTGGAAAACGTGCGGCAATATTTCCGGCAAGGGCGGCGGGGCCGCCTGCTTGACCGACTCTACCTTCTTGCTCATCGAAAGCTCCCCCAAAGAATCCTCCGGATTGTAGTCGCAGATTCCGTGCCAAGGCGATATTCGGCCGAATCAGGGTGTCGGTGCACAGGGTTGTGTCGCGATTGCTCCACGCTTGTCGTACTTGATACAAGAAACCCGGCGCGACGTGGGGGCATTGTCGCGGCGGCCGGTCCTCGTGAGTGCCGGCGAAAAGAGTTCCCTTCCGGTGCCGATTCAAGGCGCTACGCCCCACGGCAGGGCGTCGACCCGGCGGATGGCACAAAAACTGCTGAATGTCGCCCAGGACATTCCGACAAAGATTTTTTTGGGTTTTCTCAAAACGCCATGACCGAATACCTTCTGCTGCTGCTGACCACCGCCCTGGTGAATAACGTCGTTCTGGTGAAGTTCCTCGGCCTGTGCCCGTTCATGGGCGTCACCAAGACGGTCGATACCGCCTTCGGCATGGGGTTGGCCACCACCTTCGTCATCACCATGGCGAGCGGCGTTTGCTGGATGCTCGAAAATTGGGTGTTGCTGCCGCTCGGTATCGATTACCTACGCATCCTCACCTACATCCTGGTGATCGCCGCCGTCGTGCAATTTACCGAGATGGTGGTCAAGAAATCTGCCCCCGATCTCTATCAGACGCTCGGCATCTACCTGCCGCTGATCACGACCAACTGCGCTGTGCTTGGTCTGCCGCTGCTGAGCGCCCAGGAAAAATACGGTTTCGTGCATAGCCTGCTGTTCGGTTTCGGCTCGTCGGTCGGCTTCACGCTGGTTCTGCTGATGTTCGCCGGGCTGCGCGAACGTATGGCCTTGGCACGCATTCCGGCGGCCTTTGCCGGCGCGCCGATCAGCTTTGTCACGGCCAGCCTGCTGGCACTCGCCTTCATGGGTTTCGCCGGCCTGGCAGGCAAGTAAATGCGTATTGCGGATTTCATGAAACGGGAAAGAGGGCAGAAAAAATGATTGCCGCCATTGTCAGCGTTACCTCACTTGGCCTGGTGCTCGGCCTGATGCTTGGCTTTGCCGATCGCATCTTCGCCGTCGAGGTCAATCCGATCATCGCCCAGGTCGAAGGGATGATGCCCGGTTCGCAATGCGGCCAGTGTGGCTTCCCTGGCTGCTCGGCCGCCGCCGCCGCGATTGTCGAAGGGCGGGCGCCGGTAACCTGCTGCCCGCCGGGCGGCAAGGCGCTGGCCGCGGCCCTGTCAAGCAAGTTGGGGATCAGCCTCGATCTAGGCGACCTGGTCGATGAAGGACCGAAGCTGGCCTTTGTCTCCGAAGAAATCTGCATCGGCTGCTGCCGCTGCATCAAGGCCTGCCCGACTGATGCCATCGTCGGTGCCGCCAAACAGATCCACAACGTTATCCGCGAAGCGTGCACTGGTTGCGGCAACTGCGTCGAGCGCTGCCCGACCGAAGCGGTGATCCTGCAGCCGATTCCAGTCACCTTGCCGCATTGGGTCTGGCCCAAGCCGGCCGTAGCCTGAGGTAAAGACAATGGGACTCATGGAACGAATCTTCGGCATTTCTTGGGGCGTCCATCCGGACGATCACAAGCGCCCGGCGGCCGATGTGCCGCTGCGTCGGATGCCTCTGCCGGCGCGCCTCTACGTGCCGCTACAACAGCACGTCGGTGGCGCCGGTCGGCCGATCGTCCTGGTCGGCCAGCAAGTGCTCAAGGGCCAACTGCTCGCCGAGCCGCAGGGGAATATTTCGGCGCCGATCCATGCGCCGACCTCCGGCACCGTGGTCGCCATCGGCGAGGTCACGGCGCCGCACCCGTCTAGCCTCCCCTTCGCGGCGATTACCATTGCACCGGACAATGAGGACCGCTGGCTGGAAACGACTGGCGTTGCCGATCCCTTCGCCCTTGAGCCGGCCGAGATCACCAAACTGGTCGCCGCGGCCGGCGTGGTCGGCCTCGGCGGTGCGACTTTCCCCTCGTCGGTGAAATTCTCGCTCGGCAAGCGCTGCGAAGTGACGACGCTGATCGTCAATGGTGGTGAGTGCGAACCCTATCTGTCCTGCGACGACCGCCTGATGCGCGACTACGCGGCCGAAGTGATCGACGGTGTGCGCATCATCATGCACGCCATCGGCGCCCGTCAGGCCTTGGTCGGCATCGAGAACAATAAGCCGGAGGCCACGGCGGCGATGAAGAAGGCGGCCGAGGCCTTCGCCAACATCCACATTCGTCCGGTGCCAGCACGCTACCCGATGGGGTCCGACAAGCAACTGATCCAGACGCTGACCGGTAAGGAAGTGCCGGCCGATTGCCGCGCCGCGGAACTGGGCGTGCTGGTGCACAACGTCAGCACGGCGTGCGCCGTGCATCGCGCCGTGCGCCTCGGCCAGCCACTCGTCGAACGCATCATGACGGTCAATGGCGGCGCCGTCGGCAAGCCCGGTAACCTCTTGGTGCCGCTCGGTGCGCTGGTCGAGGACATCCTCGCCTGCTGCGAACCGCTTGGCGAGCCGGTGCGCCTGGTGATGGGCGGGCCGATGATGGGCAACCTGCTGCCGCACGGCCGCGTGCCGGTGGTCAAAGGAACGAGCGGCATTCTCGCCTTCAACGCCGCCGAGGCAGTGACCCCCGAAGCTGGGCCGTGCATCCGTTGCGGCAGTTGTACCAAGGCCTGCCCGATGGGACTGTTGCCGCTCGAAATGGCGGCCCGCGTCCGTGCCGGCGACCTGACCGGCGCTGACAACTACGGGCTGAAGGATTGCATCGCCTGTGGCTGCTGCTCGTACATCTGCCCGTCGCACATTCCGCTGGTCCAGTATTTCAACCACGCCAAGGGCGAGCTCTCGGCCCAGCAGCGCACCAAGCTGCGCCAGGATGCCACCAAGGTGTTAGCGCAGGCGCGCGTCGAGCGCCAGGAACGCGAAGTCAAGGAAAAAGCCATCGCCGCCGCCGCGCGCAAGGCCGCGCGTAACGCCGCCAGGGCCGCCGCCGCGGCGGCCACCAATGCCGCCGCTAGCGCTAGCGAAGGAGCGACAACATGAACAGTTCCATCTTTTCCGCCGCGCCGCTTTCGGCGCCGCACGCCCATATCGACGCCAGCGTCTCGCGTGTCATGCGCTGGGTGATGGCGGCGCTCGCCCCGGCCACGCTCTATGGTTTCTGGCTATTCGGCTGGCCGGCCATCGACCTGTGGCTGATCACCGTGCTGGCGACGCTGTTCGGCGAGGCGCTTTGCCTGCGCCTGGCCGGGCGCCGCGCGCTGCCGGTACTCGGCGACGGCTCGGCGATCCTCACCGGTTGGCTGCTGGCGCTCTCGCTGCCGCCCTGGGCGCCATGGTGGGTCGGTGTGTTCGGCGGCCTGTTCGCAGCGGTGTTCGGCAAGCAGGTGTTTGGCGGCCTCGGCCAGAACCCCTTCAACCCGGCCATGGTGGCGCGCGTCGCCCTGCTCATTTCCTTTCCGGTGCCGATGACCCTGTGGGTCGCGCCGCTGCCGATCACCGCGGCCACCGCGCCGGGTTTTGTCGCTGGCCTGCACATTCTCTTCCACGGCCTGCCCAACGTTGATGCGGTAGCCAGTGCATCGGTGCTCGGCTTCGCCAAGACGGAGCTGACACGCGGCATTGACCTGTTCCATTCGCTGCTCGGCGCGGGCGCACCGCACACCGCCATCAGCGGCTTCCGCCAAGGCAGCCTTGGCGAATCGGCGTCCTTGCTGCTGGCCGGCGGCGGGCTGCTGCTGCTCGGCCTGCGCATCATTAGTTGGCACATTCCGGTGGCCATGCTGGTTGGCATTGCGGGGCCGGCGCTGATCATGCATCAGATCGATCCGACCCATTATCTCGACGCAGCGACGCATCTGCTGGCCGGTGGCGCCATCCTCGGCGCCTTCTTCATCGCCACCGACTACGTCACGTCGCCCAACACCAAGGGCGGGCAGATCGTCTTTGGCTTCGGCTGTGGCTTCCTGACCTACGTCATTCGCACCTGGGGAGGCTATCCGGAGGGCGTCGCCTTCGCCGTAATCCTGATGAACACACTGACGCCGGTGATCGACCGCGTGATGATGCCGCGCATCTACGGCCGTGACCGGCGCGGGACGCCGCTTGAGCCGGATCGTGTGCGCTGAACTCTTATTGCCGGGGAAAATACGATGACTCTCGAAGAACTGCGCAGCAAGCTCGGCTACCACAGCTTCGTGCTTGGCCTAGTCGCGCTCGTCACCAGCGGCGCGCTGGCGCTGACCGACGACTCAACGCATGGGGCGATCGTCGCCGCCGAGGCGCGCGATCTGCAGCAGTCGCTGGCCCAGGTACTGCCGGACGGCTTTGCCGACAACGATCTGCTCAAGGATCAGGTCGCCATCAAGGGCGAGGACGGCGCCAACACGCTGGTCTATCGCGCCCGCCTGCATGGCGAAGCGAAGGGTGCCGTATTCAAGGTGACCGGTCACGGCTACGCCGGTGTGATCGCCATCCTGATGGGCGTCGACAACGCTGGCCGCATCCTCGGCGTGCGCGTCATCAAGCATCAGGAAACACCGGGCCTCGGCGACAAGATCGAGGCCGCCAAGGCGCGCTGGATTTACGATTTTGACGGCAAGTCGCTGGGCGACCCGGCGCCCGAAAAATGGGCAGTAAAGAAGGACGGCGGCCAGTTCGACCAGTTTGCCGGGGCTACCATCACGCCGCGCGGCGTGGTCAAGGCGGTGAAGGGCGGGCTGCAATTCTACGCCGCCCACCGGACCGAAATTTTCGCCGCGCCAACAGCCAACGTGGCAAGCACCGCCAAGGAGTAATGAGATGACCACCGCTTACCGCGACATCGTTGAAGACGGACTCTGGCGCAACAACGTCGTCTTCGCGCAGATCCTCGGCATGTGCCCGACCATGGCCGTCACCACCAGCGGCACCAACGGGCTGGGCATGGGGCTGGCGACCACGGCGGTGCTGCTGCTGGCCAATATGATCATTTCCAGCCTGCGGCACTGGATCAGCCCACAGGTACGCATCCCGGTCTTCATCGTCCTCATCGCCGCGCTGGTGACGGTCGTGGACATGGCGCTCAACGCCTACCTGCACGATCTCTACAAGGTGCTCGGCATGTACATCGCGCTGATCGTCGCCAACTGTGCAGTGCTCGGTCGTGCCGAAGCCTTTGCCGCGCGCCAACCGGTGCTTGCCTCTGGGCTCGACGGTTTGTCCATGGGCCTCGGTTTTACCTTCGCGCTGACGCTGATCGGCCTGATTCGCGAGTTATTTGGCGCCGGCACGCTGTTCTCGCAGGCCAGCCTGTTGCTCGGCCCATCGTTCGCCTTCATGGAAATGACCGTGGTGCACGACTACGGTGGTTTCCTGTTGATGATCCTGCCGCCCGGCGGCTTCCTCGTGCTGGGTCTGCTGCTCGCCGGCAAGCGCCTGCTTGAGTCGCGTACCAGCAAGGCGGCGGCACCCGCGCCCTTGGCCGCAGCCGGCTGCCACTAAGTTCCCAAGGAGACTGCAATGCAGATTGGTGTCGCCTATTCCGAAACCAGCCAGCAGATTTGGCTCAATATCGACGTACCGGACGACGCGACGGCGCGTGCGGCGATTGAAAAATCCGGCATTCTGAAGATGTTTCCACTGATCGATCTGGAAACGCAGAAGATCGGTATTTTCGGTCGCCTGGTCAAGCTCGATACGCCGCTCAAAGCCGGCGATCGGGTGGAAATCTATCGCCCCATCACCTGCGATCCACAGACCGTGCCGCGCCGCGATCTCGGCGACGAGGATGACGACGAGTAAGTCGTCGGAAAAATGCGACAGCCAGGCTGTCGCTCAAGATAAAAAGGAGCGCCGGGCTTGGTACCCGGTAGCTGCCGTCTTAGAATGAGTCCTCACAAAAATTTCCTCGTCAGCGCGCCGACGCGCGCGCTCCAGATACGATTGCCGGCCAGACGCCGGAGCAACCCATACCAAACCACTTAAGGAAAACAGCATGCCAACCCTGATCGGTGTCGCCCGGGAATGCAACCCGGACGAGCACCGCGTTGCCTTGGTGCCTGACGTCGCGAAGCGGTTTCGCGCACTGGGTGCCGAGATTCTGATCGAGCAAGGCGCCGGCGAAACCTCGGCCTACCCCGACAGCGACTTTTCCGACGTGCGCTGGACCACCGACGCCGACGCCATCTGGAGTCAGTCGGACGTTGTCCTGTGCGTGCGCACCCCCTCCATCGCGCAAGTCGCGCTGATGAAGCCGGGCAGCATCCTGATCGGCTTCCTGCAGCCCTTCCAGAGCCCGGCCCTGGTGCGCGCCCTGATCGAGCGCAAGATCACCAGTTTCGCCGTCGAACTGGTGCCGCGCATCTCGCGTGCCCAGAGCATGGATGCCCTCTCGTCGCAGGCCGCCGTGTCCGGCTACCTGTGCGCGGTGATTGCCGCCGGCCACAGTCCGAAGTTCTTTCCGATGCTCACCTACGCCGCCGGCACCGTCCGTCCGGCGCGCGTGCTGGTGATCGGCGCCGGCGTCGCCGGCCTGCAGGCGATCGCCACCGCCCGGCGGCTCGGCGCCATGGTCGAAGCCTACGACGTGCGCCCGGAAACGCGCGAACAGATCGAATCGCTCGGCGCTAAGTTCGTCGATACCGGCGTTGCCGCCAGCGGCCAAGGCGGTTACGCCCGTGAGCTGTCGGCCGACGAGAAACGCCAGCAGGCCGAACGCCTCGGCAAGGCCGTCGCCAACGCCGACGCCCTGATCACCACCGCAGCCATTCCAGGCCGCGCCGCGCCGCGCATTATCACCGCCGAGATGGTCGCCGCCATGAAGTTCGGCGCGGTGATCGTCGACATGGCCGCCGAATCGGGCGGCAACGTCGAAGGCACGGTGCCCGGCGAAATCGTCAAGGTCGGCCACGTGCTGATCGTCGGCTACGCCAACCTGCCCAGCCGTATGCCCTACCACGCCTCCGAAATGTACGCGCGCAACCTCTTTAACTTCCTCTCGCCGCACCTCAAGGAAGGCGCCCTGGCGCTCGACTGGGAGGACGAGGTGATCGCCGGCACCGCGCTCACCAAGGATGGCGCGCTGGTCCACGAACGCGTCAAAGCCGCCTTCGCGGCGCTTGAAAAAGAAGGGGCCTGACATGACCGGCTACGAAATCCCGGGGCTCGCCGCCCTCTATATCTTCCTGCTCGCCGCCTTCACCGGCTACGAGGTCATCTCGCGCGTCCCGGTCATCCTGCACACGCCGTTGATGTCCGGCTCGAACTTCGTGCACGGCGTCGTGCTGGTCGGCGCGATGATCGCCCTCGGGCGGGCGGTAACGCCGCTTGAACAGGTGCTCGGCTTTGTCGCCGTCGTCCTCGGCGCGGCCAACGCCGCTGGCGGCTACGTCGTCACCGAACGCATGCTGGCCATGTTCACCACCGGCAAGAAACCGGCCGCCGACAAGAATGGAGGCCAGCCATGAGCAGCCTGACTAATTTTATCGAACCGGCTATCCAGGCCAGCTACTTCGTCGCTGCGGCGCTCTTCATCCTCGGCCTGAAGGCCATGAGCTCGCCGGTCACGGCGCGCGGCGGCATCGTCTGGGCCGGTGTCGGCATGTTACTCGCCACGCTCGCCACCTTCCTGACGCCGGGCATGGGCAACTTCGGTCTGATGCTGGTGGCCATCGCCATCGGCACGACGATCGCGTGGTGGAGTGGCAAGACGGTGAAGATGACCGACATGCCGCAGATGATCGCCATTTACAACGGCATGGGTGGCGGCGCCGCTGCCGCGATTGCTGCCGTCGAGTTCGCGCGCGGCGACGTGCATTCGCCGTTGATCGCTGCACTCGCCGCGCTCGGCGCGCTGATCGGTTCGGTCTCCTTCTCCGGTTCGTGCGTCGCCTTCGCCAAGCTGCAGGGCATCATGAAGAAGACTTTCACGCTGCCGGCGCAGAACGCGGTCAATATTGTCCTTTCCCTGGCCACCATCGCTATCGGCGTCGCGCTGGTCAGCGCGCCGACGCCGGATGCCACGCTCGTCCTCGCCTTCTTCCTGCTCGCGCTGCTCCTCGGCACCATTATCACGCTGCCGATCGGCGGCGCCGATATGCCCGTCGTGATCTCCTTATTCAACGCCTTCACCGGGCTCGCCGTCGGCCTCGAGGGCTTCGTGCTCGGCAACGCCGCGCTGATGATCGCCGGCGTCGTGGTCGGCGCGGCGGGGACCCTGCTCACCCAGTTGATGGCCAAGGCGATGAACCGGCCGATCAGCAACATCCTGTTCGTGCCGATGAACGCCGGCGGGGGGGGCGACGAGCAAGTGACCGGCACCATGCGCGCCGTCACAGCGCTCGATGCGGCGGCGCTGATGCGTTATGCGCAGAAGGTGATCATCGTGCCGGGTTACGGCATGGCCGTGGCGCATGCCCAACACAAGGTATGGGAAATGACCGAGCTACTCGAGGATGCCGGTGTCGAGGTGAAGTTTGCTATCCACCCGGTGGCCGGGCGCATGCCGGGGCACATGAACGTGCTGCTCGCCGAAGCCGGTGTGCCCTACGACAAGATTTTCGACCTCGAAGAAATCAACGCCGAGTTCGCCACGGCCGACGTGGCACTGGTGATCGGCGCCAACGACGTCGTCAACCCGGCGGCCCGCACCAACAAGTCGAGCCCGATTTACGGCATGCCGATCCTCAACGCCGACTTCGCGCAGAACGTGATCGTCATCAAGCGCGGCCAGGGTGCCGGCTACTCGGGCATCGAGAACGCGCTTTTCTACGGCGAAAACACTAATATGCTGTACGGTAACGCGCAGCCGATGGTCGGCGAAATCATCCAGCACGTGAAGGCGATGGGCTAGGGTCAAGGTCGCCGGACGTTAATCGTTGCCACAATGACCGCCGTAGAAGTTTTGCGGCGGTTTTTCTTGCATGCGTAATCGCTGGTTTGTCGTATGTGAGGCGTCGCAGTATTGCGGCGACCTGCAGGTATCGCGGGCGTTTGCTGTCCAAGCTGGATCATGAAGAGACACCACGAAGCTCAGTACCATGAAAGCATGAAGGGGAGGCGCTTGATGGACCGGTTACTCTGATTTTTCGCCCATTATCTTATGCCCTGCGTCAGATTGGCATAGCCTAACGGGCATTGCACGGCTTCGTGCCACCCCATCGAATGAAACATCGGAACGGCTTTCGCACCGACCACGGTTAGAGGCACCAGGGGTGGTGCTTGGCCAAGGTGACTGAGTTGGCCGTCCCGGCTCTTTTTGCTTGCATCGCGTCATCATTGACTGCGATGTTTTTTCGCGCCTGCAAATCGAGTTGTTTCACGCTAAAAGGCTCCTGATTGTTCAGTTCCCTTCGTTAATTTCAAAGCAGATATTCATGTTCGGTTTCATTAAACGTCTGCTTGGTGGCGGAATGGCGGCTCCCATCAAAGGCGATCCATTTAGCCGCGATGTCTCGCCCCAATATGACATCCCCCTGGCGCCCATTGCTCCAGTCAAGGGGACTCAGCCAGCTGTCTTGCAGCGCGACGAGATCATTGACGCCAGAACCCGGATTGCTGGTTATCGTTTCTCAGTTCGTCACCCAGATACGACCCGGCAACTTGGACCCCAGATCGCCTTGGAAATCCTGGCCGCCAACAAAATTGCGACATTTGCCGAGCGGCGTCTGGCTTTGATTCCCCTGTCCCTGGACGATTGGCCGCGCCACGACTACAAACCCCTGATCGGCCCCAATACTGCGTTTCTTCTTTCCCTGCAGGAATGCGCTCAGGAAGAGGAGGCCAGGAACGGTGTGATGACGTCCATACACTGCGCTGGTGCCAGGATTGCCCTGTCGGGCTGCGATATGGTTGCGCACCGAGAATTGTTCCTGGAACATGCCGACTTTCTGCTGCTGGATTTTTCCTCCTATTCTTTGGCTAACTTTGAGCACTTCCTGAAAACACTGCGTCGGGAAAAACCGAAACTCAAGATCATTGCCGAGAAGGTGAGTCGTTGGCCGGAACATCGTTTCTGCGTTTCCAATGGCATTGCTTATTGCCTCGGGCCATTCACTACCGAACAGGACGAGGAGCAGCAAGCCGCGGAAATAGGACAAAGCCGGCTGGTATTGATTGAAATGCTCAATCAATTGCGCAAAGAAGCCGACTTGGTGGAGATTGCCCAGATCGCCAAGCGAGACCCCGGCGTGATCGTCAAAGTGGTAGCCATGGCCAACTCGCCGATACTGGGATTGTCCCAAGCAGTGACTAGTATCGACCAGGCCATCATGGTCTTGGGGCGGGAGCAACTCTACCGCTGGCTCTCCATTTGTATGTTCCGTACGGGTACGACAGCCCCCCGAGATGCGGTTCTTCTCGAGCTTGCCTTGGCTCGGGGGCGTTTCCTGGAAGTGCTGGGACAGGGGAAGCACAACAAGCTCGAATGCGACGAACTCTTCCTGCTTGGTTTGCTCTCCTTGCTAGATTCCCTTCTGGGGCTCCCGATGAGTGTCGTGGTGGCGAAAATGCATCTGTCGCCTGCCCTGAAAGAGGTGTTGCTAAGCAGCAGTGGCCCGCTGGGGCGTTATCTCATGCGTGGAGAAAGGGCATGTCCAGAATGTAACCCGCCTAGCGGAACCGCTTGGCTATTCACTGGGCGTTATAGAGTCTGCAGCCATCGAAGCGATTCGTTGGGCCGAAGAGGCGGCAAGTTTGAGTGCCTGAGCTTTCTTTGGCGCACTCATCTGCTCAGAAATTCCCAACTTGAACTACAGGTCGCCACTAAAAACCGTGAATTGGCAAGGCCTTTCGTTTTGCCGCGTGTCGCCTAGGTTGGCGGGTTCTGAGCAAGTGACAAGGCGGGATTTCTTACCAGCGAGCTGAAGACGAACGTCGCCTTCCCTCATTGCAGCATGCAATCCGGGAATCAGTCACCGATTCCCGATCCCAACTCTTAGCGCTGCTGCTTCTCCTGGCCCGCGCTTTCAGTCGGCCGGCAGTGCCGCCAGTAGGGCCGTCAGCAAGTGCCAGCAGTGCTCGACACTGGCGATCTCGACGCGTTCGCCCGGTGCGTGGGCACCGTGGATGGTGGGGCCGAAGGAAATCATGTCGAGCCCCGGATACTTGGCGCCGATGATGCCGCATTCGAGGCCGGCGTGAATCACTTTGACTTCGGCGCGGTCACCGAATTCGCGGGCGTAGACCTCTTGCGCTAGCGCCAGTAGGGGTGAGGCCGGGTTGGGTTGCCAACCGGCGTAGGCATCGCCGAGCTTGGCGTCGGCGCCGATTAGGGTGAACAGGTCGGCGATCTCGCTGGCGTGCGCCTGGGTCAGCGAATCGACCAGGGAACGCACCATGAAATTGGCCTGCGCTACGCCCTCGGCGACGTTCAGCACGCCGAGGTTGTTCGACGTTTCGACGACGCCGCGCAGCTTCCGGCTCATACCCTTGACGCCGTGCGGCGCAGCATTGAGCGCGGCGAGCAGTAGGGCCTGGTGCGCCATCGTCATCATCAAAGCGGCGAGCGCCGGTGTCTCGGTTAGACGTAGCGCCAGGCGATCTTCGACGTCCCCCAACTCGCGGGCAAGGTCGGCGGCGGATTGCGCAATGGCCGTTTGTACCGCGCCGAATTGTTCGGCCGCCACGGCGATCGTCGCGAAGGCTTCGCGTGGCAGGGCATTGCGGGCGCTGCCTCCGTCGAGCGTGATCAAGCGCCAGCCATCTGGCGGCAGTTCGCGCAACACGCGCACGAGCAGCTTGACGGCGTTGCCGCGCCCGAGGTGAATGTCGATGCCGGAGTGGCCGCCGGTCAGGCCGCTGAGTGTCAGTCGGGCCGTGCGCCAGCCGGTCGGCAGCGCTTCGCTGGCGTAGGGGTAGGTGACGTTGACGTCGATGCCGCCGGCGCAGCCCAGGTAGAGGAGACCCCATTCCTCGGTGTCGAGGTTGATCAGGCGGCGCCCTTGCAGGACACCTGGCGCCAGGCCTTGTGCTCCGCCCATGCCGGCTTCCTCGTCGATCGTGAACAGGACTTCGAGCGGCGGGTGCGCCAGGTCGTCGGCCTCCAGAACGGCCAGCGCCAGGGCGACGCCGATGCCGTTGTCGGCGCCGAGCGTGGTGCTCTCGGCGATCAGCCAGCCGTCCTTCACTACCGGACCGATCGGGTCGCGCCGGAAATCGTGTGCGGTATCGGCATCCTTCTGGCACACCATGTCCAGGTGGCCTTGCAGGATGACGCCGGGGAATTGCGCGCGGCCGGCGCTGCCCGGTTTGCTCAGGATCAGGTTGCCTGCGGCATCGACCTGACTAGGTAGCCCGCGGACATCGGCCCAGGCGCGCAAGGCATCGCGCAGCGGCGCTTCGAACTTGGAAGGGCGGGGGATGGCGCAGAGGGTCTGAAAGTGGCGCCAGATCGGCGCGAAAGGCGCGGCGGAGAGTTGAGTGAAGTCCATGCGGGGCGGGCAATCCTAACGCGGCGCGCGGAATCGGGCGGCGAGCGTCCGGCGAACTTCTGCGGCGCCTGGGGTTATGCGGGGCGGCGCGCTAGTTTACCGCGTCCCGCATGCGCGTGCCGAGTCTGGTTCCGCTATGACTTCGTCTCAGCCGGCTTCAGCAGTTCGCTGATCCAGGCCTTCTGGCAGATGCGCCGGCGCGAGTCCAGCAGATGCTGGTGTATCTTCTCGCGCACGGATTCCAGGGGCAGCGTGCCGGCGGGCAGGATCTCATCGCAGCGCAGCAGGTGAAAGCCAAGCGGCGACTCGGTGATGGCGCTCAGTTGATCTTTTTCCAGCGCGAAGGCGATGGGATCCAGTTCCGGGAACAGCTGGCCGGTCGGGACGTCGCCGAGCAGGCCGCCGTTTAGCGCGGTCGGGCATTCCGAATGTTTTAGCGCCTGTTCCGCGAAGCGCTCGGGGGACTTCAGGCAGCGCGCGCGCACGGCTTCTATGCGCTCAAGCGCTTTGGCGCGCGTGTTGTCGGGCAACTCGTCGTTGATGGTAATCAGGATGTGGCGCAGGCGCCGCCGCTCGGGCGCCTGGAAGCGGGCGCTGTGCAGCAGGTAGAAGATTTCCACGTCGGTCGCATTGACCTCTGCGGATTGGCTGGCGACGTGTTCGAGCACAGCCTCGACGACGAGGTCACGGCGGATCGCGTCGCGCAGGGCGTCGAGCGGTAGCCCCTGGCGTTCAAGGTCGGCCTGGAATTCCTCCGGGCTGGCGTAACGCTGGCGGATTTCGTTGCAGCTGGCATCGACCGACGATCCTGGGAGAACGACGCAGGCGGCCTTGTCAGTCGACAGAATGCGCCGCTCGATCTCCTGCTGGCGTGAGGCAACGCCGTGCAGACGTCTTCTTTCGGCGTTGTCGAGCGCCGTCGGTGCCTTGCCGAACAGCGCGTGCGCTAGCTTGAGTGCGAGGTAGGGCGGCAGATCAGGGCGCATGCTCGTCCTCCCCCGTCGCGGTGAGCGCGCAGAGGGCGCCTTCCGGCACCTGCAGTTGGCGGCCGCGTAATGCGTCGAAGTGTATGTGGTAGCTAAACGGCGTCGTCTCGCGAATGACCTTCATCACTTCGCCTTCGTCTCCTTCCGGGACCAGCACTTCGCCACCGCTGGCCAACGTCAGGCGGGCGCGGACCCGCTCGTGCACTTCGAAGCGGTTGGGAATCCATTCTTCGTCGCCGTCGATCAGCTCTTCCTCGCGGCAGCCGACGACGCGGTCGTCGTCGAGGAAATGCACCGAGTAGATGATCTGGTCGATCAGGAACGTGCCGGTGGCGACCACGTGCCCGACGCTGCCCCGGCGCACCAGTAGTTCGCCGACTTCGGCGCCGGGCAGCGTGCCATCGTTGCGCACGTTGCGAATCAGACGGACGCGATCACCGTAATCCCATCTTTGCTGCATTTCCGGCTCCTAGCGAAAAACCTCGTCGAGCGGGACAAAGACCGTCTTCGGCTCGTGCAGGTGAAAGACCTTGAACACCTTTTCGGTCAGCGCGTCGGAGCTAACGAAGTCGGCATAGGCCTGTTCCAGACTGCGCCGGTACTCCGCGTAGCCGGGGGCCGCCTCCTTGGACAGATAGTCGTGCAGGCGCTGCAGGATGTGCAGGCGATTGACGTGCACGATGGCCGGGTCATAGGCGACACTGAAATATTCGAGGAATTCTTCGGCCGAGGCCAGGTCGGCGATGTCGTCAGCGAAGTCTTCGGGGGATGGGGTGGTCATGACGATCTCCTTCAGTGCGTGGTGGTGGTCAGTTCGGCACACAGGCCGTCTGCATCGAATTCATCGGGTTCGCCAAGTTCGTTGAACGCGCCCTTATCGTCGCCTGCTTCGGTGAAGGGGAGCAGCGAGGCGGCGCCTAGGCGGTCCAGAGCGTCCAGTTCGACGATTTTGTTGAGCCGTGCTTGCGCGTCGGCGAGTTTTCCCTGGCGCAGCAGGACCACGGCGGAGGCTTTGAGCGCCAGAAGGTAAAAGCGTAGCAGCCCCATCGAACGCTGCGCGCCGGCACCGAGATGGCTGATGTCGAGGTGGCGCCAGTCAGGCATTAGCGAGAGCCGTTGCGCGGCGTTGCTCATCGCCCGTTCGGCGACGGTCAACGCGTCGTCCATGCGATGCTGGTAGAAATAGTAGCGGTAGAGGCCGACCAGCACCGAGAGTTGCTGCGGGGCGAGGAAATAAGCGCGCAGCAGAGCCGTCTCGGCGCTCGGCTCGCCATAGGCGTCGGCGGCTTCGAGTAATAGGGCCTCGACTGCCGGGCTGGACGGCAGGTCGAAATAGAGCTGCGTTTCGCCGATGTCGAGGAGGTCCATGCGCGGTTCGTTCATGATCGGGCACCTGAGTGGTGTTCTTCGCAGCACAGCTCGGCGGCATCGCACACGCCGCAGTTTTCCTCGGCCGCACGGGCCTCGGGCGAGGTGCCGCGCAGGGTGCGCAGTTCCGTTTCCAGCGCGTCGACGCGGTCGAGCAGGCAGCTGATGGCACGGCCGATTGGGTCGGGTAGCAGATGGTGTTCGAGATTGATGCCGCCGCGCTGCGCAGCGGCTCCGGGATTGACGATGCGACCGGGAATGCCGACCACCGTGCAGCCGGCCGGCACGTCCTTGACGACGACCGAGTTGGCGCCGACGCGCGCGCCGTCGGCGATGCGGATGGCGCCGAGGATCTTCGCGCCGGCGCCAACCACGACGCCGTTGCCGAGCGTCGGATGGCGCTTGCCGCGGGTCAGCGTCGTACCGCCCAGCGTGACGCCGTGATAGAGCGTAACGTCGTCACCGACTTCCGCCGTTTCGCCGATCACTACGCCGGCGCCGTGATCGATGAAGAAACGGTGGCCGATGCGGGCGCCGGGGTGGATATCGATATTGCTTTCCATACGCGATAGGAAGGACAGCAGGCGCGCCGCGTAGCGCCAGCCAGAGCCCCACAGGCGATGCGCGATACGGTGCGCGATGATGGCATGCACGCCGGGGTAGGTGGTGAGCACCTCCCAGGTCGAGCGCGCCGCCGGGTCGCGTGCGAAAACGCAGTGCAGATCCTCGCGCAGCTGGGCGAAGAGGGCCGGCGAGGGCGTGGCGGCGAGGTGCGCGGGCATGCTCAGGGCGTCGCTCTCAGGCATGGGGCTTCTCCCGCTGCCGCAGTAGTTCGTGGGCGGCGAGCACTTCGCCGTCTTCCGGAACACGCTTGTGGCTGGTCACGAAGCCGCGCACCCAGGTCAGCAGTTGCGCCGCTTCGTCGTCGGCGAGCAGGCGGCCGAGGCGGTCCATGACCAGCTCGACGCTTCGCGTGCCGGAATGCTTGCCGAGCACGATGTGGTGCGCGCGCCCGACCAGCGCTGGGTCGAAGCCCTGATAGTTGGCCGGATGCTTGAGAAGGCCGTCGACGTGGATGCCGGCTTCATGTGTAAACACGCCGCCGCCGACGACGCTTTTCTGCCACGACACCGGTCGCCCGGAAGCGCTGGCGACGCGCTCGGAGAGAGGCAGGAAGGCGCGCAGGTCGACACCGCTCTCGATGCCGTAGCATTGGCGCAGACCGAGCACGACCTCTTCAAGCGGCGCGTTGCCGGCGCGTTCGCCCAGACCGTTCACCGTGGTATTGACGTGCGTCGCGCCGGCGCGCACGGCGGCCAGTGTGTTGGCGGTGGCCAGACCAAGGTCGTCGTGGGCGTGCATCTCGATTTCGAGGTCGGTGGCGCGGCGCAGGTGGGCAATGCGCTCGGCGACGGCGAATGGGTCGAGTACGCCGAGCGTATCGGCAAAGCGGATGCGTCGGGCGCCGGCTTGCTGCGCTGTGGCTGCGATGGCAGCGAGAAAGTCGGGGTCGGCGCGCGAGGCGTCTTCGGCACCGATGCACACTTCGAGACCAGCGTCGCGGGCGCGTTTCACGTAGTCGCCGAGCGTCGCCAACAGCCAGCCGCGCTCGCGGCGCAGCTTGTAGGCGAGGTGCTGGTCCGAGGCCGGCACGGAAATGTCAATTAGGTCGGCGCCGAGGTTATGACAGGCGTCGATGTCGCCTTCGTTCATTCGACTCCATACCATCAGGCGTGCGTTGAGTCCGAGCGTCGCCACGGCGCGGATACCGTCGCGCTCCGCCTCTCCCATTGCCGGAATCCCCACTTCCAGTTCCGGCACGCCGAGGGCGTCGAGCTGGCAGGCGATGTCGAGCTTCTCTTCGAGGCTGAAGGCAACACCTGCCGACTGTTCTCCGTCGCGCAGCGTGGTGTCGTTGATGACCACCTGAATTTTGGTATGGACGCTCATGGAATCTCCTTGGTTCCTGATAAGCAATTCCGGTGCCACAAAAAAATTACGCTAATTCAAATGGATGAGTGTGGCCGGTGGGCTGGATGTCGGACTTTGTTGTGAACCCGACAGGGGAGGGCGGGGATGGCGCGGCGTCAGCGCCGGCGCGGTCATTCTGGAGAAATTGGGCAACTTTGCGGGAGGTCTGGGGCGGAAAAGTGGTAGGGAGTGTCCGGTGCAGGATTCGGACACTCCCCGAGTTCCGGCTAAAGCCAAAACTCCGAAGACCATAAAGGAGAACAGCGCACGTAGAATATAGACTGGGGCTTACAAAAAACTTACGTGCGACAACCTCTGAGTAGATGCCATGCGGATTCTCCTTGCTGAAGACGACCCGATCATTGCCGACGGCCTGGGCCGGTCGCTGCGTCAAACCGGCTATGCCATTGACTGGGCGGCTAACGGGGTCGATGCTGACAACGCACTGATGACCACCTCCTACGATCTTGTGATTCTCGACCTGGGACTGCCCAAACTCCCTGGTCTCGATGTGTTGCGCCGTCTGCGGGCGCGCAATTCGGCGGTGCCGGTCCTAATTCTGACCGCGCTCGACGGCATTAACGATCGTGTCAAGGGGCTCGACCTCGGGGCCGACGATTACATGGCAAAGCCCTTCGAACTACCCGAACTGGAAGCCCGCGTGCGCGCCCTGACGCGCCGCTCGTCGGGCACTACGCCGGTAATCCAGTGCGGCGCGCTAACGTTCGACCAGGTCGGGCGCAGCGCCCAACTCAACGGCGCGATGCTCGATCTGTCGGCGCGCGAAGTGGGTCTGCTGGAAATTCTTCTGTCTCGCGCCGGACGCCTGGTCAGCAAGGATCAGCTGGTCGATCACCTGTGCGGTTGGGGCGAGGAAGTCAGCCACAACGCCATTGAAGTGTACGTGCACCGCCTGCGCAAGAAGCTCGAAGCCGGCGGCGTGCGCATTGCCACCGTGCGTGGTCTAGGGTATTGCCTTGAAAAGCCTCAGGAAGAACGCAGGCGCTGAAGGCCAGCGGTCGCTGTTCGGTGAGATCCTGGACTGGATGCTCGCGCCGCTGCTGTTCGTCTGGCCAATCAGCATCGCCGTCACCCATTTTTTTGCCAACAGCGTCGCCAGCTATCCCTACGACCAGGCGTTGCGCGAGCACGTTACGGCCATTTCCCGACAGATCAAGTTCGTCGACGCGCGCCCGCAGATCGCGCTGTCGGGTTCGGCGCGCGCGCTTTTGCGTTCGGACGAAATCGACGCCATTTATTTTCACGTGCTCGGGCCGCGCAACAAGCTCCTCGCTGGTGACAAGGAGTTGCCGGTCTTGAAAACGGAAGAGGCCTCGGCGCAGGAGGAGCCAGGCGAAGTATATTTTCGTGACGACGACTACAACGGACAGGATCTGCGCATCGCCTATATGTATATGGCCGAGCCGGACATGGCGCGTTCGCGCTGGATATTGATTGAAGTCGGCGAGACGATGGAAAAGCGCTCGCAGCTTTCCAACAAGATCATCGCCAGCGTCATCCTGCCGCAGTTCGTCATCATTCCGCTTGCCGTCATTCTCGTCTGGTTTGGGTTGTCACAGGGCTTGCGCCCGCTGACCCGGTTGCGTGAACGGATCGAGGCGCGGCGCGAGGCCGACCTCTCGCCGATTGCCGCGCGCCGCGTCCCGGAAGAACTGCGTCCGCTGACCGAAGCTTTTAACGCCATGCTCGCGCGCATGCAGCACAACGTCGATGTGCAGCGCCGCTTTATCGCCGACGCGGCACATCAGATGCGCACGCCGCTCACTGGGCTGAAAATGCAGGCGCAACTGGCCATGCGCCAGAACGATCCGGCTGAGCTGCGCTATGCGCTGCAGCAGATCGCCACCAGCGTCGATCGCGCCTCGCACCTGATCAACCAGTTGCTGGCGCTGGCGCGCGCCGAAGCGAGCGAACACTCGCAACAGGCGCTGGTGCCGGTCGACCTCAACCAGCTGCTACGCGGGATCGTCGAGGAGTGGGTGATGCAGGCGCTCGACCGCTATATCGATCTGGGCTACGAGCCTGCCGGCGCGGTGAGCATCATGGGCAACGCCTTCCTGCTGCGTGAGATGATCAACAACCTGATCGACAATGCGCTGCGCTACACGCCCGATGGCGGACGCGTTACCTGCCGTGTCGTCGCCCAGGGCGATTTTGCCCTACTTGAGATCGAAGACAGCGGCATCGGTATTTCCGAGGACGACGCGCAGCGTGTCTTTGAGCGCTTTTATCGGGTCGAGGGCACCGACGTCGAGGGCAGCGGTCTGGGGCTCGCCATTGTGCGCGAGATCGCCGAATTGCACGGGGCAGCGGCCAGTCTGCGCCCGAACACGAAGGACCCCGTCGACGGGCAGGCCGCCGGCTCGATCGCGCGGGTCGTCTTCCCGATTTACCGCCCGCCACCGCCACCGCCGGTCATTCCCGAGCATGTACAGACGGGTTTTGCCTGAGCAGAGACCGCGCGTAATAAATTGCGCTTTAGTTTTTGACGAAGCAGGAGTGACTCGCTATAATGCCGCCTTCTTTGGCCAGTTAGCTCAGTTGGTAGAGCAGCGGATTGAAAATCCGCGTGTCCGTGGTTCGATTCCGCGACTGGCCACCAAAGATTCAAGCACTTAGCCCGGTCCCTGTGACCGGGCTTTTGCTTTTCTGGCTTCGTGTAGCCACCATGTAGCCGCTTTCAGGCCATGTGATGGCTTCGCGCCAAAAACCGGCCATCTCGGCAGGTCAGTGCTTCGTTGCATCCCTAATGCAAATGTCACCAGCTCGATTCCGGTACTCGGAACCAGTTGATTCAAGCACTTAGCGTCGATCAAAAGCCAGGGAGTCTTGCTTTCTGGCTTTTGTGTAACCAGCTTTGAGCAATGCGGAGCCATCCGCACCGAAGAAATCGCGCAACACTCCTCAGTCCCGATACGTGCGCACAGCGGTAGCACCTGAACGAAATGCTAGTGCTGCACTTACCATGCACTGCATGGACACCCAAGACCCCCTCTGCACCATGCACTCCGCTCAAGTGATGCCGCTGGCCGCCGACGACCCACGCTCACCCGAGAACACCGCCAGGCGCAAAGCCCTGGGCATTGCCGAACGTGATCACTTAGGGCGCCTATTGCCTGGAAGTCACTTGAAAGACAAGGGGCGCAAACCCGGAGTGATGGTAACGACGCTGGCGCGCCAGCACACCGAGCAGGCAATCAAGCTGCTGGGCGAGGTCATGCAAGACCCCAAGGCGCCCCCTGCGTCCCGCGTTGCAGCGGCGACGGCCTTGCTCGACAGGGGCTGGGGCAAGTCGCCTGTGCAGATCGATCTGAACGTGCGCGCCCGGTTTGATGATTTCTTGCGCGAGGTGGGCGCAGAAGTGGCGCGCGAAGTGGCGCCGGACGATTCGGTCGAATAAGACCCCTCCCCCGGCCCTATACCGTGGAAGGGGAGTCGCCATGACCTTGAGTAGCCCCGCAGATCCTTCCCCAATTTTTTGAAAAATTATCCTCGACGGGATGGATTTACACTCTGGTCGTAGCGAACCGGGATCGCCGGAATTTCCATCTTGGCCGCAATCGCAACGGCCAGCGACTCGATGCCTTCTTCAGTCAGCCCAAGTTCATTCCGCTCCTCGCTAGTGGCGGTCTTGACAACAGGGGTTACGTCATGGACTTGGGGACTAGGTGGCGAGGCTGGCTGCACCTCCGTTCTTGCGTGATTCTTGCGCATCAACTCCACAAGATCCTGAATTGAGCAAAGTAACGCCGGGTCAGTAGTTGGCTGGGCGGGATGTGCGACAGGTTCCATCGCGCTTGCAACCAGTTGCGTAGGTATTTCTGCTTGAGATGCCTTTATCAGCGCGGCAGTCTTGACCCTTCGGATCGAAGAAACAGCTTTGGTTGTTGCGGACCAAGCCTCATAGGTGGGTGATGAACCGGGAAGCTCGAAACATCCTGGCATCCCCAGAGCGATTTCAATCTTGACACAGGTTGGTTCGGTGATGGGGCGGTCACCAGTCTTGTACGCGCTGATCAACGACGCCGCGATGCCACACATCGCTGCAAAGGCTTTGCACCGATTATTGGCGCATTGGTAAATTAGGTCAGCGAGTCGCTGCCGGCGAGCATTCTGGCGCTCTTGTTCAATTTTTTTCTGCAGTTGCTCTCGATCATCTTTTCCGGGGACTTGGGAACCCATACGCCCTCTTCATAAATCAGTCACTGCATCTTGTCTGCCATCGGGCTACTCACGGAAGCCAAGGTCAGCATTCATTCCCCCTTGAATAGCGATGCGACCGGCACGTTGGCACTAATGAGAGCCATGATAAGTCAGGATTTCAGAATTGCCCAATATACTGTGAAGACACCGGCTTACCTCCCACGTACCTTGCCTCTCATGAAGGGGGAGGCAGTTGGAGCCGGAAGTTGCGTTTGGATTCGTGCTGAGAAAACTAAGAAAGCGGCAAGAATTGTCGCAAGAGGCGCTTGCCCACAAAGCCGGTGTGGAGAGGAACTATATCTCGCTGCTGGAGCTGGGGCGCAACAGCGCCAGCATCAAAATGATCTTCAAATTGGCCCAGGCGCTCGATGTGCCTGTTCCCGAATTCATGACCCTGGTAGACGCCAAGTATCGGGAATAGCTGCCCCTCGCCCAAGCGCTACATCCAAGCTTCGCCTAAAGCCTTCGCCTGCTGCAAGACCAGTTCAACCGCCGCCTCCTGCAGATCCGGCGGGTACTTGTACTTGCGCAAAATGCGTTTCACCATCAGGCGCAGCTTGGCGCGCACGCTTTCCCGAGACGACCAGTCGACCGTCAGGTTCTGGCGCAGGTTTTCGGTCAATTCATGGGCAATCTTCTTCAGGATTTCATCACCCAGTTCCCGAACGGCTGACTCGTTGTTGGCCAGCGCGTCGTAAAACCGGATTTCATCTTCGGTCAGTCCCAGATCTTCGCCGCGCTCTGCCGCCGCCCGGAACTTCTTGGCCATCTCGATCAGCTCTTCGATCACCTGCGCCGTTTCAATGGCGCGGTTCTGATAGCGCTTGATCACATTGCCCAGCAATTCCGAGAACTTTTTTTCCTGTACGACGTTGCCGGCAAAACGCGCCTTGATCTCACCTTCGAGCAGGCGTTCCAGCAGCTCGACCGCCAGATTTCGCTCCGGCAGGTTGGCAACCTTGGCGAGAAAATCGTCGTCGAGGATGCCGATGTTCGGCTTGTCCAGACCGACTGCATTGAAGATGTCGACGACTTGCTCCGATACCACGGCGGAATTGATGATCTGGCGAATCGCCAGTTCGCGCTGCTCGTCGGTCTTCTTCTGCTGGCTGATATCGCGTTTGGTCAGAATGACTTTCACGGCCTGGAAGAAGGCGACTTCCTCGCGCACGGCCTTGGCCTCGTCCAGCGTGCAGCACAGCGTGAACGCCTTGCTCATCGCCAGCGCGGTATCGGCGAAGCGCTTCTTGCCATCCTTCTGCCCAAGAACATGATTGGCCGCCCCGGCGAGGCGTTTGTGGCCGGTGGTCAGAAAATCGCTGAAATTGAAACCATGCAGCAGCGCGCGAAGCACGTCGAGCTTCTCTTCCAGCACGGCGTAGGCTTCGGCGGCATCGACCGTCGGGCGACCGCGCCCTTGGCTGGCGGTGTATTCCTTCAGGGCGCTGCGTAACTCGTTGGCGATGCCGATATAGTCGACGACGAGACCCCCTTGCTTGTCCTTGAACACCCGATTGACGCGCGCAATGGCCTGCATCAGGTTGTGCCCCTTCATCGGCTTGTCGACGTACAGGGTATGGACGCAGGGCGCATCGAAGCCGGTCAGCCACATGTCGCGCACGATCACCAGTCGTAGCGGATCATCCGGGTCCTTGAATCGCTTCTCCAGCCGCTTCTTGACCTGGGCACTGTAGATGTGGGGCCGCAGCAGTGCCTTGTCGCTGGCCGATCCGGTCATCACGATCTTGATCGCGCCCTTTTCCGGGTCGGGGTCATGCCAGTCCGGGCGCAGCTTGACGATCTGATTGTAGAGATGCACGCAAATCTCGCGGCTCATGGCAACCACCATCGCCTTGCCAGTCTGGGCCTTGTTGCGTTCCTCGAAGTGGGCCACCAGATCCGCTGCGACGCTGGCGACGCGCGGCTCGGCGCCGACGACCTTCTCCAGCGCGGCCCAGCGGCTCTTCAGCTTGGCTTGCTGGTCCTCTTCCTCATCCTCGGCCAGTTCATCGACCTCGGCATCGATCTGCGGCAAGTCTTCGGCCTTCAGCGACAGCTTGGCCAGCCGGGATTCAAAGTAAATTGCGACCGTCGCGCCATCCTCCTTGGCCTGCTGCATATCGTAGACGTGGATGTAGTCGCCGAACACGGCGCGCGTATCGCGGTCCTCGCTCGATACCGGCGTACCGGTGAAGGCGACAAAGGTGGCGTTGGGCAGCGCATCGCGCAGATGCTGCGCGTAGCCGACCTGATAGCTCGCCGTCGGTTCGGCAGCGAGCAGCGCCTGGGCAGCGTTGGCGGGCGCGATGGACATGACCCCATTACCACCATGTAACGGGATCACACGACCATCTTTGGCGCTCGCCCTGGGCGTCTTTAAGGTCTTCAGCTTCGCCTCGAACCCATATTGCGTGCGGTGCGCCTCGTCGGCGATCACCACGATATTGTGCCGGTCCGACAGCACCGGGTAACTGTCTTCATCCTCGCCGGGCATGAATTTCTGGATCGTGGCGAAGACGATGCCGCCCGACGGGCGATTGCCGAGCTTCGCGCGCAGGTCGTGCCGGGTATTGGCCTGCACCGGCTGCTCGCGCAGCAGGTCCTGCGCCAGAGAGAACACGCCGAACAACTGTCCGTCGAGGTCGTTGCGATCGGTGATCACGACGATGGTCGGGTTCTCCATCGCCGCTTCCTGCATCACGCGGGCGGCAAAGCAGGTCATCGTGATGCTCTTACCGCTGCCCTGCGTGTGCCAGACGACGCCGCCCTTCTGGCTGCCGCCGGGGCGCGAGGCTTCCACCACATGACTGATGGCGGCGCGCACGGCGTGGAACTGGTGATAGCCGGCGATCTTCTTGACCAGCGTGCCGTCGTCCTCGAACAGCACGAAGAAGCGCAGGTAGTCGAGCAGATGGGCTGGCGCCAATACGCCACGAATCAGCGTTTCCAGCTCGTTGAACTGGCCGAGCGGATCAAGCGTTTCGCCATCGATGGTGCGCCACTGCATGAAGCGTTCGCTATTGCTGGAAAGCGATCCCAGTCGCGCTTCGCTGCCGTCCGAAATGACCAGCACCTCGTTGTACTGGAACACATCGGGAATCTGTTCCTTGTAAGTCTGGATCTGGTGATAGGCCTTCCAGATGTCGGCGTTTTCATCGGCCGGGTTTTTCAGTTCCAGCAGCACCAGTGGCAGGCCGTTGACGAACAGGATGATGTCCGGCCGGCGCGTGTGGTGCGGGCCTTTAATCGAAAACTGATTGATCGCCAGCCATTCATTGTTCGCGGGTTCGGCCCAGTCGATCAGCCGCACGAAGTCGCCACGGGTTTCGCCGTCCTTCTGGTATTGCACCGGCACGCCGGTCACCAGCAATTGGTGGAAGCGGCGGTTGGCCGCGAGCAGAGCCGGGATACCGAGGTCGGCCACCTGCTTCAGCGCATCTTCTCTGGCTGGCAGCGGGATGCCTGGGTTCAGGCGATTGATCGCACCGAGAAGCCGTTCCAGCAGCAGCACCTGCCGGTAATCGCTTCGCTCGGGCGTGCTGCCGTCCGCTGCCAAGTCCGGCCCATAGCGGTGCGTGTAGCCGACATCGCCAAGCCAAGCGAGGGCTTCCTGTTCTAGTTGGTCTTCGGTCATCGGGTACTTCCGTGAAGCTATATCAAGGTGCGGCAGGAGCCATTTCAGGCAGAAGCGCCGTCATCGGTAGGTCGCTTGCTTGAAGCGGTGTGATTAGCGGCCGGAAAACGCCACTTATTTTGGCAACCGTCGAGGCGAACCAATCGTGATACTCGGGCCAACGAGAATCGTCATCCAGATCACAGTTCTGCTTAATTACCAAAATCGCACTGGCCCGGTTTTCAGGCAATTCATTCCACTCAAGAGGAAATCCCAGTGCGGCATGAACCTGCTCCCTGCGGGCTTCTAAGTAATGGAATACCTCTTTCGGCGGCAGATCGCGACAGTCAATGTAAAGCCGTACGATCAATTGCTGCTCAGAACGTTTGACCACGCCCTCAAGCCAAAAGCCGGTGCGTCCAACTCTGAACGATTGAAAAGACTGCGCTGAAGGCTTTGGAGCTTTCTGGCCTTTTTCTAACATGTAATCCCGGAATGCCGACCAGAAGCGCAATTGTAGTGCCTGTGTCGGGGTACTGCCTTCTGCCTTCGCCGCTTTATCCCGCACGGCACGGCTCCAGTCATTCGGCCGGCTGATTACATTAAATCGTGGAGCCGGTGATGATGTGCCAATCCGCCAAAGCTCAATTTCCAGAGCGAAGAATTGCCATTCTTCATGGGTGATCTCATTCAGCCAGTCAATAGCTGCACGATGTTCGTCAGTAAACCTCGCCGCTACCCAGACCACTGTTCGCGCTTCCAAACCGGCTGCATACGTCAGGATTTGGCCCAGATGACTGTGATCAGTTTTTTCCAACTGATTTTCGATCAGCACATGCTTACCGCTCATGGCATCCATGCAGACAATATCTGCCGCATACGGGCCGACCGAAACTTCTTGCCCGACCAGTTCCAGATCGAGATTTAGTTCCTGACTCAGTGCTGCCAGATTGTCGAGCTGAGCAAGCCAAGGTGTGAAATGTTGGGCTTCGTGCTGCCATACATCGCGAAGCTCAACGCGTTCCAGTTTTCCTAGATCAGCCAATTCAATCTCCTATCGGTCATTTCGGCCCGCCCATCAGAATTAGAACGCGTATAGAAATCGGCGGTTCTCATGCGTGTTACCGGCGACGTATATAGCAAACAGTGGTTTTCTAGACAGATCACCAAATCCGGTCATGCTGCGACCCCTTCGAGCGCCGTCTCTATTTCCAGTAGACGCAACCGGCCAGAGATCAGGCGTGGGAGCAAGGTGTCGCGCATGGTGGCGAGGGTACGGGCTTGATGAACGTTCGCCGTCATCCGTGAGATCAGAGGCGTAATTGTTTCGCTAAAATTGACGGCCAGAGCCTCGGACGGAACACAGACTGGATACTCAGCCAGATCTTTCCAATTCACGCGGGGCATTTTCGCCCCGTTTGATAGCCGTTCTGCATAGGCAATCAGCGGCGTGCTGGACAGGTGCATTGCGCCTATCCCGTAGTAGGCCGATTTCTTTGACTGGCAAACTAGAATGTCCGTAGAACAGATGCCATCGAATGGCGCGATCACGACTTTGTGGAAATACGGTCGTAACTTTCCAAATAGAATATCGCCCTTACTGAATACAGCTTTGGCGCTTTCCAATCCATCCGCGCTGTCCCAAGCTGACAAGCTTAAAGACTTGCGAGGGATATGTTCCAGCCCGACGTAATGAAGCTCTGAATGAAGCTCGGAAGGCTGCAGCTGTTTCCTTACCGTCGTGGCAATATCGCCGAGTGTTCCAGCAAGCCACCCCCTCGGTACCAAGCCCAGTTCCGATTCCTCGAAACTGTCGGGAAAGAGCGCGGCGGTGGCTTCGTCCATCCCTTCCGGGGCGAGTCCTTGCTGTTTGGCGTGGACGGGGTCGAAATCGACAAACCACGATTTGAACAGCGCCTGCGCGATGGCTTCGAGCGTGGCGTTGGTTTCGCGCAGGAGAGTGATGCGGTCATCTAGGGCAGCGAGAATCAAAGCAATTTTTTTCTGCGCTGATAGGGGTGGTAGCGGCACCTTTAGTTTCTTTACTGTCGCGATGTTCGTGTATCCCTGAACAGAACCCGCATTGAAGTTCTCATGCACAACCCGGAATTTAGTGCTAGTGATTACATAATATAGAAACAAGGAATCGAGCTTGCTGTTATCTGGCCTAAGCAGGCCAATTGAACTTGAAAACCCGAAATGATCGCTCTCCTTATAGACATAGGAGTTGCCAAACGTGCCGATGATGCCTATCAAAATATCGCCAGATTGCGGTCTGCGAGTCGCTTTGCTCTTAAATGGGAATAGACGTTCAAAATCATCCAAAGATATATAGTCGAGACTTTGGGGTTTAAGTTGTCCTTGACCGATATTCTTCGATGTTAGGTAGGGAACACCATTTGTTTGGCGGGCCACCTTGCTATGAGCGCCGTCACCAACTGAACAGACATCGCCAACTTCAACTATTTCCCACTCAGAACTCATACCCCAGCCCCCCCAGCTTCTGCCGGATCAACTGGTCGAGTTCCGTACCCTTCGCCATCTGTTCGCCCAGCTTTTCCGTGAGCGCCTGCATCTTGTCGGTAAAGGCTTCATCGTCGTCTTCCACGGTTTCCGCGCCGACGTAGCGACCGGGAGTAAGGACATGACCGTGCTCGGCGATCTCAGGCAGTTTCACGCTGCGGCAATAGCCCGGGATGTCCTGATAGTCGCTAGCACCTGCCTCGCCACGCCACGCGGAGACGGTGCCGGCAATGCGCCCGATGACCTCATCCGTCAGTTCCGTCTGCACCCGGCTGATCATGCAACCCAGCTTGCGCGCGTCGATGAACAGCACTTCACCTTGGCGGGTGGTTTTCTGTTTGGCGAGGAACCATAGGCAGGCAGGAATCTGCGTGTTGAAGAAGAGCTGGCCGGGCAAGGCGATCATCACCTCCACCACATCGCCCTCGACCATGGCGCGACGGATGTCGCCCTCTGAGTTCTGGCTGGAACTCATCGAGCCGTTGGCCAGCACGATGCCGGCGCGGCCCGTGGGCTTGAGGTGGTAGAGCATGTGCTGCAACCATGCGTAGTTGGCGTTGCCGGCCGGTGGGTCGCCAAACTCCCAGCGCGGATCTCCGGTCAGACTGCCGTGCCACCAGTCGCTGATGTTGAAGGGCGGGTTGGCGAGGATGAAGTCGGCGCGCAGATCGGGGTGCTGGTTGCGCGTGAAGGTGTCGCCGGGTTCGCGGCCGAGGTTGAAATCGATGCCGCGAATGGCGAGGTTCATGGCGGCGAGGCGCCACGTCGTCGGGTTGGATTCCTGCCCGTAGATCGCCACATCGCCCATTTTGCCGCCGTGCGCTTCGATGAACCTCTCGGACTGCACGAACATGCCGCCCGAGCCACAGCAGGGGTCATACACCTTGCCGTGGTGCGGGGCGAGGACGGCGACCAGCGTCTTGACGATGGAGGCCGGCGTGTAGAACTGCCCGCCCTTTTTCCCTTCGGCGCTGGCGAACTGGCCGAGGAAGTATTCATAGACCTGACCGAGCACGTCGCGGGCCTTGCCGGGATCGTCGCCAAAACCGATGGTGGAGACGAGATCGATCAGTTCGCCGAGCTTGCCGTCGGGCAACTGGGCGCGGGCGTAGCGCTTATCGAGGATGCCCTTGAGTTTGGGGCTTTCCACTTCGATGATGGAAAGGGCATCGTCGATCTGTTTGCCAATCGTCGTCTGCTTGGCGGCGGCGCGCAGCGCTTCCCAGCGAGCCGTTTCAGGGACCCAGAAGACATTTACTTCCGTGTAATAGTCGCGGTCTTCTAGCTCGGCGGCGAGCAGGTTGGCGTCTGCGTCATGCAGGAAGTAATCGTCGGACTGGTCGGCAAAGCGCCGCGCAAGTTCAACGCGGCGGGCAGCAAAAGTGTCGGAAATGTACTTAACGAAGATGAGGCCAAGCACCAGGTGTTTATATTCTGCAGCGTCCATGTTGGCGCGCAACTTGTCGGCGGTTGCCCACAGGGTTTTCTTTATGTCATCCAGCATTGAGGTGTATCCGAAGCCAACGAAGCAAAGTTCGCATTATGAATTGCGAATGATCTGGCTGCGAGAATTCATTTCCTTGGTTGGGACCGTTCAGCAGAGCAGGGCCATGTCACTCGGACGTCATTGAATTTGAAGTCCCATCACCTGAGCCCGATATTCGTCGTCCCAAGCGGCGTGCTTGCGCTTGAGACGTAGGCTACATTTCTTGTAGCGTTCGGTCTGGTCGATGCGAAGAAGGTTGAGCACGATCTTGCGGAGAAGCGAAAGATTCTCTGGAGCGTTGTCGATG